>Ga0307479_10006390_pt1 | contig 10817 bp, 10 predicted proteins | sample atmos_gasesECM4C_FD_203743 | JGI IMG/M metagenome (GOLD analysis project Ga0307479, IMG submission 203743) | Hardwood forest soil microbial communities from Morgan-Monroe State Forest, Indiana, United States - atmos_gasesECM4C_515 | ecosystem: Environmental > Terrestrial > Soil > Temperate...
TTTCGCCTGATTTACTACCTGGCAGCCCGCCCCAACCGCGTGTTTACGCGCGATCAGTTACTCGACGCTGTCTGGGGAACCGATCGCTTCGTTACACCCCGCAGCGTTGATGTGTACATTCGGCGCTTGCGCGAAAAAATCGAAACCGATCCGGAAAATCCGGTTCATTTGAAGACGGTACGCGGCGCAGGCTACTTGTTCGAATCTGCGGCAGTCCGGCCAAGCTAGCTCCGGTTCCCGCAGAGGAGTTATTGCACTTGAATTTTTTTTGGCGATCGAATCTTGCCATCCTAATCCTCGTCTTTCTTGTTTTGGCCGGAGGAGATCTGTACTCCTGGCGTGCTGTGCGAAGCCAGGCGCAGGAAGCCGGATTTGAAGAGCTCGCCGCCTTAGCTCGTCTCGCGCGTTCCCATCAGCCCGATTTCAACGATTCAGCGGCCGTCCATCGCTGGATTGCGGAGATTGGTAGCGCCGGAGCAGAAGCCGCCCTCGTTCAAGGCGACGGCCAGATATTGGCTGCCTCCGCGCCCGGCTCCAGCATGACCCTCGATAACAAAGCCACTGAGTTCCAGCAGGCCCTCTCGGATAGAGAAGGCCGCTCGATTCGTCACAACAGCGCAATCGATCGCGACGTTCTCTATTACGCTGTCTCCTATTCCCCAGCTTTACCGCAGCCCTCTGCGGCCTCCGGTGCGCGCGTTCTCCTTCTGACCCGTCTCTTACCCGATATAGACCGGCAATTCTCAGCCATGCGTCGGCCTGTCTGGACGGCATTCCTCATCTTGTTCGCTGCCGCCCTGGCCGTTGCACTCCTGGATTTCAATAGCACCTCGCGGCGAATTCGAAGTCTCAAAGAATTCGTCGCCCGCATGGCGGCCGGTGACTTTCGGCTGGTGAACGCAACGCCGGCGGGCGACGCACTCGACCAACTTACCCGTGCACTCAACCAGACCGCAGCCCGTCTGGACGCCAGCATCAGCGTATTGACCGACGAGCGCAATCGTTCCTCGGCAATCCTGGGCAGCATGATCGAAGGCGTTGCGGTAATCACCGGCGACGAGCGTATCGTCTTTTCCAACCGAGCGTTTTCCCGAATTCTCGGATTGGAGGACGTTCACGAGATTGAAGGCCGTCCCCTGCTGGAAGTGGCCCGTCAATCCGACCTTTTGGCGGCCATCAAAATGGCCCTGAGCGGTCAGGAACAAGTAACCAGCGAAATCGTCGTCGGTACTGTTCGCCCTCGAAGCTTCGCCGTGACGGCCGCCCCGGTGCGGGCCTCAAGTCATAAGGGAGCCGTTCTCGTGCTGCACGAGATCACTAACCTGCGCCGCCTGGAGCGTGTGCGGCAGGATTTCGTAGCCAACGTATCGCACGAGTTCCGCACGCCCTTGACGGCGATCCAGGGTTTCGCCGAGACGCTCTTGTCTGGCGCGATCGACGATCCTGCGAATCGCCGCCGCTTCGTAGAGATCATCCGCGAGCATTCCATGCGCCTCGCCCGCTTGACCGAAGACCTGCTGAAGCTCTCCCGCATCGAGGCTGGGCAGTTGAAGCTCGACTTTCGGCCTGTCTCCGTGGCTCAGTTGATCGAATCCTGCGTCGAAACGGCCCAGTTGAAAGCCGTCCCCAGGCAACTTGCTCTTCACGTAAGCTTGCCTGAGCGGTTGCCTTCTGCACGCGGCGATTCCAATACTCTTCAGGAGGTCTTGCAAAATCTTCTCGATAACGCCCTGCAATATACGCCCGCCGGTGGAAAAATCGACGTTTCTGCGTCCTGCTCGGATGGCCATGTCGTGGTCACCGTCGCCGACACGGGTATTGGAATCCCCCAGGCAGAGCAGGAGCGAATTTTTGAGCGCTTCTACCGGGTAGACGCCGCGCGTTCCCGCGAAGCAGGCGGCACCGGCCTGGGCCTCTCTATCGCCCGCCACATCATGGAGGCCCATGGTGGACGCCTCTGGGTTGAGAGCGCTGTCGGGGAAGGATCGCACTTTCATTTCAGTATCCCTGTTACTTCTTGAGTCACTTTTCGCAGCGTTCATCGCCTTGTTACAGAACTGTAATGTTCGGCGCCCTAGATTGCCCGTAGATTGCCATAGATTGATTGAGACGCGCGTACCGCAACTCGGGAACACGCCGCGCATCGCGAGGCGCAAAGCCGGAGAAACCAAATGGCCACACTAGCAACATCAGCGCAGGCCTTTCATCTTGAGATTCTCACGAACTACTTGGTATCCATGGCACGAAGCGTGGAAATGAATGTCGACCGCGCTTTGGCAGCCATCCTGCAAACCGCATCCTCTGACCGTCGGCAATCGCCCAGTGAGATATTCCTTTTGGAACCTCGCGTTAACGAGATGGAGATCGTTATCGACGAACACGCAATCCGCATGCTCCGGGCAGGAAACCTATCCTCAGAAGAGATTCGCCAGGTTGTCGCCACTCTCAAAATCACCAATGATCTCGAACGCATGGGCGATTTGGCCGTGAATCTCGCCGAACGGATTATCTCCCTCGCAGAGATGCCAGCCGTTGCCGCCCCGCCCGAACTCGAACCGATGGTTGCAGCGGTCAGGGCCATGATCAAAAAGAGCCTGGGTGCGTTGATTTTCAAAAACGTCGTCTTGGCCGGCGAAGTCTTGGAAAGCGACGATCTCGTCGATCATTACCGCGATGAAATTTTTGAGCGCCTCCTGGAAGGCATGCGGCAGTCTCCCGGCGATGTCGCGCCAAATCTTCAACTCGTGCTTGCCAGCCGCTATTTGGAGCGTCTCGCCGATCACGCCACGAACATTGCCGAGGACATCATTTTCTGGGTGCGTGGCCTTGACGTGCGCCATGGTCGCGGCCCCAATTTGAACGTGCAAACTGAAGCGTTTACCGAGAATTCATAGTGTCGTGATGTGGTTGTGACTCCTTGGGGTTAGGTTTTTTCCTGCAGACAGTCGGCTCTGCCCAAGTCCCGCGGAGCCTAACCCTCAAAACCAAGTACCCCTCAGGGTCGGCGCTCCCCTGGTGCCGGCCCTTTTGTTTTCTAGGAAATCCACATACAGGGATCCCTGTAACACAGAATTAACATTATTGTTACAAACAGGTTACTTCGCCCGAATAGCTTTGCGCCGGGTTAATTTGCGCACATTTAGGGGCGTTCTGCGCAATCGGAGTGTTCGCGTCAGCTTCCAGGCCGACCTAGCGCTCAATTTCAAATGGAGGAATGAATGCGATTATTTTGGGGGTGTATGCTGACTCTGGCCCTGGCTCTTTCTCCCGCCATGCCGAGAGCAAATGCTGCGGGATCCGATGTCGCAGCCAAAAAAGCCGCTGATTCGTCTAAAAACGATACTTCCGACGCCACCGCAAAGCCGAGCCCTTCCGCTGAACCTGCAAAGAGCAGCATTGAGAGCGAACTCGAAGAGCTCCGCGATCTTCTGATAAACCAGGCGCAGCAGTTGCAAGTGCAAGGCGATCAACTCAAGCAACAGCAGGAGAAGATGCAGCTTCTCGAGGATCGGCTAAAATCCTCGGACTCCGCGCCTGCCAAGTTGGCCGCCGCTCCTGCGCAGCCGTCATCGGTTTCTGCACTCCCGACGGCCTCCGGCCTGCCCACCTCAGCGCCCGCATCCGCGAGCATTCCCGTAGCTTCAGCGGCGGCGCCTTCGCCTTCCCCTGCTCAACAGCCGCAGAATGCTGAGACTGCACCGGCTTCGCCGCTGTCCTTCAACATCGGCAGTGCCCGGTTCACGCCGGGCGGGTTCATGGATTTGACCAACTTCTTCCGCTCTAAGGACATGGGTAGCGGCATCGGAAGCTCGTTTAACTCTATCCCGTTCAACAATGCCCTTCCCCTTGCGGCTCTCACCGAAGACCACTTCAGCATACAGAACTCGCGTATCGCTTTGAGAGTCGATTCGACAGTTGCGGGCGGAGCCGTGATTGGCTATGTCGAAGCTGACTTTTTGGGCTTCACGAACGACAATCTGAACGTCACCAGCAATTCCAATACCCTGCGCTCCCGCCTCTATTTTATCGACTATCGCCGCGGCAAATGGGAAATTCTCGGCGGGCAAAACTGGAGCATGGTCACACCCAGTCGGACCGGTATAGCTGTTATGCCTGCGGACGTCTTCAATACCCAGGACATGGATACGAATTATAATGTGGGCTTGACTTGGGAGCGAACCGCCCAATTCCGTTTCATCCTCCACCCCAACAATAAAGTAGCTTTGGGTTTCGGAATCGAAAATCCCCAGCAATATACGGGGAGTGCGGTAACCTTCCCAACATCTCCAATCGCATTTAACAATACTCAGGTCAATACGGGCCTGAGCTTGAATAGCGCATCCCCGCCTCCCAATTCCCTTGCCACTCCTGACGTCGCTCCCGACCTTATCGCGAAAATCGCGGTTGATCCGAACCCTGCCGGCCACGCGATTCACCTGGAAGCTTATGGCCTGTTCCGTACCTTCAGAATAAACACGTTTAATGGAACGACCAATCTTGGAAACACCACAATTCATGGCGGGGCTGTTTCAATTAACAGCAATTTCGAGATCTTTAAGAACTTCAAGATCTTCGAAACGGCGTTCTATAGCTCGGGTGGCGGTCGCGAAATCGGCAACACCAACGTCCCAGACTTCATCGTCACACCGGCAGCCAATGCAACCAGCACGCTTGGTCTTTCGCCCGTCCATTCAGACGCCGGCATTCTTGGCATTGAATACCAAACCACGCCCAAGTTCCTTGTCTATGGCTACTATGGGTACGTCTACATTGGGCAGAACTTCTCTCTTACAGGATGCGGAGCTGCCGGCAGGTCGTTTTGCGGCTATGGCTTCCCCAATTCGACTAACAACAACGACCGGAACGTTCAGGAACCGACGATAGGTTTCATCCCGACTTTCTGGAGAAATCCGAATTACGGAGCGCTTTCGCTCATCACTCAGTTCTCTTACCTCAGCCGCGCGCCTTGGGTCGTCGCAGCCGGCGCTCCAAAGAATGCGCACCTGGGCATGGCATACATCGACCTCCGCTACACGCTGCCCTAAAGGCGGATTTCGTGGAGGCTCACAGACTTTAGTGAGCTTGAGAACGAGGTGATCCCGAATGGCGGTTCTTGTCGTTCCGTTCCGTCACGCAGAATTCATCCGACGTTGAACCTACATTGACCGCCTTCGGCTACCTTTTATCTGTGTGTGAACGGGTATGGCAAATTCACACGGTTGTAACAAGAGCGTAACAGTCCCGTAACAGAGAGTGAGCGACAACACTCTAGAAAGGATGTTTTATATGAATATCCGTAAGCTTCTCGCCCTCGCTCTATTGGCGATGCTAGCGGCGGCCCCGGCTTGGGCCCAGAATATTAACGCGGCGGGCGCTACCTTTCCCTATCCTATTTATTCTAAATGGTTTGATGAGTACCACAAACTGCACCCCAACGTTCAAATCAATTATCAATCGATTGGATCGGGCGGCGGAATCCGCCAGCTCCTGGATAAGACGGTCGATTTCGGTGCTTCGGACGGCCCGATGACGGACGAGCAACTCCAACAGGCTGGCTTCAAAATACTTCACTTCCCTACTGTCCTCGGAGCCGCTGTCCCCAGTTACAATATTCCGGGCGTCAGTGGAGAACTGAAGTTCACCCCCGAGGCGCTGGCGGGAATTTTCCTCGGCAAAGTAACAAAGTGGAATGATCCCGCCATAGCCGGTGCGAATCCCGGCGTTAAGCTTCCGGCCGACGACATCGTTGTCATCCACCGCTCCGATGGAAGCGGCACAACGTACATCTGGACCGATTATCTTGCGAAAGTCAGCACCGACTGGCAAAGCAAGGTCGGCAAGAATACGTCCGTCAATTGGCCCGTCGGTCTGGGTGGTAAGGGCAACGAAGGAGTCGCTGGCCTCCTCAAACAAACGCCCGACTCCATCGGCTATGTCGAGCTGATTTATGCCATTCAGAATAGTCTTCCTTACGGAACGGTGAAGAACTCATCCGGGGAATTCATTAAGGCAAGTTTAGCCGGCGTCTCGGCGGCAGCAGCAGGTGCGACCAAGTCTATGCCGGAGGATTTCCGTGTCTCTATCACGAACTCTCCCGGAAAAGACGCCTACCCGATCTCCAGCTTCACTTGGCTGCTGATTCCAGCGCAAATCCAGGATCCCGCCAAGAAGGCTGCGATCAAGGATTTCCTGACATGGATGCTGACCTCCGGCCAGCAATTCTGCGAGCCCTTGGCTTACGCCAAGCTACCGAAGGAAGTCGTGGCCAAGGAGCAAAAGGCTGTCGCCTTGGTTCAATAGCGTCAGCCACATGAGATGGCAACTGCGCCCAGCACAGCCGCCGCCGCGGGTCTCCCTTGGGGCCCGCGCGCACTCATCCGTCGAGCGCGCAGCGGCGACGAAATCGCCCGGCTGATCACTCTCATCTTCGCGCTTGTCGTAGTTGTGATAGCCGTCTTGCTGGTTTATCAGCTTTGGACGAACTCCGCCGAGGCCAGGCATCGCTTCGGACTGAGCTTTTTCTGGAACACTACCTGGGATCCCGTGGCGGGTCAGTTTGGTGCGCTGACTTTCGTCTATGGGACGCTGGTTACGTCGGCGCTTGGCTTATTGATCGCCGTTCCCCTCGGACTCGGTGCGGCTATTTTCCTTGCGGAACTGGCGCCTCGGCGCCTCTCCGATAATCTCACGTTCCTAATCGATTTGCTCGCCGCGGTTCCCAGCGTCATTTATGGTCTGCTCGGCGTGTTCATTCTCGTGCCGCTCATGCGCACGGAGATTCAGCCTGCCCTGAAGCGTACTCTGGGATTTACCTTCCTGTTTCGAGGCCCGGAGTACGGTATTGGATTGTTGACGGCGGGTCTGGTACTCGCCATTATGATCGTTCCCTTCATCATTTCTGTCTCCCGCGAAGTCTTGTTGGCCGTCCCCGGCGACCAGCGCGAAGCCGCATTGGCTCTCGGCGCTACGCGTTGGGAAGCCACTTGGAGGGCCGTCGTTCCTTACGCGCGAACCGGCATCATGGGATCGATCTTTCTCGCGCTCGCCCGTGCCCTCGGCGAAACAATGGCTGTGACTATGGTCATCGGCAATAACCCGACCATCTCGCCCTCGCTTTTCTCTCCCGGTTATTCCATCGCCGCGGTGCTGGCAAATGAATTCAGTGAGGCCACCGGCAATCTCTATCTCAGTGCGCTCGTCGAACTGGGCTTGGTGCTCTTTCTGCTTACATTCGTGCTCAATGGCTTGGCGCGCTTGCTGATACTCGTGACCACCGGGCGCGGCAGCGTGGAGCGCACATGAACCTGCGCACGCTTTGGCGCAAGTCGGTAAACATAATCATGCTCAGTCTGACGGGACTATGCGCACTGGTGGCCGTCTCGGTCCTTTTCTTTATCCTCGGATATCTCGTCTATCACGGCGGCAGAGACGTGAATTGGGACTTCTTCACCAAGCTGCCGAAGCCCGTCGGAGAAACGGGCGGCGGCATGGCCAATGCCATCGTTGGATCCGGCAAGCTCCTATTTTTAGCAGCGCTCTTCGGCATTCCTGTTGGCTTGCTCGGCGGCGTATATCTGGCCGAATTCGGTGGCCATGCAGTGCCTTTTGTCGTCCGATATACGGCCGATTTGCTGAACGGCGTGCCGTCCATCGTTATTGGCATTTTTGCCTACGCGCTGGTGGTCATGCCTGTGCATCATTTTTCCACGTTGGCTGGCGGTTTTGCCCTTGGCGTGATGATGATTCCGATCGTGCTCCGCAGCACCGAGGAATTCCTTCATGCTGTTCCGCGCTCCATGCGCGAAGGCGCGATGGCCCTCGGTGCCAGCAAATGGCGCACAATCTCCAGCGTCGTTTTGCCAGCTGCTTCCCGCGGTATTCTCACCGCCGCTTTGTTGGCACTCGCCCGTGTTGCCGGCGAAACCGCGCCTTTGCTTTTCACCGCCTTCGGCAACCGCTTTTGGAGTCCGGGCTGGAGCCAACCGATCTCTTCCTTGCCTGTTATGATCTATACGTACGCCGTCGGGCCTTACGAGGACTGGCACCAGCAGGCGTGGGCCGCCGGTCTTGTTTTGCTTGGTCTGGTTCTGGTCACTAATATTGTTGTTAGGACGCTGCTCTCGCGCGGAGCGTCCCCGCAAAGGTCGTAGATATGGCCCAGACTTCAGCCAAACCTGCTTACAATAGACCGGAATCCTCTGAGAATTCGGTGGTGGGATCCATGGAGACTGTTCTCAAACCGCCTACGCCCAGTGGTTCGCAGACGGTCGTTGAGGCGCCCTTGCGGATGCAAATCCGCAATCTCAATTTCTTCTATGGTAAGCTCCACGCCCTTCACTCCATCAATCTGCAAGTCGGCGCCAATCGCGTCACCGCGCTCATTGGGCCGTCGGGCTGCGGCAAATCTACTCTGATCCGCACTTTCAACCGCATGCACGAAACTGTGCGCGGCACCCGCCTCGTCGGTGAGATTCTGTTGGACGGCGAAGACGTATTCGCGCAAGATGTCACCCAACTCCGCCGCCGCGTCGGCATGGTTTTTCAGCGACCCAACCCCTTTCCCAAATCCATCTTTGAAAACGTCGCCTATGGCTTGCGTATCAATGGACTTCCTGCCACCAGCCATGGCCATCTCTCCGAAGCTGTGGAACATAGCCTGCTTCGTGCCGCCCTCTGGGATGAGGTCAAGGATCAGTTGCACAAATCCGCATATGCGCTCTCCGGCGGGCAACAGCAACGCCTCTGCATTGCGCGCGCCTTGGCCGTGGATCCCGAAGTGCTCCTCCTGGACGAACCGTGTTCGGCGCTCGATCCCGTCAATACCGCTAAGATCGAGGAGTTGCTGTTCCATTTGAAGCAGAATTGCACGCTCGTCATCGTGACTCACAACATGCAGCAGGCCGCGCGTGTCAGCGACTCTACCGCCTTCTTGCTCAACGGCGACTTGATCGAGTTCAGGCCGACCCCGCAGCTCTTCACCACTCCTTCCGACCCGCGAACAGAGGCCTACATCACTGGCCGCTTCGGATGAGGAGACTTGGCCGGCTTGTCGCGGTGGGAATCTTAAGAGGCGCAGACCATGGAACGACATTTTGAGATCGAGCTCAACGGGCTAAAGGACAGGCTCCTGTGGATGGGCAGCCTGGCCGAACGCGCGGTCCATCAGGCCATCCATTCCGTACTAGACGTCGATGCCTCATTGGCCGAAGCCGTTCTGGAAGAAGAGCCGGCCATCAATGAGCTCCAGATGGAAATTGATGATCGCGTCATGCAGTTGCTTGCCCTCCACCAATTGATGGCTGCCGATCTGCGCTTCGTTCTCTCCGTTTCCCGTATAAACAACGACCTTGAGCGTATCGGCGATCAGGCGGTCAATGTCGCCCAATCTTCACAGCGTATCCTGCGGCATCCTCGTGTCAAACCCTATGTCGATCTGCCCCGCATGAGCGAACTTGCCGAAGGAATGGTTCGCGACAGCTTGAACGCCGTTGTCCGTCGCGACCTCACCTTGGCCCGTTCCGTGCTCGTCCGTGACGATCAGGTGGATAACCTCCGCGATCAAATTTTCCGCGAATTGCTGAGTTACATGATGGGCGATTCGGCCGTCGTCTTTCAGGCCTTCGAACTGATCCTCGTCGCCAAAAATCTGGAACGCGTCGCCGATCACGCCACCAACATCGCCGAAGACGTCATCTACATGGTCGAAGGCCACGATGTCCGCCACGCCGCCGCCGACCGCCGCTGACTAACCGGGCCTTTTACATAAGGCCAACAACGAAAATTTTGCTGATTTGAATTCGTCGGCAAGCCAAAGGGTTCAGCGGTTTGCAAGCGTAGAAATCTTTCCCAAGCCTAGCAGGCGGTGGTCTGCAGTGACCAAGGTTAGATTTAAAATTTCCGCCGTGGCAGCCAAAAAGCGATCTGCGGGATCGGGATGCTGAAAAGACAGTTCGTGCGCTGCAACCACTATTTCATGTGTCAAGGGTGCTTCGCGGAAGTGCGACGTTGCTTTAGGGATCCACTCTCGCACGCCGCCTTGCAAGTGTATACGGCCTCTGGCTTGCAAAAGCAGTGCTTCCCACGTGCTCACTGAAGAAAGCCACAGTTCGTTGTTCGGGTCTTTCAATTCATCCTGTACGCGCCGTGAAAGCTGTTTCGGCTCTGCCAGGCTCCACAGCCAGATATGGGTATCGAGTAGAAGTCTCACTTCCGCAGAGCCTCAATATCCCCTAGATCGATTACCGGCGAGACAATATCCCCAGTGATCTTCAGAGTTCCCGTCATCGAACCAATCCAGGCTCTTTTCTCCGCGTCCGGAGATGCAGGAACCACATCAGCTAATGGTATCCCGCGTCGCGTTACGCGCAACGGCATCTTCGTCTTGTTTACTTCTTCCAACAAAGACAGACACTTTGCCTTGAACTTGGAGATCGCGATCTCATGCATCGATCTGCCGTTCTTGCCCGCTACTCTAGACTTCCTGCTCATATTCAATGACTCACGTAAGGTACCATGGTCATTTGAACTGGTCAACGGACGCAATGCGCGGCGACTGTCGAGGTGGCGCTTTTCAAATGTCACAGTGGCATGCTGCGAGATCTGCGCCAATCTGGCTGCCCACGATTCTGTTCCGCAATGTCGCAACTTAGTGTACATTGACGAACTGCTCTGAGGGCTTAAACTGAGGGCAGGGGACATGAATCCAGTCGAACCAGTGGCGCAATCGACCGTCCGAGAGGCCAACCGAATGACCCGGGACTCGCTCACCATTACCGATAACCGTAACGGTAAAACCTACGAAATACCCATCACCGACG
>Ga0307479_10006391_pt1 | contig 10817 bp, 7 predicted proteins | sample atmos_gasesECM4C_FD_203743 | JGI IMG/M metagenome (GOLD analysis project Ga0307479, IMG submission 203743) | Hardwood forest soil microbial communities from Morgan-Monroe State Forest, Indiana, United States - atmos_gasesECM4C_515 | ecosystem: Environmental > Terrestrial > Soil > Temperate...
ATATGAGAATAAAGTACGACGTTATTCTCAACTGATAAGAAAAATACATACTAAAAGTATGTAAAAACAACTCTATATGAGAATAAGAACGCGCCATGCACAAAGCATAATTTCGGGAGGAGGGTCGGCTATGGAACGTTTGAGCCACGTACGGCGCACTCCGTTCTAGACAATAGCGTTAGATTCTTTACCGGTGAGTAAAAAAGTTAATACGTGGTTAATAATCTCCTTAGTGTAAATTTACTCAATAGCGTAAATTATCTAGCACCAAAGTCTAGTTTGGTGTATATTGTGGACATGAGCCATGGCTTCCAACCAACCACAAGTTACCCTGCATTGACGGACGAACGCCTCTCACTCATCGCCGACGCCCTGCAAGATGTGCGGAACAAGGCTCTAACTCTATACGATCCCCTCAACGGCGATGGTCCATGGGGACTCGGGACACGTGTATATGAACGATCATGTTTCAAGATCAAACAGCTTACCCACCAGCATGCTTGGCTCACGGTTATAGAAGAAGAGCCGAAACCACGATTCACGTTTGCCATCGAAGGACTACCGATCCGGTTCTATAAGGGTTCGCCGGATGATCCGCCTCCAAATTATTTGGTCACTACATACGGAGAATTGCTCCAAAGACAATTGTTCCAAGACCTTCGTCCGTTGGACAAGATCCTGCGGATTGCCATCGAGACAGACACAGAAGGTCGAGTATCGAGTGCAAAACTTGTCGAACTCGACGAAGCTGGCGAAGCGACAGGCGTGTATCTAATTCCGTTTGGTGCTGTACGTCCTAACGTCGTGCCGCTCGAATCCAAGGCCATCCATTTGGAACCTATAATCGTGGAAGCCATCACCAAGGAAGAGCCGCAAATTGAGAAGAAGACCAAGGCGAGATGAGCGAACTTCGGGCTCAAAATGGAGTTTTGTGGGAGGCACGTCCACGCGAGATATTTTGGGGCGACAGGTTGCAAGTTGCGCGGGAGTTTCGGGGCCTCACGCAAAAGGAACTCAGTGAAGCTGTGGCCGCATCTACGGCCTTAGTGTCATTGTGTGAGTCGGGCAAGAAAAATCCTTCCCGCGATCTCGTCGAAGCTTTCGGATCGGTCTTAGGGTTCGAACCGGAATTTTTCTACCGTGAGATCCCAGACATCTTTCATGAAGAGCAGTGCAGTTTTCGGCATCGGCGGTCTACTCCCGAACGTATGAAAAATAAGGTCCGCGCACACGCGACCCTACTCGGCTTGGTTCTTACACGACTGAAATCCGTATTTCGTTTTCCTGAGCAGGATATTCCCCGAATTTCGGCATCACTGTCGAACGCGGAAGAGATCGAACGTGCAGCGGAACAATGCCGCGTTCATTGGGCCATCAGTCTCGATGGTCCCATCATGGAGGTTGGCCGCGTTCTCGAACGCGCGGGAGTGGTAATCATTTCCCAGTTGTCAGACGTGCAGAAGGTGGACGCATTTTCTCGGTGCGGGCCGACAGCGATCATCGCATTGAATCAGTCTGTGAAGAGCACGTCGCGTTGGCATTTTGACATTGGGCATGAATGCGGCCACCTAGTCATGCATCAGGGTATCCACACGGGCAGCATCGAAACGGAGATCGCAGCCGATCGGTTCGCGAGTGCGTTTTTGCTTCCGCGCAAAGTGTTCGCACGTGAGTTTCGGTGCGAGGCGACATTCTCGTGGAAGCACATCTTTGCGTTGAAGCGACGTTGGCGAGTGAGCGCCGCGGCGATCGTCCGACGTGCTTACGATTTGGGATTGATCGGAGCCGTCGAATATAGAAAAGCATACAAATATATGGCCTGGAAAAAGTGGCCGACGACTGGCGAGCCGGAGGAACCGAGTTTTCAGGAACCGGAGTTGCTGCGATCGGCACTTCATTCCCTCGGAACGAAGGTAGAGTTAACTTTGGAAGGTTTACGGAAGGAACTTCATTTTACGGGCGAGACGTTTAAGGAAGTCACCGGATTTACGATTCCTACGGAGAGCAGTAGGTTCGAACCTATTCAATTTCCAAGTTGAATCGGTGTACTGCAGCGGTACCTGTACCAGTTGTAAAAATCTCGTCAGTTCGAAGAGCAGAGGATGAAGTTCGTCGAACTTCTGGAGTGAGCTGTGTTTGAAATTACTTCAGCCGCTATTGCACTGTTAACCGATGAAGACCTGCGGTTTTTGATCAAGCACTTGTGTGAATCCGGGTAGCATAAAATCAAAACATGCCCGAAACAATGGTTGCATACTGTAAAAACTGCGCCCGAAAAGTCCAAGGAGATATCGTTGGATTTCACAAGTACCATGATGCAGCGGACGGACCGCCGACGAGAGTCACGCTTGTCGCATGCTCTCGCTGCCACCATGCAATTCTGATACGCGAGGAAGAGATCTGGGAGGACTCGTGGTCGAAGCCCGAAACAGTCTACCCATGCGAAGGCGAGAGCCCGAACCCTGAACTTCCGGAAAGATTGCAATCGGTCTTAGGGGAGGCGCGGCGCTGTTACCAGGCCAAGGCCTATACGGGGACAGCTATACTTTGTCGCAGGGCCATAGAGACACTTTGCGTGGAAAAGGGAATCCGGGAGAGGAATCTCGCTTCTTCATTAGCGAAGATGCAAGAGCTTAACTTAATCGACGGAAGTCTCATCGATTGGGCAGATGGTCTTCGCCTGGCCGGTAACCGAGCCGCGCACGATGTCGAGGCTGAAGTGTTGTGGGAGGATGCACGAGATCTCATTGAATTTACGCAAGCTCTACTCGAATACGTCGTCGTGTTCCGAGAACGGTTTGAACGCTACAAAACTCGGCAGTCCAGACCAGCCGCTCCACCGCTTGGAAATTAGCGTTCGGGTCAGCACTACAATTCGGCTTCGTATCTCGGAGCGGAGTGGATCGCCGTCGGAACAACGTCTCCTCGATGCGACGATTGTCGGTTCATAAAATGAAACCATGTCGAAGACAGTGGATAATCTAATTCTCGGCGAATTTACTGCTCTGAAAAAAATCTGTCTGGCAGAATCTGTTGTTACCGAAGAAAGGAAAATACAAGAAGAAAATCGAAGCAAATAATGCTTGCTCTCCTCCATCCACTTTCTGAGCGGAACTTTAAATTAGATTGGGATACGATGCGAGCAGTTGGTCGATGGTCGGTATCAATAATGACATCAAGCAACACCATTTGTCTGATCGCGCGGTACGGCATTCGACGCCATTCTGCAGGGTACAAGCCGGAATCATGAAATGCCTCGCGCCGCCGGATTGCACGTGATGGTGCTGAGGGGTTCTAGAAAGCTCGACGAACGCAAATGGTGTTCACCAGAATTCAAGTAGCGCACTTTTGTGTAAGATGGCTTCAGTTCTTTAAATTCCACTTGCTAATTTTCAGCTGACTTCCATTTCGTCCGATCCAAACTGTGGGAACAACTGTGGGAACAACTGTGGGAACAACTGTGGGAACAACTCAACCCAAATACCAGCTAAAACCATGTACTACGACACAAGAACAGGCTAGACGAATCAACAACTTGCATGATTTTGGTTAAACTCTGAATCTGGCTATCCTGGTTCGAGTCCAGGCCTCCCAGCCAAATTCCTTTTCCTAAAACCGTACGGCATTGCTGAATCTTATGCTGGTACGAAAGGCCATATTCAATGCTGGTATCGAGTATGGTATCCTAATGGCATATGGATACTGCGCGCAAGATTACGGTAGAGGTGCCGCGGGAGCTTCTGGAAAGGGCTCAAGAAGCAAGCGGCGCTGGTGTTACCCAGACTGTCCGCACTGGGCTACAGCTGGTTGCGGCCTCGCGGACTTATGCTCGCTTGCGCAAACTCCGCGGCAAGGTTCGGTTCTCGCGGAGCGCCGCAGAGCTGAAGGCTGACCGGTGATCGCGGCGGACACGAGCACATGGGTTGCGTTTCTCGAAGGGAGCGGTGGTGAAGATACGGATTGGCTCGACCGCGCCTTGGCGGATAGTCAGCTGGTAATGGTGCCCGTCGTGCTGACCGAGCTTTTAAGCGACCCGAAGCTTCCTTCCGATGTTGCCGAAACAATTTCAGAAGTGCCTCTAATCGGGATCGCATCCGGTTATTGGCAAAAGGCGGGAGCATTGCGGGCTAAGGTGCTCGCAAAGCGCCGCAAGGCCAGGCTCGGCGATGCGCTGATCGCGCAGAGTTGCATCGATCACGGCATTCCGCTCATTACACGAGACCCCGACTTCCGCGCGTTCGCCGAAGCCGTTAACCTGAATGTTGTTTTTGGGACTGGGCCCGGCCGATCGTGGCAGCGATGACGTCGTAGAGGGGTTGCGGTTTTCACGGCGGGCGTAGATTTGCTCGGCCGATCGGTGTAGATCAGGACAAAACGTTCGAGATAACCAACGTCTCCCTATAGCAGCCGACTCACAAACTTCCTTTTGTCGAAATGCCCAGGAATGCGCATATAATCTTGCCACTTCCACATTCTCCGCGACGAAAGCATGTCAAACGCACGATATCCCTGGCGAATCTTAGCAATCGCCGCCATCAGCATTGTTGGAAATTTTTATCTTGGATACTACCTGTTGTTCGGGTTGGCGGGCGATGGTGTCGATGTAACGGATAAAACCGGCCGGGTAGTGGTGACCTCCATCTGGGCTCCCCCCGCCGAGCGCGCCGGATTAGCTGTGGGCGATGTGTTGTCGGAAGTCAACGGGCAACACATTGGAACCGAGGTCGACTGGCTGGCGCAGCACATGAATTTCGAACCCGACAAGCCCATCGCCATTCGCGTGGAGCGCGCGGGACAGCCCGTTGATCTGAAGTTGATCGTGCACGGAAGAATCTGGGACGAACTCGAACGCGCGGCAAAAACTTCGCAGATCATTTTTCTCGCCAACAAATTCATCACTCTGGTAATTGGCCTTTTCGTCGTATTCAGCCGCCCAAAGGACCTGGTGTCGCGAATAGGCGGATGGGTGTTGGTGGCCATGGCAACGGTGTACGAACCGTTCCCTGCCGGACTGGCAGCCTCGGTGCGTGCATCGCCATTTGTTGTGGCATTAGCGGTAATGCTTGTGCATGTGAGCGCTGCGATCCGCACCCCGCTCCTGGCGGGATTTTTCTGTTTGTTTCCAAAAACTCTTTTCACCAAACGATGGATATGGGCGGCGTTCGTTGCCGGGCCATTGTTAGCCACCGTGTACTCACTGGATCTGTTGGCTCGGACAGTATATGACCCGGGGCATCTGAGCGGGCTCGCGCCCAGGTGGGTGTTAACAGCGTTTGGGCTTCAGAGCATCGTATATTTGCTGATTGCTGTCGTCGTTGTACCACTGAATTATTGGCGGCTGGAATTAGTCACCGACCGCCGGCGATTTCGAGTCGTCTCCTACGGAGCCCTTTTAGGGATGGTGTTCTATGTGCCTAGAGTGATCGAGTCAGCCGCATTTGAAACGAGTTCGATACTAACGCAATGGCTGGAGTCCCCGACCGCCATTCTAGTGTGCAACGTGGGAGTACTGATTTTTCCATTTTCCTTTGCATATGCGATCTTGCGGCAACGGTTATTCGATGTACGCGTCATCATCCGCAGAGGATTGCAGTACGCCATGGCCCGCCGTTTTCTACTGGCGATACCGATGATGGCGGCGGCCTTGTTGGCCGCGGATCTAATATTTCACGGAAACCAGCCGCTGTTTGGGGTCTTAAAAGCTCGTGGGGCAGTATACGTTGCGGTTTTTGCGGTGGCTGGCTTGGCATACGCGCAACGGCAAACGTGGCTATCGGAGTTGGATCGCAGATTCTTTCGCGACCAATATGATGCGCAAACGCTCTTTAAACAAGTCATGGATGACATCCGTCAGGCTGCAAATGTCGAGGAGGTGTCACCCAGTGTCGTGAGTCGTGTGGTGGAGGCGTTCCATGCGGAGTTTTGCGCTTTGCTGGTGCGCAAGCCTGAAGAACCGTTGTATCGCGTCGTAGCCGCGGCACCCGCCGGTTCGCTGACAGCCCATTTGCCCGCCACAAACAAACTCATTCCATTGGTGCGTATGCTGGACCGCCCTGTACCTATTATGCTCGCCGAGAGCGGCTGGCTGGGACAGCAGTTGCCGCAAGTCGACAAAGACTTTCTACACGACGCGCGTATTGATTTACTGGTGCCCGTCGCACTAGCGGAAGGCAGCACGGAAGCTTTAATTGTGGTCGGGGCGAAGCGATCCGAGGAACCTTACAGCACGGAAGACACCGGCCTCTTGGAAAATGTAGCGAGTGCGGTCGCGCTATTACTTATACGCAGCACCGCCGCGATCCACGGACGTTCGCTTGAGGAGTGCCCCACTTGCGGCATTTGCTACGACACAGGTACTACAACGTGTGAGAAAGATGAATCGCTACTTACGCTCGTGCCTACTCCGCGAATGCTCGGGAAACGATACCGTCTGGAAAAGCGACTTGGCCAGGGAGGAATGGGAAAAGTGTACCGGGCCACGGACTTCTCCTTGAACCGCACCGTCGCGGTGAAGATGATTCGCGACGAACTGTTCGCGAACCAAAACGCTATGGAAAAGTTTCGTCAGGAATCGCGTGTGACCGCTAGCCTTGCGCACCCCAATGTAGTGACAGTCCACGATTTTGGAGTAGACGCGAACCAGCGCGTATTCCTGGTTATGGAACTGTTGGAAGGGATTACGCTGCGCGAGGAGTTCCGCCAGAAAACACGATTGACAGCCGAGCGGACGCTGGAATTGTTTGACGGCATTTGTGCCGGAATCGGAGCGGCGCACGCCTGCGGCCTGGTGCATCGTGACCTGAAGCCGGAGAATATATTTCTATCGAAACCGAACGTACTCGAACTCGTCAAGATCACCGACTTTGGAATCGCGAAGACCCTGGCCGAATTCGTTAACGATACGAATGCCACGGCCACAGGAGTGCTGGTCGGCACGATGCGTTATATGTCGCCCGAGCAACTTCAAGGCAAATCCATATCCGCACGCTGGGACATATGGGCGCTGGGCGTCATTGCCTACGAAGCGTTGTGCGGTACTGCGCCGTTTACAGGAACGGACTACTCAACGTTACGTGGCGCCATCTTGGGAGGGGCGTTCCCAAAGATTGCGTTGCTGGTCCCCGAAGCTCCTGATAAATGGCAGGAGTTTTTTGTGCGCGCTTTCGCGCCGCTGGAGGAACAGAGGCCGCAGAGCGTGGATGTGTTTTGGCAGGAGCTGAAAGACTGCTTAGCATGATAGGCAGTCGCTTTTAAAATTACTCTTGAGGATAGGCTAACTGCATGACTGAATACCCTAGTTTTGATTTAGCCGGCCGGGTCGCGCTCGTGACCGGAGCCGCACGCGGATTGGGGCGGGCGATTTCTCTGGCGCTTGCTCACGCCGGTGCTGATGTCGCTTTGGGATTCCGCGACAAGGCCAGAGGACTTGAGTTGGTTCGACAAATCGAATCCATGGGGCGCCGTGCGCTGACCTTGCAAATGGACGTGATGCGCCTAGACGAAATCTTCCGTGCCTTCGAGCAGACCGAAGCGTTTTTTGGAAAAATTGACATCCTCGTGAACAATGCTGGCGGTGGATTTACAAATCTGGCTGCCGATGTCTCTGAATCCGAATTTGATGCCACGCTTACGTTAAATGTGAAATCCACATTTTTTGCGAGCCAGGCCGCCGCCAAGATAATGGCCCAGCATGGCGGCGGCAAAATTATCAATATGAGTTCGCAAGCCGCTTTCGCTGCCTTGCCCACGGAATCGGTGTATTGCGCCAGCAAAGCTGCGATTTCTCAATTGACCAAATGTTTAGCGGTGGAGTGGGGTCCGCAAAACATCACCGTAAATGCCGTCGCCCCGACCTTCATCGCCACTCCCGGAACCGAAGAACAACTTTCGGATCCGGCATTTCGCGCCGATGTGATCGAACGCATAGCCGGGTTACATCGTATTGGCGAGCCCATGGATGTAGCAGGAGCAGTGATATTTCTGGCTTCGCCCGCGGCTGCGCTCATTACCGGACATACCATCCTTATCGACGGTGGCTGGACCGCCAGATAAATCTTCACAGCTGCGATTTCCCTGTCCCGGCGCGTCGCGCGTCCAACAAAGGATGCTGGAACATTTAATTTTGCACGCCCCTCGTCCGGCCGTTTTATAATCGGTTAGATCGCCACTCAAGTTGGATTTCTAATCTAGATGTCTCCTCAGGCCCCAAGCTAGTTCCCGTCAAGGAGACTAATCTGATTGGTAGCACGCATGGCCATCTCTTGAATTTTGCATTTGACAAAAGCTCATCCCCTGCACTATAAAGCGCAGCAATACGAAATACACCCCGAACAAATAACCGGTTAGAACTGGTGATTGTTAAAACAGTTGGCCTAATGCCGGCGCTCGGTTTCTTGAACAAGAGTTTCTCGGCAGGTTTTCGACCGTCTTTTGGCTTGGAAACGCTAACGCTCGTTACGTCCGGAGGAACAATGCAATCAGTGCGATCCGCAAATTGCTTCGGGGCTTTGCTTTTCGCGATTGTTCTTTTATTTTCGGGAGCTCAAGTCTTTGCCGATGTAACCGCCAGTGTCTCAGGAACCGTGACCGACCCCAGCGGCGCCGCCGTTGAAGGCGCCATAGTTAGTGCCACTAATGTGGGTACCCAGGTCGTCTCCGAACAAACTACCAACGGCCAGGGCTTCTATTCTTTCCAGTCCCTTCCGCTGGGCAAATACACTATCGAAGTGCGTAAAGACGGATTCAAAACCTTCGTCCAGACCGACATCATCCTGGATGTCGACGACAAAGCAATAAGTGATGTAACTCTGCAAGTCGGTCAGGCCAACGAGAGAATTGAAGTTTCCAGCAGCGCGCTGCACGTGGAAACCGCCAACACCGAAATGGGCGAGGTCATCGAAGGCAAAGAAATGACTGATGTGCCTTTGGTGTCGCGCAGTTACACCGACTTGCTGGCATTGCAGCCTGGCGTAGTTGCCACCGCATCGGGCATGACCGGTGCCTACGCCGGCGCTTTTATTTCTGCCGGATTCGCAATGCCCTCGGTTTCGGGCGACGAAAATTCCGGCGCTCTTTCTGTCAACGGAATGCGCGAAGCCGCGAACGGTTTCATCCTGAATGGAATCATTACTCAGGAAATTGGCTACTCCGGGTCGGGCGCAATTCCGAATCTCGATTCCATCGCGGAATTTCGCATTCTTACAAACAACTTTGACGCTGAATACGGAAATTACAGCGGTGGCCAGATTAACGTCATCACCAAATCAGGCCAGAATCGTTGGCACGGAAACGTTTTTGAATTCCTGCGCAACACCAATCTCGACGCCGCAAATTATTTCGCCGCCGGTCAGCGCGGCAGTTATCACCAGAATCAATTCGGCGGCACTTTTGGCGGACCCGTCAAACGCGACAAAATATTTTTCTTCGCGGACTATCAGGGAAACCGAAGGGTGCAGGGCATCACCCAGTTAATCAATGGCGCTCCGACAGCCCCAACCGAGCAAGGCAACTTTTCAGCAATCGCGTCCAGTCTCACCGGAACGGTCAACGGAACGGCGTGGGCCCAGCAGCTATCTCAACAGCTCGGACAACCAGTGACAGCCGGCGAGCCGTATTACACGCCGGGTTGCGTCAGCGCGGCACAATGCGTCTTTCCCAATGCCACGTTGTCGCCTTCCAGTTTCAATCCCATCTCCGCAAAGTTACTGCCATTCATTCTTCCGGCTACCCCCGGTACCGTTAATTCCGCCACTGGAACCGGACAGTTCTCGACCAGCTCTGGAAAAGTAAATCTCACCGACAATAAATACAGCGGTCGCATCGATGCCAATTCCAGATTTGGTTTGCTCACCGCCTACTACTATGGCGATAAATATGATCGTATCGATCCTTACTGGCCTTCCAATGCGCCGTTGTATCCCGGCTTCAGCGTCGACGGCACCGGACACACTCATAACGTGAATCTGGGAGATACCAAGACCTTCGGATCGTCCGTAAACGAATTTCGTCTTGGCTACTTTCGCCTGGATGTCACCTTCAACCAGCCGCTCGGTGGAAAAGGTACGAGTTTATCCAGCCTGGGTTTCGCATCTGGAACAGGCGGCGCTCCCGGAGTATTCGTCGGAACGCCGGCTGTCGAGGGCATCCCCGAAATTGACTTTAATAACTTCGTAATCGGCGTCCCTAGCCGCCCCCTCCGCATCACCGAAAACATTTATCAAGTCCTGGACAATTTCAGCAAAGTTGTCGGCACGCACACTCTCAAGTTCGGTGGGCAATATCATTTTAATCAGCTGGAAGAAAACCTTTCGAACGTCGCCAACGGCAATTTCTTTTTTGGCAGCAGCTTCACTGGTCTGCCGAGCGAAACGGGAAGCGATTTCGTTGATTTTCTCTTGGGTGCCCCGAGTCAATATGTCCAAGGGCAGTCCTATCCTTCGTATGGCCGAAATTATTATTTTGGTCTCTACGGACAAGACAGTTGGCGCATAAAACCCAATTTGACCTTCAACTACGGTCTGCGCTACGACGTGAGCGCGCCTTGGCGTGAAAAATATAACGAAATTCAGACTATGATCGTCGGTGAGCAATCGGTAGTGTTTCCCGGTACTCCCATCGGTTGGGTGTATCCCGGTGACCCGGGCGTTCCAAGGAGCCTGGCGCCTACACGATGGAACAACGTTGCTCCTCGACTCGGGCTTGCGTACTCCTTCGGCGACCACGAGGGCATGTGGGGCAAAATGCTCGGCAAGAGCGGCACCACCAGCATTCGTGTTGGTTGGGGAATGTTTTACACCGCCTTTGAAGGCGCCACAGAC
>Ga0307479_10006392_pt1 | contig 10816 bp, 9 predicted proteins | sample atmos_gasesECM4C_FD_203743 | JGI IMG/M metagenome (GOLD analysis project Ga0307479, IMG submission 203743) | Hardwood forest soil microbial communities from Morgan-Monroe State Forest, Indiana, United States - atmos_gasesECM4C_515 | ecosystem: Environmental > Terrestrial > Soil > Temperate...
TGGCCAAAATCGATGCCGGCAAGGCGATGGCCGCGGCGCAGGTGCGAGTCCCGGGCAAGGTGCTCAAGGCCGCCCTCGACAATGAGAACGGAAACCTGGTCTACAGCGTTGTGGTCAGTCCGGCATCGGGAGGACCGGTGCAGGACGTCAAAGTCGACGCCGGCAACGCAGCCGTGCTCCATATCGATACGGGAGACGGTCGCGAGGGCGAGGAGGAAGAAAAGGACTGAGTTGTGGCTGAAGGGACCGTGTCGGCCTTTCTCGGCGGACCCCAGCAAATTCTGGTCGAACTTCGTTCCGTCGAGGCGTGGCGCAGTGGCATCAAGATCCTCGGGGATGTCTGCCTAACGGTTGGCGCGGGCGAGATTTACGGGCTAGTGGGCCCGAACGGTGCCGGCAAGACCACGACCCTTGCGGTCGTGGTCGGTCTTCTTGCGCCGTCGGCCGGATCGGCGCGAGTGTTCGGGCTCGATCCTGTGCGCCAAGCCGAGGCCGTACGCGCGCAAGTCGGTGTTATGCCCGAACGAGGCGGCTTTTACGACTGGATGACCGCATCACAGTATCTCAGGTTCTTCGCTGGGTTATACGGCAGCGAGTGTCCTCCGATGGAGATCAGCGAGCGCTTGGCGCAGGTTGGTCTCTCGTCGCACCGTGATCTACCCATCGAGACCTTCTCGCACGGTATGCGTCAGCGGCTCGGCCTTGCACGGGCACTGATCGGCAACCCGGAGCTGCTCGTCCTCGACGAGCCAACCAGCGGTCTCGACCCGCGCGGGCGTCGGGAAATCCACGAGCTGCTGCTGACCCTGAGCCACAAATGCCGGATCGGCGTTCTTATGTCCACTCACATCCTCGACGATGCCGAGCGGCTGTGCGATCGGATAGGCATCATTGCTAGCGGGGTTACGGTTGCCGAAGGCGCAGTCCCTGAACTCGCCAACATGGGGCGGGATCTCGAGGCGCCAGACCAGGCGAGGGGCGATCGCTATCGATTGCGGCTTGGCGATCGGGAGGTCGAACGCGCATCTCAACGGTTGCCCACGGGCGTGTCTCTCCTCCACCGCGAGGTGGATTGGTGCACAGTCGCGGTTGCTGCGGAATACTCCCCGGAGGTGGTCTGGCGAGAACTGATGTTTCTCGGGTGGCCGATACGCGAAATCCAACGTCTCGACACCAGCAGCGTGAAATCGGGCCTCGAGCGACTCTACCTGGAACTAACGAAGGACACAGAGCAGCAGCAGGCAGCATAAAATGGACGAGAAAATGCCGGGTGCGATCTCTATGGTACGGCGGCGTTGCGGGCGATCGGTGCCATATCCGCCCCGCGGATTGACCGGCGCGCTGACCATCGCAAGCAAAGAAGGCAGCGAGTTGTTGATGAATCAGCGAGGCTTGTTGTGGCTGCTCGTAACGTGCCTCGTTTTGTCTGCTTTCGCTCTGCTGTTGGTCAGCGACACCGAACTCGGCTTGCTGGACAACGCGCAGGTCGTTTACGACATGGTCGGCCTGGTCATTTCTTTGGGGGCGCTGCTGACCTTGGTCGTCGGTGCCGATGCGATCGGCGGCGAGCAAGACCGCGGCTCGCTGGTGCCGCTGTTGCTCGCCCCGCTGCCCCGGTCGGCGCTGCTGCTCGGAAAGTTGGGCGGCCAACTGGTCGCATGGACAGCAATGCTGATAATTGCGCTGCCTTACCTCTGGGCGGTCGGCAGCACCGGACAAAACCTGGCCGCGGGAATAGCATGCCTGATCCTGCTCGGCACCCCGATCGTCCTGATGTTCGGATGCCTTGGCTTGGCTCTCGGGGCGAAATTTCTGTCGGCCAGAAGCGCGCTCACGGTCGGGCTTGTCGTGCTGATCCTGGCCGCCAGCCCGGCGATGCTCGGGCCGGGGCTACGCCAAACGGCAATCGGCGTTGCAGTCGATTGGGTAAATCCGTTCTCCGCGATTTTAAACGCGGTCGATGCGGTGGTGATCGACTCGGAGCCGGCGCTAACGCAGACCACGCCCTTTGCCGTGGCGTTCGCCTGGTTGCTGCTGGCGCTGTGGTATGCGAGGCGCACCGTTTCCCGGCTGACCGGATCGCCGCAGTGAGCGTCGTTTCGATCGCAGCTGCGTTTTTACTGGCCGCCGGTCTATCCGGGGGGAGCGCCAGCGCCGCCGCCGCGGAGCCGCTCAAGATCGAGCTGATCCCTTCACCGAGCAACCCTTCCGCTCCGCGGATCGGCGACGCCCTGATGTTTCGCTCCGTCATCCGCAATGACGGGCAAAAGGCGATCTCGGGTGTCATTGCCTGGGTTAGCCTGTTGGAAGTAGATCCCGGCAAGGAACACCCGGTCGATCTCGAGGACTGGAGTGCTCAGAAAGCGGTTGTCTTGGCGCAGATTGCGTCGGGCCAGACCGCAGAGACCAAGTGGCATTTGCGCCTCATTCAGTCCGGCAAGTACTGGATCTCGGTCGTTGCCGCTTCCACAGCCGATGCTGTCGATCGCATTTCCGGCCCGGTGGCGAGCCCGTCTGTGGCGTTTACGGTAGCTTCCAAACCGGTAGTCGAAACCGGCCGGGTGCTGCCGATTGCCTCAGGGGTCCCGCTCGCGATCGGCGCTCTGCTACTGTGGCGCGGAGCGCGCGGCCGCAGGAGGCGTCCGACGCCAAAGGATGCGGGAGGATGAAGATCCTTGTCATCGAAGACGACGACGATACCGCGAACTACGTCGTCCAGGGACTTACTCAACAGGGCCACGTGGTCGATCGGGCACCGAACGGCCGCGACGGTTTGTTCCTGGCGGCGGGCGAGACATACGATGTGCTGATCGTCGACCGGATGCTCCCCGGGCTCGACGGCTTGGCGATCGTCAAGACGATCCGCGGCGCCGGTGTCAAGACGCCCATCCTGTTCCTGACCGCGCTTGACGGGATCGACGACCGCGTCGAGGGGTTGGAGGCCGGCGGCGACGATTATCTCGTCAAACCCTTTGCATTTGCCGAGCTTGCTGCGCGCGTCAACGCCCTCGGCCGTCGGCCTGCGCTTGCTGCGAATACGGTGCTGCGCGTCGGCGATCTTCAAATGGATGTGTCTCGCCGCAGCGTCGGCCGAGGCGACCGCCTCATCGACCTGCAGCCTCGCGAGTTCCGGCTGCTCGAATATTTGATGCGCCATCCGGGGCAGGTTGTCACGCGGACGATGTTACTGGAGCACGTCTGGGATTTTCATTTCGACCCACACACCACGGTCGTAGAGACTCATATCAGCCGCCTTCGCAGCAAACTCGATCAAACGGACAACGAGACGAGCCTGATCGAAACCGTGCGCGGCGCCGGATATCGCCTGCGTGAAACGCCAGCGCTGGGCTGACCTCGTCCGGACGACAAGCTTCCGGCTTGCGTTGCTCTACGCTCTTTTGTTCGGCGGCTCAGCGGTCGTCGTGTTTGCGGTCATATACTGGGCAGCAACAGGCGCGATGTCCGATCAGCTCGACGCCGGGCTCGATGCGGAGCGCGCGGCGCTCGAAGAGCGGTACCGGGCCGGTGGTATCGGCGCGGTTGCCTCAGCGATCACCGAGCGGGTTGCCCAACCGGCGCACCCTCTGCGGTACCTGCTGGAAGACGTATCGGGCCAGGTGGTGGCTGGCGATCTCCCCTATAGCCCCTCGCTGCAGGTCGGAAGATCCGAAATTGAGATTGCGATTGCGGCATCAACGGGCGATTTCGATCAAGAGCACAGGTTATTTCGCATACTCGGGATTCCCCTCAGGAACGATGCTTTCCTGTTTTTGGGTCAGGACGCGCACGCGCTCGAGGAGCTGCGCGAGTTCGTTTTCGGCGCTTTCGGGTGGGGTGCAGGGGCTACACTGGTCCTGGCGGTACTCGGCAGTATCGCCATGAGTAGCGGCGTCTTACGTCGTGTCGAGGCGATCAATCGCGCAAGCGAGCGGATCATGGCCGGCGATCTCGATCGGCGGCTGCCAACGACGACCGGCGACCGAAGCCGGAATGGTGACGAGTTCGACCGATTGGCCGCCAACCTAAACATCATGCTCGATCGCATCGAACTGTTGGTGCAAGGGCTGCGCCAGGTTTCCACCGATATCGCCCATGACCTGCGGACGCCACTCGGCCGTTTGAGACGCACACTGGAGGCTGCCCGCGACGGTGCAGCCGTGGACGTCGGATCTGCCGGCGCGACGTCGATCGACCAGGCGATCGAGGAAGTTGATGCGCTGTTGGCGACGTTTGGTGCGTTGCTGCGCATTGCCCAGATCGAGGCAGGCGCCTCCCACCGTGGCTTCGGTCCGGTGGACCTCTCCGCCGTGCTCGAGTCGGTGCTCGAGGTTTACGCCCCAGCCGCCGAAGCAAAACAACAGAGGCTAACCCGACGAATCCCCGCCGGGATTGTCGTTCCTGGCGACCGTGCTTTGCTGACGCAGATGCTGGCCAATCTGGTCGAGAACGCGATACAGCACTCTTACTCCAGCGCGCATATCGATGTGGCGCTCCGCGTTGGGGGTGGCTTGGAGGGACCGCGAGTCACGATCAGCGATGACGGGCCGGGCATCCCTGAAGCGCAGCGCGACAAGGTTTTCCGCCGGTTTTACCGTCTCGACACGAGTCGGTCGACATCCGGCAACGGCCTGGGTCTCGCTTTGGTCGCGGCTGTCGCCGACCTGCACCATGCCAAGGTCCGGCTCTGTGGCAACCCGCCGCGCGGCTTACGAGTAGTGCTGATTTTCAGCGATGCGACTGTCGCAGCGGCAGGATCAGCGGAATTTCAGGGAGGAGCGCTTTGAGCCGGAGATGGCAGGTCTTCCTGCTCACGCTGATTGCCGCCGGGGCGGCAGGTCTCTGGGTTAGCGTTGAGCGCGATCATTCAGCGCCGGCCGCATCGGCGACCCCTCCGGCCGCGGCGCCGGCAGTGCCGATCACCGAGGGGCGGGCGGAGACCCGCGACGTCTCGATCTGGTTATCGGGGATCGGCTCGGTGCAGCCGCTCAACGCGGTCACGGTGAAGGTGCGGGTCGATGGCCAGCTCGAACGCGTCACGTTTACCGAGGGCCAGGATGTCCGCAAGGGTGACGTTCTGGCGCAAATCGACCCGAGATCATTTCGCGCCCAGCTCAAGCAGGCGCAGGCCAATAGGGCCAAGGACGAGGCACAACTCGCCAATGCGCACCTCGATATGGACCGTTCTGTCAGGCTCGAAGCGAGGGGTGTTGCTTCCAAGCAAACCCTCGACACTCAGCGGGCGCAGGTGGCGGCGCTGGAGGCCGCCGTGGAGGCAGACCAAGCGGCGATCGAGATGGCACAGCTCCAACTCGAGTACTCGACGGTCACGGCGCCTCTTGACGGCCGAACCGGATTGCGGCTCGTCGATCCCGGGACTGTGGTTCATGCCTCGGACGCAAACGGTCTTGTTACGATCACCCAGATGCAGCCGATTGCGGTGCTCTTCACGGTCTCCCAGGACGAGTTGCCGGAGGTTCTGGCCGCGATCGCCCAGGGTGATCCAGTCGTTGTCGCCTATACAAGGGGCGGCGAGCGGCCGCTCGCCACCGGCAAGCTCGTCTTTCTCGACAGCCAGGTCGACCAGGCGACCGGCCATATCAAACTCAAGGCATTGTTCGACAACTCGGATCGTGCACTATGGCCCGGCGAATTCGTCGACGCACGGGTGCAGGTCACGACCGTAAAGGAAGCGACGGTCGTCCCGTCCAAGGCGGTCGAGCGCGGGCAGAACGGTACCTACCTCTATCGCATCAAACCCGACGACACGGTCGAGGTTTGCTCGGTCACCGTCCAACATGTGGCCGACGGCATCGCAATCGTCGCCGAAGGTTTGAAACCCGGCGACCGGATCGTTGTCGATGGCCAATACCGGCTGCAGCCGGGCGCGCGAGTTGAGCCTCGCCCTGCCCCGGCCGGCGGTTCGTGACGGCTTACCCGACCAAGACCCGATGAGCCTCTCCAAATTTTTCATCCACCGACCGGTCGCAACCCTGCTGTTGATGCTCGGCCTCGTCCTCGTCGGCGTCGTTGCATTCGAGCTGTTGCCGGTCGCGCCGTTGCCTCAAGTCGACTTTCCGACCATTCGGATCGACGCAGACCTGCCCGGAGCTAGCGCCGAGACGATGGCATCGACGGTGGCGACCCCGCTCGAGCGCTCGCTTTCCGACATCTCGGGTGTTTCGTCGATGACCTCGTCGAGCTCGCTCGGGACGACGAGCATCACCCTGCAGTTCGATTTGAGCCGCAACATCGACGCGGCCGCCCAGGACGTGCAGACGGCGATCAACGCAGCCGGCGGTAAATTGCCAAAGGCTCTGCCGAGCCCGCCGACCTACCACAAGGTGAACCCGGCCGACTTCACGATCCTTTCTTTGGTGCTGACTTCGGATAACGTGCCGCTGCCCGAAATCGACCGTTATGCCGACGACTTCATCGCTACGCAGGTCTCGCAGATTGCCGGCGTCGGGCTCGTCGATTTCCACGGCGAGCAGAAGCCGGCGATCCGGGTCCAGATCAACCCGGACAAGATTGCGCAGCTTGGACTGAGCCTTGAAGACGTCCGGACGGTGCTCGGCGCCTCGACTGTTAATGGACCCAAAGGCAATCTCGATGGTCCCACCCGCGCTGTCGTCGTCGACGCGACCGACCAAGTATTCAATGCCGACGCCTACAAGAACTTGACGGTCGGCTATAAGAGCGGTGCGCCAATCCGTATCGCCGATATCGGAACTGCAATCGATGCGGCGGAAGACGCCAAAGAGGCCGCTTGGCTGCAGGACAAGCGCACGATCATTATCGATATCCACAAGCAGCCCGGGTTCAATGTCGTCGAGACGATCAGACGGATCAAGGACCGCTTGCCAGCCCTGACCGCCGCGCTGCCGCCGAGTGTCAAGCTCACCATTGCCGGCGACCGAACTCAAACAATCGAAGCCTCCGTTCGCGACGTACAGGTCACCCTCGCCATCACCGTCTGCCTCGTCGTTCTCGTGATCTTTCTGTTCTTGCGCAATTTCTGGGCGACGATCATTCCCGGCATCGCGATTCCGCTGTCGCTGATCGCGACGTTTGGGATCATGTACCTGTTGGGCTACAGCCTCGACAATTTGTCGCTGATGGGGCTCACCATTGCCGTCGGGTTTGTCGTCGACGACGCGATCGTCGTGATCGAAAACATTCACCGTCATGTCGAGCGTGGCGCCCCGCCGCAACAGGCCGCGCTCGAAGGCACGCGAGAGGTCACCTTCACGGTCGTGTCGATGACAACATCGTTAATCGCGGTGTTCATCCCCGTGTTGTTCATGAGCGGGATAATCGGCCGCCTGTTCCGCGAATTCGCAATGACTGTGAGTACCGCTATCGTAATGTCGGGATTGATCTCGCTGACGGTCACGCCGACGATGTGCGCAAGGCTGATTCGACGTCACCGGCCCGGCGAGCGCGGGCCTGTCTTCCAGGCGTGCGAGAGCATTTTTGCTTCGATGTTGCGTTTTTACGATCGCGGTCTGCGCGCGGTCTTGCGCCATTCAGCGATAACTTTAGCGGTTACGGTCGCGACACTGGCAGCCACGATCTACGGCTACACGATCATGCCGAAGGGGTTTTTCCCCGACGAAGATACCGGCCTGATCCTCGGGGTTGCCGAGGCGGCGCCCGACACGTCCTTTGCGGCGATGGCCGACCGCATTCAGCAATTGGGCCATATCGTCATGGCCGACCCGGATGTGGACAATGTCTATTACTGGATCGGTCCCAATCCGACGGTGAGCCAGGGCCGGATGATGATAAATTTAAAGCCCCGAAAAGAGCGCGGGGCCTCTGCCGGCCAAATCATTGCGCGCCTCAAGCCGAAACTGGCGGGGGTCGAGGGGATCGCTCTGTTCATGCAGGTCCGCCAGGACATCCAGGTCGGCGGCCGGCCAAGCAAGACGCGGTACCAGTACACTCTTCAGGACGGCAACAGCGATGAGCTTGCCCACTGGGCACCGATCTTTGAAAAGGGACTGAAATCGCTGCCACAACTGCGGGACGTGACGTCGGATACCCAGGCTTCCGCGCCGCGAGCCACGTTGCGGATCGACCGCGATACCGCGTCTCGTCTGGGAATAACGCCGCAAGCGATCGACGACACACTGTACGATGCCTTTGGCCAGCGACAGGTCGCAACGATCTTCACACAGCTCAACCAATATCACGTCGTGCTCGAGCTCGATCCCCAATTCCAGCTCGACACCGGCGCACTACGGCACCTGTATGTGCGCTCGGCTGCGGGCCAACTCGTGCCGCTCAGCACATTTACCCGGGTCGAAGAGTCGGTGGCACCGATCACGATAAATCATCAAGGGCTGTTTCCGTCGGTGACATTGTCCTTCGATCTGTCGCAGGGGTATTCATTGGGCGATGCTGTCGCCGCGGTACAAGCGTTCGAACGAGGGCTGGTTGCACCGGCATCCCTGATTACGAGCTTCGAGGGGACGGCGCAGGCCTTTCAGGCTTCGCTTAAGTCGCAGCCTTATCTGATCGCGGCGGCGATCCTCGCCGTCTACATCGTTCTCGGCATCCTTTACGAGAGCTACATCCACCCGATTACAATCCTTTCGACCTTGCCTTCGGCTGGGATTGGCGCCTTGCTGGCGCTGACGCTGTTCCGTCAGGACTTGTCGGTCATCGGATTTATCGGGCTCATTCTGCTGATCGGCATCGTCAAGAAGAACGCTATCATGATGGTCGATTTCGCGCTCGATGCCGAGCGCAGCCAAGGACTGCCACCCGAGGCGTCGATCCATCAGGCAGCATTGCTGCGCTTCCGGCCGATCATGATGACCACGATGGCAGCCTTGTTCGGCGCCCTCCCCCTCGCCTTCGGCACCGGTGCCGGGGCAGAGCTGCGTCAGCCGTTGGGCATCGCCATCGTCGGCGGCCTGATGCTCTCACAGGTTCTGACACTTTACACAACGCCTGTCGTCTACCTCTACGTCGGACGACTTGGGCGTATGTTCCAGCGGGGACGAATGCAGCCGGAAATGGCGACAATCGGGCAGCGCATCCCGCGCGACAAACGCCCGCATGCCGCCGAATAGGCTAATACCTCGTTGCGTAAATTGGCGGATGCCGCAACCACCAGATCACACTCCCGTATCGTCACTCCCGCGCAAGCGGGAGTCCAGGGCAGCGTCCGGAGCATTGAGCCCTGGATGCCCGCTTTCGCGGGCAAGACGAGAAAGTTGGAATTACATACGCTGACTTTCGCAACCAGGTACTAGTGGCCCTCGGCGCCGGCAATGTCGGCAATGGGCTCGCCCGACGCCATGCCGCCCGCGGGCACGATGTGTGTCTCGCTTTCTCTCGCAATCGCGGGAAGTTGAAGGCGGGTGCCCGGGCTGTGGGCGCGCGCCCGGCAGAGCCGCAGCAAGCGGTCGCGGCAGCGGAGGCCGTGGTATTGGCCACGCCCTGGACGGTGACCGAAGCAGCACTGCAGAGCCCCGGCGATCTTTCCGGCAAACTCTTGTGGGACTGTACCAATCCACTGAAGCCCGAAATGAGCGGTCTGGTTATCGGCACCGAGACCTGCGGCGGCGAATTGGTGGCAGCTTGGGCGGGAAGCGGCGCGCGGGTGGTGAAGGCCATCCCTCCCTTTGCCGAGCAGATGGCGCGCGAGGGGCCGCTGATTCTGGAGGATGGCCGGTCGCCGAGCGTCTTTGTCTGCGGCGATGATTCACCAGCGCGCAGTACGGTAGTAACCCTGGTTCGAGATATCGGCGCCGAGCCTATCGAGGCAGGGGTTGCTGCGCAACGCCCGGTTCACCGAACCCGCCGGGATGCTGCCGGTGCACCTCGCCTATCGGCAAGGCATGGGTACGTCGATCGGCCTTTCTCTATTGCGCGGCTGAGTAGTGGAGGAGGTTTGGCTATTGCGTTTCGAAATCCGCCAGGAGCCTAGGCAACGGAAGACGAGCCGGATTTGCAGATTGCGATAATCGGGGCTGGCAATGTCGGGGGCGCGCTCGGCAAGGGCTGGGCAGGCGCGGGTCATGCGATCACCTATGGCGTCCGCGATCCGTCGGAGGCGAGGCACCGAGCGACGGCGGAGGCGGCGGGAGGCGCCAGGCTCTTCTCAGTACCGCGGGCGGTGCAAGGGCCCGACGCGATCGTGCTAGCGGTACCCTTCGACGCCGTGGGCGACGTGCTGACGGCCGCGGGTGATCTCGCCGGCCGCCTGCTGATCGACGTGACCAACCCGTTGCGCCTGGGTACCTCCGGCCTCGAGCTGTCGATCGGTTTCGACCGTTCGGCCGCCGAGCATGTGGCATCGCTGGCGCCGGGCGCGGCGGTGTTCAAGACGCTCAACCAAGTCGGGTTCGAGGTCATGGCGAACACCGCCGGCTACGCCGCGCCGCCCGTGATGTTCATGGCCGGCGACGACGTGGCGCGCAGGCCCATGGTGATGCGCCTCGTCTCCGATCTCGGCTTTCACGCGGTGGACGCGGGCGGTTTGCGCATCGCGCGACTGTTGGAGCCCTACGGCATGCTGTGGATCCACATGGCCCTCGACCGCAAGGCCGGTCGCGACAACGCCTTTGCCTACCTTGCTCGGGGCGAGGGCCTGGGCGCATGAGAACGCAATTCGGTCCGGAGGTACGGACCACGCTGGCGGAGGTTTGTCGTCCGCGGTTGGCGCCGGTCGTCTATGACATGCAGGTCGGTATCGTCGGGCAAATAAGCGGTGGTTCTGACCGGATCGCCGTGATGTATCGCGGCCGGATCTGCGAGATCGGCACCGCCGCCAATGTGTTGGCGCCGCCCCACCATCCCCATA
>Ga0307479_10006393_pt1 | contig 10816 bp, 9 predicted proteins | sample atmos_gasesECM4C_FD_203743 | JGI IMG/M metagenome (GOLD analysis project Ga0307479, IMG submission 203743) | Hardwood forest soil microbial communities from Morgan-Monroe State Forest, Indiana, United States - atmos_gasesECM4C_515 | ecosystem: Environmental > Terrestrial > Soil > Temperate...
AGCCGGGATTCCGTCCGCGCGCCGCACGATTTCCACATCGAGTGAAACGTGCCCGCCGGAAAGCCACGACCCCGGGTTCAGCAGTTGCACCTGAATCCCGCCAGCGCGGCTCGCCTGCTCCGCGGCCGCGGCGATTTCGCCGTCGAGAGTTCCCGCGCGGAGGTCTTCAATCGCGGCGCGATGCCGCTGCTCTACGAGTTGGCCGAGCTCCTGCGCATTGAATGCTGCAGATGCGGCAAGCTCGCGGTAATCGTGCGACCTTCGATGCACGACCCTCCCTTTTTGGTAAACGATTGTGTCGATGATTGGGCGGGTGGGACCGCGATCTTCCGTCTGGACGTGGAATACCTGATCGTTTAGCCGAACGTCAGTGTTGAACCCGGAACTCATCGAACTTTCATCGCGCGCCGCTTTCCTTGCAAACGAGCGCGCGTGACGGGGAGCTGCGAAAAATGGATATTGGGTGACATCATTTGACCGGCTGGTCTCGGGCCGCTATTATACCAGCGCGAACGATATGGACAGCAATTACCTCGACAACTATGGCCCCTTGCTGCTGATGTTTCTGCTTGCGGCGGGGCTTTCCGGCGCATTGCTCGTGATGTCAACGCTCATAGGCAGGCATAAGCGGTCGCGCGAGAAAGACCAGCCGTACGAGTGCGGAATTCGGCCCACGGGAGATGCGCGCGAGCCATTTTCCGTGCAGTTCTACATGGTGGCGCTGCTTTTCATCCTGTTCGACATCGAAGCGATTTTTCTTTACCCCTGGGCGCTGGTCTACCGCGACCTGAAGGTGTTCGGGTTTGTGGAGATGGTGCTCTACATTATAATCCTGCTGGCCGGTTACATTTACCTCTGGAAGAAGGGCGCGCTGGACTGGGATCACTGAGCGCTCTCCGGAATCGAAAACATTATGGGATCGCAAGAGGCAGATAAAAATCCGGTTGTGCTCAAACTGAGGGAATGGGACGCGAAAGCTGTCGCCGAAGTGCTGGAATTCCGGGGCGAAACCACCGTAGTCGTTCCTCGCGACCACCTGCGCCGCGCAACCGAGTATCTCTCTACGGAACCGTCGCTGCGGTTTTCTTTTCTCTCGGACATCACCACTTTGGACCGCTTTCCCATCGAGCCTCGCTTCGAAGTGAACTACCATATGCTTTCGCTCGACCGGCGCGAGCGTATTCGCCTGAAAGTACGCTTGAGCGGAAGCGACCCCACAGTCCCTTCTGTAACCTTGGTTTGGCCGACGGCAAATTGGCACGAGCGCGAGAATTTTGATCTCTTCGGAATTCGCTTCGAGGGGCATCCTGATCTTCGCCGCATCCTGATGCCGGATGATTGGGAAGGCCATCCGTTGCGGAAGGATTATCCCGTGGAGGGATATCGCTGAATGCGCGGGACAAACGCTCAGCCATGACGACCGTTGAAACACAAATCGGCAGCGCGAAGACCATGGTCCTCAACATGGGCCCCCAGCATCCGTCCACTCACGGCGTGCTGCGCGTGATTCTGGAGCTCGACGGCGAAATCGTCGTGAAAGCGGAGCCGGTGATCGGGTATCTGCACACGGGCATCGAAAAAAACTGCGAAAAGCTCACGTATACCCAGGCGATCACGCTCACCGACCGGATTGATTATCTAGCACCCCTTTCGAACAATTTGTGTTTTTGCCTCGCGGTGGAAAAGCTGCTGAATCTCGAAGTGCCGAAGCGCGCGCAATATATCCGCGTGCTGCTGACGGAAATCACGCGAATTGCCTCGCACCTGGTGTGGGTCGGAACGCACGCCATCGATCTGGGAGCGATGTCGGTTTTCCTGTACACCTTCCGCGAACGCGAGGAGATCCTCAAAATCCTCGAATATGTTTCTGGCCAGCGAATGATGACGAGCTATTTCCGCACGGGCGGGCTTGCGCTCGAGCCTCCCCCCGGCTGGCTCGACCATGTCCGCCGCTTCCTTGATTCATTTCCGGCGCATCTGGACGAATACGAAGACTTGCTCACGAACAACCGAATCTGGCTGGGACGTACGAAGGGCGTCGGCATCCTCAGCGCGGCGGACGCAATCGCCATGGGCGCTTCCGGGCCATTGCTGCGCGCAAGCGGAGTGGCGTTCGACGTACGCAAGGCGTTTCCCTATTCCAGCTATGACGAGTTCGATTTCAACATTCAGGTGCAGACGGCCGGCGATTGCTTCGCCCGTTACCAAGTCCGCATGGCTGAGATGCGCGAGAGCTTGAAGATCGTGCGGCAAGCGATGGACAAGATTCCCGCCGAAGGCCCTTTCCGGGCGACCGCGCCGGGAATTATTCCTCCCGCTCGAGAAGAGATGAAGACTTCGATCGAGGGTCTGATCTATCACTTTAAGATTTACACCGAAGGGTTCGCGCCGCCCGCGGGCGAAGTGTATCAGGCGATCGAATCGCCGCGCGGTGAACTGGGAGTCTTCATGGCGAGCGACGGCTCGGCGAAGCCTTATCGCGTGAAATTCCGCGCGCCGTCGTTCATCAATCTGCAAACGCTGCCGAAGCTCTGCGAAGGCCGCTTGATTGCCGACGTGGTTGCCTGCATTGGCACCACCGATATCGTGTTGGGAGAAGTGGACCGCTAGCTCATGCAACTGCCACCGGCACTGGATGCAAAATTTACGGAGCTGATCGGGCGCTACCCGGTGAAACGGTCCGCGCTGATTCCGATGATGCTCTATTCACAGGACCATTTCGGATTCCTCGGCGACGATCTGATCGAGGAAATCGCGAAGCGCCTCGGGTTGAATATCATCCAGGTGACGGAAACGCTCGCGTACTACTCGATGCTGCGGCGAAAGCCCGTGGGCAGGTATCACATTCAGGTGTGCACGAACATTTCCTGCATGCTCCGCGGCGGCAACGAGCTTTACCAGCACGTTCAGAAGCGCCTGGGGATCGGAAACAAGGAAGTTTCGCCGAGCGGAACATTTTCGCTCGAAGAAGTGGAGTGCATAGGCGCTTGCACCGGCGCCCCGGCCATGCAGGTGAATTACGACTTTCATGAGAATTTGAACCCCGACCGCGTGGACGCGATTTTCGAGCAACTGCAGGACGGCCACAGACCCAAGCCCGTGCCGGTGATTTCCGGCGGAATTCATGAGCGCCATCCCACTGAAGTAGTCGTCATCAGCAAGCGATTTGGAATTCCCAACTCGAACAAGATTGATGTGTACCTCAAGAACGAAGGCTATCAGGCGCTCGAAAAAGCGTTGAAGCAGATGACGCCCGAGCAGATCGTGGAGGAAGTGAAGAAATCGAACCTGCGCGGCCGGGGCGGCGCGGGGTTCCCCGCCGGGATGAAGTGGAGCTTCGTTCCCAAGGACCCGTCGAAGCCGAAGTACATTCTCGCGAACTGTGACGAAAGCGAGCCGGGCACATCCAAGGACCGTCCGCTGCTCGAGATGGACCCTCACCAGCTGATTGAAGGGATGGTGATCGCCGGGCGCGCTGTGGGCGCACAGAGCGGTTACGCTTACGTCCGCGGGGAGTATCGCTATGTGATTGATATCCTCGACGCGGCGATCGCGGAAGCCTACGCGAAGGGCTATCTTGGAAAAAATATACTCGGCAGCGGATTCGATTTCGATCTCGCGACGCACACGGGCGCAGGCGCCTATGAGTGCGGCGAAGAATCCGCGCTGATGGAATCGCTCGAAGGCAAGCGCGGTTACCCGCGCATCCGGCCTCCCTTCCCTGCGGTCGTCGGCCTGTACGGCTGTCCGACAGTGATCAACAACGCGGAAACGCTCAGCTCGGTGCCGTGTATTATTCTGCGCGGCGGCGAATGGTACTCGGGCCTTGGCACCCCCCGGAATGGCGGCACGCGTCTCTACTCGATTTCAGGCCACGTCAATCGCCCTGGGATTTACGAGTTGCCGCTCGGCTTCAACCTGAAGCGCATGATCGAAGAGGTCGCCGGGGGCGTGAAGGACGGCAAGAAGCTGAAGGCCGTCATCCCCGGCGGCAGTTCGTGCCCGCTGCTCAACGCGCAGGAGATTGACGTCGCTCTCGACTTCGATTCCGTCGCCAAGATCGGCTCGATGCTGGGTTCCGGCGGCGCCGTGGTGATCGACGAAGACACCTGCATGGTGGATGTGGCGCGGCGCATCATGCATTTCTACGCGCATGAGTCCTGCGGGTGGTGCATTCCCTGCCGCGAAGGCACCACGTGGCTGCGTAAGTTGCTCGACCGTTTTCACGATGGCGGGGGCCGCGCCGAGGATATTCCGCTGATCGACGAGCTCTCGAAGAACATGCTCGGCCGGACGTTCTGCCCGCTGGGCGATGCCGCGGCCATGCCCACAATCAGCATCGTCAAGAAGTGGCGCAACGAATTCGAAGATCATCTCCGCGGGAAGTGCCCCTACAAACCGGCGGAAATGATCGTTGGAGCGCACTAGCACCCGCATGGCCGACCAAAAACAAATCACGTTCACGCTTGATGGGCAGAAGGTCACCACGCCCGCCGGCACTCTGGTGATCGAAGCCGCGAAGCGCCAGGGCATCGAGGTTCCGTCGTTTTGCTATTACCCGGGACTGTCGCTTCAGGCCGCGTGCCGGATGTGTCTGGTGGAAGTGGAAAAAGCGCCAAAGCTCCAAACCGCGTGCACGCTCGTCGCCGTCGAAGGCATGATCGTTCGCACCAGCACGGATCAGGTGCACAAAGCGCGCAAGGACATGCTCGAGTTCCTGCTCTCGAATCATCCGCTCGATTGTCCCGTGTGCGACAAAGGCGGCGAATGCGAGTTGCAGGATATGACGTTCCGTTACGGCCTCGACCACAGCCGCTTCACCGAAGAAAAGTTGCACTATCCCGAGGAGAAGTGGTCGCCGCTCGTCTACTACGACGCGCCGCGCTGCATTCTATGCTTCCGCTGCGTGCGCGTTTGCGATGAAGGCATGGACGTAAAGGCGCTCGGCGTGGGCGCCCGCGGCGTGCATTCCGTGATTTTGCCGAACGAGCCGGGCCAGCTTGCGTGCGAGGAATGCGGCATGTGCATTGACATCTGCCCCGTCGGCGCGCTCACCAGCGGAACGTACCGCTACAACACGCGGCCCTGGGAAATGACCTACGTCGGCAATCCGTGCGCGCATTGCTCGAATGGCTGCAAGACCACGCTCAGCGTTCGCAACAACGAAATCCTGCGCGCGAACAATCGCGACCACTCCGGCATCAACGGCGAGTTTCTCTGCGCCAAAGGCCGTTTCGGATTCGACTTCACGAATCATCACCAGCGCATTCGCCAGCCGTTCGTCCGCCGCAACGGCAAGCTCGAGCCCGCGAGCTGGGAGGACGCCTTCGAAGAGATCGCGCGACGGCTGAAGCAGGTCCGCGATACGCACGGCCCCGCAGCGATCGGCGTGATCGGCTCGAATCACACCACGAACGAGGAAAATTACCTGTTGAATCGCTTCGCGCGCGCGACGCTCGGCACGAACAACCTCGATCATCATCGTACGGCGGATTACGCCGGGCTTGCTGCCGCGCTCGGTCCGAACGCCAAAGGCGCGATGGCGACGATGGCGGATGTTTACAACGCGAGCGCGGTGCTCTTGATCGGCAACGACGCCACGCAACAGAATCCGCTGGTTGCCTGGCAGATTCGCACGGGCGTGCGCCATCACAACGCACGCCTTTATGTCATCAACAGCAGGCCGAGCAAGATGGATCGCAAGGCAGCGCAGGTCGTCGAAGTCGCAAAGGGCGGCGAACGGCCGGCGCTGCGATGGCTGGTAAGCGGCAGCGTGGAAGGAATTACCCAATTCGGCGCCGAGGTCACCACCGCGCTTGCGAATCTGAAGGCCGCGCTCGAAAAGGAAACTGATCTCGTGATTCTATTCGGCGCCGACATTCAGGGCGCGGCGGTTCGAGATGTCGTCGCGCTTGGCTCGAAACTTCCCGGCCGCATCCGCTGCATGGCACTCGGTGACTATGCAAACTCACGCGGTGCCGCCGACATGGGAATTCTGCCGGACCGCCTGCCCGGTTACGCGCCGCTTTCCGATGCCGGCGAGCGCGAGCGATTCGGCAAGCTCTGGGGTGGCGAGATTTCGGACAAGCCGGGGTTCGCGGCGCGCGCGATGATGGAGGCAGCCGCTGGGGGAAAGCTCAAAGCTCTTTACGTTGTCGGCGCAAATCCCGTGAAGACTTTCGGCCTCGCCAAGGCGGATCGCATCGCCGGGCTCGATTTGCTCGTGGTTCACGACATGTTCCTGACGGAAACCGCGCAGCGCGCCGACGTCGTATTGCCCGCCGCCTCCACGTACGAAAAAGACGGCACGCTCACGAACACAGCCGGCGAAGTGCAGATGACGCATGGCGCGATTGACCCCCAAGGTCCGCGCAGCGATTTCGATTTACTCCGCATCCTTTCGCACCAGCTCGGAATGCTCGGCGTGGGCACGCCCATCCGGCTGCGCACGCCGGAAGCCGCGTTCGACGAGATCCGCCAGAACGTCATGGGCTACGAGCTTTCGCTTGCAACCCTGCTCGGCGGCGGCGCGGAAATGTCCTCGGCAAGCTGCAAAGCGGTCGAGCCGTCTTACGACGTGCCCGCCGGAGCAGTTTTCTCCTCCCAGGATTATTTGTTTACGAGCGGGACTCTGGGCCGTTATTGTTCCAGGCTCAATTCCACCAACGAGGCTAAGGAAACGCCGTGGAGTTCGTCACCAACCATCCAGTCCTGGTGGTATCGCTAGTTAAAATCGTCGTCCTGATGGTCGTTTTGATGACGGTACTGGCGTACCTGAGCTGGTTTGAGCGCAAGATCATCGCGCACATCCAATCGCGCTGGGGCCCGTACTACGTCGGCGCGCATGGATTGTTGCAACCGCTGGCCGACGGCGTCAAATTCCTGTTCAAAGAGGATCTAACGCCGCCCGCGTCGGATAAGTTCATTTTCGTTCTTGCGCCATTTCTCGCGCTGACGCTGTCAATGACCACGCTGGCGCTGATCCCGTTCGGGCCCACGGTCTCCATCTTCGGTCACCCGACGCAACTCGTCGTCGCGAATGTGGATATCGGATTGCTGTTCTTGTTCGCCATCACATCGATTGGCGTTTACGGCGTGGCGCTGGCGGGCTGGTCGTCGAACAGCAAGTATTCGCTGCTGGGCGGGCTGCGCAGCTCCGCGCAGATGATCAGCTACGAAGTTTCGCTCACGCTTTCGGTAGTCGGCGTCTTGCTGGTTGCCAATACGCTGAATTTCAACCACCTCGTCGAGGGACAGGGCGGCTATTATTGGCATCTCATTCCCCGCTGGAATATCGGGCCGCAGATCATCGGGTTTCTCTGTTATTTCACGGCCGCCATCGCCGAAACGAACCGCGCGCCCTTCGATCTCCCGGAAGGGGAGCAGGAACTGGTCGGCGGATTTCACACCGAGTATTCGAGTTTCAAGTTCGCCATGTTCTTCATGGCCGAGTACGCGAACATGGTCACGGTCTCCTGCCTGGCGACGATTCTCTTTCTCGGAGGCTGGCTCTCGCCGTTTCCGGATCGCTGGACACTGCTGCAATATTTGCCCGCGGCTTCGCTGATCGGCTTGGGTCTGTATCTCGCCTACGACACGGCCATGCACATGCGCGGCATCGCGCGGATTCAGCTCGCCGTGGTGACGCTCCTCGCGCTCGGGCTGGGCGCCCTATGCCTGGTGCCGGCTGCGATGCCGGTGGCTCAAGGCCCGTTCTGGTTCATCGTGAAGGTCGTCCTCCTGCTCTTTTTCTACGTCTGGACGCGCAGCACGCTGCCGCGGATGCGTTACGACCAGCTGATGAATTTCGGGTGGAAGGTGCTGCTTCCCGTCTCGCTCGCAAACCTGGTGGTTACGAGCTTTTTGGTTCTCCTGAAGGAGATGCACGGATGACGCTTCCCTTCATCCTCTTCTTCGTATTCGCGGCGCTCGCGGTGCTGGGCGCCCTGCTGCTGATCGCGGCGCGCGAGCCCATTCACAGCGCGCTTTCGCTGGTCCTCGTGATGATTTCGCTGGCGGTTCTGTACCTGCTGCTCGGAGCGGAGTTCACCGCCGCCGTACAGATCATCGTATACGCCGGCGCGATCATGGTTCTATTTGTGTTTGTGATCATGCTGCTGAACGCCGGCGTGGAGGAACGTACGAACTGGAGCAAGCTCGCGAAGTATGCGGGGCTGCCGCTCGCGCTTTTCCTTCTGCTCGAGCTGGGGCACGCGATGTCGCAATGGAGTCCGCGTGCGTACGGCACGGGTACGGGTATGGCCGGAGGTCTTACCGGCAATGCCGCCTTCTCGACGGTCGATCTCTCCAAACAGCTTTTCCAGAAGTACCTGTTTCCGTTCGAGGCCACTTCGATCCTGATTCTCATCGCGATCCTGGGCGCACTTGTTCTGGCAAAGAGGGACGAATGAACGGTGTTCCCATTTCATATTACCTGGTGCTGAGCGCCATTTTGTTCGGCCTGGGCGTCGTCGCATTCGTATTCAAGCGAAACATCATCACGATTTTTATGGCTATTGAACTGATGCTGAACGCGGTGAACCTCGCCTTCGTGGCGTTCGCGCGGGCGCACAATCAGCTCGATGGGCTCGTGTTCGTTTTTTTCGTGATCGTCGTAGCGGCGGCGGAAGCGGTTGTGGGCCTGGCGATTGTGATTACCATCGTGCACAACCGGAAAACGCTCAACGTCGAGCGCGTAAACTTGCTCAAACTCTGACCGATGCTTCTTCTCGACCATCTCTGGATCATTCTCGCGCTGCCGCTGGCCGGTGCCGCGATCAACGGTCTTTTCGGCAAGCGCTGGCCGAAGGCGGCGGTGAATTCCGTCGCCATCGGTTCCGTAGGGCTGGCGTTTCTCTCGGTCGCTGAAGTGGTTCGCGAATTCTGGCAACTTGCTCCGAACCAGATTCCCTATGCGAACGATTACTTCACCTGGATGACGGCCGGCGCGTTCCGCGTGGATTTTGCGCTGCAAGTGGACCAGCTCACAGTCGTAATGCTGCTCACGGTTTCGTTCGTCGGCTTGCTGATTCACATCTACTCCACCGGCTACATGGCCCACGAGGGCGGCTACTACCGGTTTTTCAGCTATCTGAATTTGTTCATGTTTTTCATGCTGACGCTGGTGCTCGCGGCGAACGTCGTGGTGATGTTCGTCGGCTGGGAAGGCGTGGGCCTGTGCAGCTACCTGCTGATCGGTTTCTGGTTCCTCAAGAAGTCGGCTGCCGACGCGGGCAAGAAAGCATTCATCGTCACGCGCATTGGCGATGTTGGATTTACGGTCGGCATTTTGCTGCTGTTCTGGACGTTCCGGTCCGTGGATTTCAAGACGATTTTCGAATCCGTGGCGCAAACCTCGCCGGGCGTGGAAGTCCTCACGGCCATTTGCCTGTTGTTGTTCGCCGGCGCCGTGGGTAAGTCCGCTCAATTGCCGATCTACGTGTGGCTTCCCGATGCGATGGAAGGACCCACGCCGGTTAGCGCGCTGATTCACGCCGCCACGATGGTCACCGCGGGCGTGTACATGGTCGCGCGCATGAATCCGCTTTTCTCGCGCGCTCCGATCGCCATGCTCGCCGTCGCCACAGTCGGCGGGCTCACTGCGTTTTATTCGGCGACGATCGGACTGGTGCAAACCGATATCAAGAAAGTTCTCGCCTATTCGACGGTCTCGCAGCTCGGTTACATGTTTCTTGCATGCGGCGTGGGCGCCTACGCGGCAGGAATCTTCCACTTGATGACGCATGCCTTTTTCAAGGGGTTGCTCTTCCTCGCGGCAGGCAGCGTGATTCACGCCATGAGCGGCGAGCAGGATATGACCAAGATGGGTGGCCTGCGCAAGAAAATTCCCGTCACCTATTGGACCATGTTCATCGCCACGCTTGCGATTGCAGGTATTCCCGGATTCGCGGGATTTTTCAGCAAGGATGAAATCCTCGAAGCTGCCACCACGGGTCCGCACGCCAGTCTGTGGCTCTGGGCGCTTGGCCTGATCGCCGCCGGGCTGACGTCGTTCTACATGTTCCGGCTCGTCTTCCTGACGTTTTTTGGCACCCCGCGCTTCGACGAACATAAAGTTCACGTGCACGAATCGCCGCGTAACATGACGATCCCGCTCGTAATTCTTGCGCTCCTCTCGATCTTCGGTGGGTGGTTCGCGGCACCGAAACTTCTGGGCGGAGTGGATCATTTCGAGGCCTTTCTGCACCCCGTGTTTGCCGCGTATGCGCCACAGGCTGCAGGCGACCAAGGAGTATCGCTAACGGGAACCGCCGAAGCGGGAGCGGAAACTGAACCGGCTCCAGCGATGGAGCTGGTGCACGCGCTGACAGGCCCGCCGGTGATCGTCGCGCTCGCCGGACTTCTCGTGGCGTGGTGGTTCTACATCAAGCGTCCGGAAACGCCGAAACGGCTCGCGCAATCCTTGCATGGGCCGTACACGCTTCTGCTCCACAAATACTACGTGGACGAGCTGTACCTCGCCGTGATCGTGCGCCCGCTGCTTTGGGTGTCGACGAATGTGCTGTGGCACGTGGTGGATGAAGGTGTAATCGACGGCACGGTGAATGGAGTGGCCTCCGTTGCGCGCGAGGCGGGCGGGCAACTGCGCCAGCTTCAATCCGGCAACGCGCGCAGCTATGCCACGTGGGTCGTGGTGGGCGCGGTGGGATTCACCGTGTTGTTGCTCGGCCTCTGGATGGTGCGCTAGGTGCCAACGCAATCCATGTTGCTGACGGCTATCATATTTCTGCCTCTCCTCGGGGGTCCGGCGCTCCTGTTTCTCCGGTCGAATGATCATGCGTGGATTCGGCGGATT
>Ga0307479_10006394_pt1 | contig 10815 bp, 8 predicted proteins | sample atmos_gasesECM4C_FD_203743 | JGI IMG/M metagenome (GOLD analysis project Ga0307479, IMG submission 203743) | Hardwood forest soil microbial communities from Morgan-Monroe State Forest, Indiana, United States - atmos_gasesECM4C_515 | ecosystem: Environmental > Terrestrial > Soil > Temperate...
GCATCCAGGGCGCCCGCGTGGTCGGCACTACCTTTTCTGCGAATCTGCCGGTTCTCAACGCCATCCAGTCCACACTCGCAGGCGGGAGTGACGCTTTCATCGCACGTCTCGACACGGTGAAGGGCACGAACACCGGCAGCAACCAATTCCTCACCTACCTGGGTGGCTCTTCCAATGACACGGGTACGGGGATCGCTATCGATACCAGCACGACCACCACCTATGTCACCGGTGAAACCGGTTCCGCCGATTTCCCGAAGGCCAGTCCTTTCCAGGCAAGCCTGCAGGGGCCGCAGGACGTATTCGCCGCCAAGCTGGGTCCGGTGGTCAACCTCGTGGTTACGCCGGCCACTCCAGCCACCAACGTGAATGCGGGCAACCAGGCCAGCTTTGTGTACAACATTATGAACAGCGGCGACACTGTGGCGAATGTCGGGTTCCTCGACCAGCTCTCCACTGGCAGCGGTACCGCGCCCGCGACGTTCGTTTCCGCGACTGCGACCGGAGGCACCTGCCCCACGACGGCCACCAGCAACACCGTGCTATGCAATCTCGGGATCCTCAACGGTCAGACCGCCGTGAGTGTCACGGTGAATCTCACCCCAACGGGCCCGGGCACGCTTGGCAATAGCGGCGGCGTGGTGGTGCCGGGGGTGCCATTTGTCCCGACCAGTGCCAAGCCGGTGACCGTGAATGCCTTCACGATTACCGCCATGCCCACCAGCCAGATCGTGGCTGCCGGCAATCCTGCGGTCTATCAGCTCCAGCTAACTCCCCAGCAACAATTCAGCGCCAGCATTGCGGTCTCATGCTCCGCTGGATTGCCCAGCGGAACGCCCGCGTCGACTTGCAGGCCTTCGACGACGCCCATCACTCTGCTCGGAACCAGCCCGTCCACGATCACATTGAGTATCAGCACTTTCCCCAGGACGACGACCACCGTCGACCTTCGATCGCCGGCTGGCACGTTGTACGCGACCTGGCTCCCTGTGACCGGCCTCGCGTTCCTGGGCTTGGGAATTGGCTCCCGCACGCATCGTAAGGGGCGCATTCTGGCTGGGATATTCTTCCTTACTCTGATGACGCTCGTCCTGCTGCAACCCGCTTGTGGAGGACACAGTTCCACAACATCGACCAGCGGGACGCCCGCCGGCACTTATACCGTGACCGTCTCGGCCTCCTCCGGGCAGTTCACGAAGACCACGCCGATTACACTGGTTGTGCAGTAGAGCCTTCCAAATTCCACGGCGGCGATTGCCGCTTGAGCTGTCACGGTTAAAGTGATACCTTTTCCGAGATTCAAGCTCATTCCCGGTCGTGCCCACTCAGGTAGCGCGTGATGATTTTGAGGCGATACGCACTTTTCGGAAGGTGCGCCCGCCCGCCACGGCGACCCGAAGAAGTCGAGTCTTAGGACGAGGCGGAAGGGCATCGCCGAGAAAGCGAGACATTTCGTTGCCGATCTCAGCGGGAGACTCGGCAAGAAGAGCGCGTGATGGGAACTCGCCGCGCCACTTAAGTTCCCCTGCCGCCGATGTCGGGCCCAGCTGTCGGTTCTCTCCAAATCCGCCCGTGCCGGAGTTTTTTCCGGCACCGGCGGAAGAATCCGGTGGCTGGGCTGCTCACAGAGGCCGCGCAACCAGAGCGCCACTCCGAATGCGGGCAATGCGACCCATACGATGCACTCGGATCGCTAAAGCCCGAATAAGTCTGCTACATTGGTGCAACTTACCTCCATGACAGCCACCGCCGGAGGGCCGCGCTCGATGCTCCAGATCCGAAAGGAGTCGATCGCGCCCGACATCGTCGTGCTGCACTTGATCGGCCGCATCGCGATGGGCCGGCCTTGCCAGGAGATCGAAGCGAACATCGACGAACTGATTCAGCAAAAAGCGCCGAGAGTAGTTCTAGATTTCTCCGAGGTGCAGCGCATGGACAGCACCGGCTTCGGCACCCTGGTCTTGTGCGCCGGAAAGTTCCGAAAAGCGGGTGGCGATCTCCGCGTGGCTGGCGCGAAGGGGATCGTCGATGAGATCGCCCACACTTCCAATATCCCGCGGATTATCCCGTTCTACGCTTCCGTCGAGCAAGCGGTTGCGAGTTTCACGGCGCCGGCCTGATTTTCTTCTAAAGCCCGGGGGGCGATGTGGGTTCCTGCCTCAGGATCTTGGCCTTCATTTCCTTCCCGTCGAGCCGCTTCAGCACCAGTTTCTTGCCTTCGATCCGGGCGGCAATCATGTCCCCAGCGCTGTAGTCTGTGATCTTGAAATGCTGGTCCTCGGGGTAGACCGCGGTGTAACTGGTGCCCGCAAGGTCAATCGTGATCTCGCAGCGGAGGTATTGACTGGGTATCGAAGTGGTCTGCTCTCCTCCCGCCTTGATGGCCACCGGATGGTTGGCCACAGCTGCTTCGGCCAGAGCACTGGCGTCGTGCACATCGACCACCTTGGCCAGCTTGAAATCAGCACCCATGGCCAGAGAGCTCAACAGCAGCAACGCACCAAAAACGCTTTTCATGATCCGTTCCTCCGGTCGTAGGAGAACCCGTTGGTTTGTACGGCAACTGGCTTTCGTTTAATGGCAAAAATTATCACGAGTCGGGACGTGGCTTTGCAAGTCTTTACATTCTTTTACGGTTCTGGGAGTGGCGAAGGGACGAAAATCACGGCGTGTTGTTGTCGTCTGAGTAGACTTGTTCTACGGCGGAGTCCCAGCTACAGCGGAACGTGTTGAAAGGATTTTCGGAGCGGAGCCAAACCACCCTGGAGTGGGGATCGTTCGGCTGTGTATTGCAGCCTCGGGGCTAGCTAAAGCTAGCGTCGGTCTTACGCCGTAATCAGCGATTCCAACGCGACCCGGTTCGAAACCACCAGGGTTGCGCCCTGTTGCTCGAGCAAGTGTTGCTTCTTGAATCCGGCGAACAGACGGGTGACCGTCTCCCGCGATGTGCCAATCATCTGTCCGATCTCTTCGTGCGTGAGCCGCATCTTCATGCGCGAGGGATTCGGCGATCCCGTTCTCTGGTCAAGCCAGCCCACGAGCAGTCGCGCCAGCTTCTCACTCGCCGATCCGGAAAGCATCAGGCCACGAATCTCGCGGCAGGTGGAGTTGTAGTCCTGGCTGAGACGTTGGGTGACCCAGAGGGCAAACTCCCCGTGCGCGCGCATCATGCGGAGTACGTCGCTGTGGCGCAGGAATGTCACCTCGCAGGGTTCCTGGGCTTCGGCGGTGGCCTCGTATTGGCGTCCTGCGATCACGGCCGCGACCCCTAGGGCCTCTCCGGCTTCGCGATGCGCAGAATCAGAGTCCGCCCATCGCTCGCACAAACCGAAAGCTTCAGCGCCCCGCGGCGCACGATGTAGATTCCTTTCGCCTCCTGTCCTTCCGTGAACAGGATCGCCCCGGTGGGGAACTCGTTGGTCAGCGTAAGTGTCTCCAATGCTTGCGCAACGGCTGGAGGCAGATCGCCAAACGGCGAACCTTCAGGATGGTTGTGAGTGTTCCGGACCGGTTGCGTAGCCATTATCTGCCTCCTCGAATACGATTGAGATGGGCAAGCCACGCGCCATTCCCGGCAAGGCTTCACTGTCGAGCGGGCATACCAATGTAAGTCAATTATTATCAATTATTTACGGATGAGCGCTGGATAGACTGGCTCGCCTTCTCGAAGGTTGCGGAAGGCTCGTCTTGGGTGATTTGCCGCAGGCCTGTGTGATCTCCATCACTTGGGCGAGTGATGATTGCCACGTTTTACTGTTGCCCGCTTCCCCCATTTTGTCTTAGGCAAGAGCCTGTTGAACCGAAAGCAAAAGGGCGACCCGGGTAAAGGGCTTGCCGAGCAGCGTCCCCTTCGTCACTTCGGGACTCCTCATCAGTTCACCGGTGTAGCCCGACATGAAGACAACCTTGAGGCCGGGTCGCGACGCGCCCAGCCAGTTCGCCAGTTCCGGGCCGCTTACCCCGGGCATGGCCACGTCGGTCAGCAGCAGGTCGATGCGTCCTCCGTACTCTTCCGCCAGTTCCAGGGCTGCCTTCCCGTCTTTCGCCACCAGGACTCTGTACCCGTGTTCTTCCAGAAGCTTGCGGGTCATCCGCAGCATGATCACGTCGTCTTCCACCAGCAAAATCGTCTTGCCGTAACCCTTGGGAATTGCAGCCTCACTCTCGGGCTTGCTTCGGATCCCAATCTTGTCCTCCGCGCTTGGAAAATAGATCTTGAACGTCGTGCCTTGTCCGGGCTCGCTGTAGACCCAGATATGCCCGCCGCTCTGCTGCACGATTCCGTATACGGTGGCGAGTCCTAATCCGGTGCCCTTGCCTGCTTCCTTGGTGGTGAAGAAAGGCTCAAACACACGTGCCATCGTGGCTGCGTCCATCCCGGTGCCGGTGTCGCTCACCGCCAGCAGAACAAACAGTCCGGGTTTCAGAGGCTGGTGAAATTCGATAAAGGTCTCATCCAGGTGAACCGTCGAAGTCTCGATGGCAAACTTGCCGCCGTGCGGCATGGCATCCCGCGAATTCACCGCCAGGTTCAGAACAATCTGATCCAGTTGGCCCGGGTCGGCCTCGATGAGCGCGGGTCCCGAGTGCGAGGCAAGAACGATGTCAACCGCGTCTCCCATGAGTGGCCGGAGCAGCTTGCCGGTCTCCTTCAGGCGCTCGTTCAGGTCGAGGACTTGCGGCTGGACCACCGACTTTCGGCTGAAGGCCAGCAACTGCTTGGTCAAGGACGAGCCCCGCTCGATGGCATCGCGGATGTTGGCAACGAATTCTGCCGATTCCGAGCCGGCATCGATGCGGCTGCGCAGCAGGTCGTTGCACGCGCTGACGACGCCCAGAACGTTATTAAAATCGTGCGCCACTCCCCCCGCCAGTCGCCCCATCGCTTCCATCTTCTGAACCTGGCGAAGATGCTCCTCGGCTCGCTTCTGGATGGTAATGTCGCGAGCAATGGCGGAGGCTCCCACTACGTTTCCAGCCGCTTCCCGCAGAGGAGACACGGAAATGAAAACATTGAGTCGTCGCCCGTCCTTCGCTACGCGCAACGACTCGAAATGCTCCACGCTCTCGCCGCGCCGAATCTTCCGCAGTATGTCCGGAATCTCGTCAGGACGCTCGGGGGGGGCCAGCAAAGAAATGTTTCTCCCGATCACTTCTTTCGCCCGGTACCCGTAAATCGTTTCCGCTCCCTTGTTCCAGCTCGTGATGACGCCGTCGAGGTCCTTGCCGATGATCGCATCTTCCGAGGAATCAATAATCGAGGCTAGCCGCGCGCGGTACTCGCCGATTTCCTGGGCAGTGCGGCGATCCAGTTCGTCATTCGCGCGCCGCAACTCGGCCTCGATCTCTTTTCGATGAGTGATGTCGCGGATCGCGCTGAGCACCAGCGTACTGTTCCCGATCGAGACCGGACTCAAACTGATTTCAACTGGAAACTCGGCACCGTCGCGACGCCTGCCAAACAACTCTAGCCCTGCACCCATCCGCCGCACCTTCGGGTTTTGGGCGAAGCTGGCGCGATGGCCACCGTGTTGCTGCCGATACCGCTCGGGCACCAGCACCTCGATCTTCTGCCCTAGCAACTCCTGCCTGCTGTAGCCAAACATCTCCATCGCCTGCGAGTTGATCTGCACGATGGTTCCGTCGGACTCGACAGCGATCATGGCATCGGGGACTGCATCCAGAAGGTGACCGGAAAGGAGAATGTCGGCTAGTGGTGTGCCGGTAGGCCTCGTGGCCACGACTTCATTAGCGGAAGGCGGCTGGGACATGCAGGTTGCCCAATTCCGAGGGCCGAAGATCACTCAATTTATGCCCAAACACCTGACATGTAAAGGCCGCTTGGGAGTGGTGCGATTCCGCCGGGAAAGGCGAGGTCCAACTTAGCGGTTGGACGAAGATACGCCGCGACTGATTAGTCTTTGCCGCGGACGGGGAGGTAAATTCGTCCCCTATGCCCCGGCCGAAAGCCGATGGTGGCTGCGCGTTTCGGCAATGCCGTACTGGCGGATCTTGTACAGCAACGCCTTGTAGCTGATCTTCAGCAGGGCCGCCGCCTGTTTGCGATTCCAGTTGGTCTGTTCCAGGGCTTGTGTGATCGCTGCCGCCTCAGCCTCATCCTTCGCGCTGCGGGCCAGAGACTTCAATCCTCCCGCCGACGATTCGCCCGCGCCCGCTTTGCCGGATCCATCAGCGCGCTGTCCACCGTTGACGTCGTTTTTCGGACTCAGTTCCGCAATCGCCAAAGTTTCGTCGCCGAGGATCAGGTACCGCTTGATGAAGTTGCTCAGTTCGCGCAGATTGCCCGGCCAGGAATACTCCAGGCAAGCATTCATCAGGGTCGGGGAAAGCGGCAAGGGCGCGCGCGCGTAGCGCTCAGACATCCGCGACATGAAGTGCTTCAGCAGAATCGGCACTTCTTCTTTCCGCTCGCGTAAGGGCGGCAGGCTCAGCGTGAAGGCGTTGAGCCGGTAATACAGATCCTCGCGCAAGCGCTTGGTCGCCAGCGCTTCCGGAATATTGATGTTAGTAGCTGCAAGAATGCGTACGTCGACCTTGACCACACTCCGGCTGCCCAAACGCGAGAACTGATTGTCCTGCAGCACGTGCAGCAGCTTCGCCTGCAGGCTCGGCGGCATTTCGCCGATTTCGTCCAGCAGGATCGTACCCTTGTTGCATAGCTCGAATTTGCCGGGTTTAGGATGCGTGGCCCCGGTGAATGCGCCCGCTTCGTATCCGAAGAGTTCGCTCTCCAGCAGGTCTGCCGGGACGGCCGCGCAATTCACCTTCAGGAAAGTCCGGTGGGCACGCGGAGAAAGTTTGTGCACGAGCCGCGCCAGGACTTCCTTGCCCGTGCCGCTCTCGCCGAGCATTAGAACGGGAATGTCCACGTTCGCGACCAGGGCCGCCTGCGAACGAATCTTCCGCATTGCCGGGCTGGCCGCTACGAAGAACACGTCGTCGAACAACTCCTCGACTTCGCCCGAAAATGCCTGTTGATTCTTGCCCAGGCACTGGTCGATCACCGCATCCAGTTCGGCCTTCTGAAACGGCTTGGTCAGATAGTCCTGTGCGCCCAGACGCATGGCCTGCACCACTTTGCGGGTATCGTTCACGCACGAGAGCATCACGACTTTCACCCCCGGCCGTAACTGCCGCAGCTGTTCGAGAGTGGCCAGCCCGTCGATGCCCGGCATCAGAACGTCCAGCAAGACCAAGTCCGGCTGCAGCCCCTTCTCCACCCGCTCCAACGCCTCTTCGCCGGTCGATGCCGTCTCAACTTTGTAATCGTCCACTTCCAGCAGGGTTCGGATGTACCGGAGCATTCCCGGTTCATCGTCCACCAGCAGGATGTTGGTCGCTTCGCTCATTTCGTCTTTCCTTTGTTTGAGCTGTTGAGGGAGGGCTTCAGGAGCACCAGGAAACTGAACTTGCATCCCGCTCCGGGTTCGCTTTCGACCCATAATTTGCCGCCCATTGCGTTCACGAGGCGGCGTGCAATGGCCAATCCAAGGCCCATGCCGTCGGACTGGTTCTCAGTGCCGGGCAGTCGGAAAAAATCGTCGAACACTTCCAGGTGATATTCCGGAGGAATTCCGGGGCCGGTGTCGGACACGCTTACTTTCACGGCGTTCGGTGAGGAGAGCGGCTGGCGGCGTCGCTCTTTCTCCGTCCCTGGTTTCGTGGCGGTACGCCGTTCCCACATGTACGGCTCGGCATGCAGCCAGACCGTGCCTCCCGCAGGCGTGAACTTGGAAGCGTTCTCCAGTAAGTTCGAAATCACGCGCTGAATCTTGGCTGAGTCGAAGGGGAACTCATGGAGCTTTTCGTTGGCCAGGAAGTACAGGGCCAGGCCCTTCTCCTGGAAACGATGCGACCAAAGCCGGCACACTTCCGAAAGCGAAGCGTTGATGTCGCCGGCCTCATACTGCATGCGCAGTTCCCCGGTTTCGAGAACCGTGTAGGACAGAAAATCCTGGATGAAGTGTTGTAACCGTTGCCCGCTCGCCTGCATGTCGCCGATCACGTCTCTTTGGCGCTGATTCAGCGGCCCGAGCTTCTCGCTCTGTAGGAGTTCGACGTATCCATTCAGGATCGCGAGCGGGGTCTTCAGGTCGTGAGCGGCCGAGGCGAGAGCGTTGGTGGTGCGCTGAAAGCGCTCGCACAGCTGACGGTAGTTCTGCAGCAAGTCCGCCGGATAGTCGGCGGCGCCCCCGGCTTCAATCGCGGGTTCCGCCTGTTCGAGGCGAGATTGCCCTTCCGTCTTCGCGCTGGCCTGTGGAAGACACGTATTGTCCGAAACTGCGCCCATAATCGGAAACACTCGTGGTTTGGTAAACGGGGGGGGTACAAACTCTTACAGACTGCATTTCAGAAGAACGACGTAGGCAAATCGTAGGATACGCGAACCGACGTTGTCAACGAAAAAGGCACCGGAATTGCCACAGAAGGGTAAATCATTGCACTTTTCAACGAGTTGCGGTCTGAGTCAACCGGTCCCGGTAATACTGTCTTGAAGATCGACTGACCCCGCCAAATTCCGTGCAGAGAGCGTGGTTTCCGGTTTCCTCCCCTGTGTTTTCGGACCAAAACTCGTTGTTTCCCGGCTGCCTTTCCAGGATTTGGCCCCTTAGGTGCCCACCATCTCGATGTAATCCCTAACATTAGGGGACCCCCTTGATCCGTCGCCGATACGAAAAAGAACGTCGCAAATGGACCCGCTTGGCCCTTGCCATCCCTGTGTTCGTCCGCAGCCGGGATGAGAAGGGCAAGGAATTTCTTGAGTTCGCTACGGCTCTCAACATCAGCGCCGGGGGAGCCCTGGTTGCCGTGCGCCGCTGCTTGCCGCCATCCGCGCAGGTTTTGCTCGAGATCCCCAGCGCTCCCCTGGTGGCTGCCGCCTCGTTACCCCGGGCCGCTCGAACCCTGCGCGCTCGCACCGTGCGAGTTACTCATGCCGAAGGCTACCATCTGATCGGCCTCAAATTCTCCCGCCCGTTGTTGCGAAGTACGCCAAAGGTCCATTCCTCGCGAGGGAAACTTGCTTCTGCAGTGTGAAAGTTTTTTCCTACACTTTCGTGGCATACGCTCTGTCAGGCTACTCGACAGAGCCACCCGCCCCAGCAGCATGTCCAACCCACTAACTCGTTCCTAGTTATAACGATAGGACGATGTTCTCGTTCCGCCAACCCGCCTCGTAGGGTTTGGCGTCCGGGATGCACATATCTGTCGTCGCGGGTCGAACCCGCGGTAAAAGATTATGACAACAAATTCCGTCAGTTCACTGGTTCAGCCCATCGGGGAGATTCCCCCTGAGTCCGTCATTTTTGGACGCTCCGACGCCATGCAAGCTCTCCGTGCGCGCATGGACAAGGTGGCTGCCGCCAACGTTCCCGTCCTGATTGAAGGCGAGAGCGGCACCGGCAAGGACATCATTGCCCGCATGATTCACGGCCGTTCCCCTTGGCGAACTGGCCCCTATGTCAAGGTGAACTGTCCCGCGATTCCGGGCACTCTGCTGGAAAGCGAGTTGTTCGGCTATGAAAAAGGCGCCTTCACCGGCGCCTACGGAACCAAGCCTGGGCGCGTGGAAATGGCCCACCGCGGCACGCTGTTCCTCGACGAAATCTCTGAACTCGATCTCGCGCTGCAGTCGAAATTGCTGCAACTTCTGCAGGACGGCCAATTCTGCCGCATCGGGGCGCAGGAAGACAAGAAAGTTGAAGTCCGCGTGGTCTGCGCCACCAACCGAATATTGGAAAACGAAATCGAGAATGGAACGTTCCGTCAGGATCTCTTCTATCGCATCAATGTGGTGAACCTCTCGTTGCCGCCGCTGCGTGAGCGCCGCGGCGACATCGACGAATTGGTGAACTACTTCCTCGAGTACTACAACCGCAAGTACAACTGCCGCGCCAAGGCGCTCTCGGTCGAACTCATGGCGGTTCTGCAGAAGTACCACTGGCCCGGCAACATCCGTGAGCTCGAGAACCTGGTCAAGCGCTACGTCATTCTCGGCTCGGAGGAAGTCATCTCCAGCGATCTGGTCACCCGGGAGCAGGAATATTTCAATCCGGAGATCAATCTGGACGGCCCGATTTCCCTGAAAAAGCTGACCCGCCAGGCGACCCGCGAACTCGAGCGCAAGGTGATACTGAAAGTCCTGCAGGCGAATCACTGGAACCGCAAGCAGGCAGCCCGCGCGCTCAGCATCAGCTACCGCGCCCTGCTGTACAAGATTCGCGATGCCGGTCTGCCCTCGAATCGCACCGTGCGCCGCCGCGAGAACGCGGCAGGTACTGGCATCGCCGCCGACTGAAGCCCCATACGACCCCCTCTCCGCCTCGCTCCAGAATGTTGCTGGGGTTCGCCTTTCCATCGCCTTTGTGTCCGATTCGTCGTCTCGGTGATCCTTGGTCCAAATTCCGCGTCTGGCCGGGGTTTTCGGACGGAAATTATGTGCATGCGCAGAGGTTTGCAACTTGCGTGTGCGAGCCGTCATGTTATGTCCACTAAACAGATGAAAATCGGGACCTTGTTTTTCAACGGTTTTGGCACCCAGTGTGCTCTTACACGGTGCGGGTACTAATCTTCCCCCCGAAGAGACAGCCCACGACTTAGGTCTCGTCCCCGGGGCTCAAGTGATTCGGAACCTTCCTAGGAGGCGGTAAATTTCATGGTTAAGAAACTATTATTGCTGGCTGTCCTGGCACTGGCCCTGCCCTTGGCAGCTTTTGCGAGCAGCGGCGTTGACGTCACCAACTTCGGCGGAACGGTGACGGGCAGCAACGCGGGTCTGTCGCTGACCGGTTCGAA
>Ga0307479_10006395_pt1 | contig 10814 bp, 6 predicted proteins | sample atmos_gasesECM4C_FD_203743 | JGI IMG/M metagenome (GOLD analysis project Ga0307479, IMG submission 203743) | Hardwood forest soil microbial communities from Morgan-Monroe State Forest, Indiana, United States - atmos_gasesECM4C_515 | ecosystem: Environmental > Terrestrial > Soil > Temperate...
GCCAGCGCCGACCGCCTGACGCTGGTCGGCGCGGGCGACTGCATCATCAGCCGCCGCGTCAGCGAGCTCAAGGATCCGGATTTCCTGGCCCTCGTGGAGCTGTTGCGCGGCGCCGACTGCGCCTGGGGCAACTGCGAGATCGTCATCGGCAAGGGCGGCGAGCTCCACCCGGCCTGGAAGGGCGGAGACCCGCACTCCTGCGGCGATCCCTGGACCGCCGACGAGCTGCGCTGGATGGGCTTCACTCTGATGGGCACCGCCAACAACCACACCCTCGACTACGGCGAGGAGGGCCTGGTGTCGACGATCGAGAACCTGGACCGCGTGGGGATCGCCCACGCCGGTTCCGGGCTCGACCTCGAGGAGGCCGCGCGGCCCGGCTTCGCCGACACCGCCGCCGGGCGCGTCGGCCTGGTCAGCTGCGTGTCGAGCTTCGAGCACTTCTTCGCCGCCGCCCCGACCCATCCTTACGTCAAGGGGCGGCCAGGGGTCAACCCGTTGAACGTGAAGGCGACGGTGGTGCTCGACCACGCCACCTTCCAGCGGCTAAAGGAGGCGCGGAAGGTGCTGGCCGACCTGTGGGCGGAGAACGACTACCAGGGCGCGGGCATACCCAAGTCACCCGCCGATCCAAAGACGCTCGACCTCTGCGACGAGTTCACCATCCGCGACGGCGACCACGTGGACTACCTGAGCGAGGCCGAGCCGCGCGACGTCAAGCGCATCGCCGAGGCGATCGCGGTGGCCCACGGCGGTTCGCGCGTGGTCGTCGCCTCGATCCACGCCCACGAGGCGCGCCAGAAGCACGAGCTGTCGGACCTCTTCATCCAGCCCTTCGCCCACGCCTGCATCGACGCCGGCGCCGACGTCTACTTCTCCTCCGGACCGCACGTGCTGCGCGGCATCGAGATCTACAAGGGCAGGCCGATCTTCTACTCGCTCGCCAACTTCTTCTTCCAGGTGGAGACCCACCGCTTCACGCCGGCCGAGGACTTCACCGACCACGGGCTGGACAGCCGCACCCTCGATCCGCTTGCCTTCGAGGCCAAGCTCGGCTTCATCAAGCAGCGCCGCTACTGGCGGAGCGTCCTGCCGCGTGTCACCTTCGAGGGCGGCAAGGTCGTGGCCGTAGATCTCTTTCCGTTGGCGCTCGGCTTCGACGAGCCGCCCTACCGCCGCGGCACCCCGCGCCTGGCGCGCGGCCCAGAGGCGTGCGCCATCCTCGAGCACCTCGCCCAGCTGTCGGCGCCCTACGGCACGGTCGTCGACATCGGCGGCGAGGTCGGGCGCCTGCGCCTGGCCTGACCTTGGCAATGGACCGGCGCTCCCCCGCGCACGCCACCGGCTCGCCTGGCGTGCGCGGGGGAGGCGCGGCCCCTACCGCCGCGGCTTCATGGGATCGACGGTGTGACGATCAGGTCCTGATTGATCGCCAGCAGAGCCCCGCTGCTGTTCGCGCCGCCCGCGACGAAGGCTATGCCGTATGCCACCGCGGCACCGGCTCCCCCGCGGGCGACCGGCATGAGCGCCGTGGCCCATCGGTTGGTGTGCGGATCGTAGACCTGGACGAGGTTGATCGACCGGCCGCCGGCGGGCTGCCCGCCGAAGACGTAGAGCCGGCCGTTCAGGACGGCGCTGGCCGAGCTGACCACGCCGCGCGGCATCGGCGCGAGCGTCGCCCATTGATTCGTGGCGGGGTCGAAGACCTCGAGCAGGTTGGTGACGTTGCCGTCCCCTCTCAGCCCTCCCGCCACGTAGAGCTTGTCGTTGATGACACCTGCCGCCGGTTGAGAATGGGGGCTCGCGGAATTGGCCAGGCTCGTCCAGCTGTCGGTTCCCGGGTCATAGACGTCGAGCAGGCTGGTGTAGCCTGAAAACCCGTTGCATGCGGTGGTGACGTAGAGCTTGCCGTCGATGACGCCGGTGGCGCCGCAGGCACTCAGGTGAGGCATGCTGGCCAGGCTCGACCACCTGTCCGTCGGGCGGTCGTAGACGAAGAGAGTGTCATTCGGCAGCGGCGGGCTCTGGGTCCAGCCGCCGGCTACGTAGAGCTGGCTGTTGATGACGCCGGCGCCATCGCCGGCATAGCGCGGGCCTGGCAGGTCCGCCAGCGCGGTCCACGAGTTGGTGGTGGGATCGTAAGCCTGTAAGGTCGCCAGGTTGGCGCCATTGAAGCCGCCGGCGAAATAGACGATGCCGTCGATGGCTTCCACGGCCGTTCCCGTGGCCGGCTGCGGCATGGCGGTCAACGTGTTCCAGCCGGCGCGCGCCGGAAGACTGAACGTCAATGCCGCCAGCGCACAGAACGCGCCTGCCGTATGCCGGACTTTATTCATTTCTTTCATTGCCATTCCTCCTGGGACGCTGCGCGCCCCACGTTGCGATCTCGATTTACCTGGACCTGGTTATCGCCGCGAGAACCGGTGAAGCGCGGCGGACGTTGAATTGCCGCTTTCATTCCCGATCTTAAATCGATATTTCGCAAATGTCAACATACTTATTGAAATGTTGAGAAGCATGTATGCTTCCAGTAGACTATTGGCGCCGGATCGCGGATCGCAGTCAGTGCGTCGCGTCACGCGGGCCGCGAGCGCCGCAACGATGGCTCCCCCCGATCTCACCGCCCTGCTGCGCGCCGCCCGAGCGGGCGAGCGCGGCGCCGCCGACCAGCTCTTCGCGGCGCTCTACACCGATCTCAAGCGCCTGGCGCACGCGCAGCTCGGGGGGCGCGCGCGCGGGCCCAACCAGACGCTCGAGACGACCTCGCTGGTGCACGAGGCCTATCTGCGGCTGGTCGCGCCCGCGGGGCTCGCGGCCGAGGACCAGGCCCACTTCTTCAACCTGGCGGCGCGCGTCATGCGCCACGTGGTGATCGACTTCGCCCGCCGGCGCGACTCGGCCAAGCGCGGCGCCGCCCTGCGGGTCTCGTGGCCCGAAGGCTTCGAGCCCGCCGCGGTCGACGAGCGGCCTCTCGGCCCCACCATCCTGGCGCTCGACGCCGCCCTCGACCGTCTCGAGCGAGAGAGCCCGCGCCTCGCCCAGCTGGTGCAGCTGCGCTTCTTCGCCGGCCTGCCCATCTCCGAGATCGCCGGCATGCTCGACGTCAGCGACCGCACGCTCAAGCGCGACTGGCGCAAGGCACGCGCCTTCCTGCTCGCCGAGCTGGGCTGACCCCATGGCCCCCTCCGCCCGCCCGCGCGAGGCGCCGGCCGCGTGCTGACCGACCCCACTCCCCCGGAAGGACCGGGCGTAGCGCGCTGGGAAGCGCTGTTCGACGAGCTCGTGGAGCTGCCGGAGGCGGAACGGGCGCGGCGGCTGGCCGAGCTGCGCGCCGAGGGCGCCGCGAGCGCCGAGCTGGCGGGGCGGCTCGAGCGCCTGCTCGCCGCCGACGCCGAGGCGCCCGGCCTGCTCGATCGGCCGACGCTGAACCTGCTAGGCGAGGGGGGCCTGGGCGCCGAGACGATCGCGGGAGAGGAGGGCGAGGGCGAGGGCGAGGGGAGTGAGGCGGACGACGAGGAGGAGGAGCCGCAGCTGCCCGCCGGCACGATCGTCGGCGCCTGGCGCGTGGTCAGCCTCCTCGGCCACGGCGGCATGGGCGAGGTCTACCTGGCCGAGCGCAGCGATCCCGCCTTCGCGCAGCGGGTGGCGCTCAAGGTCATCAAGCGCGGCATGGACTCGCAGGCGATCGTGCGGCGCTTCGTGCGCGAGCGCCAGATCCTCGCCCGCCTGGATCATCCCAACCTGGCCCGCCTGCTCGACGGCGGCACCGGGCCGGACGGCCGCCCCTACTTCGCCCTGGAACACGTGGAGGGCGAGCCGATCACCACCTGGTGCCGGCGGCGCGACCTCGACCTCGACGGGCGCCTGCGGTTGATGCAGACCGTCTGCCTGGCGGTGGCGAGCGCCCATCACCGCCTGGTGGTGCACCGCGACCTCAAGCCGGCCAACATCCTGGTGACCGCGGACGGCACGCCGAAGCTGCTCGATTTCGGCATCGCCAAGCTGCTCGCCGGCGAGGAGGCGGAAGGGCTGACGCTCACCCAGCTCGGCGCGCGCGTGCTGACCCCGGCCTACGCCGCGCCGGAGCAGATCCTGGGCGAGCCGGTGTCGACCGCGACCGACGTCTATGCCCTGGGCGTGCTGCTCTACGAGCTGATCACCGGCGCCCTGCCGCACCGGCGCGACCAGCGCGCCTTGAGCGCCCTGGCCAGCGCCGTCGAGCACGAGACGGTCGAGCGGCCGAGCGCGGCGCTGCGGCGGCCGGGGGACCGCGCGCGCCTGGCGCGCCGCGTCGCCGGCGACCTCGACCTGATCGTGCTCACCGCCGTGCGCCGCGACCCGACGCGCCGGTATGTCTCGGCCCAGGCGCTGGCCAACGACCTCGGCCACTTCCTCGCCGGCCGCCCGATCCGCGCGCGCCCCGACGAGGTGGGCTACCGGGTGCGGAAGTTCGTCAGCAGGCATCGCCTGCCGGTGGCGGCGGTGGCGGCCGGCATCGCGGCGCTCGTCGCCGGCCTGGTGCTGTCGCTCTGGCAGGCGCACGCGGCCAGCCGCGCCGCGTTGCGCGCCGACGCCGAGGCCCAGCGCGCCGAGCGCGTGAAGTCGTTCCTGATCTCCATCTTCGAGGAGTCGGACCCGGAATCCGGCGAAGGCGCGAAGTTGACCGCGCGCGAGCTGCTCGAGCGCGGCGCGGCGAGCATCGACCGTGGGCTCACGGGCGAGCCCGAGGTGCAGGCCGATCTGCTCGACGCCGTGGCGCGCATCGAGAACAACCTGGGCCTGCTCGAGCCGGGCCTGGCGCACGCCCAGCGCGCGCTCGCCCTGCGCCGGCAGGCGCTGGCGCCGTCAGACGGGAGGATCGGCCTCTCGCTGGTCGCCCTGGGCGACGTGCAGCGCTCGCGCGGCGCCCTGGGCGATGCCTGCAAGTCCTTCGAAGCGGCACTGCCCATGCTCGTCCGCGCCTATGGCGCGGACAGCGCCGAGGTCGCCCTGGCCCGCCGCAGCCTGGCCGACGCGCTGCCTCAGCCGGTGGGCAGCAAGCGGGCCGTCGCGCTGCTGCGCCAGGCCCTGCCGGTGATCGTCCGGCGGTACGGCGAGGCCAGCGTGGAATCCGCCGGCACGTTCCTCGAGCTGGGTACGGCTCTCGAGGCGGATCGGCAGTACCACGAGGCCGAACCGGCCTATCGCCATGCGGCGGCGATATTCGAGCGGATCCTCGGCCCACGCAACGCGAGCCTGGCGACGGCCCTGGATTCGCTGGCGGGACTGCTCGATCGCACCGGCAGGCCGGCAAAGGCCAGGCCGCTCATGGAACGGGCCATCGCCATTCAGCGGGCGGTGCTCGGACCTCACGCCGAACGGCTCGCCGAGACGCTGTTCTCCTATGGCAACCTGCTGTACCGGGAGGACGATTATGCCGGCGCCCACCAGGCGCTCTCCGAGGCCCTGGCGATCTTCGGTCCAGACCGTTTCGAGGCTGCCCACTGCTTGCGCTACCTCGGTCGATCGGCCATGGCGCAGGATCGGTATGCGGAGGCGGCCGATCTCTTCGCCCGCGCCGCCGAGACCTACCGGCGCACCCTGGGTGAAGACGACGTGCAGCGGTGGCGCGCCATCGCCGACCTGGGGTGGGCGCACCAGCGGTTGGGCCGGATGGCCGCGGCCCGGGGCGAGCTCACCACGGCGGTGGCGCGGCTCGAAAAGACGGCAGGGCCCGACAGCTACGAGCTGCGCCAGCCGCTCGAGGAGCTGGGCGAGCTGCTGACGGCGAGCGGCGAGGCCGGCGCGGCGCTGGTGCCGCTGCGGCGAGCGCGTGCGCTGGGCGAGAAGCTCTTCGGCACCCTCGAGCACCCGTTCATCGCCAGCTCGGACCTGCAGCTCGCCCGCGCGCTGCTGGCGCGCGGCGCCGGCGGCGATGCGCGCGAGGCCCGCCGCGTGCTCGACGAGGGCCTGGGGATCTTCGCCCGCGTCCATCCCCAGGACGTGCTGCGCGCCGAGGCGCTGATCGAGAGCGGCCGCCTCGCCCTGGCCGAGGGCGATCGCGCCCGCGCCCGCGGCGACCTCGCCGCCGCCGTGCAGCTGCTGGCCGCCAAGGAGGGAGCCCCGCGCGCCGACACCCGCGAGGCCCAGCGCCTGCTCGCGGCAGCCGGCGGCTCCGGGCCGTAGCGCTCAGGTCCGCACCAGGTGGCGGGCGAACCAGGTGAGGAGCCAGGTGCCGGCGAGGGCGGCCAGGGCCCAGCCGAGGCCGGAGGAGCCGGCCGCGAGCGGCGGGCCGGGCACGAGGAGCGTGGGCAGGAACGCCTCGCTGCCCGTCCTCGCGATGGCGACGGCGCCGGCGCCGATGAGCGCGCCGCAACCGGCGATGCCCGCCAGCAGCCGCCGCCACGGGAACGGGAGCGGGGCCGGGGTCGACGCTTCGCGGCGCACCGCTGCCATCACCTGCAGCGCGAAGCCGGCGGACGGCTCCACCTGCTCCTCCACGCGCAAGATGCGCTCGATCTCGATCTCGCCGATCTCGCCGGCCTGGTCGAGCTCTTCGATTGCTGGCATGCTCAAGCCTCCTCCGGGCAGGCGGCGCCGGGCGCGCCGGAGCTCAACCGTCTTGCCAGGCGCCGCCGCAGCAAGGCCCGTCCGCGATGCAGGCGGGCCTTGAGCGTCCCGACGGCGACGCCGAGGACGCCGGCCGCCTCCGCCACGTCCAGGTCCACGAAGTAGAAGAGCAGGAGGGCGTCGCGATAGCGCGCCGGCAGGCCGGCGACGGCGGACCGGACCACGCGCGCCCGATCGCTCCGCTCGAGGTCGAGCTCGAGGGCGGGCAGGCCGCTCACCCGCGCCACCGCGTCGAGGCCCACAACCACCGGCTCGTGCCGCCGCAAGCGGGAGCGGTAGAGGTTGACCGCGAGCGCGATCAGCCAGGTGGAGAAGGCGGACTCGCCGCGGAAGCTCGCGAGCGAGCGGTACGCCCTGAGGAACGCCTCCTGGGCCATGTCCTCCGCCCGCGAGCGGTCGCGGCAGAAGCGGAACGCGAGGTTCACCAGCGGGCCCTGCCAGCGCTGCACGATGCCGGCGAAGGCGTCGACGTCCCCCGCCAGCACCCGCGCCGCGTCCGCCGCGTCCTGGTCCGCTGCCCTCAAGGATGGCCCCCCCATCGGTTGGACGCCGGCTCCCGCGCCGCGGTTGCATGGTATCGCCGTCCGGTCGCGGCGGCCGCCGAGTCTCATTGCAAGTCGCAACCGGCGCCGCGGCCGCGGCGTCCAACCAGATAATCAGGCTGGAATCTCCCAGCCCGGAGGAGCGACAATGTTCAAGGCTCTGGACCTGTTCTTCTTCCTGGCGGTCGGCGCCGTCTCGCTGTTCACCTTCATCGCCATCGCGGTCTGGATCACCGCGCGCAAGCAGGAACGCCTTGCCCTGTATCGCTCCGAGCTGCTGAAGAAGCTGGCCGAGCAGTCGGGAGAGGGCGGCCGGCAGGTGCTCGCCATCATGCACGAGGAGAGCGCCGGCAAGGAGCGCGAGAAGCGCCGCGGCATCATCCTCGGGGGGCTGATCTGCGCCGCCGTCGGCATGGGCCTGATCATGCTGCTCGGCAGCATCAGGGAACCCGAGATCAACCTCGCGGGCGTCGGGATGATCCCATTCTTGATCGGCTTCGTCCTGGTCGTCTTCGGCTGGTTGGGCATGCGGCCGAAGGCGGAGCCGCCGCCGCCGGCCTACCCGCCGGAGGAGCCGGGCGCACCGCGTGGCCAGCCGAGCTAGCTCCGGGCGGGGCGGGGCTCACCCGGCGGCCGCGGCGGCGCGCGCCCGCGCGGCGTGGTCCGCGATGAGGTTGAAGCCGTGGTGCCGCGCCTCGTCCGCCAGCGCCGCCAGGTCCTGGGCCGCGCGCTTCCGGTCACCGCGCTCGCTCGCCAGCTCGCCCAGGGCCAGCCTCGCCTCGAGACCTAGCGGGCCGAGGCCCGCGGTCCGCGCCAGGGCGAGCGCGGCGTCGAGGGTGCGGAGCGCCTCGGCCGGCCTGGCCGCGGCCGCCGCCAGGCGGGCGTTGGCGAGCGCCACCGAGATCTTGACCTCCGGGTCCAGGCTCTTCGCCGCCAGCCGGTCGGCCTGCGCCATCACGTCCTGCGCCTCGGCGAGCGAGCGCTCGGCGAGCAGCGCCGAGACCAGCACCGCGTCGGCCTCGGCCGCCGCGTCGTCCTGGTGCTCGCCGCGGAACTGGTCGAGCGCCTTGCGGGCGTAGGCTTCCGCCGGCGAAGGGTGCCCTTTCTCGAGCTCGAGCTTGGCGAGCGCGAGCTGACTGCCGGCCATGCGCATCTTGTCGCCGGCGCCGCGGCCGCGGGTGAGGGCCTCCTCGCACTTCGCGCGCGCGCCTGCAAGATCGCCGCGCGCGATCGCCATCTCCGCCTGCAGCTCCAGGGCGTCGATGATCCCGTTCGCGGCGTCGCTGGCGGTGGCGAGGCTCAACGACGACGCGAGGTAGGCCTCGGCTTTCCCGAGGTCCAGCTGATTGAAGGAGACCCCCGCCAGCCGATAGAGCTGCAGCGCCTCGTCGCCGCGGTTCTGCAGCTGGCGATCGAGAGCGAGCGCCTGCTGGTAGCGTTTCGCCGCCTCGTCGAGCTTGCCCTGCAGCTGCAGCGCGAAGCCGAGGTTGCCCGTGGCCTGCGCCTCGCTCGGCCGGTCGCCGAGGCGGCGGTAGGTCTCGATCAGCGCCGCGAAACGGCTCTGGGCCCCGGCGAGATTGCCCTGCTCGCCCTCGATGGCCGCCAGGAGATCGAGCTGCTGGCTCTGGCCGCGCAGGTCGCCGACCTCCTTGAAGCTGTCGAGGGCCTCCCTGGCCTTGTCTCGCGCCAGCTCGAGGTGGCCTTGATAGACGAGCACCTTGGCCGTCGCCGAGAGGAGCTGGGCCAGGCTGCGCTGGTCCGCCGTTCCGGCGTAGATCGCCTCCGCCTTCTTGTAGGCGCCGAGCGCCGCCTCCAGATTGCCCTGCCGGGCGAGGGCCGCCCCCTCGAGACGCAGCGCCCGCGCCGCCAGCAGATCGTCGCCCGCGCGCTCGGCCTGCTCTCTCGCCTGCCGGGCCGCCTGCGCCTGGCGCGGGAAATCGGACAGCGACTTCTCCGCCTCCGCCGTCGCGAGGTCGAGGCGCGGTCCGGCGGCCGCCGCCCCAGGCTGCCGCCGCAGCCGCTCCACCGCCTGCAAGGCGTCGCTGCCGCGGCCGGCATCGACCAGCGCCTGGACCAGGCCGAGCCCGGACTCGATATCGCCGGGATGCAGGCTCTGCAGCTGCCGGTAGCTCTCGGCCGCCTTGTCCGGGCTGCGCGCGACCTGCCAGTAGCGGGCGGTGACCAGCAGCCGCTCGTCGCGCGGCAGGGCGGCGGCGTGATCGAAGGCCAGCTTCGCCTCCTGCGCCGCCCGATCGTCATGTCCCAGGTCGGCTTGGGCGACCGCCAGCCCCGAATGGGCGAGCCAGTAGTCCCGGCGCGCCGCGATCGCCTTGTCGAACAGCTCCCGCGCCCGCGGCGCGTCGAGCTTGCCCAGGAGCTTGACGCCGTCGGCGTAGAGCTCCTCGGGACCGCGGAACAGCGTGGCGAGCCGGCCGGCGGCGCCGCCCACGGCGGCGCCGGGACGCGCCGGCCGGAGCCATCTCGCGCCGGCCCAAGCGAGAGCGGCGAGCAGGACGAGAGCGGCGCCTGCCGCCAGGGCGCGGCGACTCGGGCGGGGACGCCGGCGGCTGGCCGGCGCGCCCGCCTCCCCCGTCAATGCCACCGCCACGTCGCAGGCCTGGGCGAAGCGGTCGGCGGGCGCGCGCGCGAGGCACCGCAGGATGGCGGCGTCCCAGGCCGGATCGAGGCCGGGGGCCCGCAGGTGGGGCGGGCACGGATCCTCGTTCAGGCGCTTGAAGGCGATCGAGAAGGAGTTCTCGCCGAGGAACGGCGGCACGCCGGTGACCATCTCGTAGAGCACGCAGCCCAGCGCGTAGACGTCGGACGCCGCCGTCACCTCGCCGCCGGCGACCTGCTCCGGGGCCATGTAGGACGGCGTGCCGAGGATGTGGCCGTGGACGGTCAGGCTGTCGCCGGCGCCGTAGGTGCGGGCGAGACCGAAGTCCGTCACCACGGCGCGCGGCTCGCCGTCGCCGGGGACCAGCATGACGTTGCCGGGCTTGAAGTCGCGATGGATCACACCGGCGCGGTGCGCCGCGGTCAAGCCGTCGGCCACCTGGCGGACGATCGGCAGCGCCTCTGCCGGCGGCAGCTTGCCGTCGCGCCGCAGGCGCTGCTCGAGGGTCTCGCCCGGCAGCAGCTCCATGCTGAAGAAGACGAGCTCGTCCCGCTGGCCCGCGCTCCCCTCCGGCCGGTGGCGGAACACGTCGAAGATGCGGCAGACGTTCGGGTGGGTGACCTTTCGGGCGAGCTGGATCTCCCGCCGGAAGCGTTCGATGGCGACGTCCAGGTGCGCGATGTCGGAGCGCACCGTCTTCAAGGCGACCCGCTCGCCCAGCTCGAGGTCCTCGGCCTCGTAGACGTCGCCCATCGCGCCGCGGCCGATGAAGCGCACGATGCGGAAGCGGTCCGCCACCACCGCCGCCACCGGCAGGCGCGAGTCGGGCGGCGGCGCGGGCGGCGGCTCCGCGGCATCCGGGGTCGGGCCGGGCGACGGCCGGCCGGCCGGACTCGCCGCGGCCGGCGGCCCCCCAACGGCCGAGCCCGCCACCCCCGGCGGCGGCGCGCCGGCGGGAGACCAGGCCACCGTCCCGCCTCCCCCGCGGTCCGGTGCCTCGGGGCCGCCGCTCCCGGCGTCCGCCGCGGGCAGCGGGCCCGGGACCG
>Ga0307479_10006396_pt1 | contig 10814 bp, 17 predicted proteins | sample atmos_gasesECM4C_FD_203743 | JGI IMG/M metagenome (GOLD analysis project Ga0307479, IMG submission 203743) | Hardwood forest soil microbial communities from Morgan-Monroe State Forest, Indiana, United States - atmos_gasesECM4C_515 | ecosystem: Environmental > Terrestrial > Soil > Temperate...
ACGGAGCCGATTATCAATTGCCGACAGGCACCTACTTCGTAACGAATACAAGCGCAATGCTACACGTTGCGCTCAACGCGGCAGTGGACGCGGTGAAGGAGACAGGCAAGAGTGCCGGAGTCATTGTCACGGATTGGAGCATGGCTCGATGGGCGGGGCTTTCGGAGAGTGAGCATTAAGCTGGCGAACGATGCCTCCATTCTGCCCGATTCATGATTTTCGGAACAGGTAGGGACACATTCCGACAAGACTTTTCGGGAGTTGGGCAGTGGCAGCAAGGTCTGAGGCTCAAAAGAAGAAGTAAGGCTTTATTTGAAAATCTCGGACCCGGATATTCGGATATTGGTCGGTGAACGGCAAAGTAGTTACCCGCAAGTGGTTGTTCCCTAGAATTTCGACAGTCGCACTGATGGCGTCATCGAAAACATACAAACGCTGGGTCAGCTTGATGGGTAACACCAAAATACGCTCTTGATCGACGCCCACACCAAAATCACACAGTACACCGCAGTCTAGGTCATAGAGCGTCACCTGGTACCCGTCCATCTCAACACTTCTGATGACCGGGTTGTCAAAAGTTAAGAGCAAGACAAAAAGGCCGATAGGGATTGTCACCAGCATTATTGAAACGAGAATTGTCAACACAGAAACAAGTGTCCACCCTCGTTTGAATAGACGCGACGTTACTGTCAGGAGAAAATACCAACCAGGGGATACTTAAGATTATGAGGCCAGCTAATATTCTAAGCCGATTGCTGCTAAAGCTAACGTACGGCCACCCCAACCCGCCAACATACGAATTCAAAACACCTGCCAGGAAAAGAAGAGCCAAGAAAGCAATCCATCGAGCGCGAGTCCGGCGGCTTATCGAAGCCGAGGCGTCTTCCCCGATGTCATTGTGGACTCCCATCGCCGCCCTGCTGTCAATTCACACGGTACACGAGACGGGCGTGTCAACCGAACGAATAAGGTTGTTCACGTGCCAATTTACGCAACCCCGCTGGAGCGAATTTCGATAGGTCCTGATAAATGGTGTTCTCGGCAACTGGGGTTTCAAGCGTTTCTGCGGTAGAGAGCACTCCATACACAGTTAAGCAAGAAAATGGATTGGGCGACCAAAAAAAGCAAGATCGAGACAGCGCTCACCACAACTATTGTTATGGCCCCACGTTCGCCTGACGCTGTGCTCGGTGTTGATCTAGCGAGTGCTTGCCATACTGGAACTAAAAGCAGAATGGCAAACGCAGGAATAGCACTTAGCCAGAAATGCAAATTACTCGCAAGCACACTCAAGTGAAGCGAGAAAATAAAGGGCAGCCAATAATACAATGCAGCTAACACAGCGAATACAGCTCCCACCGAGAACGCCCAATAGTCCGCACTGAATCCATATGCCCGATTCCCAACGCTGATTGTATAAACGCCCGTCTTCTCGACCGGCCATGGGACAAAGCCAACAATCAACGCCAAAATGGCAGCGACGGCGACTAGCTTCCCGACAGAAAGCATGTGAGTAGTGTGTTGCGCCAAAGTTTACACGGATCGGAGTGAGTGCGGAACTGGGATAGGTCAAGAAACGCATTACCGGAAACTGGCTTTCCGACCCAGTGCCGATCGTCGCGGCGTCGCGCGTTCTCCACTGTCAGAACAAGAATAAGCGCGGGGCGACAGAGCTTTCCGAAACAACTTCGACTCGCCGCAAATCTGTCATGGAGACCGTCAGCTTCGGTTCGACGGGTTGTGGCTGTGACTTGATATCGTAGATAAACTCGGTTTCATAACGCACGTTCGGCTTGATGTCGTTTGACTGAAATTTCCAACTTTTAACCACAGTGAGTGCGGCGTCGCGGAGTATTGGATGGCCAGATATCGTCCCCGTTTGAGTGACTGCACCGCTGTCGTCAATCATGAACCACAACTTCACAGTACCGACAATGCGGGCGTACCGCGCTAGTTCGGGATACGTGGGTAAGTCGGAATGAACCGGTTTCGGGAAAGTCGTCTTTGGTGGCGTTTGTGCCCGCGTGCTCACAATCACGAGCAAAATCGCCGTCCACAACAGCGTAACAGCCCTCACACGGCACCTCCGGCCACATACGCAATTGTAAATCCGCCCCCGCCACTTTGGTTAAAGCCGTCACCTGCTGGATAACTCCTTCTGATAAACGGACTTACCGGGAGTTGAGATCGGGGATACCCACAAACCAAGCAAAAAACGCGGGGGCAGTTTGCATTATTTCGGGAAATTTGAGCGCCTTCTTGCGGTCGTCTTGCGGAATGAGTATTCGCGTGGTTGTCCCTCTTCCTCCGTACCCTGTGCGCCATCCCGCTATCTCGCACGGTAGCAGTCTCCGACTTGAAAAGGAGTGCTGCACCGTTATGGCATCCGGCTCCAGAATAAGCTTCAGTTTATAGGCCTCAAGCACGATGTAGCCGCCCAAGAGCGCAACCGGCAGTGCCACAAGTACCTTCTGCAACGCGTTCATACCGTGCGACTGCGATAACAGCAATGGGAATCCTACGGCAAAGGCGAATCCCGCCATAATCCAATACTTCCGATACTGAGGGGAAACTGAATACAGCCGGGGATAGAACGATGGATCAAAGCTGATTCCGGCTGGCGTGCTATGGCGGTGTTTCAGATGGCTCATCCGATGCGCCTCAATCTAGCACACCGCCGTCGCACTGGGTGGTCTCCTATCACTGCCGTTATAGACGGAAGCTGGCTCCCACATGACGAGAACAGGACTTCTCGGGGGGTGCGAGTCCGATTACTGCGCTGGTGGTACAGTTCGGTGGGCCAGCGTGATGAGGCGGTTCCAGGACCGTTGATTGCGGCGAATTGTCGCGGGATACTTCAGTCACGGGCCTGATCTCAGATTGCGAGGAAATATGAAAGCACTCACCTGTGTACTCCCGCTTCTCTTTTTCGCGCCCACCGCATTCGCGGCGCATCCTCTCCACGTCGAAGATATGCAGAAGCTCTCGCGCGTTGGAAACCCGAAAATCTCACCCGACGGAAAATGGATCGCCTTTACCGTCACGCACAGCGAGGTCGCAAAAAACAGATCCGTGACCAACATTTGGATGGTCGCCGCGGCTGGCGGTGAGCCTCAGCAGCTCACCTTCGCGGAGCAGGGCTTCAACGGGGACATCCGCTGGTCGCCAGATGGGCACTATGTCTATTTCCTCAGCTCGCGGGTTGACAATAAGCCGCAGATTTTTCGTCTGCCAACCGCCGGAGGCGAAGCCAAACAAATCACTAACGTTCCCACCGGTGTCGGGGGCTATATTTTGTCTCCCGACGGCAAAACCATCGCTCTCACTGCCAGCGTATTCCCTTCCTGCAGCGATATGGCCTGCAACGAAAAGATGGCCAGGGAGCGCGCCGATAATCCTGTGAAGCTGCGCGTGATCACGGAAATGCCCTTCCGCAGATGGGACACATGGATCGACGGCAAGCGCAACCACACCTTCGTCATGCCAGCCGATGGCGGAGCAGCGACGGACATCACGCCCGGCGACGCGGATTCGCCGATCTGGACCGAGGAGGGGACCGAGGAAGTCGCCTTTTCTCCCGACGGGCGCGAAATTTGTTTTCCCCGCTACGTCGAAAACGAATCGCTCACCGGCAACAGCGATCTATTCGTCATTCCCGCGGGCGGCGGCACGCCGAAAGCCATAACGACAAACAAGTCCACCGATCGCACGCCCTTGTATTCGCCCGATGGCCGCTACATCGCCTATAGCGCCACGCTGCGGCCTATGCAAGAAAGCGACCTCACGCGCCTTTTCCTCTACGACCGCCAAACCGGAGAGCATAAGAATGTGTTCGAGGCCACCGACCGCTCCGTGGACTCCTACCAGTGGGCTTCTGATAGCAAGAGCCTCTACCTCACCTTCGAAGACAAGGGCCAGGAACCGCTCGCGCGGCTCGACATCGCCACCATGAAGTTGACTCCGCTGGTCACTTCCGGTTTTGCGGTCGCCCCCGATGTCGCCAAAGATGGGTCATTCGTCGTGTTCGCCAAAACCGACATTTCGCATCCGGCGGACCTGTTCCGCCTCAACGTCTCTGGAAACCCGAGCGCTGCCACGCAACTCACGCAGATGAATGCGGATGTGCTCAAGGATATCGAATTCGGCGAGGTATCGAGCTTTACGTTCCCCGGCTGGCAGGGCGAGCCAGTGCAAGCCTGGCAGATTAGGCCGCCAGAGTTCGATCCGACGAAGAAATATCCGTTGCTTCTCCTCATGCATGGCGGGCCGGAAAACTCCTGGCCCAATCTGTTTCACTATCGCTGGAACGCGCAACTCTTTGCAGCTGCCGGATACGTCGTCGTTGAGCCGAATTTCCACGGCTCATCGGGATTTGGTTTGAAGTTCATGGATTCCATCAAAGGGCAGTGGGGTGGCGCACCGTATGAGGACCAGATGAAGGCGGTGGATACCGCGCTCACCTGGCCGTATGTAGACACGACGCGCATTGCAGCTGCCGGTGCTAGCTATGGTGGCTACATGGCCAATTGGGTCGAGGGACACACCGACCGTTTCCGCGCCATCGTGTCGCACGACGGTGTGTTGGATCTCATGATGACCGTCTACGCCATGGATTTTGTGGGCGGAACGATGCCGGAGTTCAAAGGCACCGCTTGGGAAAATCAGGAGGCTTTGATAAATCAGGCTCCGATCACATATGCGAAGAATTTCAAGACTCCTATGTTGATCATCCATGGCGGCAATGATTACCGCGTCGAGCAAGGCCAGGGTTTGGCCCTATTTCAGCTTCTCCAGGCTAAGCACGTCCCGTCAAAGCTGCTCTACTTCGAAGAAGAAAATCACTGGGTACTCAAGCCAGCCGACAACATCGCCTGGTATCACAATGTCCTTGATTGGCTCGATCAGTGGGTCAAGCCCGACCGTGTCGAATATCAGAAGCAGCTCGCCGTCGCCATCGCCAACACTGCCAAATAGCCCCACCTTAGCCCTCGGCGCATTGTGCTGCGCGGGCCGTGATGCGAATTGCCGAAGCGAGTTCAGCGAACATGGGAGCCGGTGATCTCATCTGAGAACGGTGTTCTCGTCCAGTGGGATTTCCGGTCGGGCCAGTGATGTACAAGAACAAGACGCACACAGGACTTGGCGCGAGTTGTGACGTAGTGTGGGGTCCGAGGATAACTTCCGTGTTGCCGACGATACACCCAGAACCTCATTTTTCGCTTCCTATACATTTGACATTTGGCGCGATGCCCAAATGCGATTCTCCTTGCATAGTGCCAGCCTAGGTGCAATTATTTTGCGCAATAGAGAGGAAATCATGTCCACCGTCGCGCCTTCCGGCCAGGTCATGACTTCGGCGAAAGGACGGACGCCGAACTTCACGGCGAAGCTCTTCGCCTCGACTGCGATTCTCTCTATCGCTATAGCTTTTATTCTGGAATATGTCTTTCGTTACTACCTGCACTATAGCGAAGCTGCGTTCACCGATCCTGTGCATGGAGCGCCCAACTATTGGGCCATGCGAGGTTGGTTGTTGATGCATATGACGGGCGGCATGGTGGCTTTGCTTACCGGCCCGTGGCAATTCTGGACAGGCTTTCGAGCCCGCTATGTTCGGTTGCACCGCTGGACTGGAAGGCTCTTTCTCTCTGGTGTGGCGGTAGGATGCGCGGGCGCAATTCGGATGATATTGGGGACGACATTCGGATGGGCATACGGCTTTGGCTTGGCGGGGCTAGCTGCAGCTTGGGCCACTACGGCGGGCATGGCGTATTACGCGATCCTAAGCGGGCGCATCCAGATTCACAAGGAATGGATGGCGCGCGCCTACGCGGTGACCTTCTCATTTGTCACGTTCCGTGTGCTAAACGACTACTTTCCGGGTCCTCGTCTCCAGCCTGATCAAGACCGCGCCCTTACGTTCTTGTGGGCAGGCTGGGCCCTTCCACTGCTCGTAACCGAAGTCATCCTGCAACTTCGGCGCATGCGCTCGACTGTTACTTCCGGCTGAGCGCGATATCTCGGCGGACAAGAGAACCGATTGCGGCACCGCACGGCCAGAGTTGCCGGTTTACGTATCACGAGCAATCCCCCCAGATCGGATAGGCTCTGAGAACGGTGTTCTCGTCCAGTGGGATTCCAGGCACCTTCGGCCTTTCCCTGGCCGAAAACCGCGGAACCCGGGTCCCAACTCCGGGGGAACCGATCTTCGAATCCGGGGCCAAGACCGTGACATAGATAGAGGGAGATCCTGGGCACTGTGGCTCGTGCCCCGCGCCCGCGGTCTTGTGTTACAACGGTACTTGCAGCTAGTACTGGCGTACTGTTGACGTATACATCCGTAACACGCATCATTTGGTCCAATGAAGAATCGTAGTCATCTCCAAATCCGCATTAACCCGGAACACTATGCCGCGCTTGAACGTATCGCGAAGCGTACGCCAGATCCGCAAGGTCTCCAAGATCACGCTACGGTCTCCGATGTTGTCAGGAAAGCGATCATCAAGTTTCTGACCGAGAACGGTGAGCTGAAGGAAGACCCCAGGAGCCAACGATAAGTATGGCGAATGACGGTCAAAGAGAGAAGTGGCTGGAAGTGAGCCCCGCCGGATTTGTCATCGCAGCCATCATCGCAGTTATCTTTGTCTTTCTCCAGGTCGGAGATTTCTCAGCGATAAAGTCATGGATCGGTGAAAGGCTGGGCCACGACGAAGTCGTCCTCGTCATCAGCGAAAACTGGGCAAACGGCGAGTATAAATCGTGCGTGGATATGAATACGAAACCAGTCACGCTGAACTGCGGCGGGGATCGAGACGGCAAACTTTTCAAGGTCGAGTTTCATGGCCTAACATTCACCGAAGAACAGCCGCCTCAAACGATTTTCAAGTGGTCCTGCCGGAAGACGAATGGAGAGGATGTCTCAATCGTCTGCAGGCGCTCGGCCGAGTAATCGCGAGGGCAACTGATGGCACTAGCCGAAAATGATCCACAAACACGTGCCGGAAGTGCGTGAAGATCCGAGGAGCTAACGATGAGTACACGTCCTTCAGACAGACTCCCTGGAGGGGGGAGCATGAGCAACCTAGCGAAGATTCGTTCTCAGTTGGATGAGGGATAACAACGTTCCTCTGACCAAGGAAAATTATCTTGCGATCGCCTATCTCGGCGATGATCCCAATCTTGATGCCGAGGCACTCGCCGCGATTCCAGAAGAATTGACCAACAACGTATTCGAGATCAGAAGGCCACGGAGGAAAAACCAATGAACATACGCCGCCTGACTACGGAGCAGCTCATGAAGAAAGTGATACAGGACGTGGGGCGGATGACGCCGGAGCACAAGGCGAAGATGCGCGAAGCGTTGGAGAAAGCGTTTCCCCGAAAGGAGAGCAAATGACACTGCTTCACGAAATGCTCCGCTACGGCGTATTTCATACGATCGACTGGCGTCTTTCATCTTTCGGTTTTGGAATAAGTTCATACGCAAGTGGCACACAGGAAATTCTTATTCTATTGCTCATGAGGACCAAGATATCGCTTGCCTGTCGAAGGCTGTTGCCGTCTCTACGGGAGGTGCAATGATCTCTTACCCCGAGCCGTACTAGATCGGTTGAGTCATTGACCAGATTCGAACTTGGTCTACACTCCAGCGCAATGAAAGCCAAAGACTGGATCTGTACCTGCGGCGGCTCGAAAGTCTTATACGCACACCCCCACCTACCATTGCGCCGGCTCATGTGCAGCAACTGCGAGGATGTCCCCTATTGGCTCCGTGAGGATCCTTGGCCGGAGACTTCCGCTGAGATGAATGACCCCTGGTTCCCGGAGCGCAGTCCGTATCCGCGCGACCCCGATCGCTGGGAAATAAATCGAACCGATCAAGAGTTGCTGAAGGCGATGGGAATTTCGGCGCTATGAAAATGTCTGATAGAAAAACGCGCCTCATGATCTTAATTGTTGTGCTTATCTTCGTCGCTGCGCTCTATGCCGACGATTTTTGGGACTCATACCGTTACTTTGCCTTCAGCGATGGTGTATCTGGTTTTGTCCGACACTACATCAATCTAACGGCCCTGCTCTCGGTGGTGCTACGCCGGCTGGCGCCACACACCTGGGGTGAACGATGATCTCTTACCCGGAGGGTACTCGCTTAAACCTACCTGACGGTGCTCAGCTCGAAGAGGGACTGAGCAAAAGAATCATCGAGTGCCTCGAGCGCTACGAAGTTCTTGGACGGCTAGACGATGTTGATCCTAATCACTTGGAGAAATTGTGTGTAGAGGATGCGGCACTTCTGGCGACCCTTCGGTTTCTCGCGCGTCTACACGCTGTGAGCCGCGCCCGTTCAAAGATCGGACGCAGAGCGAAACAGGGTGAGTTTGAGATCCAGCGGGCCAGCAACAACTAAAGCTACGGCAGCAGATCTCTCGGTCTTAACTTTGAGGGGCCTTAGCAATGATCTGTATCGATCGACGTCGGCATTCGCTTTTTCGTTTTAATGCTCTTTCCGCAGCAACAACGCACTGATATGGGCGATGCGTACCTCGTCTATGGAATGCGTCGCCGTAAATTGCTCGGTGAGCGATTTCCACCCCGCGAAACCGGAGAATTGCCTTAATCTCGAAAACAAGCGGAGACCGCCAGTCGGGTCTGCTCCTCCGGTCTGCCGCAGGAAATGGACTGCCCAAGTATCGGCATTATCCTCACAAGCTTGTTTTTGGATGTTTGCCGTTGCAGCGGCCGCACCTTGAGCCCCACCGGTCGCCGCTCCACCTGCAACATCCGCGAGCGTCCGAACCCAGTCAAATTTCGACATCGCCACATTGTTAGCGGTGTAGCAACTCTGACCGTATATTTCTTCCTGCTTGGCGTGCCCCGCTTCGTGAGCAACTAAGAACGCAAAAGCGTTAGGATCATCTTCCAGAAAGCGGACCATCTCGACAGGAATTGTAATTTTCATTCCTTGTTCCCAGGCATTGATCTGCATTTGCGGTGGAACACCTGGCTGTGCCACGATCCCTGTAACTTTCGGAAAATCCGGAACGCCCTTCAATACCCTAATAATCTGCGACGCCCAAGCACCCTCCTGCTGATTTAATTGCTGATGCCACTCGGCGGGAAGACCGGCGCTGACATCGGCGGTATATGCTTCCGCTCTCAAGGCGCGCGGCATTGCTGTGTTCTGTGTGACGGAAACCGGCTGCGGCGAAGTCGAGGAGGTCGGTGCGGCCGGTGCAGAAGAAGCGGAACCTGCGGAAACCTGAGAGCCACACGATGCCGCGATCACGATTCCGGGACGCTCGGAACCATGCAGTGAAAGGAGCTGATTGATTTCGTCATCGGCCTGCGTCTCGCACGCTTGCCCCTGGTAGCGGAGAATTTGACTACGCAGGTACGCGCGGGCTTGAGCTTCGCTCGCACCTTTTAGCTGGATTGAACGAGACACTTCCCAAAATCCATCCTGAAATGCCGTCTCGCTATATTCTGCGTCGACCTGTTGGAAATAAGCCGCACCTAACCGGAAACGAATTGCTGCGTCGTTAGGGTTCAGGGCAAGGGCAGCCTTGTAGAACTCAACCGCGCTGAGATAATCCTTCAGACCCGCTGTGGCCATACCCGCTGCGGAATTGAAAGTGATTGCTCCATTTTTCTTGTTTACCGTATATTGCTCGTCTGTAAGTGTCTCAGGTTTCTGCCACTGGCTGAGAACCTGTAATCCTGCTTTAGCCGCATCCCTAGCTCTTGTGTAAAACTCCGGTGTCTGGAAAGTGCTATCGCTGGCTCCCGCCATGAAAGCCAACGCACGAGCGTTGAGCCCATTTAACCGAGTACTAATATTCGCTTTCTCGCCGGCCGCAAGAACTTTGTCCGCGTACTCTATCGCTTTCGCATAGTCCTTTGATTGGTAATAGCTCCGTGCGTATTCGCCATAGATGGACGGCAGAAGAGCGGAGGTCGGATATTTCGAGACGAAGTCATCCAGCAATTTGATTCTGGCTGCTGCGTCCGGCTCGTTATGCGCGATTTGGTAGGCGGTATTCTCGGGAATTCGCGGCTGGCCAATTCCCACCGCAGAGGTGTCCGCCGCCTTTTGTGGAGCGGAGGCATTCCCTTCAGAAGCGCGGGGACACTGGACGACAGCGAGAATAACCGCGTCAGGGACACCCGATGTTTTAAGGTCGGCGAGCGTCTTGGGAGAAGTATCGAATGCACACGTGGAAGACTTGATCTTGGCGATCACTATCTCTGAAGATAAGCCGCTCTTTACCATTGTGAGTACATCCGGGTTCGTCAGCGGCTTCTGTTGTCCAAAGATCGGGATTGCGAAGAGCACGAGGAACAACAAGATCGTGTACTTTTTCATTGTGAATTCACTCCGCGGTGTGCGGCGATTCTATTCTTGGCGCTGGGATTTCGCTAGGTTTGCGCCGTCCGGGGGTGCTGTGCTAGCTAATGGCTGCCTGACGTGAGGCTCACGGCAATAGGTCGCCAACCAGCGCCCGTCGGGCAAGAAGTGCGGGTGCTCTTTCGTAAGACTGTGCTCGCAAGAAGGGTTGCGGCTTCCGGTCATTTAGTCTCAGAAGTCCACAGTCTGCGACGCAATCCAACCAGCTCGGTAATATCTCGCCCGTGGGCATAGATCAATCGCTGTTCCGGAAAGGGTGTCGCGTTCCATTGGATCCATCGGTAAGAGCCATCCTTGGTGCGATAGCGGGCTTCGAACGAGATCTTAGTTTCGTGCGCAGCCATTTTCTCCAATTGGAACTTTACCAAGGCGCGGTCGTCAGGATGGATTAATTCGAGTACGGAAACTG
>Ga0307479_10006397_pt1 | contig 10814 bp, 5 predicted proteins | sample atmos_gasesECM4C_FD_203743 | JGI IMG/M metagenome (GOLD analysis project Ga0307479, IMG submission 203743) | Hardwood forest soil microbial communities from Morgan-Monroe State Forest, Indiana, United States - atmos_gasesECM4C_515 | ecosystem: Environmental > Terrestrial > Soil > Temperate...
GACGTTAGGCGGTACTCGCCTTCAGTTGGGCGGGCGAGAAGCCCGCCCGACAGCCGCCGGGACGGCGGCGCTACTTGCTGGGTCCGGTTGATCAGAATGCTGTCCCAATATACTTGCAGATTAGTGCTGATGCGGATTTTCTGCGTGCCGGGCGGCAGCTTGCCGGTGAGATCGGCAGTCATGGTGCGCGGGCCGCCGGCAGGGAAGCCCATGTCGTTGATCACGCGCTTCCACTTTCCGTCGGGACTGAGCGCTTCAACATATGGAGAGATGGCCTGTACTCTCGCCTGCGACGCCGAGTACATGCTGTTGGCCGAGAAGTATTCGACCTCGCCATGCAGCAGCAGCCACAGCGGGCCGCCTCGGTAAGGCTCTCCTAAGTCAAGTGTCAGGGTGTGGGGTTTGGCGAAGCCCTGAAATTGCGTCAGCTCGAAATCGCCGAAGTAGCGATGCGCCAGCAAATCGGGCAACAAGTCGTGGCCGTGCTCATCCCACGCGCCCGCGGGCGGCCGCGCGTCTTTGCTCTTGCTCACCACCACCTTGAATTCTGGATACGGCGGATTCGATGCGAAATACTCGTTGGGATAAACGTCGAGGTCAGCGGGATGATCCACCGCCAAGAGGCGCACCTGATCGAGGTAGACCGCTTCCTCCAGCGGCTCCATGAAGCGGAAGCTGAGAGTCGTCGTCGGTCGTCGGTCGTCGGTCGTTGGCAAAACTCTCTCCCTGATCATCCTCCGATCGATCTTGATGTACTCGACCGGCCGCGGAATGTCGCGCTGTCCCGGCCCAACCCAGTGTCCGACCACGCCGGCACCCAGCATGTCGGCAACAAATTCGTAGCGCTCGCCATTCCACACAAAAAGCGTGGGACACGAGCTGCCGCGGCGGTCGATCTCGGTGAACTTCTGGTCTTTGTCGCCGGCGACGTTGATCTCATCCTGCAACACGCCCGTGGGCCACAACATGCGCACGATGTCGGCCTCCTTCGCATCGCCGAGGCCGACGGTCAGGTACGGCGAGTTCTGACCGAGATATCCATTTGAGCCTGCAATCTCAAATTTCTGCCGGTTGCCGCCCGTGAATACTTCCACCTTGGTGCCGATGGCGCTCTTGTTGTCGACCAGCCCCTTGAGCGAAAGGCGCAGCCAGTGATTCTGATTGCCGCCTTCATTGCGCAACAGCACCGCAGGCCCATGATTCTGCGTGATCAGCAAGTCGGTCGCGCCGTCGTTGTCATAGTCGCCGGTGATGATGGCGCGCGGCTCTTTGAGCTGAATCTTGTCGAGGCCCACGTCGGCGGTGACGTCTTTGAAACCATCCGCGCCGAGATTGCGGAATAATCTCACTTCGCCCTTTCCTTCTTTGGTTTCGCCGACAGCGACTAGGTCCACCCAGCCGTCGTTGTCGTAGTCGAAGGCGGCCACGCCGTAGGCGCGCACCCAGTTGGTTGCGGGAAGTTCAACGCGATCGAAAGTCTTGCCATGATTGTTGCGCCAGAGCGTAATAGCGGGTGTTTCTGATGTTGCGGGGTGCGTGAACGCCAGATCCATCCAGCCGTCGTGATCGAAGTCCAGCACCGTTGAACCGGAGGCAATTTCGGGCATTGGTTTGGACCAGGGTTTTCGCTGCACGAAGGTTCCTTCCCGCGGATTCTCAAAGATGGCTGAGTTGCGACCCACCAAGACAATGTCCACGGCACGATCATTGTTGTAGTCGGTACCTATCGCAGCGGTATGCACTCCCCGCGTAGAAAGACCGATTTCCTTGCTTACATCGGTGAATGTCCCGTTCCCGTTGTTACGCCAGACCTCGTCTCCTCCGCCTTCGCCTTCACCGGCCGGCGGTGAAAACTTCACGATGTATAGATCGATGTCGCCGTCATGGTCATAGTCCACAAACGTGACGCCAATATTGAGTCCCGACGGCCTGAGCCCAGCAACTTCCGTAACGTCACTGAACTTGCCGTTCCTGTCGTTGTGGAGCAGCAATACGCGTCGATCATAGCTGACCGCTAAATCAGGATATCCGTCATTGTCGTAGTCTCCCGCCGTGCAACCGATGGCATGGGCCGTCGGGTCGATTCCCGCCTTCCTGGTCACATCCTCGAACCCGCCGTTACCCAAATTGTGATACAGCGACATGCCTCCTTCCGAACCGTTGTCAGGCACGAAAAGGTCAATCTTGCCGTCGTTGTCGTAGTCGAGGAAGCAGGCGCCGGGACTTAGCATGATCGCGGTCGGATAACGTCCAGGGCGCCCCATCACAACTTTGCCGGTGATGCCAGCTACCTTGCTCACATCCACAAACTGCACCTTGATCTGCGGCGGCGCTTTCACCACAGCGCTCGGCGAATCCACTGCCCGAGAATACTTCCCCTGCTCGCCGTAGGCGAGGCTCATAGGCGCCCCGAGTTTGTTTTGCGTGATGTACTGGAATTTTTTCAGGTGCTCGCGAGCGTGGTCGACGTCGGTGGATTGCTGGTAGGCGCGCGACAATCCGAACTCGGCGGAGGCGTGCAGCGGGTTGAGTTGCAGCGCGTGCTGGAAGGCTTCGATGGCTTGTGGGAATTGTTTCGCCTGCACGTAGGCGCTGCCCAGGAAATACCAGGTGTCGGCGTCGTTGGCGTCAATCTCGGTTACGTGCTTGAATGCATCGATCGCGCCTTGGGCGTCGCCCGTGTTCTTCGCGAAGAGGCCGAGGTTGTACCAGGCGTTCGGATTCTTCGGATCCAGCTTGAGAGCTTCATCAAGCGCAGCTTTGGCTTCATCCGTCTTCTGCAGGTTCAGGAAGGCGATGCCTTCATTTAGCCGGGCGATCGTCAGCTTCGGATCGAGCTCCGCCGCTTGTTGAAAAGATTTCAGCGCCTTTTCGAAGAGTTGCTGGTTCATGTAGGCGCAGCCCAGGTTGTTCAAACGTGCGGCTTCCGCAGGACTCGGTTTCGGTTGAGTTTGCGGGGCAGTGGTAAAGAGGCCAAACGCGGTGAGCAGTATGCCGGCTAGCGCAGCTGAGGTTCGGGGAGTCATTCGATTACGATTTAAACACAGAGGGCACGGGGGAACACAGGGTAAAGCGACAGCTTTCGCGGCAGCCGCAAGGACCGCAGATTCCCCGTCGCTTCGCTTCTCGGAATGACAAGACTACTTTCTGGATGCCGCGAGCGGCTTACTGTACGGCCGTTTCGCCACCACGCCCTTCCCTTCCTCGACCGTGACAGTCTGTCCGGCATTCACGTTCGTGACCTTATCCACCTGGCCGCTGGGCCATTGGATCTCAACCGTGTCGGCCTTGGTTTGCGCGCCCAGGCCGAAGGTGAGGATGAGTTCGCTCTGCGAGAGATAGCTTGATCCTGAGCGCAGCATCTTCGATTGTTTGTCGCCACCCGAAGTCACGGAGACAACCGCGCCGATGCCATCACGATTCGACTTTGTTCCAACGAGCTTCAGGCGGAGGCTGTGATTCCATCCGCCTTCGTTGTGAAATAAGACGGCGGGTCCGGAGTTGGTGGTGACCAGGACGTCGAGAAAGCCGTCGTTATCGATATCGGCGTAGGCCGCGCCCCGCGCCACTCTTGGGGCGGCGAAGGCCGGGCCCATCTGGGGGGTGACTTCCTGAAACTTGCCGCCTCCGAGGTTATGAAAAAGATGCGAAGGCTCGGCGTAGCTGACGCGCTTTTGCACGCGCTCGATCTGGTCTTCGATGTGGCCGTCGGCGACGAAAATATCGGGCCAGCCGTCATTGTCGTAATCGAAAAAGAAGCAGCCGAAGCCGAGCGTGACCAGCGTGGCGCGGCCTACTTCAGATTGCGGAGCTTCGTCGACGAACAGGCCGTTGCCTTCGTTGTGATACAGCGAGACCATCTGATTGGCGAAGTTGCTGATGATAACGCTGGGTCGGCCGCTGCGGTCGTAGTCGGCGGCATCGACGCCCATGCCGGCGCGCGCAATCCCATCTTCGCTAAAAGCTATACCTGACGGAACCGCACGCTCCTCAAAGCTGCCATCCTTTCTATTCAGGTACAGCTTGTTGGGCTGGGTGTCGTTGGCTACCAGAATGTCGGGCCAGCCATCGGCGTTGTAATCGAGAATGGCGATGCCCAGGCTTTTGGAGGTGGGATCGCCCAGACCGGCCTTTTGCGTGCCATCTTCAAACTTGCCATTGCCGAGGTTATGCCACAGACGTAACGATGTGCCTTTGTACGATTCAGGCGTGCAATAAGATTTGTGCGCGCCGTCGAGCGTGCAGTAGAGGTCGGTCTGCTCGGTCCATTGCACGTAGTTCGCGACAACGAGATCGAGTTTGCCGTCGCGGTCGTAATCGACCCAGGCGGCGCTGGTGGAGAACTCGCTGGGGCCCTGCATCCCAGCGAGTTTCGTCACTTCGGTGAACGTGCCGTTGCCGTTGTTGTGGAAGAGATGGCTCTGGCCTAACGCGGTGATGAACAGATCATCATAGCCATCGTTGTCGTAGTCGCCGACGGCGACTCCGAGTCCGAACATGGGGATGTCCAGGCCAGCTTTATGGGTTACGTCAGTGAACGTTCCATCGTGATTGTTGTGGTAAAGCTTTGGGGTCGTTGGTCCGGCGTGAGGGTGACCGGGCCAGTCTGTGCCGTTGACCAGGAGAATGTCGGGGTAGCCGTCATTGTCGTAGTCGATGAAGGCGCAGCCGGGGCCCATGGTTTCGGGCAGCCATTTTTTCCCGAAGGCCCCGTTGTTGTGGGTGAAGTGGATGCCGGATTGGGGGGTGATGTCACGGAAGTGGGGTTGCTGGGCTGAGTTCGTGGCGGGAAAAACCAGAACCCACCACAGAGACACGGAGGCACAGAGGAGGCTTAGGCTTGGTTTCATTTTGAGCCTCCGGGTGTCGAGATCGAAGGCTGATTGGTTTTTTCTAGTCGGATAGCCGAGGCGGCTGTCGCTACGTGGTTCGGGGTGGGCGCCGGCAGTTTTACCGAGACGTGCTCGTGGATCGACTGTCTTTCGTTGTTGTCTTCGGGATGCTGCTGGCGGTAGGGGCCGGTGATTGCTTGCGAAGACTCGTCGGCTTTGAAGCGCATGTAGCGGGACTGGTGTTCCTTTGCTCGCTTCTCGTCACCGAGGCCGCTGTAGCAGAGCATCAGGTTGTAGTGCGCCTGCAGGTCTTCGGGATCGATTGCGAAAATGGACTGCAACACTTTCACCGCTTCGGGATATTTGCGTTGCAGGAAGAGAACTCGTCCCAGATCGTTGAGCGCAACGCGGTCTCGTGGATATTGCGCGAGAACTGTGCGCAGGCGCGATCCTGCGCCCTCGTAGTTTCCGTCGGCACGCAGCACGCGGGCGTAGAAATAATTAGCCCGCGCCAAATTTGGAGACAGTGCCAGAGCCTTTTCGAGCACGGTGCGGGCGCGCTCCATGTCGCCTTCCTGCACGGCGACGCGGCCGATGTTGACCCAGCCGTCGGGATTATTGGGATCCGCCTCCGTCACTTTCTGAAACGCGGCGGCCGCAGCCTTCAGGTCGCCTTGCAGGAACAGACCAATTCCGTAGTCGTTCCAGCGCTGCCACTCTTCTTTTTTCACGATGGTTTGCGGCACGGAAGCGGGCGCGTTGTGTGCGACCACGGGCAGCGTGACTTCATTTTCGGCGACAGTTTCGATGGGGACGTCGGGAATTTTTTCTTGCTTGGCGGAAACTCCGCTCAGCGATGCGGTGAAGACGGTTGGACGGTCGTCGTAGTCGGGCGTCACCAAGTTCGGGGACGAAGGGTCGGGCTGTCCGGCAAAAGCTTCATGTGTGCCATACCACGAAAACTTGCGGTAGCAGAGGCGAGCATGCAGAGTGATCTTGTTGCCGGCACTTTCTGGAATCGCCACGCGGTAGTGCACTGTGTCGGCGGCTCCGGGAGGGATGAGGCGCACATAGACGACCGCCCGTGTGGACCACGCGTTGCGCTTGTTGATGGGATTGCCGTGGGCGTCGACCTGCAGCGAGCGATAGAAGTGCGCGCCTTTCTCCACGGGGCCTTTGCCGTTGTCCTCGACCATGCCGCTCCAGAAAATGGTCTGGCCTTTGTCGTCGGTTCCTTTCAGTTCTAGCCATGTATCGTAGGCGTCGACGGTGCCGCCGGGGAAAAAGTGGCCGACTTTTTTTGTCCGCACAACGACATCGACGCGCACAGTATCGCCGCGGTGCAAGGCAGGCTGGACGCGGTTCAGGGGCGCGGTGATGGGCAGGACTTCTCCCATGGTTGTTTCAGCGCCGGGAATGATTTTGGTTTCGGCTTCTTCGCCGACGGCGAACGTTGTGTTCACGTCGGCCTGCGCGGTAGCGCCGGGTTTCAACTGCGCCTGCGCGGGCGAAATGGCGAAAATATCCACGGTGAGCGCGCCACTGTTTAGAAATCCCTCGGTGAGTTTCAGCTGAGGAACATCCTCGTTCGCGGTGGGCACGGCGGTATTCGCGCCGGGAAAGCGATGCGAATGCACCATGCCATTAATGTTACCTGCGTCGTGAGACGACTCGGCCGGCATGTGGCAATCGGCGCACTGCTGCGGCTTCGGCGGATAGTAGAACGACCGCGCGCCTTGTCCAGAAACTCCACTGGCCTGCCAGTTGTCATACTCGTTGAAACCGCGGAACCAGCGGTAGTGGTTCACCGGCACGTCGAGATGCACTTTGTGACAAGTCGAGCAGAATTCCGCAGTCTGCGTTTTCATGAAGGGCTTGAGAAAAACGCGGCGGTGCGGTTCGGGGTTCAACCGGATCAGAAAATCGTGGAACGCGCGCGCCACCGGATTCTTTGTTGCTGCGAGCTCGTGCAGCTTGGGATACTCGAGATAAAAATCGCCCTGGCCCATTGTGCTTTTTACGTCGGCGATGGAGTGGCACATCATACAGCCGAGGCCTGCCTGTGATTCGTCCCGGTGCACGATTTGCTTGATCGGGGTATCCATCAATCCGCTGTAGAGCACTGCCGGATCGTGGCATCCGCCGCACCATTTCGAGGGCTTGGTGCCGATTGTGTCCTGCATGTACTCGATCGATTTGCGATACCACTGATTGTTGAATGAAGAGAAGTGATGAGCTGAGCTGAACCACTGGTTGTAAATGTCTTCGTGGCAGCGTTTGCAGGAGTCGGACTCCATGAAGAACTTGCTGGGAATTTTTTGCTTACCGTAGACCTGCGCGGAACTCGGGAAGAACGCGCCTTCTGGGCCGTCGCCTTCGGCGTTCATGGTGTCGGGCGCCATTGCGGGATTCTGAATGCGGCTGCGCGTTTGCCAACTTTGGCGAACGTAGTGCGCTCCGTAACTGGCTCCGGCGATCACGAGCAGGCAGGCTGCCGTGCGGAGCAGCACCATGCCGGCAGTCGCTGACAACCACCCGCGCCGTCCCACATTGTCGGCGATCAGAAGCCCTACTCCGACCAGAGAAATCAAGATGTGGAGATAAAGCCACTTCCATTCGGGGCGTGATGTGCCTGTCTTTATGAGAATGATTCCGAGGACAGCGCCAGCTGCCACCAGCAGCCACCCCGCGCGCGCAACAAAACTTGCTTCCTGCAGCGAGCGCAATAGAAATAGAACAAGCAGAATCGTAGCGGCAACGCCGCCGAGCGCGTGCAGCAGCACGACCACGGCATAGAAGATGTTCGGCTGAGGAAACGCATAGAGATAGGCGGCAGAGATCACCAGAAATGGCAGCAGCCATGACAAGGCTCGCCCGACGAACCCTTTGGGTCGTGAGTTTTCGCGCATGGAAAGAGTCTGACGGCTACAGCGCGCCTTCAGCCCCACACTGAAGATGGCGTACCCACAAGTTACTCACGCGGGCACGCGGGGGGGAATAGTGTAAAAGTACTATCGTAGATTGGGCGTCACAGCACCGCAAGCGGTGGAATCTTCCAGGCGCTGCATCGCTTCTCCAATGCGGCGGCAATAGCCAATACCTGCTCTTCTTCCCAGGGGCGTCCTACGATCTGCACGCCGATGGGCAGGCCCTCGGGCGAGTGCGAGACCGGAACCACTGCGGCGGGATTTCCCAACAGGTTGAAGAATTCCGTATAACTCCAGGCGTCGAGATAGTCAACGGTTTTGCCTTCAATTTGCCAACTGCGCTCGCCGTGGCGAAACGCAGGGATCGCCGCCGCCGGGCATAGCAGGATGGGATACTGCTGCATCTGCGCCAGGAATCGTGTGCGCAGCAGATCGCGCTGGATCCAGGCGTCGAGGAGAGAACGTCCAGTGTGAACTGGCTGGGCGGCAGCCTCGTCCAGAAACTGTTTCAGGATTGGGCTAAGATCGACGTCGCCTTCTGTAAACATGGGCCGCAACAACATTGCTCCAGCAACCACGAAGAATTTGTGCCAGAGCTGGCGAGCTTCCTCGAGTCCCTGGGGGCGGAAGGCTTCCACTTGAAATCCCGCGCTGCGCAAGGCTTCTGCCGCCCGGTGGACGGCGGCGCGGGTTTCTGGAGTGATGGGAGTGCGGCCGTCGTCTTCGAAATATCCGATCTTCAGACTTTTTATTTCGCCGGCGCTCGGCCAGCGCATCGGTACCGGTGCGGCGCAAATATCACCAACATCTGGGCCTTGCATTATTTCGAACAGGATTTTCAAGTCGGCTACTGTGCGTGCCATGGGGCCCACGACACCGATCAGGGCGAAGGGACCGGCGGAGACAGGAAAGTGTCCGGCCGAAGGAATTCTTCCCGGCGTTGGCTTCAGGCCGCAGATGCCGCTGAAGTGCGCGGGCACGCGAATCGATCCGCCACCATCGCTGCCCACCCCGCCCGCCGACATGCCTGCGGCGATAGCCGCGGCTTCGCCGCCGCTCGAACCGCCGGGCGTGCGCTCCAGATCCCACGGGCTGTTGGTGCGGCCATAGAGGAGATTGTCGGTTTCCCAGGCCATCAAGAGTTCGGGAGTGTTGGTGACGCCGAGCACAATTGCGCCTGCGTTCTTGAGCCGGATTACGAGCGGCGCGTCCTGATCGGCAACGAGTCCGGCGCGAAGCCGGGTGCCAGATTCGCAACGCAGGCCCGCCACACTGATGGAACTCTTGATGCTGATAGGAACACCGTGCAGGGGGCCGAGCGGCTTTCCCTGCATCACTGCTCGCTCGGCCTCTGCGGCGGATTGCCTTGCCCGATCCGCATCGAGTTGGACGAATGCGTTCAGACTCGGGTTCAATTTTTCAATCTGCGCCAGGTGCGTGGCGACAAGCTCGACCGGAGAGACTTTTTTCTCCCGAATTTGTTGGACCATGACCGCGGCGGGGAGAAAGTTCAGATTACTCATGAACTCCCCTGCAGGGCGCGGTCGAGCAGGCGCTTTTCATTCCCGGTGAGAGCGCAGTATTCACCTTTTGCGAGATTGCCTAATTGCAGCGGTCCAATGGCAACCCGCACCAGCCGCAATACTTCGATGTCGAGACTCTCCATCATGCGGCGTATCTGGCGGTTCCTGCCTTCATCGAGAACAATTTCCAGCCAGCAGTTTTTCTTGCCCGCACGCAATCGGCGAGCATGCTTCGCGCGCAGCTGTTCACCATTTTTCGCTTTTACTCCGCACACCAGCGCGTTCAGAAGTTCGTCATCCGCCATGGTCGCCAGTTGCACATGGTACGTTTTATCTAAATGCGTTTCTGGAGCGGCGACGCGCGCGCCCCATTCGGAATCGTTGGTCAGCAACAACAAGCCTTCGCTGGCTTTGTCGAGGCGGCCGACAGGCGCGACCCAGGGCGTATCGTCCGGCAAATCGTCTTCTCCGGCGAGCAGGTCGTACACTGTCTCCCTTCCCTTCTCGTCCGCTGTTGTCGTCACCACCCCGCGAGGCTTGTTCATCATCAAATATATTTTGTCTCGCAGCTTAACGACTTTTCCATCGACTGTAATCTGATCCGGCTTCCCGAAAACCGGCGTTTCCGGGTTACGCCGAACTTTCCCGTTCAAGCTCACGCGGCCGGCACGAATCAACTCCGCCGCGTGCGACCGCGAGCAGTAGCCGAGCTTCGACAAAGTACGGGCCAGGCCGATCCGCAGGAATCTCTCTTTAATTTCCACTGTGTCATGCTACTCGAGAATGCAATCAGGCAGTCGCACATGCACAATCACGCGGCTCTTGGTAGGATGTTTCGCGAGGCGATTGCTTAAGGAGAGTCTTATGGCCCACCAACATCCTCCGCGCTTCTTGAAAATCGTCGACGACGCCAAGACGCGCGTGCGCGAAACCAATGTCGAGGAAGTGAAGAAGAAGATGGATCGTGGCGAGAAGTTCACACTAGTAGATGTACGCGAAGAGAGCGAATTCGCCAAGGATCATCTGCCCGGCGCAATTCACCTGGGAAAAGGCGTCATCGAGCGCGATATCGAAGCGCGCGTGCCCGATTTGAACGCGGAACTGGTTCTCTACTGCGGCGGCGGATTCCGCTCTGCACTGGCTGCAGACAATCTGCAAAAGATGGGCTACACCAATGTGATCTCGATGGATGGCGGGATTCGCGGGTGGCGGGAGAAAGGGTATCCGCTGACTAGTACCTAGTACCCAGTACCCAGTGCTTCATTGGCAGCCTTTTTCTTGTCGATGGACGACGTTTTTATTCACACATGAATGCTCTCATCTTTTTGTAGTCAGTGACTTCTGGGTACTGGGTACCAGGTACTAGGTACTTCTTCAACCATGAATCGTCGCATCTTTTTCTGGTCGCTCACGTCGGCGCTCGCCGGATTCCTGTTCGGCTTCGATACGGTCGTTATTTCCGGCGCGGAAAAAACCATTCAGACACTTTGGGGATTGAGTGCGGAACTGCACGGCGTCGCGATGGCTTCGGC
>Ga0307479_10006399_pt1 | contig 10813 bp, 12 predicted proteins | sample atmos_gasesECM4C_FD_203743 | JGI IMG/M metagenome (GOLD analysis project Ga0307479, IMG submission 203743) | Hardwood forest soil microbial communities from Morgan-Monroe State Forest, Indiana, United States - atmos_gasesECM4C_515 | ecosystem: Environmental > Terrestrial > Soil > Temperate...
CGGGACGTTTGTTCCCCGCCGGGCGTCCGAGGCGGGCATCCTACGCCCGTTCTTTGCCGCGGCGCAACGCCCTTACATACCCACCCTGGTGCCTTCTAACCACGCCGTCGAGCTCCATGGCGGTGAGGCGGCCGAGCACTTCGGCGAGTGGAAGCTGCAGCTTCCGGGCTATCTCGGCCGCGTTCAGGGCCAGTACGTCCGAGAGGTGGGAAAGGATGCCGTCCCGCTGGGCCGGGAGCCTGATTCCGAGGCGGCTCGGGGTCTTCAGGGGGTCGTCCAGCACCTCGCCGCTCAGGTTGAGAACGGCCAGCACGTCGCGGGCGTTCTGGACCAGCCCGGCGCCATCGCGCAGGAGTCCGTGGGTACCGACTGACTGGGGCGAGAAGACGCTGCCAGGGACCGCCATTACCTCTTTATGTAGGTCGAGCGCGGCCTCTGCCGTGATCAGGGCACCAGACCCCTCGGCGGCCTCCACGACCACTACGACGTCGGACAGCGCGGCCATCGTGTAGTTGCGCGCGGGGAAGTTGTGCCGCCGGGGGGCCGTTCCGTCGGGGAACTGACTGACGAGCGCACCACCGCCCGCGAGGATCGCCTCAGCCAGGGCCGTGTGGGCGGCGGGGTAGATGACGTCGACGCCAGTGCCCATGACCGCGACTGTGACGCCACTCGCATTGAGCGCTCCCCGGTGGGCGGCGGCGTCGATCCCGAGCGCGAGTCCGCTGACGATCACGACTCCTGCGCGTGCGAGCTCCAGCGCCAGCTCCTCGGCGACGGCCTCGCCGTAGGGCGTGGGCCGTCGGGAGCCGACGATGGCCGCCGTGGGTCCTTCAGGGAGAGGCCACCGACCCCGGGTCCGGAGGTCAGGCGGCGACATCCTGGAGCCGGAACCCGAGGGCTTCGAGGACATGTTGCTCTTCGATCGCGATCGATCCATCGATGTCCGCCGCTGTTCGCGCCACCCGCCAGGCGCGGTGAAAACCACGTGCGGTCAGCCCGCGTTGTGCGCCCCAACGCTCGAGAGTGCGGCGCGACGCGGGCGAGAGGCAGGCGAGCTGCCGCAGGCGCGCGGGTCTCAGCTGCGCGTTGAGGCAACCCTGCCTGTCCAGCTGTCTCTGTCGTGCGAGCACAACCCTCGCCCGCACGACCTCCGACGGTTCCCCCCGCGGCTCGCTGGCAAGGCTCTCCAGCGGCACCCGACGCACGGTCACCTGCAGGTCGATGCGATCGAGCAGCGGTCCTGAGAGCCGGCGCTGATAGGTGTCGACGGCGGCCGGCGTGCAGCGGCATCCTCGCAACCCGTCGCCCGCCCAGCCACACGGGCATGGATTGGTCGCCGCTATGAGCGTGAACCGACAGGGGTATGCGACCGATCCGCCGGCGCGCGTGATGCCCACGCGGCCGGCCTCGAGCGGCTGGCGCAGCGCCTGCAGCACGGGCGTCTGAAACTCGGCGAGCTCGTCGAGGAAGAGCACGCCGTGGTGCGCCCGGCTGATCTCTCCCGGCAGAGCGAGGCCCGACCCTCCGCCGATCAGGCCCGCCATCGACACGCCGTGGTGCGGCGCACGAAACGGTCGGGTCCAATCCAGCGGACCGTCCCGCGGCAGCTCACCGAGCAGGCTGCGCACCTGCGCAACCTCGAGCGCCTCATGGAGCTCGAGCGGAGGCAGGATTCCGGGCAGACAGCGCGCCAGCATCGTCTTGCCTGCTCCCGGCGGACCGCTGAGGAGCAGGTGATGTCCGCCCGCCGCCGCAACCTCCAGCGCGCGTCTTGCCTCCTCCTGGCCGTGGATCTCGCCCAGGTCGTGGTCACCGCCGCCCGCTGCGACCGGTGAGTCGTGACGGGCGACGGCCGGCGCGATCGGTTCAACGCCAAGCAAGTGATCGACGACCGCGGCCAGCGAAGCGCACGGGACCACCTCCACCCCATCAACAAGAGCTGCCTCGGCCGCGTCTCCGGCCGGGACGAAGAGCCGCTCGTAACCCATCCGCTTCAGGCCGAGGGCGGCGACCAGCACGCCGTCGACGTGGCGGACCGACCCATCGAGCGCGAGCTCGCCCAGGAACGCGGAATGCGACGGCGGAGTCTTGCCCGCCCGCGCGAGCGCGATCGCGACCGCGATCGGAAGATCCAGCGCGGTCCCTTCTTTGCGCATCTCGGCCGGCGCGAGGTTCACGGTGAGGCGAGTCTTCGGGAATTCGAGCTGACTGTTGCGGATCGCCGAACGCACGCGCTCGCGCGCCTCTTTCACGGTCGTGGTGGCAAGTCCGACCAGCACGAACGCGACCTCGCCGCGACCGATGTCCGCCTCGACGTGCACGGCTCGCACCTCGAGGCCCGCGAGCACACACGAATCGACGCTTCCGAGCACGCGATGAAGTTATTGAGCGCGGGCCGAGAAATCAGCCCAGGTTGTTAAGGGTTCATGCCCTCGTAGCGCCGACAGCCCCGAGCGGCACGTTTGGACCCAAACGTCCCATTGCGGTCCGGAAGTTCGGGACGTTTGACGTCAAACGCCTCACTTAAGACGAAAGGAAGTCCGCTACCTCGTCGTGGAATGCCTGCGGCTGCTCGACGAACAGCTGATGCCCCGCATCCCCGACGACCACCATCCGCGCGCCCTTCACGCCGGTGCAGATGTCGGCGGCGCAAACCGGTCCGCAGATGAAGTCTTCGTCTCCCGTGATGACGAGGGTCTGCGACGTGATCGAAGGGAGACGGTCGCGCAGGTCGAACGTGTTGAAGATCTCGTCGTTGAAGAGCTTCAGCGCGTCCGCGTTGATCATCTCGGACTTCAGCGTGTCGAGGTAGCCCGCCTCGGCGGCGCCGAAGTGCGCGAAGTAGAGGGGCAGCTCGCGAAACACCAGAGCGCTCAGCTCGGCATCGGTCGAGAAGTGTCCCGCCTGCTCCTCCTCCAGCGCCGTGATGGCGTCGGCCGCCCACGGCTGGGCGGAACGTTTCTCCATCCCCTGATGCATCGCAGCCTCCTGGTCAGGACCGAAACGCGCCAGAGTCGATGCCAGCACGAGGCGGCGCACCCGCGCTGGATATGCGGCCGCGTACGCCATCGCCACGACGCCCCCGTGCGAGTGACCGAGCAGAAACACGCGCTCGAGGCCAAGGTGGCGACGCAGGTCTTCGAGGTCGGAGACGTAGTCGTCGATCTGATAGGCGCGCGGATCGCGCGGCCGCTCCGAGCCGCCGGTGCCGCGCGGGTTGAGCATGACCAGCGTGAACTGCTCCCACAGCGCGGCCAGGTCGCCGAAGTACGTCGCGGAGAATCCAGGTCCGCCGGGATGGCAGACGAGCACCGGCCCGTGGCCAAGCTTCCGGTAGGTGAGCTTGCGTCCTTCCTTGCTGTTGAAGCTCAAATCAGTCGCGGTTCGGGGCGCCAGACGCCGCCGCCTTCGAGGTAGCCCGCCGGCTGGTCGGGCTCGTGCGAAAGCACCAGCAGCCAGCGATGCTTCTCCGCCTCGTCGAAAAGCTGCGACTTCTGCTGGAAGACACGCAAGGGTTCGAGATCTGCCGCCATATTCCACGGAACGCGCAGATGCGGCGTCTGACACACCAGGTCGCCGGTCACGGCGCACGCCAGCTCACCCGAACGCAGGATCAGCACCTGGCTGCCCGGTGTATGCCCGCCGACGTGGCGGATCTGCACCCCCGGTAGAACCTCCGCGTCGCCGTCGAGGAACTCGACCGCTTTGTGCCCATCGGCAAGCGGCGTGAAGTCGTCGATCACGTAGCTCGCGCGGCTGCGCACGTCCGGCTCGAGCGCGAAGTCCCACTCCGAACGCTGGATGAAGTGCTTGGCCTTGGGAAACGTCAGCTGCAGGGCGCCTAGCTCGTCGCGGCGCGTCAGGCCGCCGGCATGGTCCCAGTGCAGGTGCGTCGTCACGACCGCGTCGACCTCGTCCGGCTGGATGCCGAGCCGCCTGAGCGCATGCAGCAAACCCTCCGGCTCGCGCAGAGCTACCTGCTGCGCGCGTTTCTCGCTGAGCTTGGTGCCGATGCCGGTCTCGCACACGATCACGCGACCGTCGACGCGCGCAACCACGCATACGCATGCGCAGTCGATCATGTTCCTGGCGTCGGCGGGTTTCTGCCTCTCCCACAGGATCTTCGGCACCACGCCGAACATCAGGCCACCGTCCGCCTTCCAGTGGTCGGTGACGAGCAGGTGGAGCTCGAGGTCGCCCAGCCGCACTGCCTATATCCTCGTCCATGTGGCGGTTGCGGCGATAAGGACGTCGAGCCTCACCAAGGACCATGGCGGCGGTCGCGGCCTGTTCGACCTCGACCTCCAGGTGTCCGCGCACGATGCATTTGGTCTGCTGGGTCTTGAAGGCGCCGGCAAGACGACCGCGATCCGCCTCTTGATGGGCATGATCCGCCCGACGCGCGGATCGGCCTACGTCTTCGGCCTCGACTGCGTGCGCGAAGCGGTCGAGGTCAAACGCCGCGTGGGCTACATGCCCGGCGAGACGCCGGAGTTCGGCTCGCTCCGGGGCAGCGAGATCGTCGCGTACCTTGCGGGCTTACGCGGCGGCGTGCACAAGGACCGCGTGCGCGAGCTCGCGGAGCGCTTCGACGTCGACCTTGGTCGCCGCCACCGCGACTACAGCCAGGGCGATCGGCAGAAGCTTTCGATCGTCCTCGCCTTCATGCACGACCCCGATCTTTTGATGCTCGACGAGCCGTCCAGGGACCTCGACGAGACGGGAGCGGCCGAGCTGCAAGCACTGATCGACGAAGCGCGCACAGCGGGTACGACGATCCTTCTGGCGTCGCGCACCGCAGCCGAGATCGAAAGGCACTGCGAAGTCGTCGGTCTTCTCCGGCGAGGAAAGCTGTCGAGGGTGATGAGGATCGAAGACCTGCCTGAGGAGCTCGAGGAGCCGAGCCGCAAAGCACTGCCGCCATGAGAGCGATTCTCCGCGCCCTGAGCGAGGCGCGGTGGACGATCTTCGCCTTCGCCATCACGGGGTTTGCCATGACGATCCTCCAATCCATGGCGTACTTCCGGATGGCAGGCCACACGTTCGCTGAGCGCGCCGCGTTCGGGTACTCGCTGTCACTTCAAGCCGTGGCCAGTGAGGTCCTCTTCCAACCCCCGGTCCGCCCGGAGACGGTCGCCGGCTACGTCGAGCTGCGCGCCCTCGAGCCCCTCGCGATCGTTTTCGTCGTGTGGGCCATGCTGTCAGCGACCGCATCCACCTCGCTCAGGACGGTTTCGCGCGCGGCGGCCTTCGCGATCTCTGTGTTCATCGCCGCGGCTGCGGCGTGCGTCGGGGTCCTGGTCGGAGTCGCGTCAGGTGGCGAATCGGTCGGCGGACTTGGCGTGGTGGAGGCAGGCGTGCTCCTGGTTGCGCTCGCGATCGCCTGCTACGCGATCTGCCTGATAGTGGCGCAGATCACTCCCGCCGCGACGGTGGTTGCGGCGGGGCTGCTGCTTGCCCTCTTCTTCCTCAACAGCCTCAGCCGTGTGTTCGCACAGCTGGCCACGGTGCGCTGGCTGTCACCGTTCCGCTACTACGACCTTTCAACGCCACTTCCGCCGGGCGGTCACTTCGACGTGCTGGGGTTCGCGATGTTGCTCGCCATCGCTTTGCTAGGCACCGCCGTCGCCGCCGTCGTTTTCACGCGTCGTGGGAGCGGAGCTCCGGTGCTGAGCGCCTCAGCAAAACCGCGCCGGACAACGCATGAGCCGACCCACGTTTCGCTCCTCGCGTTCCCAGTCGCCCGCGACCTGTACCCACAGCGCATCGCCCTCGCAGCGTGGTGCATCGCCGCGGCTGCCCTGGGCGTTCTCCTCGTGGGGGCGGCTCGGGCTTCGATGCAGGATCTCCTCGCGCTCCCGCGGGGCCTGCCCGGCCTTCCGCAGTACATCTTCGTTTTCTACTCGCAGGTGCTGGGCCAGACGTGGTTCGACGTAGCGCTGCTGATGTCCGTCGCCGTTGTGTTCGCGTTCGTGGCCCGCTGGGTCGCGGACGACCGCAAGGGGCGGCTAGAGGCTGCCCTCAGCGCTCCCTACTCGCGATCGGCGGTTGCGCTTGAACGCCTCGCCGCGCTTGCCTTCACCGCAGCGGCGTTCGCGGCCCTGAGCGGCCTCGCGGTGGCCTTCACATCACGGGCCATGAACCTGGCTCTGGACTCGACTCGCCTTCTCGATGCGTGCCTGCTCCTGGTTCTTTTCAGCGTTGTTCTGGGAGCCGCGGGTTCGTTGCTCAGCTCCTCACTGCCGAGAGCGGCGATGGCATTGTTCGGAGTGCTTGTCCTTGCCGGCTACCTGGACGATCAGATCGGAGGCCCACTGGGGGTGCCGCGCTGGGTGCAGGACATGTCACCGTTCAGGCTGGTCGGCGACCCGCTCGCGAACGCTGTCGACGGCCGCAGCGTGGTGTTGCTCCTCCTGCTCACACTCGCCCTCGCCGGAAGCTCGATACTTGCAATGCAGAGGCGCGACGTCGGCGCCTGACTTACGAAACGTAGCCAACCGCTACTCCAGGAGGTAAACTGCGTCGCCATGCCGCGATCGATGTGGAAAGGCGTGGTTTCTTTCGGGATGGTCTCCATTCCGATCCGTCTCTACAACGCGACCGAGTCGACGTCTCGTGTGTCATTCCGCCAGCTGTGCCCCGACCACCACTCCCCCATCTCTTACAAGCGGTGGTGCGCGGAGGGCGACCATGAGGTGCAGTACAGCGAGATCCTTCGCGGCTACGAGGTCGGCAAGGACCGCTACGTGATCATCGACGACAAGGACCTGGACAACCTTCCGCTCCCGACGGCGCACGCGATCGACATCTCGGAGTTCGTGCCGATCGATGAGATCGAGCCGGGCCTTTACTTCGACAACGCCTACTTCATCGAGCCCGAGGAGCTGGGCAAGAAGCCGTACCAGCTGCTCCGACAGGCACTGCAGGCCACCGGCAAGATGGCCATCGCCAAGATCGCGCTGCGCGACAAGGAACACCTCGCGGCGCTCCACCCGAACGGCAAGGGACTGCTGATGAACACCCTGCACTGGCCGGACGAGATCCGCAGCGCGGAGGGGCTGAAAGGCCTCGAGGGCGAGGTGAAGATCAACCCCAAGGAGCTCGAGATGGCCAAGGCACTCATCGAGAGCCTGGCCGACAGCTTCGACCCCAGCCGCTACAAGGACGAGTACCGCGAGGCGGTGTTGAAGGTCGTCAAGGCCAAGATGGAGGGCGAGGTCATCGAAGCGCCTGAGGCGCCGCAGCCGGCCAAGGTGATGGACCTGATGGAGGCGCTGCGGCAGTCGGTCGAGCAGGCCAAGAAGCAGCGCGCCTCGAAGGAAAAGCCCGCCGCCGACACCAGGAGACGCCGAAAAGCCTCATAGGACCCGTCGACTAAGCTGGTCGCCAGTTTGCAGGAGCCAGAACCAGGCCAGCTCCAGATAGAGCTGGAGAGCTTCCCCGGCGAGGTGCGGCCGATGCAGGCCGCGTCCGCGGAGGCGCCATTCAGCTCCCCCGAGTACCTGTTCGAGGTCAAGTGGGACGGTCTTCGGTGCGTCTTGTTTCGTGACGCCGACGGAACCATCCGGCTGAGAGATCGCGGCCTGAGCGACCTGACCGCCGACGTGCCGGAGGTGGTCGCGGCGGCCAAACGCGTGCCGCCCGGGAGCGTCATCGACGGTGAGCTCGTGGCGACCGACGACGAGGGCCGGCCCGACTACCACCGCCTCCGCCAGCGCCTCGCCAGGGGCGCCGCGCTGCGCAACGAGATCCCGACCGCGTACCTCGCCTTCGACGCGCTCTACCTCGAGGGCCGGCCGCTGATGCGGCAGCCCGTCGTGCGCCGCCGGGCGCGTCTGGCCAGGTCGGTGGAGGCCGGTGGTCACATCTTCGTGCCCGACCACATAGAAGAGGACGGGGTCGAGCTGTTCGAGGCGTGCCTCGAGCGCGGCCTCGAAGGCGTGGTCGCGAAGCACCGGCTGAGTCCGTACGTACCAGGGCAGCGGAGCCCCTTCTGGCTCAAGGTCAAGGCCGTCAAGTCGGACGACTTCGTCGTCATCGGATGGACGGGCGACCGGCCGTTCGACGCGCTGGTCGTCGGCTACCACGAGGACGGCCGCTTGCTTCCCTGCGGAACAGTCGGCGGCGGCTACGACGACGACGCGATGCGCCACCTCCAGGCCCGGCTCGCCGAGCTGTTCACCTCTGAATCGCCGCTCGACCCTGCGCCGATCATGCTGCGACCGGTGCACTGGGTGAAGCCGGAGCTCGTCGTCTCGATTCGATATTCGGAGTGGTCGCCCGACGGGACCCTGCGGTTTCCGATCTTCAACGGCCTCCGCCCTGAGGTGCACCCCGCTGAGGCGGTTAGGCACCGCCCGCGGGTCGTGATCACGGGCCACGTGCAGCCGGGCTCCGCGGCCTACGACCTCACGCGCTTTCCGTTTTGAGCTTCGACGTAGTCACCGGCGCGTACAGCTTCACTGGCCGGTTCATCGCCCAACGCCTCATGGCCCAGGACCGAAACATCCGGACTCTGACGAATCATCCGCAGCGCGCGGGCGCGGAGGACATCAGGGCCGAGGTCGCGCCGCTGCAGTTCGCGGACCGCGACGCGCTCGTCGAGAGCATGCGTGGAGCGGAGGTTCTCTACAACACCTACTGGGTCCGCTTCAACCACGGACGCGTGCGCTTCGGGGAGGCTGTGGCCAACACTCGCGTGTTGATGGGCGCCGCGCGCGACGCGGGAGTGCGACGCGTCGTGCACATCTCTGTGAGCAACCCGTCGGAGGATTCGCAGCTCGACTACTACGCGGGAAAGGCCCGCGCCGAGCGCGCGGTACGTGAGTCCGGTCTGTCGTGGGCGATCGTCCGGCCGACTCTGATCTTCGGGCAGGGCGACATCCTGATCAACAACATCGCGTGGATCCTGCGGCGGTCGCCGGTGTTCGGCATACCCGGCCGAGGTGATTACCGCTTGCAGCCGGTCGCGGGCGAGGACGTCGCGGAGATCGCGACGTGGGCGGCGGAGCAGGTCGACAACCTCACGGTAGACGCCGCCGGGCCGGACATCATCTACTACAGCGAGATGGTGGAGTCGATCGCCATCGCGGTCGCACGCCACCCCCGGTTCGTGTACCTGTCGCCGCGCAACGCGATGCGCGCTGTTCGCGTGCTTGGCAGGATGGTCAACGACATCGTCCTCAACGAGCCGGAGCTCGAGGGGTTGATGTCAGAGCTGCTCGTGTCTTCCGAGAGGCCGCGAGGGACCCGGCGCCTGGACAACTGGCTGCTCACGCATGCCGACACGATCGGGCGGACATACGCGTCGGAGCTGGCGCGCCACTGGCGCTAGTCGAAGGGGTCTTCGATCAGCTCCGCGTCGAACGTTGCGTCCGGTCGCAGAGTCAGGGCCACGACCGCGTAACGAATCGGTCCACGCCACTCCGTGAGCGCGCGGTACTCCGCCGCGGCCGACCTCAACGCCTGGCGCTTGCGCGAGCCGACCGCCTCGAGCGGCGTGCCAAAGGCGTCGCTCGCGCGCGCCTTGACCTCGACGACGAACAGCGAGCTGCCGCGCCGGCACACCAGATCGAGCTCGCCGCGGCGTGCGCGAAAACCCGAGCCGACGACCTGAAAGCCTCGCGACCTCAGCAGGTCGGCCGCAGCTTTCTCGCCCGCCCTCCCTAGCTCGAGAGCCCGGCCAGCTCGGAGACGCGAAACGGCGCCCAACTCGTCCTGTGAATCGGGCTCGGGCCGAGTCGTCGAATCGCCGCGCGATGGGACGGGGTGGCGTAACCCTTGTGGTCGGCGAAACCCCAGCCGGGGTAGAGGCGGTCGTACTCGATCATCGTCCGGTCGCGCGCGACCTTGGCCACGATGCTGGCGGCCATGATCGAGGCGCAGACCTTGTCGCCCCTCACGACGGCCATCTGTGGAAGTGGTGCATCGGGAATGTCGAACGCGTCGATGAGCAAATACTCGGCCTTCACGTTCAAGCCCGCGACCGCTCCTGCGCTGGCCAGGATGCGGGCCTTGTAGAGACCGATCCGGTCGACCTGCGTGTGGTCGACGGCGCAGACCGCGACGGCGACCGCGCGGCGCCTGATGATCGCGTCCACGCGCTCGCGATCGCCGGGCGTCATCAGCTTCGAGTCGTTCAGGCCCGGAATCCGATCGCCAGTTCGCAGCACGACCGCGCCGGCGACCACGGGGCCGGCGAGCGGCCCCATCCCGACCTCGTCGACGCCGGCGACGACCTGGTAGCCCATCGCCGCGGCCTGACGCTCGAACTTCCAGAGCTTCGGACGCATCACAGTCGAGAGTAAACGGCGCTCGGCCTGAACGCCAACGCCCTTAACAGGCTCGAGCTACAGGCTCAGGACTCGGCCGTCTCCTCCTGCTCTGTCTCCGCGCTTTCCTCGGGTTCCTCGGCTTCGCCTTCCTCGACGATCATCTGCCTGCGCTCGCGGATGCGGGCCGCGCGACCGACCTTGCCCCGCAGGTAGTAGAGCCGGCCCTGGCGCACGTCGCCGTGGCGCAGCACATCGATCTTGTCGATGCGCGGTGAGTGGACCATGAACGTCCGCTCCACGCCGACTCCGTGTGTCACCCGCCGGACCGTGAAGTTCTGGCGCAGGCCACCGCCGGTGACGCGGATGACGGTGCCCTCGAACACCTGGATGCGCTCTCGCGTGCCCTCGACGACCTTCGCGTGCACGCGAACCGTGTCGCCGGCACGCAGCGCGGGCACCTTTGGTTTTTGCTGCTCCTTCTCGAGCTGCTGGATCACATTCATCTCTTGACTCCTTGTGGAACGCGTCTCTGGGCGGCC
>Ga0307479_10006400_pt1 | contig 10813 bp, 11 predicted proteins | sample atmos_gasesECM4C_FD_203743 | JGI IMG/M metagenome (GOLD analysis project Ga0307479, IMG submission 203743) | Hardwood forest soil microbial communities from Morgan-Monroe State Forest, Indiana, United States - atmos_gasesECM4C_515 | ecosystem: Environmental > Terrestrial > Soil > Temperate...
CATAGCCGACCACCGCTTCGAGCAGGGTATAGCAGGCGGCCTCACCGAGCAGCGCGCGCTTGGACCAGACGCCGGTCAAAATCTCGCTGACGGCGGGAAGAACGTAGGACGGCAGATGCAGTCCGCGCGCGAGACCCTCCCAGCACACGACCAGCAGGACCGCGCCGAGAATGCCCCGTTGCACGGCGAGCGAAGGAGACGCCAGGGTCGCGCGGCTCATTGCTCGGCGCTCCAAAATACCAGTCGCCGTTCCGCCGCGGCGACAACCGCATAGAAGCCGGTGCCGAGCAGCGCCGCGGCCAATAGCGCGGCCCAGATCGCGACCACGTTCTCCGTGAACATGGCCTGCAGCAGCAATACGCCAAGACCGGTGGTGTCGCCGAACCATTCACCGACGATGGCGCCGACAAGGCTGAGCGAGGAGGCAAGCCGCAATGCCACGAATATCTGCGGCAGCGCAGTCGGAAGCTGCAGACGCAGCAGCAGCTGACGGTTCGACGCGCCAAAGCTCCGCATCAGCGCCACCTGCCTGGGATCGACCGTCTCAAAGCCGAGCAGCGTGTTGACCGTCACGGGGAAGAAGGTGAGATAGAACGCGATGACAGCCTTGGCGAGGAGGGTGTTGCCGAACCACAATACCACCAGCGCGCCGAAAGCGATGACGGGAATGGTTTGCGACACCACGAAGATCGGAAAGATCATCTCGCGCAGCGCCCGGACGCGGAAGAAGACGATACCGGTGAGCACGCCGAAAGCGCCACCGGTCACGAATCCGATCAGCGTTTCGGCAAGCGTCCGGAAGAAGCCGTCGACATAGGCGCGGGGCGTCGCCGCCATCGACATCAGAATCGTGCTCAGCCGCGGCAGGTAAGAGGGCCTGATGCCGAAGAGCTGCACCGCGCCTTCCCAGATCAGGGCCGTGGCGGCGAGTCCGAGCAAGAGACGCGCCGCCTTCCGCAGGAAGTCGGGCAGGCCGGTCGGCCGCAAGCCGGCGGCTATCTTGTCTTCGACAAGCAATGCCGTCGAGCCGGCGCTCACGGCTTCCGTTCCGCGACCGGCACGCTTTCGATGAAGCTCGCGTCAAAGGCGGCGGCAAGATCGAGCGGCTTGGAGATCACGCCGTATTTCAGCAGGAAGTCGTGAGCAGCCTTGACGGCGTCGGGATCGATCCAGAACAGGCCGTTGTCCGTGGCCTTGCCCGCCGTCATCAGGCGCTTCACCTCGTTGAGCATGAACTCCTGCTGCGCGCGATCGAGCGTCGGCGCGACTGCCATCACGGCGTCGACGGCGCCTTTCGGATCGGCGAAGGCGTCCTTCCAGCCCTTGACCGAGGCGCGCAGGAACGCCTTGACGAGATCGGGTTTCTCCTTTGCCGTCGTCTCCGAGACGATCAGCGTGTCGCGGGGAAAGGTGATGCCGTAGTCCTCGGCGACGAAGGTCTTCAGGCTGTCCTTGGGCATGCGCGACTGGATCGTATAGAGCTCGTTGTAATAGGTCGCGGTGATGACATCGACGTTGCCGTCGACGAACGGCGTCACCGAGACCTGCTGCGGCTGGATTTTCAACTCGTCGGCTTTGATGCCTTCCTTCGCCAGCATGCCGTTCAGCACATGGTTGGCGCCGGTGAACCAGGTGGTGACGGTCTTGCCCTTGAAATCCTGCAGCGTCTTCACCGGCCCGTCCTTGCGGGTGACGAAGACGAACGGCGTGATCTGATGCGCCACGCCGATGCAGACGATCGGCAAGCCCTTGTCGCGCGCGGCGAATACGCTGTCGGTGCCGCCTGACAGGCCGAACGTATCGGCGCCGGTCGCCACCAGATTTTCCGTCAACAAGTTAGGGCCGCCGGGATTGATGCTGAGATCGATCCCTTCCGCCTTGTAGTAGCCTTTCGCCAGCGCGACATAGAAGCCGGCGAACTGCGCCTGCGCCAGCCACTTCAGGCGCAGGCTCGCCTTGGTCAGATCTTCGGCTGCGGCAGGAGCTGCTGTCGTCACTGAGCAGGCCGTCAGCGCGACGACGGCAAGGGCGGCGAGGTGGCGTCGGCTCAACATGGTCGTGCTCCTGACTCGATATGAGGATCAACTGCGATAGGACGGATCGGTACGATCGAACTGGCGTTCACGTTCACTTGGCTTTCTCTTCAGCAACGGCGGATTGGAAGGACTTCATGCTCTCCTCCTCGATGGCATCGAGCAGGGTGCGTTTGAGAAGGACAAATTCCGGAGCGGTGACGATCTCGGGCCGGCGCGGGCGTGGCAGGTCGACGACCTGTTCGAGCTTCACGGAGCCGGGGCGGGCGGTCATGACCAGCACGCGATCGCCGAGGAAGATCGCCTCGTCGACGTCATGGGTGATGAAGAGAACGGTGCGGCGGTGTTTTTGCCAGACGTCGAGCAGCCAGCGCTGCATCATCGCGCGGGTCAGCGCATCGAGCGCGCCGAACGGTTCATCCAGCAGCATCAGGTCGCGCTCGAACAGGAAGGTGCGCATCAGCGCCACGCGCTGACGCATGCCGCCGGACAATTGACGCGGATATTGCTTCTCGAAGCCGGCGAGGCCGAACTCCGGCAGCATCTTGAACGCCTTGGCGCGGGCCTCCGCTCTTGGCACACCCTCGACCTCGAGCGCGAGAATGGCGTTGTCCACAACGTTGCGCCAAGGCAGCAGCAGGTCGCTCTGCGGCATGAAGGAGACGCGGCCGAGCAGGTCGGCGGCGTGGCAGCTATTGCCTTCGAAGCGCAGGATGCCACCTGCATCCGGCTCCTCCAGTCCCGCCACGATATTGAAGAGGGTGCTCTTGCCGCAGCCGCTGGGGCCGACGACGGTGACGAACTCGCCAGGCGCAATGCTCGCCTCGAGGCCCGACAGAGCCGTTACCGCACCGAACGTCTTGGTCACCGCGCGCAGTTCGAGCAGGCGCGCGGGCTTTGCGGTGGTCTCCGGCGATCCGTCGGTGGGCGTGACGTGGGTCTGGAGCGCTGCCTGCACGGAGGGGACAATCCCTTTGTATAATGAGAGCGGACTCGTGCACACGGAAGCGGCCGCCGCAAATCGTCTTAGCAACTCGTGTGCCAGAGCCGTTTTCGGCGAATTGGGCATGAAATTTGCCGGGGCCTAGTCTCCAATGCCGACGAGTCGCGCGCATCTGCCGACGAATTCGGGCGCTTGGTTGGGATCGATCGCCTCATCTTGCATACTTGAGGAGATCAAGGAGAAACATGTGGCTGAGCTTGGTGCACATCGCGAGGGCAAACGTGTCAAAAACGGGCACGATGCCCTTCCGCCGACGCCTGGCATGACCCTGGCGGAGAATCTGCGTCAAAAGCTCGAGGGGGCGATCGCGGCCGGTCACCTCGAGCCCGGCAGCCGGCTCGACGAACAGGAGATCGCCCAGCGCTTCGGCGTCTCGCGGACCCCGGTTCGGGAGGCGTTCCGGCTGATGGCCGCGAACAACCTGGTCGAATTGCGCGGGCGCCAGGGAGCGACCGTGCGCGCCATCAAGGCAGAGGCGCTGATCGAGATGTTCCAGGTGATGGCCGAGCTCGAAGGGCTGTGCGCGCGGCTTGCCGCGCGGCGCGTGTCGCAGGCCTGGGGGAACGAAATTTCAGATATTCACCAGCGTCTTGTGGTCGCCGGCGAGACCGGTGATATCGACGTCTTCTACGATATCAATCAGGAATTCCATGAGGCGATCTATGAAGCCTCGCGCAACGCCTTTCTGGCTGATCAGACGCGAAAGCTGCGCAACCAGGTGGCGGCCTATCGCCGCCGGGTGACGCGGATGCCGAACCGGATCGCCGATACCGTGCGCGAGCACCAGGCGATCATGCAGGCGATCCTTGCCCACGATCCGGAGCGGGCCCACAGCACCATGCGCGATCACGTCAACCTGCTCGGCGATAACCTCCTGGACTTTCTCGCCGCCTTCAGGTGACGCGCAGTCTCATGGTATGCAAATTGCTAGATTTTGCATATCCAATTTGCACCCTGGAGATCTGGCGTGGAACTCAAGCTGACAAACAAGACGGCTCTGATCACTGGCGCGTCGAAGGGCATCGGGTTGGCGGTAGCCGAGGTGTTTGCCGCGGAGGGGTGCGATCTGCATCTGGCAGCCCGCAACGGCGAGGCCATGCTGCGGGCCAAGCAAACCCTCGAAGCCCGCCATGGCGTCAAGGTGACGATCCACGCGCTCGACCTGTCGAGCACCGCAGCGATGGAGCAACTCGCGGCCGAGGTCGGCGACATCGATATCCTGATCAACAATGCCGGCGACATCCCGGCCGGTTCGCTGGAGATCCTCGACGACGCGGCCTGGCGGCACGGCTTCGATCTCAAGGTGTTCGGCTACATCACCCTGTCGCGTCTTTATTATCCGCGGATGAAGGGCAAGGGCGGCGTCATCCTCAACATCATCGGCAATTCCGGTGAGAACTGGGATGCGAGCTATATCGCCGGCAGCACCGGCAATGCGGCGCTGATGTCCTTCACCAAGGCGCTCGGCGGCGCAAGCCTCGACCACGGTGTCCGCGTCGTTGCCGTCAATCCGGGTCCGGTCGCTACCGACCGCATGCTCAAGATCATGAAGCGCAAGGCCATCGACATGCTCGGCGACGAGAGCCGCTGGCAAGAGCTGTTCGACAAATATCCCGGCAAGCGTCCCGCCACATCACAGGAAGTCGCCGATCTCGTCGCCTTCCTATCCTCGCCCAGGGCCGGCTACATCACCGGCACGGTGGTGACCATTGACGGCGGCATCGCCGCCCGCGGCTCCGTGATCTGAAAAGGGTTGGCCCATGATGATTGCCGCCAAGGATGGCGTGAAGCTCTATGTGGAAGAGGTGGGGGTGGGAACACCGATCCTCTTCATTCATGAATTCGGCGGCAACCACGCGAGCTGGGAGCCGCAGCTGCGCTATTTCAGCCGCCGCCACCGCTGCATCACCTATGCCGCACGCGGCTATCCGCCATCGGAGGTGCCGGAAAGCGTCGACGCCTATTCGCAGGCGCTCGCCGCAGATGATGCCGTCGCCGTGCTCGACGCCCTCGAGATAGACAGGGCGCACATCGTCGGGCTCTCGATGGGCGGCTTCTGCACCGTGCATTTTGGTCTGCGCACGCCGCAGCGTGCGCGCTCGCTCACGGTCGCTGGCGCCGGCTATGGCTGTGAGAAGCAATACGAGGGGTATTTTCGCGGCGTTTCGCTGGAGGTTGCGGACCATTTCGAACAGCAGGGTGCGAAGGAATTCTCGAAGGTCTATGCGCTCGGCGCGAGCCGGGTGCAGTTCCAGAACAAGGATCCGCGCGGTTGGCAAGAGTTCGCCGATCGCCTTGCCACCCATTCGGATCGCGGTGCTGCCAACACCATGCGCGGCGTGCAGGGGCGCCGGCCGTCGTTCTACGATCTCGAAGACGGGCTCAAGCAGATGAAGGTGCCGACTCTCGTGGTGGTCGGCGACGAGGACGATCATTGCCTGCAGCCAGGCATCTTTCTGAAGCGGACGCTTCCGGCTTGCGGGCTTTCGGTCTTCCCCAAAACCGGCCACACGCTCAATCTCGAGGAGCCGGCGGCGTTCAATGCGCTGCTGGCCGAATTCATCGCCCAGGTCGAGGCCGGCCGCTGGCTGCCGCGCGATCCGCGCGCGCAGCCGGGGCAGATCATGCGCACCAAATAGATGGAATCGATGGCTTCGTTTCCCCGATCAACGCCGATCGGCTCTGGACGCGATTATCGGTGCTCGCCGGGATCGGGCTATTCCCGCCGGCGGCGCCAATCGCCTCCGCGAGTTGGCAGGTCTTCGGGTCAAACTGGGAAGAACCAAGCGTGAACGCATGTCATCCGGGTTACCCCTGAAAGCGGACATCCTGTTTGGGCTCAGCGCCATTGTCGGAATGATGCCGATCACGCTGGTTCTGTCGGCGCCGTTTGCGTTTACGGCCATCAATCTGCCGAAATCCAATTGGCGGCTCCGCGTGGCATCGGGTCTCGTCAGCTTCGTCTTCCGGGTGATCCTGATAGGCAGCATCGGCTTTGCCGAGGGCGGCCTGTTCACCGATGCGCCAACCTGAGAGCCCGTTGACCGCCGGAAGCAGAACGGGAGAACTCTGGCGCATGATCCGGAAAAGCATGCCCCCGGGCCACGACCCGACGGGTGCGCAGCGGTTTTCCGAAAAGATCATGCGCAATCAAGAACCTAAAGCGCGATGATGATTCAACCTAATCCCATCGCGCTTTAGCGCTCGACCCGCGGTCGCGCCAAACCAATGATACGCGCGGGTCTGTTTCGCCGCGCGGCGCCAATTGACTGCGGCGGAAACCGAGGCATACACTGCCGAAAAATATATGGAGGAAGCGCCATTCAGACGATCGGCATTGCCGGTGGTCGGTTGTTGTTGTTAGCCGGCGTCTTTGCGGCGCTCGCAGCAACTGCGGGTGCTGCCTGGCTGCACGAGGTGCGGCCGCGGCCGGTGTTGCAACCGGTGGCCGAAACCGTCAGCGCGCGGGCCGAGAAAGCCCCGCTGCCAGCTTTGACGGCGGACGAGGAACGCTTCGCGACGGCCTTGTGGGCCGTTCACCGGGAAGCGACCCGATTGGCGGTGGCGATGAGCTTTGCCGGCATCACGTATCAGACCGAGGATCGGGACGTGCACGCGTTTGCACGAAAGATCGAGCCGATGGCGAAGTTCTTTCAAGATGCCGGAATACAGGTCCGCGCCATGAGCGCGCCGCCCTCGCTGTCCACGACGCGGGACCAGTACGTCAACGCAATGACGCTCTACGCCAATGCTGCCGTAGAGATCCTGAAATTCACCGAGGATGGCAACTCTCAACGTCTCAGCGAAGCTCATCGGATGGACGTGCTGGCCTCGGAAGACATGCTGCGCGTCGGCGAAGTGCTATGGCCGGGACAATATAAGCCGCACTAGGGGCCAATTGAACAAGGAGAATTGAACAAGGAGAGAAGAGATAAGCGCAGTCCAATCTCAATCAGAAAACTCAATCAAGCTGCAGGGAGGAAGGCTATGAGAAAACCCGCGTTACTTAGTCGTCCGTTGGCGTTAGCTGTTGTGATAGCGGCGGTGGCAAGCCTGTTCGGCGCGCCGGCCCGAGCCCAGCAACCGATCTGCTCGGCATGGCTGATCGAGAGCAGCCGTTTCATGAACGTGCCGTTCGGATCGTTCATGCCGGATCGCGCCTTCGTGCCCGGCAGCACCAAGCCGGAGAGCAACATTCCGACCGTCGACCTGCCGGTGAACATCGGCGTGATCAAGTGTGGCAGTGAGTTGATCCTCTACGACACCGGCTGGAAGCAGCAGGATTACCTGAAGATGACCGGGTCGGACCACTGGGCCCCGCTGCCGGATCAGCTGAAGGTCCTCGGCTTCAATGCTGCCGATGTCACCAAAGTCGTGATCGGCCACGCCCACTGGGACCACGCCGGCCAACTGTCCGATCTGCCCAATGCTGTGCTCTATGTTCAACGCGAGGAACTCAAGGCCATCGAGTGGGCTCTCAACTATCCGGAGCCGCACATCCGGGCGGTCAACTCCGATCCCGGCGGCTGCAATCGTACGCCCGCCTGTGGCTACATGCCGCTCACCGTCGAGGAGGTTTACGGCAAGGTTCTGAAGGGCAAGGCGGTGATCGTCGACGGCGAAATGGAGATCCTGCCGGGTGTGCGGATTCATCCGGCGTTTCGCGCCCACACGGCCGGCTCGCAATTACTCGAGGTGCCGACCAGCATCGGCAAGCTGGTGTTCGGCTCGGACGCGTTCTCGTCGTACGAGGGCATCCGCGATTGGATGACGGCGAACGTGCAGCAGACAGACACGGTCCAGCAGTTTCTCGCCTACGAGAAGTGCTACAAGATCACCGGCGGCTACAACAACTGCGTCGCCGCCCATGAGCCGCTGAGCTACACGGACAAATATCCGCTGACAAAGAACTCCTGGGTGGCGCTGAACGGCGGACGAATGGCCGAGCTCACGCTGGCGCCGGGTGAAAAATCGCGTAAGCCATGAGTGGTGTTTTCGGGGTGGGCCCAGACTCCCCACCCCGAACGGTTCATACCGGGACTGGAAGAAAACAGATTGGCGCGCATTGGCTGACCCTCTGGCTTGCCTGCGTGGTCTGCCTCATGGTGGGCAGCGCGTCGCCGCATGATGCGAGCAGCTATGGTGGCATGTTTCGCTCCCGCGATTTCGGCGCCACCTGGTTGAATGCGGACGTCGGTCTGTTTCTCAATGCAGCGCTCGTCATTGCGGTCGATCCACGCGATTCGTCTCACCTGCTGGTCGGCACAGATCTCGGAATCCTGAGCTCGCGCAATGGCGGGCGGAACTGGGTGGCGGAGGCGCGCGATGTCATCTTCGGCGCGGTGTTCGCGGTGGCCTTCTCTCCGGACGGCGAGTTGGCGATGTGCGCGGCAGCCAGCGGCGTGTTTCGCCGCGACCAAAACGGTTGGCTCCGCGCCGAGGCCCCGGAATCGGCGCTCCCCGCGCGTGCGCTGGTCATAGGGCCGGCGAACGATCGTTTCTATTTGCTCGGCCGAAGCCGGCTGTTCGCGAGCGACGACGGCGGCCGTACCTATGCGGTCGTGCCCGGATTTCCGCAGACAAGCGAGATGACGGCGCTCACGGCGATCCCGGGATCGGCCAATGTTCTAGCGGCCGTGATCGACGGCCGGGCGATGATCAGCCGCGATGGCGGGCGCAGCTGGCGCGACACCGGTTTCGGCGGCACAGCTGTGCCGGTCGACACGATCGTGGCCGACGCGACGCGACCGCAACGCATCTGGGCGGCGGCGGGCGGCCGGATCGTGGTCAGCGACGATCTCGGCTCTGGTTGGCGTTCCGTCGGAAGTTCGCTGCCCGAGGCGAGAGCGAAAGTGCGTGGCGTTGTGGCGAGCGCAGACGCGATGACCCTGGTGGTCTCCTCCGATCGCGGAATCTATCGCAGCGTGGACGGCGGTGAAACTTGGGCGACGAAAGAAGACAACCTTCCGATCCATATCGAGGCCGGGCTTCTCGCCCGCGATCCGAACGATGCGGGCGTCATCTACGTGGTTTTCTCGCTGATGCCCTATGCTGAAGTCTGGCGCACGGCCATCGAACGCCGCAACATGCTGACGCGAATCGAGCCGATCAGCCTGGCCAGCGGGCTCTCGTTCTGTCTGCTGGTGCTGATCGGCGGCGGTCTGGCGGCGCGGTACCTGTCGCGTCGGCGCGCCGCCGCGGCCGCTCATTCGCCGCGCTGAGAACCGAAGTTGGCTCATACCGCGCGGCGACTGCTGCTGCGAACCTCGGGTTCAAGAGCGGTGTAAGAAGCGTGGAGTTGCTGGTGTCCTTATCGATTGCGAAGTTCGTACGGAGTGCACCGCGACGGCTTGGGAACGTCAGAATCGGGGCACGAGCTGTGGTGCTCGGCATCGCGGTCCTTGGGGGAGGCGCGCTTCTGCTGCTGCGCGCCATCCCGGAGCAAAAATTCGTCGAGTACCGCATGGCTGGGCCGCAGGACGCGCCGATCGCGATCGCGGCGGGCACTGACGGCAGCGTCTGGTTCACCATCGACCATGCCGAAACGATCGGCCGTGTGCGCAACGGCCACGTCGAGCAGCTACCCACGTCGAACCGCAATGTCGAGCCGCTCGGGCTCGCGGTGGCGGATGACGGCAGCGCCTGGTACACGGACCTTTCCGCGCGCGCCATCGCGCGCATCAGCAGCGCCGGCGAGATCGCGCAGTTTGTGCTCGACACTCCGATCGCGCGCCTCGGACGGCTGGCGATCGCCTCTGACGGCGCCGCCTGGTTCGCCGATCCGACCGGCTATGGCATGACCCGGCTGAAGGACGGGGTCTTTACCCGCTATCAGATCGAGTCCGCGCGGGGCGGACCTTATGGGGTCACAGCGGCAGCCGATGGCGCCATATGGGCGACGCTGCAGATCGGCAACCAGTTGCTCCGTGTCGCCGCCGATGGGACCGGCTCGACATTCGACCTCCCGCGCGGCGGCGCCGTGCCGACTGACATCGCGGCCGGCTCCGACGGCTCGGTGTGGTTCCTGCAGTTCCGCGCCAATCGCATCGGGCGATTCAAGGATGGACAATTCTCGGAAGTCGAGGTGGGTCAGGAAAATGCCGGTCTCAGCGGCATTGCCGTCGCTCCCAATGACGACGTCTGGTTCGGCATGATGCGCCGTGCATGCCTCGGGCGCTTGCGCAACGGCCGCATCGCGGTCTTTGCGCTTCCCCGCGACAATGCCCGCCCGTTCAGCATCGCCGTCGATCGCGATGGCAATGTCTGGTACGCGGACATCAGCGGATTTGTCGGCATGCTGCCGGCCAAGCACGCGGGCGCGCCTTAAGCTGCCGCTGCTGCTGCTTTGAGGCGGCGGACGTTCCCACGTCCGCCGAGTGATGCCCTCCGCCTTCCACGGTTCCGTCCGGGAAAGGCTGCTGGCCTCATAAGCGGCGCGGCACGGCGCCCGCAGCCCGGCGCTTATTCTCGGCACGCAGGATGTTAACTGGAAGGTCGGTTTCGCGGCGGAGCACCACGTTGATCCTGCTCAACCTCGACCAAGACGCGAGGTCCGATGCGGGTCGAAAGCGGCGTTTTGATCCGCTGGCGGTGACTTCCGATGTACTCCGATAAACGGACTTGGTCAGTATCGGTCGGCATGTCTCAAACGTGCCAAAGAACGAAACCGCTCGCGCGGTAGGGCGCCGGGGCTAGCGACAACAGCCAAGACGATAGCGCGACGGGGCGTCCTGTCTTGAGATGAAGGGGTTTCCAACCTTTCACTCAAAACAGGAGC
>Ga0307479_10006401_pt1 | contig 10813 bp, 7 predicted proteins | sample atmos_gasesECM4C_FD_203743 | JGI IMG/M metagenome (GOLD analysis project Ga0307479, IMG submission 203743) | Hardwood forest soil microbial communities from Morgan-Monroe State Forest, Indiana, United States - atmos_gasesECM4C_515 | ecosystem: Environmental > Terrestrial > Soil > Temperate...
GGCCATGACGCTCCGCGTAGGCCAGCACAGCCTTCGGCAGCGCTGCATAGAGTGATACCGACACGCCTGCCACCGCAGCGGCCCCGGCCCAGAAAACCCCAACCCAACCAATCATTTGCATCGCAATTTCCCAACCCTGACTCAGTTTGTACAAGATATATGAGATTATACGGGATTCGGCGACCATGCGCTAAGCCGTCTTAGCGAAACCGGGCACTGCCGCACATTGGCCCGTGCTCCCGTAGCGCCCTCCAAAATGGTGCCGGAGTACTGGATAGCAAGCTTTTTACAGTATTTCCCGAGTCTCGTGGCGCGCCTGCGCCACAGCCGCGGCGAGCATCCGCGCTGCATCGCGCCAGCACTTAATTGGTGCCGATCGTTCTCGTCGGGCTATACAAATTCAAAAAATATGATATACCAGCAACCACACGAGAGACGATGTTGCAGAGGCGGGCGTTTGCAAACGCGGGTTTCCGACTATCGGTCCGACCAAGTTGAGGGGGTATGGTGAGCGAGGCTAAGTGCGTCCACATTGCGAACCCTAGTTCGATGCTGCGGGATTTGGCCCGCAAGCGCTGATTCCGGCATGTACACACGGGACACAGCGCGCATTTTTCGGCGAATCGCTTCGGTCCTCGTTCATTCCCTCCGCTTACCTCCCCGGCCAACCGTTGGCCATCCGATTGCCATCCCACTGTTGGTACGTCCGCTTCCGCAACCCACAGGTGAACTTTCCAGGCCGTCAACCAGGTAAAGAAACAGCGAGGGGACCGACATGAATGCGAATTCGAATCAACCTACGGGAGCGTTCGGAAATCCGTGGTTGCAGTTGACTATCGGGGTCATCTGCATGGCTTGTGTTGCGAACCTCCAGTACGGCTGGACGCTGTTCGTAACCCCGATCGATGACAAGTATCACTGGGGGCGGACCGCGATCCAGGTCGCCTTCACTCTGTTCGTCCTCGTTGAAACGTGGCTGATCCCTGTCGAGGGATACCTGGTCGACCGCTTCGGCCCCCGCTATGTCGTCATCGGCGGAGCGTTCCTGGTGGCGATTGCCTGGGTCATCAACTCAGGAGCGAGCTCGCTGGCGGTGTTGTATTTCGCCGCCGCCATCGGTGGAATCGGGACGGGTTGCGTATACGGCACCTGCGTTGGTAACGCCCTCAAGTGGTTCCCCGGCCGGCGAGGACTCGCCGCCGGTATCACCGCGGCAGGGTTTGGTGCAGGCGCGGCGCTCACGATCGGGCCCATCGCCTCGATGATCCAATCTTCCGGCTATGAGCGGGCTTTCCTGGTGTTTGGCCTGGTCCAGGGTGCCATCGTGTTCGTCATGGCCTGGGGCATGGAGGTCGCTCCGCCGTCGCTGATCGCTGCCAAGGTAAAGGCGAATCAGACTGCGCACGGCTACACGCCCGCCGAGGTCCTGCGCAACCCTGTGTTCTGGGTCATGTACCTGATGTTCGTGCTGGTTGCCTCGGGCGGTCTCACCATGGCGGCTTCGATGGCCCCGATCGCCAAGGACTTCAAGATCGACAAGGTGCCGGTCGCGTTGTTTGGACTGACGATGGCGGCGGGGGTGTTCGCGATCCAGCTCAACCGTATTTTCGACGGCGTAGGCCGTCCGTTCTTCGGCTGGCTCTCCGACCAGATCGGCCGCGAGTACACCATGGCACTCGCCTTCACGATCGGTGCCGGCTCGCTGTTCATGCTCAGCCAGGTGGGCACCAACCCCGTCATGTTCGTCCTGCTGACGGCGGTGTACTTCGGCGTCTATGGTGAGATCTTCAGTCTCTTCCCGGCCACTCAGGGCGATACCTTCGGGGCCAAGTACGCCGCCGCGAACGCCGGCATGCTCTACACCGCCAAGGGGTCCGGCGCGCTGCTCGTGCCGGTAGCCGCCACCATTGCGCATTCCAACGGTTGGGACTCGGTGTTCTTGATTGCAATGAGCTTCAACCTGTTGGCCGCAGTCCTCGCGCTCGTCGTGCTCAAGCCGCTGCGGGCCCGCCACTTTGCCATCAGCAAAGCGACTTTTGCGCCGCCCGCGGCGGAAACCGCCGTCGGTGACCACCATCATCGGACCACGTGAGGCCGCATCACGTGAGGTGACTGGCAGACTAGACTGGAACCGCCAAGTTTTAGTCTGAAGATACGACTATCAAGCGTTTGGAGGAGATATGGCAACCGTAAATCCCGTGCCGATGCAGACGAAGTCGTCGACGGCCGAAGACACTCTGCAGAGGAAAAGCCGTGACGCGGGAGTCGTTTCCGGCGGCCACTTGGTCGCCAAGGCGTTGAAGAACGAAGGTGTTGACACGATCTTCACGCTGTGTGGCGGTCACATCATCGACATCTATGATGGGTGTGTCGATGAGGGCATCCGGATCATCGACGTGCGTCATGAGCAGGTTGCCGCGCATGCCGCCGATGGGTATGCGCGTCAGACCGGCAAGCTCGGTTGCGTGGTCACCACCGCCGGGCCAGGTTGTACCAACGCAGTGACCGGCATCGCGACCGCGTTTCGTTCGGAGAGCCCGATCATCCACATCGGCGGTCAGGGCGCACTGACGCAGCACAAGATGGGCTCGCTGCAGGACCTTCCGCATGTCGACATGATGTCGCCGATCACGAAGTTTGCGGCCACCGTGCCCAGCACCGAGCGCGTCGCTGACATGATCTCCATGGCCGCTCGCGAGGCATTCAACGGCGCTCCGGGTCCCGTGTACCTGGAGATTCCGCGCGACGTGCTGGACCGGGAAGTGGACGTGACCAAGGCCGTCATTCCCAAGCCGGGTCACTATCGTGCCTCGACCAAGTCGATTGGTGATCCGCGCGACATCGAAAGGCTCGCTGACATCCTCGTCAACTCCGAGCGGCCGGCGATTCTGTACGGACAACAGGTCTGGACGGGTCGCGGCCACGAGGAGGCCATCGCGCTGCTGCGTGGCCTCGACATTCCCGGGTACTTCAACGGCGGCAGCCGCGGTTTGTTGCCGCCGGGCGATCCCCATCACTTTGACCGGACTCGCGGCAACGCCTTTGCGGAGGCGGATGTCATCGTCATCGTGGGAACCCCATTTGACTTCCGCATGGGATATGGCCGCCGCATCAGCAACAAGCTCACCCTTGTGCAGATCGACATGGACTACCGGACCGTCGGCAAGAACCGGGACATCAACCTCGGCCTGGTCGGCGATCCGGGCGCCATCCTGGGAGCGGTGCTGCAGGCCACTTCCGGCCGGATCAAACAGGACAAGCGCCAGTTGCGCCAGCAATGGATGCAGAAGCTCTCGGATGCGGAGGCTGTCGCAACCGAGAAGCTGATGCCTCTGTTCAAGTCCAACAACACGCCCATTCATCCGTACCGGGTCGCATACGAGCTCAACGAGTTCCTGGCCGACAACACGATCTATATCGGAGACGGCGGAGACGTCGTCACGATCTCTGCCCAGGCCGTGCGGCCGCGGGGACCGGGCCAGTGGATGGATCCGGGAGCGCTGGGCTCCCTCGGCGTCGGTACCGGATTCGCCATCGCGGCGGGGCTCGCGAATCCCAACAAGGAAGTGCTCTGTTACTACGGTGACGGGTCGTTCGGCATGACTGCGTTCGACATGGAAACGGCCAACCGCTTCGGTGTTCCCTACATCGCGGTGATCGGCAACAACTCGGCCATGAACCAGATCCGCTATGGCCAGCTCGCGAAGTACGGTGATCAGCGCGGCAACGTCGGCAACCTCCTCGGCGACGTGCCGTTTGGAAAGTTCGCGGAAATGCTGGGCGGCTATGGCGAGGAAGTTCGTGATCCTGCGCAGATTGCGCCTGCACTGAAGCGCGCCCGTGAATCAGTGCATCGCCTGCGCAAATCGGCCGTGGTCAATATCTGGGTCGATCCGCGCGAGTACGCGCCGGGCACCAAGAACCAGACCATGTACAAGTGATCGGTATTGGAGCATCGCATGGGTAAGGCACTAGACGGCGTTCGCATCCTCGATTTCACCCACGTGCAGTCGGGTCCGACCTGCACACAATTGCTGGCGTGGCTCGGGGCAGACGTAATCAAGGTTGAGCGTGCTGGCGCGGGTGATGTTACCCGCGAGCAGCTGCGGGACATCCCCGACGTGGACAGCCTCTATTTCACGATGCTGAACCACAACAAACGCTCGATCACCCTCGATACCAAGAGCCCCTCCGGCAAGGAGATCCTGGAGAAGCTCATCAAACGATGTGACGTGCTCGTGGAGAACTTTGCTCCCGGGGCTCTCGATCGGATGGGGTTCACCTGGGAGCGTATCCAGGCACTCAACCCGAAGATGGTCGTGGCCTCGGTGAAGGGATTCGGACCCGGACCCTATGAGGAGTGCAAGGTCTACGAGAACGTCGCTCAGTGTGCTGGCGGTGCCGCGTCGACGACCGGATTTGACGATGGCCCCCCCCTCGTCACCGGTGCACAGATCGGCGACAGCGGCACCGGCCTGCACCTTGCGTTGGGAATCGTTGCTGCGCTGTACCAACGTAACTCCACCGGCCGTGGGCAGAAGGTCCTGGCGGCGATGCAGGACGGTGTGTTGAATCTGTGTCGCGTCAAATTACGCGATCAACAGCGTCTCGCCCGGACCGGTGTCATGCAGGAATATCCGCAGTACCCGAACGGGGAGTTCGGCGACGCGGTGCCCCGTGCAGGCAACGCCTCGGGCGGCGGCCAGCCCGGCTCGATCGTCAAGTGCAAAGGTTGGGAGACGGATCCCAACGCCTACCTGTACTTCATCGCGCAGGCGCCCATCTGGAAGGAGATCTGCCATGTGATCGGCAAGGAGGACTGGATCACCAATCCTGACTACGCCACGCCGAACGCACGCCTGCCCAGGCTCAAGCAGGTGTTCGAGGCGATCGAACACTGGACCATGACGAAAACCAAGTTCGAGGCCATGGATCTGTTGAACAAGCATGACATTCCGTGCGGTCCCATCCTCTCGATGAAGGAGTTGGCCGAGGAGCCGTCATTGCGGGCCACCGGCACGATTGTCGAAGTGGATCATCCGAAACGGGGCAAGTATCTGACCGTCGGCAATCCGATCAAGTTGAGCGACAGCATCACCGAGGTGAAGCGCTCGCCGTTGCTGGGCGAGCATACCGACGAGGTGTTGGCGGAGCTCGGCTACGGGGCGCAGGACATCGCGGGCTTCCGGACGAAGAAGGTGGTTTGATCAATTTGCGGCTGACGGCATGCGCTTGACCGCGTGCCGCGAACCCTATTGCGTTGAGCGAGGCAATACAAATGACGACCGACAAGACTGCTGTTCGCCGGATTCTCGACCAGGCCAAGGCCGCGGGCCGTGAATCGCTGACCGCGCCTGAAGCGCGCGGAATCTGCGAAGCCTATGGAATCAACATCCCCCGCGAGGGCGTCGCCAGGACCGGCGAGGAGGCGGTGAAGCTGGCCACCAGCATCGGCTTCCCGGTGGTCATGAAGATCGTCTCGCCGCAAATCCTGCACAAAACCGAAGCGGGTGGTGTGCTCGTTGGTGTCAAATCCGCGGACCAGGTTGCGCAGGGTTTCTCGACGATCGTCGAAAACGCGCGCAAGTACGATTCGAAAGCCGAGATCCTGGGCGTGCAGATACAGCAGATGATCTCGGGCGGTCATGAAGTCATCATCGGCGCGGTTACCGACCCGGCCTTCGGCAAGCTCGTCGCGTTCGGATTGGGCGGCGTCCTCGTCGAAGTGTTGAAAGACATTACGTTTCGGCTGGCGCCGGCAACCACCGAAGATGCGCTTTCGATGTTGGACGGAATCCAGGCTGCAGAGATTCTGCGCGGCGTGCGCGGCGCTCAGCCGGTGGATCGAGCCGCGCTCAGCTCCATGATAGAGCGCGTGTCGGCGCTCGTAGCCGACTTCCCCGAAATCTCCGAGCTCGACCTGAACCCCGTATTCGCATCCGAGAAAGGTGCGGCCGCGGCCGACGTGCGCGTTGTTCTCAACTTCAACCCGCCGCCGGCACGCTTCCGGCCGGACCCGAAGCTGATCGTCGAGCAGATGAATCGCATCATGCGGCCCGACGCCGTCGCCGTCATCGGTGCATCGGCCGAGAACGGCAAGATCGGCAACTCGGTGATGAAGAACCTCATCAACGGCGGCTACCAGGGCATGATCTATCCCATTCATCCCAGTGCCGACAGCATCCTGGGCAAGAAGGCCTATAAGAGTGTCAAGGACGTACCGGGCGACATCGATGTGGCGGTGTTCGCCATTCCGGCGAAGTTCGTGGCCCAGGCACTCACCGAGGTCGGCGAGAAGAAGATTCCCGGCGCGGTGCTGATTCCGTCCGGGTTCGCCGAGACGGGCAATGTCGCCGGCCAGAACGAGTTGGTCGAGATCGGCCGCAAGTACGGCGTGCGGCTCATGGGACCCAACATCTACGGGTTCTACTACACGCCGAAGAATCTCTGCGCCACGTTCTGTACCGCCTATGACGTCAAGGGTAAGGCTGCCCTGTCGTCCCAGTCGGGCGGTATCGGCATGGCCATCATTGGTTTCTCGCGCTCCGCGAAGATGGGCGTGTCGGCGATCGTGGGGCTAGGCAACAAATCGGACATCGATGAGGATGACCTGCTGACCTTCTTCGAGCAGGATGACAACACGCAGATCATCGCGCAGCACTGCGAGGATCTGAAGGATGGCCGCGGATTCGCCGAGGTGGCGAAACGGGTATCCAAGAAGAAGCCTGTCGTCGTGCTCAAGGCCGGACGGACCAGCATGGGTGCCCGAGCGGCAAGCTCGCATACCGGCGCGCTGGCCGGAAACGACAAGATCTATGAGGATGTCTTCAAACAGTCAGGGGTCATCCGCGCGCGCTCCTTGCGTGATCTCCTCGAATTTGCTCGAGGAATCCCGGTATTGCCGACACCGAAGGGCAACAATGTCGTCATCATTACGGGCGCTGGTGGCTCGGGTGTGCTGCTGTCGGATGCTTGCGTAGACAACGGCCTGTCGCTGATGGCCATGCCTGCGGATCTGGACGCGGCATTCCGCAAGTTCATTCCGCCTTTTGGTGCGGCTGGGAACCCGGTTGACATTACCGGCGGCGAGCCGCCGACCACGTACCAGAACACCGTGCGCCTGGGTCTCGAAGATCCCCGCATTCACGCGCTCATCCTCGGTTACTGGCACACGATCATCACGCCGCCGATGGTGTTTGCGCGGTTGATGGTTGAAGTTGTGGACCAGATGCGCGCGAAGGGCATAGAGAAGCCGGTTGTTGCCTCACTCGCAGGTGACGTTGAAGTAGAGGAGGCTGCCGAGTACCTGTATCAACATGGTATCCCGGCATACGCGTACTCGACGGAGATTCCGGTGGCGGTGTTGGGCGCGAAGTACAAGTGGGCCCGCGGAGCCGGGCTGATTCCAGCAAGCTGAGTTGATGGACCGGGCCATGGATGGGTGGTCCCCGGCCTGTTGCAGGAGAATCGCGCGCAATGGCGCGCACAGGGGCTTGCTGTATAGTGAGGATCGGCTTGCGATGACTGACGGGCATCCTGATGAAAATAGCGGTGGTGGGTGTCGGCGCGATCGGTGGTTACGTCGGAATCCGGCTCGCACTGGCCGGCGAGGACGTGACGTTCATCGCGCGGGGCGCAAATCTCCAGGCTTTACGCACCAATGGCATCCGTCTCGTCATGTCAGATGGCACGGAGGAGTCACTGCCCCGCGTCAATGCAACCTCGGACTATGCTGCCGCCGGACCGCACGATGTAGTGATCCTGGCGATGAAGGCGCACCAGGTTGCCGCGGTGGCGGCGGATGTGCCGAAACTGTTCGGTCCCGATACAGTGGTTGTTCCAATGCAGAACGGTATTCCGTACTGGTACTTCCACGGTCATCGGGGCGCGCTGGCCGGTACCCGAGTGCACAGCGCTGATCCAACAGGTGTGATCGGGGAGAATATTCCCGCCGGGCGGGTGATAGGTTGTGTCGTGTATCCGGCCACCGAGCTCATGTCGCCTGGTGTCATCAAGCATATCGAGGGCAACCGGTTTCCGGTCGGCGAGCCCGATGGAGCGCCCAGCGACCGCGTCAGGCAACTGGCTGACAGCCTGACGCGGGCCGGCTTGAAAGCGCCGGTGCTCGATGACATCCGCGCCGAGATCTGGTTGAAGCTCTGGGGCAACATGACATTCAACCCGATCAGCGCCCTGACACGCTCGACGCTGGCGGGCATCTGTCAGTACCCGCCGGGCCGGGAGCTCGCCGCCGCCATGATGACCGAGGCACAGACTATCGCGCACAAGCTCGGGATCACCTTTCGCGTGCCGCTGGAAAAGCGGATTGCGGGCGCGGAAAAGGTCGGACACCACAAGACATCCATGCTGCAGGATGTCGAAGCGGGCCGTGACCTCGAGATTGATGCGCTGCTGGGTGCAGTCGTGGAGCTCGCTCGCCTGACCGAAACCCCGACGCCGCACCTGGATACCGTCTACTCGCTGACCAAGCTGCTGGCGAAGAGCCTGCAGGGTGCGACGCATGCGTCGCACGGGTGACCCGCGAGGGGCACCCCGGATCGACGGTGAGCAGGCGAACGCCTGCGCAAGAGGAGAGTCGGCCGAGCTTGACGCGGTAAGACCGACCGCAGCACCCGAAAATTGACCCGGCAACGGGGGACGGTCCCCTATTGCCCCGGAGATCTACACATGAATGTTCATGAATACCAGGGCAAGGAAATTCTGCGCGGCTATGGGGTTGCTACACCGCGGGGCCTTCCTTGTTTCTCAGTGTCCGAAGCCGATGAAGCGGCCCGCAAGCTCGGTGGCAAGGTGTGGGTCGTGAAGGCACAGATTCACGCCGGCGGCCGTGGCAAGGGCGGCGGCGTGAAAGTCGCAAAGTCGCTCGAGGAAGTGCACGAGCACGCCCAGAAGATCCTCGGAATGACGCTCGTGACTCACCAGACAGGCGCAGCCGGCCGCGTGGTGAAGCGCCTGCTCGTGGAAGAAGGCGCCGATATCCGCCAGGAGCTCTATGTTGGGATGGTGGTCGATCGTGCAACACAACGTGTGACTCTCATCGCCAGCTCCGAAGGGGGCATGGAGATCGAGGAGGTCGCCGCCCGCAGTCCCCACAGGATTCACAAGGTTCCCATTGACCCGCTGGAAGGGCTCACCGCTGGCCAGGCTGACCAGGTCGCACGGCAGATCGGCGTACCCGAAGGGTCTATCGCTGAGGCACGCAGCTTCATGCAGGGGCTGTACCGTGCCTTCGTCGATTGTGACGCCGCGCTGGCGGAGATCAATCCGCTGGTCATCACCGGGGACGGCAAGGTGCTGGCACTCGATGCCAAGCTCAATTTCGATTCCAACGCGCTGTTCCGCCACCCCGAGATCCAGGCCCTGCGCGATCTCGACGAGGAGGATCCGGCCGAGGTCGAGGCCTCCCGGTTTGATCTGTCCTACATCTCGCTCGATGGCAACATCGGCTGCCTCGTGAATGGGGCCGGGCTTGCGATGGCGACGATGGATGTCATCAAGTTGTACGGTGCGACGCCTGCGAACTTTCTCGATGTCGGTGGTGGCGCAACCCCTCAGAAAGTCACGGCGGCCTTCAAGCTCATGCTGCGCAACCCGGCCGTGAAGGGGATCCTGGTCAATATTTTCGGCGGGATCATGCGCTGCGACACGATTGCCGAGGGAGTGATCTCGGCGGTGCGGGAAGTAAACCTGCACGTGCCGCTGGTTGTGCGCATGAAGGGCACGAACGAGCACCTGGGCAAGCAACTTCTGGAAACGTCCGGCCTGCCTATCATCGCCGCGGACGACATGGCCGATGCGGCCCGGAAGATCGTCGCGGCTGTCAGGGGAACCGTGGGAGTTGCAGCATGAGCATTCTGATCGGCAAAGACACCAAGGTCATGACTCAAGGCATCACCGGCAAAACCGGCGCCTTCCACACCCGTTTGTGCCGCGACTACGCCAACGGCAGGTCGTGCTTCGTCGCCGGCGTCAATCCCAACAAGGCCGGGGAAAACTTTGAGGGGATTCCAATCTACGGAACGGTCAAGGAGGCGCAGGCGCAGACGGGCGCAACAGTCTCCGTCATCTACGTTCCGCCACCGCTGGCAGCTGCCGCGATCGATGAGGCGGTTGATGCTGAGCTTGATCTTGTCATCTGCATTACCGAAGGCGTACCCGTTCGGGACATGATCGCGACCCGACGGCGCATGCAGGGAAAGCGCACCGTCCTGATCGGCCCTAACTGTCCCGGGGTCATTACGCCGGACGAGCTCAAGATTGGCATCATGCCCGGACACATCCACAAAAAGGGGCGTGTGGGCGTCGTATCGCGCTCCGGCACGTTGACTTACGAGGCCGTGGGTCAGCTATCGGACATCGGGCAATCGACCTGTGTAGGCATTGGTGGCGATCCGGTGAATGGCTTGAAGCACATCGATGTCATGCGGCTGTTCAACGAGGACCCGGACACGGATGCAGTGATCATGGTCGGTGAGATCGGCGGAGACGATGAAGAGACCTGTGCGCGTTGGATCAAGGACAACATGACCAAGCCGGTGGTTGGCTTCATCGCCGGCGTCACAGCTCCGCCCGGCAAGCGCATGGGCCATGCCGGCGCGATCATTTCAGGCGGGAAGGGAACCGCACAGGAGAAACTGGCGGTGATGGAGGAGTGCGGGATCAAGGTGACTCGCAATCCGGCGGAGATGGGGCGGCTGCTCAGGTCAGTGCTGCAGTGAGGTCCGCACCGGGCGCGTGCTTGGCAGGCCCGAGCGCGACGGGGCCCCGCGTGACGGGGCCGCGCGTGGCGAGG
>Ga0307479_10006402_pt1 | contig 10812 bp, 5 predicted proteins | sample atmos_gasesECM4C_FD_203743 | JGI IMG/M metagenome (GOLD analysis project Ga0307479, IMG submission 203743) | Hardwood forest soil microbial communities from Morgan-Monroe State Forest, Indiana, United States - atmos_gasesECM4C_515 | ecosystem: Environmental > Terrestrial > Soil > Temperate...
GCGGCGTGGCCCAGGCTGTCATTAAGGACCTTGAATTCATCGAGATCGATGAACAACACAGCGAACTTATAGCTTGGGTGCCGCTGGGAAAGCTCAACTGCATGTCGCACACGATCCAGAAACAGGGTACGGTTCGGCAGGTTGGTGAGGTTATCGTGCAGGGCGTTGTGCGCGAGTGTCTCTTCTGCCCGCTTGCGCTCCGTGATATCGCGATTGACGATGACCAATCTCTCGATCAAACCCTCTTCATTTCGAATCGCGGTGGCCAAGGATTCCAGAGTGCGCCAGGTTCCGTCTTTGTGACGCATGCGGTATTCAAGTTGCTCTCCTCGTCCAGTGAGTCGTGCTTTTTCCGCGGCTTCGACAACCTGCTGCCGATCCTCAGGATGGATTTGCTCCACGGACGAGGTTAACCTCAGTTCCTCTGACGAATATCCGAGAACTTTCTCGTACGCAGGGCTATTGTAAAGTCGATTTCCAGCACAATCGACGACCGCGATCATGTCGGCGGCATTCTCAGTAATGGCTTCAAAAAGCTGATTGCGATGGTTCAGTTCGCGACGGATTCGCTGGAGTTGGAGTTGCTGGTAGACAGTGTAGACGTCGAATAGAAGCACAACGCACGCCAGTCCGCGAACCCACTCCTTGAGATCTACCCATTCGGAGTTCTCTAAGAGGTGAGGGCCGAAGAAGGTCAAAGATACAATGCACGCCGTCAACGCTAACGTGACAGCGACGGCAAATCCCCACAGCCACCATTCACGTGCTTCGACCTGGCGCGTCGGAACCGTCCGGGATTGATTATATGGTTTGTTGTTCAAGGCCACGTCCGAAGCGGCGCAACTACTCGAAATTGTAGCGTGAGGATCATGCCCCGAAAGTTACGAAAGAGCGACGTCGACTGAAGACGTGATGGACCGGGGTGTACGCATCGCCACGTGGATCGGGGTGGATATTCCCAGCTTCTGCCGATATATCGGCTGCAATCGAGGGCCCACACAGCGTGAACTCAGCGAAGCTCATTGCGGCGGTGACCTCACCAAGAGGTGTGGCCTTCAACCGCGACAAGTCCCGCACCCCCAAACAATTCACCGTTTCGGGTCGAAAGAGGGTGACCGGGGAGGCCTATCGAGTAACCGCAGCGGGAGACTGCAGAAGACCGCTATTTGACCATAACGGAGCGCCGCCATTTGGCATGAAGCCAAATCAGAACGCCCATCGCACACACTTCAAGGGGTCCAGGTGGCAAGATGCTGAACCGCCAGAGCCCAGCGAGGTCTTTGGTCGCATCTTGAACTGTCCAGGTAACCCCAACTGCGGAAATCAGACTGGCGAGACGTTCCTCCGTGCGGATTCTGAGAAACTCACCACCACTCGGCTTCTTGACAGGGACCTCTCCGTGAGGGCCACGGTATCCCTCTCGTTCCGAACCACGCATGACTACAAATCCCCCTGGGGACAACCTGCTAAGCACGATTGTCGCTGACACAACCGTATCTAGGGTAGTGCCACAAGTCTGCGACCGGAGGTAACCGGCGACCGCTGCTATGGATTCGGCCTCGGCCCGCTGCATCCCAGTGAGGCAAACCTCCAGGACTTGGCAAACAGCAACTACGGCGACTCGCATTCCGGAGCCCACGCCACTCCGGACATCCGCGATTGCCTCCAAGACGGGTGTCCCCGCTAAACCGAATCGGCAGAGCGGTTGGAGCGAGCGTCATCAGCGAGTCACAAAAATCACCTCCACGCGCTGATAAGGATCCACGTCGACCAAAAATGGGTGGGGTACCCCGAGACCCGTGAAGCAATTTATATCGAGATCCTCGACGAAGGGTTTCGTAGGCTGCCCAATTCCGCACACCATCTGTGGTCTGAAAATCAGACTTCTGTCTCATTTCTGGGCAACCGGCGCCTCCGCCTTTCGCCCTAAGCCAAACATTAACAAGCAACTCGCTCGCCTTTAACCGTGGCTGTCAACTTGCAGCGGTATGGCTCGAAGGTTGGAAGCACACCTTTGGTGGACACGCCCGCTCGTTTGGGGGCTGAGGCTTCGATTGATTTCCCCTCGGATCGCCTTCTTGCTACCACCAGCTGTTCCTAAGTGTGCGTCAATGGAGATAATGCGCAAGAATCGTGGGTTTTCACTCATCGAGCTGTTGATTGTGGTCGGCATCATTCTTGTAATTGCCGCGATCGCGATTCCAAACCTGATGCGTGCGCGCATCGCGGCCAACGAGTCGGCCGCCGCCAGTCAACTGCGTACGTTGAACACCGCACAGATCGCCGATGTCACCCAATACCCGGCTCAGGGATATGAGCCCCTGGCCCAACTGAGCGGAGCTGCGCCCTGTACGCCGGCGCTCGCCAACGCGTGCATGATCGACAATTCGCTCGCGACCAACTACGCCGGGAAGGGCAAAAGTGGCTATAACTTCGCGATCGCCATCATATATGCCGGGCAGTACGTTGCCAATGCGACCCCGATTACCGTCGGAAGCACAGGAGTGAACAGCTTCTGCTCGATAGAAGATGCCGTGGTTCGCAAGGATCCCGCAGGTGCGCGCTCAATGCCACAGAAGCGGCTTGCGGCGCTAAGAGTGCACTCGGCAACTAGATCGTGACATAAGGCGCCGCTGGTTACTTGAACTGGGCGTGCAGGCACTGGATCGGCGCCCTCAGCGCAAACGAGGTTTCGCATGAGCAACAAGCCAGATAGCCGGATCGTGTTGGTGGAAGATTCCCCCGTTTACCAGCGCTTGATCTCCGGACACCTTCGCGAGTGGGGCTTCGACGTTATCGCGCTGACGGACGGATTGCAGGCCTGGGCTCTGCTGCAGCAGCCGCACAGCCCCAGGCTCGCCCTCATGGACTGGGTCATGCCCAAATTGGATGGCACCGCGGTCTGCCGAAAGCTGCGTGAGCGACCCGCCGGCGAATCCTATGTTTACACCATACTGCTCACCGCCAAAGATAGCCGGGGCGACTTGCTCAAGGCGATGGAGGCCGGGGCGGATGACTATCTGGTGAAGCCCTTCGACGAACTGGAACTGAAGGCCAAGCTGATGGTAGGCAAGCGGATTCTCGCTCTTCAAGAGGAGTTGATCTCCGCGCGAGAAGCGATGCGCTATTCCGCAACTCACGATTCCTTAACGGGTGTCATGAACCGCAAGGAGGTCATGGACTCCTTGCGAAAGGAGCTGGCTCGATCCAGACGGGAGAAATCGTCGGTTTCGATAGCCTTGGTCGACGTGGACCGGTTTAAGGTCCTTAACGACGAACTCGGCCACCCTTTTGGGGACGAGGCTCTCCAAGAAGTTGCACGTCGGCTCCGCTCCGACCTTCGCGTCTACGATAGCGTCGGAAGATATGGCGGCGAGGAGTTTCTGCTGGTCCTTCCAGGATGCGATCTGGCTGCCGCTCTGCGCCGTACGGAACAGATTCGCGCGGTGGTGTGCGACAGGCCGGTGCGGACTGCCACGAAGGAACGCGGTGTGACGGTAAGCATGGGAGTAGCGGTCTCGAGCGGACTCGGCGAATTGGAAGCCGAGCGTCTTCTGAATCAGGCAGACGTCGCGTTGTACAGAGCCAAGAAGAACGGCCGCAACCGAGTGGAACACGCAGATCGGGACCCACACACAGCTTCTGGAGATGAAGCGCTCACCCTGACCGGGAACGCAAGGGTAAAGAGCTAAAATGCCAACCATCTTACTGGTCGAAGATAGCAAGTTCTTACGGGTAGCGACGGAACGAGTCCTGACCAGAGCCGGGTTCACGGTCATCAGTGTAGGAGATGGCGACGAAGCGTGGCGGATCGCCGCGAATCGCCTCCCGGATCTGATTGTGCTCGACATGTTGCTGCCGAAACTCAGTGGACCGGAAGTGCTTCGCTCCTTGAAGAAGAACGTTCTGACCGCACACATCCCCATAGTCGTGTGTTCCAGTCTGTCTCAGAAGAACGAGGCCAAACTCCTCCGCGAGGGTGCCTGCGCGTTTGTGGAGAAAAGCCTGCTCCTCAAGGACCCTGAGCCGCTGCTGGAAGTGATTCGAACGGTCCTGGCCAAAACTACGGCGAGATCCGTGGTGCCCGATACGGCATGTCCCGAAATTGAAGTTCCGTAAACTCCTTGCAGTCGCCGACGGCGATCCCGCCTCGCGCCCGGCCTTTGCGGACCGCAGCCGCAGCAGCGCACGCCGAGAGTCAACGTGGCAGGGAATTGCTCGACCAGCCTTCCTCCGCCGGATCTGCGCAGGATCGCGCGTCGCATTAATTCAGCTCGATATTTGATCGCGTCGTACTTCTCGCCGCTCGCCCAAATGTTCTTATCAACAAGCTCGAACTCGCTGCAAAGGTCGTTATCGTGTTTTTCGGGACAGCAATGCCAGTCGATCCAACCTTGCTAGTTTTGCAAAAACGGAATCGAGACCTGCCCTGAGCTGGATTTCCCCTAACTCCAGTCGCTGCGCATTGGATCGAGGGCTCGCGCAATCGGCTATCATCCGAATCATTTCTCGTTCTTTGCGGGCAAGAAAGATTCTTGTGGGTGCTTCGCCGATGGAAGGACGCGACCTGTAGCTTTTCTCTTCTAAGCCTTCCACGTCATACTCCGCAACCGATCAACTCGATTGAAGACGCTAACCCCCACCACACGGGACCGTTTGTTGCGGAGGCGAATCCAGTCCGGGTTCCACCGAAGGTGTTTGAAACAGGGATATTGTCACGGTGCACCTCCTTGTCGAGATGCAGCAGGCGTCCGAAAAACAAAACCCGCGCTAAAGAGCAGTCGCGGGGAGTTCTGTTTCGGAAGTGCTACCGTCCGCACATCGAGCGGTGAATCCCGCTCAAGGCACCACGGATTGTTGGCCCGGTTGCCGGACTTAGGCGCGAGCCCAAATCCCTCCTGCGGGCAGAGTTGGGACCCGAAACCTCCCAGCACGCCAATTCGAAAATTCCATGCTAACAGGGAAAGAAACAGGTTTCAGGCAACGGAAGAGACAGAAATAGCCTCTTCGCGCCGGTTCCGCCGACAGCTTATTTATTGTTCAGTGACAGAACTTCTGAGGGGCAGGTAAACCGATAAAGTGCCCCAGCAGCAGGAACCTGCGACGGCGGTCGTGCGATGGTGCTTGGAGAGTGAGAGCACCAACTGGCCGTGCGGATGGCGTGAAAACGTCAATCGAGGGGGAGGACTCTAGCGACCCAGTCACCTACGGAATTCCATATCGATTTTGACAAGACTACCAAAGATTGTACTGTTATTTGGCTGACCCTCACTGATATCCACCTGTGTCTCAACCCCTTAGTCAATATCTGCTTTGGACAAGGAAGTGCGAAGACGACCGCCAACCGGGCGTTTGGGCTAGCGCGTTGTTCCGCTGCAAGATCAGGGTCACCAAACTCGAATTTCCATAGCAGCCTAGCCCAATGTCATGCCGATACCGCGTCTGACACTTCAAACTGCGACGCTAGGAGGCTTTCCATGATTAGCAGGCTGGTCGTTGTGGTCATGATTGGTATCACCCTCGTAATGCCACTCTATGCTGCCCTGACCGGGGACATTGAGGGCACCGTTTACGACCCCAGCGGCGCGGTGGTGGCAGGCGCAAAAGTAACGATTGCAAACTTGGCTACCGGTGCTGTGCGCGTGCTGACAAGCAACGATTTGGGACAATTCGCAGCCCTACAGCTCGAATTGGGCGACTACCAGGTAACGGCGGAAAAGAGTGGGCTGCGCCAGTATTCGGAAAAAGCGCAAGTGCGCAGCAGTGAGAAGACCCGTCTTTCCATAAAGATGACGCTAGGGGCGACCTCGGAGAAGGTGGAAGTCAGGGGCGGCGCGGCACCGGTGCTGGATGTGAGCACCTCACAAGTGATTGGCCAGTCCCTGGATACGGCGGCTGTAGTTGCCCTCCCCAATCAGGGGCGTGATCCGGTCGCATTTGCCAATTTGGCTCCCGGCGTGGTGCCGGTGACCAAAGACAACCCATTTCTCGGCACCGGTAGCTTCAACTCCAACGGGTCACGGGGCCGGGCCAATAACATAACCGTGGACAACGCGGTTGCCACCGACATCTCGACGACCGGGGAGTCGGGAATCGGCACCCTCAGCCTAGACGGGGTCCAGGAAGTCAAGGTGATCACCAACAACTTCACCGCGGAGTACGGACGGAACTCGGGTGCCCAAGTGCAAGTGATTACTAAGAGTGGCACCAACAGCTACCACGGAAGCGTGTATGAATTCCACCAGAACGCCTTCTTCAATGCTCGAGATTTCTTCGATACCCGTGGCCGGCCAACACCGCTCATCCAGAACCAATATGGCTTCACGGCTGGGGGCCCGATCCTCAAGAACAAGATGTTCGCTTTCGGCCACTATGAGGGCCTAAAGACCCGAGGCGCTGGCTCCACCGCTACCGCGACTGTTCTAACTAGCGCGCAGGCGGCTGCCATTACCGATCCAACGGCGCTGGCGATTTTCCAGGCGGATGGATCCCCGTCGTCCTCGAGCGGCCAGCTGATTTCTGCGGCAACGAACAAGACCGATGCCCACTCCTGGTCATTGCGCTGGGACCAGCTCTTGCGCCGAGGAAAAGATACGGTCACCGTCCGTTATGCCGAAAACCCCGTGACCCAGGTGCGGCCTGGTCTCACGTTCGTCAATACCAATCTACCGAATTACGGAGCGGGTCTCACCAACAACTCTCGGGTGGCCTTCGTCAGTTACACGAGCACCCTCGGCTCGACGATGGTTAACCAGGCACGCTTCGAATACCAGCGTAGCCGGCCAGGTTTCCTTCCTTTTACCACGTTGAAGCCACCATTTCCGGCGCTCGTTCAAATCACCGGGTTCGACAATGTCGGGGAATCAAATATCATCCCGCAGGGACGCACACAGAACAATTATTCATACAGTGACACCTTCTCCTGGTCGAAAGACCGCCACCAATTCAAATTTGGAACGGATGTGTTCCGCTATCTGGCTCCCAGCTTCTTCGATTCGAACCTGCGCGGTACGGCCGTATTCGGGAGCGTTGCGGCTTTCCAGGCCGGGACGCCATCCCTGTGGACGCAGAACTTCGGCTCCACGGTGCGGCGTAACCGCTCCACTGACCTGGCCTGGTTCGCCCAGGATGACTTCCGCGTGACCCAGGCTCTAACGCTGAACTTGGGGTTCCGGATGGAAACATCCGGCGGAGTCGGCGAGCTGAATAACCTGATCTCCAACATTGACCCGACGAACCACTGTTCGCTCGGGGGCGGCGGCACAGGCCCTCTGGGCTGCATGGATGTGGGCGGGCAGGCCTTTGCGCGCACTTGGTACCCGGCACCACGTCTCGGGTTCGCGTGGAACCCCGGAAATAGTAAATTCGTGATGCGCGGCGGTTATGGACTTGCCTACGACTTTATCTTCTACAACCCAATCACAAATCTGCGTTTCTCACCACCCTTCGTCCCTTCCATAACAGTAAGCACCTTTACCGGCAACAATAGTTTCTCGAACTTAGTCGCGGGTACCGCACAGGCACAGTCGGACGCCCGGGCCGCTATCGGGCAGTTCTTGTCCACGCAAAAGAACTTCGGGAGCGTTAGCGCCGTGGACCAGCATCTCAAGAATCCACGCAATCAGCAGTGGAACTTTGGCACCGAGTACGAGATCGCGAGAGATTTTGTTCTGAAAACCAGCTATGTGGGAACGAAGAACGATCGCTTGTTGGCTACGCTGCCCATTAACCTCGTGAATCCAGCAAACATCCCCACTCCGGCTATAAGCACCGTCGACGAAACCGCTCGCCTGTCGTCGTTCGTCAGCACCTTCAAGCGCGAGAGCGGGAATGCCTCGGGCACGGTCGTGAATGATCGTTTCGATCCGCGATTCAATGCCGTCAATCAACTTCAAAGTGTTGCACATTCCAACTACAACGCCTTGCAAGTAGAACTCGTTAAACGCATGACCCATGGTCTGGCGTTCGACACCAATTACACCTATGGCCATAGCATCGACGACGCGTCCGATGCATTGAATGTATTGGTCAACGATGTTGCCAATTTCCAGGACTCACGCAACCTACAATTGAACCGCGCAAACTCGCAGTTTGATATCAGGCACCGCTTTGCGGCAAGCTTTCTGTATCAGTTGCCATTGAGCCAGCATTTTTCTGGGGCGCTGGAACGAGCCTTCGGCGGGTGGAGCTTGGGCGGAACGGCAGAAGTTCGGACCGGGTTCCCGGCCACAATCTTTTCCGGCGCCCGCTATGGGATTCCCGATCTCGCTCTCATCGGGAACGCGGGCAACCAGAACGTCTGGGCTGTAGGGAATGTGGACCAATTGCATCCTATTCCCGCCAACCACGGCTCGTTTGGCTCTCCCTGCCACCGTGGAGTACAAACGGGTGCTCCGGGGTGCGCCGGTGATAATTCGCTCAATTTCCCGCTGACCCAGCCACTGTTGGGCAATTTTGGTGACAGCGGCCGGAATGCCCTGCGACTTGCTGGAGTTCAGGATTTTGATTTTGTCGTGATGAAAGATACAAGAATCACAGAGGGAAAGAACTTGCAATTCCGATGGGAGGTTTACAACGCCTTTAACCGCGCGAACTTCAGCGGGTTTACCAACACCCTGACCTCGCCGTTGTTCGGGACCTACACGAGCACCGCGACTAACATGCGCCAGATGCAGGGCTCGTTGAAGTTCACCTTCTGACCAAGGGGTCGGTTCGGCACAACCGTCGCGTTGCGCGCCCGTCTATTGTCCGCGTCAGGAGATGTTCTGGAATTTTGACGGGTCACACCCGGAACTTGCGTAACCAGCCTGTTTTCAACAATATCGCTGAACGTTAAGGAATGAGGAAGAAGTCTTCCGACTACTGCAGCTTCGGGTACTCCCCTTTGGCTTGCTTCAGGATGGGGATATCGGGGTCGGCGTCTTTCCACAGGCTGAAAAAGTCCTGATACGCGGCACGCGCTCTAGTCTGGTCGCCCGCGAGGGCATAAGCGCGCCCCAGCTGCCAATGTGCCAGTGCGCCCAATGGAAAATTCATGAGACAACCAGGATGATCCCCGAACTTCTGGAACTCGGCTGCCGCTTTATCGGCTTGATCAAGACGCAACAACGCTTGGCCGCGGAGATAGGCCGGATAAAGCGTGGCTGGCCCCAAGGGAGCCGGCCCACCGAGTTCGTAGGCACTGGCACTCTGCAATATCTCGATGGCCCGGTCGGGGTGGTTCAGACCAAGCTCCGTGGCTGCGCGAATCGTGGGCAGCCAGTAGAGGTTCAGAATCGTATTCGACGGGTTGTTCCTGGCCAATTCGGCCGAGAGGGTCTGAGCGCGCTGGGGGGAGCCAGCCCGCGCAAGTGCCAAAGCAGCCAGGATACTCACATCTCTTGAAGATGCGAGTTTGAGGGCCGAATCGGCCATTTCGACAGCGCGCGCCGAATTACCGAACTCCGCCTCGCGGAGAGCCGCGTTGGCCACGTAAACCGCCGCAGTCTCGTTTTCGTCTTTGCGGCGAGCCACTTCGGCCGCGCGTCGAGAAAGGGTGAAAGCCTCGCGGCGATGGCCCGAATAGGCCGCCGTGTCAGATTGCAGGTTGAAGAAATCATCTTCAACGTCAGGGTTCGCGGCGGCCCAGGCCAAATCCTGCTGCATGCCGCGCGAATTCCCCTCGAGAAAATCTACGATGTAAGAATAGTGGTATCCGTTGCTGGGTTCGAGCTTGCGCGCCTCGCCCTGTTGAATGGCCAGCCGTGCCTCACGCAGGCGGTTGAGGTTGACGTATGCACTGACGAGGTTTCCGTAGTTATAAAAACCAGTTGGAGTGAGCCGCTCTTCCTCGAGCAGCACTTCTAACGCCTGTTCGTATTGTCCACGAGAAAGGCAGTTGTTGCCGAGACCATCCAGCGGAACCGCATCCTGCGGGTAGGTTTGTGCCCATAAGTGGAAGAGTTCGTCGGCCTTCTGCAGGTCACCCGTGACAAAATCATGATATTCCGAAGCAATTTGGAAACCTTCTTTTGTGCTCACGCGATCGCGAAGACCAAGGGCTCTTTCGAGGGCCTGCTTCGCGCGGCTGACTTCCCCTAGGTTGGCATACCGAAGTCCGAGCGCAAGATATGCCATGGCAAACTTGGGATCGAGTTCGACAGCCTGCCGAAAAAATGGAAGCGCGGCTAAGTCGCCTTTTTCTTCGCGGGTCTTCATCCCCAGGGTGTAAGCATTCAGAGCCTCCAGCGACGAAGTCGTGACGTTTTCGGGCTCCACGTCGTATTTCTGCACCGAGCCCAGCGATTCCCCCAACCGCTCGCGCAGTTTCGTCGCCGCCTCGCCCAGCGCCTTTAGTACCTGCTCCTTACCATTCGCCGTTACCTGTTCCTCCGCCAACGGATCCCCGGTGCGGCAGTTGACCGTTTTCAACCCCAGCACATACTGGTGGCCCAAACTAGAGATGGATCCTTCGATCGTGGCTACGCTGGCCGTGCGCTGGCAAACCTCGCTGGCCAGTTTGTCCGTCAGCCGCGCGTCCTTTGGCTGAGCCATCAAGGAAAGCGTCTGCGCAATGTGCTGGTCCGAGAGCAGGTTTAGAAACGGCGACTGCTCCAATTGCGCGGAAAGTCCCTGGCGCAGGGTTCCGTCGAAAACAGGGTCGCCGGTCGAGTTGTCGAAATCCGCGAGAACGATTGTGTCTTTTGTGGTCAGCTTCGAGGGGCGCTTGAGATAGAAGTAGCTACCCCCAACCAGCGCGACCAGCACGACGGCCACAGGAGGAATCACCTTCCCCCAGTTTCGGGTGCGTGGCGCGGCTTCGACACCGGCGGG
>Ga0307479_10006403_pt1 | contig 10810 bp, 7 predicted proteins | sample atmos_gasesECM4C_FD_203743 | JGI IMG/M metagenome (GOLD analysis project Ga0307479, IMG submission 203743) | Hardwood forest soil microbial communities from Morgan-Monroe State Forest, Indiana, United States - atmos_gasesECM4C_515 | ecosystem: Environmental > Terrestrial > Soil > Temperate...
CGTGCGCGCTTCCGCATACTCCGCAGTGCCCGGATGGGCGCCATTGTGAACCAGAGACGAGCCCAGCAAGTAGCACAGGATCGCGCTATCTCCCTTCTGCTTCAGATTTCTCCGCAACTCCTGCAGGCTGTCTTTGCGGCCGTTTTGCTGGATGTCTGCCAGTTCCAACGCGGCAATGGGAAGGTCCGCACCCGGCGCCATTTTGCCGGCACTGCGGAATTCGTCCCGCGCCCGGTCGAACTCGCCGGACAGCGCGTGCAGCACACCGAGTTCGAATAGGAGCTTCTCGCTCGCCGGCTTGTTCTTGAGTCCCGACTGCACTATCTCGATGCCCAACGGGTACGCGTTGTGGTCAATGCAGATCGTGGCGAGATCGAGGTAGCTGTTTTCATCCGAAGGAGCGAGAGCAATGGCTTCGCGAAGCCGGTCAATCGCGAGTTGGGTCTGATGGTTCTTTTCATAGGCCTGAGCCAGCAGATTCAAGTTATCCACGGAGCGGCCCCGTGACTCGGCCTCCTTCAGGGTGTGAATTGCGTCCTCGTAGTCGCCTGCCAGGTAATGGGCTAGCCCAAGGTTGTAAGTCAGGATCGGGCTGTGAACGCCATGTGCTGCGATGTCCTCGTAGACGTGGGCTGCCCGCTGGTAGAGGCTGTTCCTTCCCAGCAGATAAGCCAGGTGCATTTCGATCTCGGGAGGCATGGCAGAGATTGCATTGCCAGCCAGATCGAGGTGGCTGCTCGCGGCGGCGGCATTGTTCTTTCTCAGTTCAAGGAGCGCCCCGTAGGCGTTCAAAATCGCGTCTCGTGGTTTCAGCTTGAGCGCCTGCTCCGTGTGTTCCGCGGCTAGAGGCCTCTTGGTCTGCCACTCGAGTATGGCGAGATTCTTCAGCGCCGGAAAGAAATCGGGCCGTGCTAAGAGAACTTGCTGAAACGCAGCCGCCGCTTTGCCGGATTCCCCGCTGCCAAGCAGGGCCAGTCCTTCCAGGTTCCCGACCTTAGGATTGCCGGGATACTGCTGCCGAAGATTTCGAATGTGATCGAGCGCTTGAGCCCATTGCTGCTGTTGGACTAGTTGGACGGCCAAGCTGTACTCCGGCGGATCCTGCGCCAACGAATCCGCCGGGGCCGACAGCACGACGAGGGAGAAAACTAGCGCCCGAAGCCGCATCAGAATTCCAGGCGAGCCCCAAGCTGAATAGACCGGGGTGTGAAGACTCCCGTGGCTTTGCCGAACGTCCCGCTGGTCAGATCGCCGTCGAAGCTGTTCAGGTTAACGCGGTTGAACAGGTTATAAATCTCGGCGCGGAATTGAAATTTCGAACCCTCGTGTAGCCACGGCGTTTTGAAGTTCTTCAGGATGGAGAAGTCCACCTGTGCCATGCCCGGTCCGTGAACGGTGTCGCGGCCAACGTCGCCTTCCTGTCCCAGTGGCGGTGCCGGGAAAGCAGAGGCTGGAAAGAGACCCCTCTGATAGTCCGAACGGCTGTGCGTTTTGTTCAAGGTGAACGCGGGCCGCATCGGCAAGTCATAGTTGTTGCCGTCGCCATTGTAGTCGCCACCTGTATTTCCGATGACCTGGCAGCTCGGTGTCACGGTCGTCGAGCAGGTGGGATCGTTCCATACCGGCACGAAACTGGCACTGGTGAACACAGTTGCCGGTAAGCCGCTCTGGAAAATGGCGAGGCTACTCGCCTGCCAACCTCCGAAGATGGCGCGCACTGGTCGGCCCAGATTGCTGAAGGACGGGAGATCGGCCACAAAATTCAAAGCGACTTTCTGTCGAATGTCGTTCGGGGACAACCCGCGCTGTGCGGGTACATTGTATGCGTCGATCACCTCAGCATATACGGCACCCGATCCCGGCCCCACGGCATTTACCAAATCAATGGCCTTGCCCAGCGTATACGACGTCTGGAAGGTGTAACCCTTGCTGAAGATTTTGCGCAGCGAAACCGTCGCACCGTTGTAGCTGGATGAGGCACTGTTATCGCCGTAGCTGACAGTTGCGAAGTAGGGATTGAGTCGGTGCAGAGTATCCTGATTTTGGATCAGGTCCCCGGCGAAACGGTTGCGGTCAATCACCGTGTATAGGTGCCTGCCCACCGACCCCACGTAGTCTCCTTCGATAACCCAGTCGTGCAGGGGACTGTACTGCACTCCGAGGAACCAATTCTCCGCGTACGCGTACTTAATCGCCTGGTCCGCGCCACCCACCGATGCGAGGTAGCCTGTCGGGCCGCCAGCAGGATTCAATCCCGGGGTAATAGGCGGATAGACAAACCCGTAGGGTGCGGTGTCTGTGGTCCCGAGCGCATACACCGGTTGCGGACCGGTCGGGTTCAGGGTAGAAGCAGTGGCCGACGCGACGAACGGTGGATTGTTCCGGGTGGCATCGCTCCACACCTTGTTGGGCCAGCGGTCGAAGAAGACGCCGAACCCGCTGCGCACCGAGATCTTGCCCTGGCCGGTGGGGTCCCACGCGAATCCTAATCGGGGCGCAAAATATCCCTTCCGGTTATCCGTGAACATGTCTTTTACGCGGACCACCTTCGCGCCTGCAATCCGTTGCGCAAGTGCATTGCCCGGTCCCAACTGCAGGTTGGTCATATCCCCGTTGGCCTCGGTCGGGTTTCCGGAAAAGTCCCAACGCAATCCCAGATTTACCGTCAATGTTCGCCGGACTTTCCAGTCATCCTGAAGATAGAACCCATAGGTGGTCGACCGGTAGCCAAAGTTTTGGAAGGGGAGTCCGCCGGTTTCAGCGTTGAAGTTTATCCCTAGCTCCTGAAACGGCTTGTCGGTCGCAAAATCGAACGCATTCTGAAAATTGAATGTCGGACGGTAGAGTGGGCCCGTGAAAGGGGCATTGTCCTGATCGCGATAGATATCAAACCCGAACTTGAAGGACTGTGAGCCACGATTGTACGACACCATGTCGCGCCAGTGGAAATCGTTCTGTACGAAGCCGGCTGGTCCCCAACCTGCCCCGAATCCCGTCATCCCAGTCACATTGATGGCCGGTACGCTCGGGTGGCTCACCGGCGAAGCCCCGTAGTCCAGCGTGAAACCCATGGCCGCTTCGTTGACCAGGTTCGGAGAGAACACGTGCGTGAAGTTTACACCCGCGTAATCGGCTTCGGCTGGCGGTCGCGTATTGAACGCCGGGCGAGGGCCGGGGCTGCTTTGTTGCGCTGTCATTCGGAAGACATTGGCGTAGAAGCGGTTCGATCCATCTCCGAATATCTGGTCCAGGCGCGCGTTCCACTGAATCCCATCGCGCGGGGTGCTGGTGGAGAGCACACCTACCTGGAGTAAAGCCATGTTACAAGGCATTCCTACGGAGTTCGTTCCACTGCATGCTCCCAAACCAACCTTAGTCATGTAGTCGGCAACGGTAATCGGGGCCCCAGAAGCTCCTACCGCAGCTGGATACGTGGTTAGTAGCTTGGTTGCAATACTGTTAGGGAAGTTTGTCTTAGCGAAAGCAACAAAATCGGGAGCCTCCACCGTGTAGGTGTTGGAGAATGCTAGTGCTGACTTTAATTGATCGTAGCTGGCGAAGACGAAAGTGTGATCCTTGCGGATCGGCAATCCTACGGATCCACCGAACTCGTTGCGACGGGAAACCGGCACCAGTCGTCCGGTGATTGGATCTGGGATGTGTTGAAGAGCGGTGCGTGCCGTCAGCTTGTTGTCAGTGTGATACTCGAACAAGCTACCGTGGATCTGATTCGTACCTGACTTCGTTGTGATCTGCGTCAGAATCGAGCTGTTGCGGCCATACTGTGCCGAGTAGTTGTTAACAGAAACTTTGACCTCCTGAATGGACTCCGGATTGGGCGAGAGCTTTGCGCTGCCCCCATCCGGATTGTCATTCACTGAGGTGTCGTCAATGTAAAAACCATTGGAGGATCCGCGCTGGCCATTCGCCGTGACTGACGGCGCATTGGCCGCGTTGAAGATATCATTCGCTCCCGCGCGGTCTGAGACCAGCCCGCTGCCCGTGACTCCGGGAGTCTGTGCGATCACGTTGAGCGCATTCCGACCCTCGAGGGGAAGGTTGAGAACCTCTTGGGCCGTCGTGAGTTCAGAGATGTGCGCTTCCGATGTCTCGACCACCGGCGGTGCGCCGGTAACATTCACTTTGGTCGTTACTTGCCCCACTCTTAGCTGAAGAGGCACTGCCTGCACGCGGGCTACGTCAAGGACAACCCCCGACTGCACGGCCGTATCGAATCCTTCCTTGGAGGCCTCGACCCGGTATTGCCCGGCGGGCAGCGTCGGCACCCGGTAGTACCCGCTGGCCGACGTCTTGGTGGCAAACTCGAGACCCGTGGACTCGCTGGTGACGCGAATATTTACGTCCGCGATGACGGCGCCACTTGCGTCCGACACCGTTCCTTCAATGGCGCTGCTGAACTGGGCCATCGCGGGCCTGCTCGCGGACAGCGTGAGCAGTAAAACCCAGCAGAATGCGCCGATGAACGGAAAATCTCGATGCAACGACCGGAATGCAGCCACGTATCGCTTCATATTTCTGATCCTCACCCTTTCCGAAAAACCCCACGTTTGTCGGAACCGTCCTTGCGGACTCGGACAAAGATTGGAGAAGGAGAACGTAGGCCCGCGCCCGAGGCCTGTCGCGTTGTAAACGGACTATTGACAGGAAGAACGAAATTGACTACAAGGCTAAAGCCCGGTCAGCATTCTTCTGCGACTTCCAGCGGGCCAGGTAGAAGCATTGATCACCTCTGCGGACCTGGTCATCCTGAAGCGACCCTAGTTCGTGGGAACCACAACGCCACGTTGCAGCGCGGCGCTCACGGCCTCGGCGCGATCGCTCACGTACAGCTTGGCGAAGATTCGGATCGTGTGATTGCGAATCGTGTTCTCGCTGTTCCCCAGAACCTTGGCGATCTCTCGGTTCGTGAGGCCGCGCACCAGCAACTTGAGCACCTCCAACTCCCGCGGTGTGAGGTCGTGGCGGTCTTCACGCCCGGCCAGGATCGGCCGAACGCACGATTGAATCCATTCGCCGCCCGCGTAGATGTGCCGGATCGCTCCAGTGAGTTCGTCTCGTCCGACGTCCTTGAGAACGTATCCTGACGCCCCGGCTTGCAGAGCCTGGTAAACCTCTTCTTCGTTGGCGTAACTTGACAGCACCAACACCTTGGCGTCGTCGCGAACTTCGCGCATGCCAGCTAAGGCCTGCATCCCTCCGCCCTCTGGCATTCGCAGGTCGAGCACCACCACGTCGGGTTGCAGGTCTTTGAATTTTTCGACGGTCTGCGCGCCGGTGCTGGCCTCGCCGGCAACCACAATGCCTGGCTCTTTGTTCAGCAGGCTCTTGAGCCCCATACGAAAGATGAGGTGATCGTCAGCAATCAGCACGCGAATGGCATCAGGCATGGGACCTCCCCCCGTTGTTACCGTCGCCGGAAAGCCATGATCGCAACGGCTCGCCGAGCCGACGAGTCCAGGGAGGCGCCACTTTCCAGAGTTGCCTGCGCCGCGAAGATATCGGCACCGTCAACGACACTTGCGTTCCAGTGCTCCCGGACGTGATTGTCAGGTTTGCCACGAGGCTCTCTGCACGCTCGCGCATTCCCGTAATCCCGAAGTGCCCTTCCTCGGATCCGGGAACCGTGGATACCTCAAACCCGTGCCCATCATCTTCGATGAACATCTTCAGCTTCCGGTCGTCAAACACCAGACGTACCGCGATCCGGGTCGCCTTGGCGTGTTGGGTGGCGTTGGCGACCGCCTCCTGCGCAATGCGTAGAACTTGCGCCTCGGCATCGCCCGACAACCGCTCGGGCGTTCCCTGACTGGTCACCGTCAGTTCCACGTGGCTTTCGGCCATCTGCGAGCGAAGCACCTTGCGCAGCATGTTCTCCAGAGATTGATCGGTGTGCAAGGTGCGCAGCGCAGCAATAGAGCGATGGGCCTCGCGCCGGCTTTGGCGGGCCATGTGAAGCGCCATCGTGACCGGAGCAGGTTCCACCTCCGGGCGGGGGCCGTGCAGCGCCGATTCCAACTGCAACGCGATGCCGGCGAAACTTTGTGCCAGCGTATCGTGAATTTCGCGGGCCATACGTGACCGTTCCTCCACCACCGCGCTCATCCTCCAGTGCTCGGCGCGAAAATATAGGAACACGCCGGCCACTACAACAATCATCAGCACGAATGCGGCCTGCAGGACGTGACGCGTGTCCCACCACGGCGGGCCCGCCACCAGCCCGATGTCTTCGCTGGCGCGGAGAAGGAGGGCAAACGACGTGAGATTCTCCGTGTACGCCGGGTCGGCGACGCACACTCCCCTGAGCCGCAGCAGGCTGTTCGGTTGCAGGCCCTCAAACATCAGATCCTGACGCGCCCCCTGCAAAATGGCCCGATAGGCCTGGTGCCCGCTTTGCAACTCCAGCACAACCGACTGGCCCTTTACCTGACGCTTGGCTTGCAGGCGGCCCTCAATCTCAACCAGCATTCCGCTGAAGGCTCCGGTCGCGGCCTGCGCAGCGGTTACCGACAGGGGTGGAGCCGGTCCTCTCGACCACAGCAGCCGGAGCGTCGGATTTCGCAGAGTCAGTCCCGCCGGCCGGGCGTCGACGCTTCCACTGACCTGCACCTCATCACCGATTTTTACCGAAGATCCCTGCGCGGAGTCCACCGCAGCGCCCCCGGAGGAATCCTCGATGTACAACGTCGGAGTAGTAAGGACGACACTCCCACGGACGGTAACAGGTCCCTGGTGCGGATCGGAAACAAAACGCAAGCTGCTCAACGGGGGCGTGCGCGTCACCATGGACGGACTGTTGCTCGAGGAGTCCGTTGGCCCGACTGCTTTTCCACTGTACGGCAGGAGGGAATTGAAGCCTGTCTCCGTCTGCATCCGTTCCGGCGAGTCGATGACTTGCGTACTGGCATCCATTGCCGACAAATCCGCCGCCGCAGCGGGCTCGGCTCGAACGTTCTTCCACAAGCCTCCCGAGGAATAGGACCGCAGCCCGATTCGTCCGGTTCGGGCACAATCGATTTCGCGCATGGCCACAACCGTGTCTTGTCGTGTCTCCAGATCCGAAGCTACCGCCGCGATCTCACATGCGACTGCGATCACCTTGAGGTGATACCAGTGGAAGGGATGAATCGGCTTGGCCACGGGCACTGCTTCGTATTCCATCCAGCCGTGGTCAGCGCGGCCAATGACCATGGTGTTATTTCGGTCCCGCAATCCCACGTAGTAGCCGTCGTAAGCGTCTACCCCTTCCTCCTCGTCGCTGGAGCGGACAATCAGACCTGCGTCCCCGTTTTGTCCAAGCAAGAGAAGGTCTGCCTCCACCGTGTAGTCGGTCCAGGCGGGTGACCCCGTGATGAGCTTGGCCCCCCGCTCATCTGAATTGTTGCGTATGGCGCCTCGGTAAGAGTCCCAACTTCCGCCGTAGGCGTGCCATTCCGCCGTTTTGCCGACGCCGAAAGAATCGTGATAGTGAGGGGCTCGCCGGGAACTGAACCAATAGCCAGTCGCTGCCAGTGCGGCCATGATGAAGAAGCACGAGAACGCGCTCAACCAGCGACGCACGGGACGCAGCCTCTTCAATGCGATACCCTCCAGTTCACGGACAGCATTCTCTGAACTTCCGCGCTGTCAATGTTTGCTTTCGTGACCAGCACCGGCTTCAGTTCGATTTTGTCAGGCACCGGCTCCCCGCGTTGCCGCGCTGCAATTGTCTGGATGGCTCGGAATCCCATTTCATAGGTATTCTCCACCACGATCGAGTCTATGTCGCCGTGCCGGATGCCAGCCATCAGGTCCACTTCTTGCTCACATCCGATCAACTTGACACCCCTGCCTTTTCCCAGCGCGCTCAAAGCCGCCCAGGTTCCTTCAGTTGCGGTTACGCCCAGCGTGATAATCGCGTCAAGCTTGGGCCCGTCGTTCAGAATCTCTTGTGCGATCTGTTGTACCTCGGCAGTATTGGAAGACCCCGATCTTTTTTCAACCACCGAAACCTGGGGAAAACTCTTCGCCAGTTCCTCTTCAATAGCTCGGACGCGGAGAACGCTTCTCGGTCCAGACGGATCCAGCCCGAGCAGCGCCACTGCTCCTTTCCCGCCCAGCACTGTTCCCACGCGCCGAGCCGCAAGACGGCCTGTTTCCTGGTCATCATTGAGAATGTACGAGAGCCCTTTCCCCGGAGGGATCGGCAGCGAAGAGCGAATCACCACCGTGGGAATGCGCTTGGACAACGCCTGGCGCACGGAGCCTACCAGCGCGAGATAATTCGTCGGTGCGACGACCAGGCCGACGTAGTCGGAATCAATTGCTCTCTCCACCAGCGCAATCTGACGCTCAACATCATCCTCGCGAGTCGGCGCGTTCCAGTAAATCCGGAATCCGGTCTCGCTCCCTGCTGCTGCTGCTCCCACATGCGCCGCTTCCCAAAACTCGGTCGCCGTCGTGCCGGGAATCACGGCGATGGTTCGCGAACTCTGTGAGCGGCAGCCGAAAGTAGTCAGTTGACACAACAGCAACACCCCGCACATCCGCCTGGCGATGGCACGCCCCCTAGTCAATCGCCGGGGCTTTACTTCACAGCCGGCGCAGCTAGCGGCACAATCCTGAGCTCTCGGCGCCCCAAATTCCATCGTAGCGCTCACCCTCACACTCCTTCTCGGTTCGCACGGTCTAGCCATCCAGACCTCAGTGCGCCAGAGCCAGACCACGTTAACTATCCAGCCTTCGCGGGCAGTCTGTGGGAGAAGAGACTGAGCGACAGGCCGTTTGGTTGACCACGCGCTGAATTTCGAATGAACTATGGTATGCCCCGATCTCACCCAATAGTCTAACCGGGAAGAGATATTCCCCGCCCCGTGCTGTGTGTAATCACCTATGAAACCGAGGATGAGGCGATCCGGATCGCCTACGACTCTAAAGATGGTCTCCACGCCACCGTCCTCGGGACCGACCTCCAGCGCGCATCGCGTGGCCCGGCAAATTCGGGCCGGGCGCGTTGTGATCAGCGGCATGGACGGATGATCCGCAGGCACCCTGGGGAGGATTCAAATCCTCGGGCGTCGACCGTGAATATGGGGGATACGGGATCGAGGCGTTTCTCGAAACCCGCGCCATACTTGAGTCTTAAGGAGGCAATCTCATGAACCAGCACCTGACGATTTCTCCCAGCCAAGCCGCGGATCGTCTCGCGATCCGAGAACTCGTTGAGACCTATGCACATTGCGCCGACCGTCGCGATGCGAACGGTCAAATATCTCTCTTTACCGCAGACACTCACTTCGCGGTGTACATGAACGCCAAGGACCCGAAGCCTTCGCAGGAACTGAACTCACGCGAGGCGCTGGCTCCAGTCTTCGCAGATCTGAACAAGTATGTCGCCACAATGCACTTCGTCGGGCAGAGTACGATTCTCAGCCTAACGGATGACCGAGGCACGGGGGAGGCCTACTGCCTGCCGCATCACCTCACAGTCGACGGTGACAAGCGACATCTGATGATCGCAGCGCTACGCTACTACGACACGTTCGCGAAGATGGACGGATCGTGGCTCTTTGCAGAGCGCCTGCTCTACGTCGACTGGCTGGAGGGGCGTGTACTCTCATGACAGCGAGTAGCCAGGTGTCTTCCATCAGCTCGGCAGTTCAAGGTTGCCGCGCCGACAGAGCGCGCTGTCCCTGTCCACCGATGAACGGAAACAGCCAGCGATTTAGATCAATATCAGGCGTAATCCTGTTGCACGGGAACGGTAACCGAGCACTTACCCTGCTTGAGCGAATCGGTCTTCGTTTGCCTTGTGATTTGTGCATCGCGGCTGTCGAGCGCCGGTGCCTGTAACGTTTCGATTTCCATCGTTCCGCTAATACCGCCACCAAAGTCGAGTTCCACCTCGAGGTCTGCTGCCGCGTCCTTGTTCAGCATGATCACGGATGTGTGCCGGCAGTTTCGCGGCATACGCGGTTGCATTGACTCCCGCATCGTGGAGCTTCGTCGGGAACTCGGTCTTTAATAGTGTTCCGCCGCTGAACGAGCCTGCAAACTTGAGCCCGTACGCGACCGGCTCCAACAGATACTCCGAGCCAAATGTCGCAATAGGTGTACAGAAAGGATGCGGATGTGCGGCAACTTGTTCGGCAGTTTTGCCATTCGCTTGCAGAAGCGCGTCCCCGGGCAACGATCCTCCCACGGAATTGGCCACAGATTTGCCCGTACCACCGTGCAGATTGACGCCGGAGTAGTCATTACTCGCCAGCAGCAGCGAGTAGTCGGCTGACCAAAGCGCAGCGGCAAAGACGTCGGAGACACTGGGCTTGCCTTCGCGATAGCACGTGTTACCTTCGGTCATCCGCACGCGCGCACCGATCTTACTGGCCGCAGCCGTTGCGATACTCGCTGCGTTCTGCACCTTTTGAATCGTCGCCCGTTTCAGCAGGTTCAAAATATTAATCTCGCGGTTGGTCGCCGGCCCGCCAAAGTAATAATGATGACTCAGGGTCGTTACACGGGCGGAGCTTGGAGTATCTGCACGAGCGATCTTTGTGTCCACAAACGCCTCCACCACTTTGTTTGATCATCTGGGTGAGCGGTTTTTGACGCGCGTGTGCATAGGCATTTTCCGCCGCTTGAGTCAGGGGCGACCTGATGTTGAGTGCTGTCGACTAGATGAGTGGCGAGAAACACGCTAGCGGTAATTGAGCGATTGCTGACAGAAGCCGACGTCTCGTCACTAGTCGGCTGTCTTTGTCACACGCGACTTCCGGTTTGGCGACGAGCCAGTCACGGACGATCCGGGTTATAA
>Ga0307479_10006404_pt1 | contig 10810 bp, 6 predicted proteins | sample atmos_gasesECM4C_FD_203743 | JGI IMG/M metagenome (GOLD analysis project Ga0307479, IMG submission 203743) | Hardwood forest soil microbial communities from Morgan-Monroe State Forest, Indiana, United States - atmos_gasesECM4C_515 | ecosystem: Environmental > Terrestrial > Soil > Temperate...
TATAATCGCAGTCGGTTTCAGGTAGGGCTGTGTGAGTTTGAGAAATGCGCCCGCCACGATGGCGGGGACCACTCCGTTGGGCCGATGGCCTGCGTGCTGACGACGGGCGGAGCCCTTCGAGGATCAGGATAAACAAACCCCGCCCCTACAGTGGCGGAGAAGCTCTTGGCGTGTCGGGAATTGTGGAGGGAGCTTGATCGTTGGGCTGGGTACTGACATCGCTGAGGTGGGGCGCCTTCGGGCTGCCATTGAGCGGCATGGAGAGACTTTTTTGCGGCGCGTTTATACCGCTGGTGAGCGGGAATATTGCGAGCGGTTTAAGAACAGATATGAGCGGTATGCCGGGCGCTTTGCGGCGAAAGAGGCGGCGATGAAGGCGTTGGGGACTGGGTGGAGTCGCGGCGTTCGCTGGGTGGACGTGGAAGTGGTGCGGGAGAAGGGCGGGCGGCCTACGATCAAGTTGGCCGGTGAGGCTGCCAATGTTGCTGGTCGCCTCAATGTGAAAAATATCGCCCTGAGCATTACGCACACTGCCGAGCAGGCTTTCGCGCAAGTCATTTTCGAGAGTTGAACCACGGACGGCCGTGCGTGCGGGACGCGGGGATCTGGGCCAGCAGCCGGCAAGATGCCGGCGCTACCAATTCCGAGTTAAGTCAAAAGCAGATTCCTCACTATGCGGGCCGATCCGTTCGCGAGAAGCGAACGGGAAGGAAAAAATCGGCCTGCTGCGTTCGGAATGACAATTTGTTGGCGCGCTCTAGGTTGTTGGCACGCTCTAGCGAACTGTGGACATATGCGCGTAAAGGTGGTCTCTCCCCGAGTTATTTCACTACTAGAAATGAGCCTAGGGCTAGGGCGTCGATGCCGGAGCAGTAGAAGCTGCGGACGGCTTCGCGAGGGTCGGAGACTAACGGTTCGCCGAAGAGGTTGAAGGAAGTGTTGACCAGAACCGGGGCCGGGGCGGACTCTCCGAATTTTTGGAGGAGGCGCCAGAAGCTGGGGTTGGAATTTTTGTCGACGGTGTGGACGCGGACTTCGCGGCCGTTGAAGGCGAACTGCTCGAGGCCGGGGACTTGGTTTCGTAGGGTGCCGAGCGAGGCCATGAAGCGGCAATTGGGGGAGCAATCGAAGAATTCCGGGGCGCGTTCGGCGGGGACCGACAGGGCGAACGGGTGAAAATCGGCGCGGTGCTTGATGTACTGATTCACGTTGTCGATTACGTATTCGGAGAAGGGCGAAGCGAGGATGCTGCGATTGCCTAACGCGCGGTGGCCGAACTCGGTGCGGCCCTGGCACCAGGCGACGATTTTGTCGCGCTGCAGAAGTTTTATACTTTCGGCGATCAGTTGCTCTTCGCCGGACAGGTATTTGTAGATGATTTTGCAATTGTCGAGAACGGCTTTGATCTCCTGGGAGACCAGGTCGGGGCCGAGCGCGAGGGTGGTCATCGGGGCGCGGCCGGATTTTCCGGAGAGTTTCTTGCGAGCGAGAAAAGCGGCGCCCAGAGCGGTTCCGGCGTTGCCGGCGACGGGCTGAACGTAGACTCGGTCGAACGTACTGCGGTTTTCCAAGGCACGAACTAGAAGAACATTCAAGAAAACGCCGCCGGCTACGCATAGCGAATCCGCGCCGGTCTGAGCCTGGAAGTGGTGGGCGACTTCGAGGACGGTTTCTTCGAGGAAGAGTTGCGCGCTGCGGGCCAGGGCTGCGCACACTGCGGGATCTTCACGGAATTTGTCTTTGTGGAGTCTTAGCTCGCGGTAAAACTGCGGGGAAAAGGTGCCGCGCTCGTCCGGGCCGGCGGCGAAATAACGGCGATCGAGGACCGGGAGGCCGTGCGAATCGGTGCGAAATAACTTGCGAAAGACGGGGAGGTATTCGGGCTGGCCCTGTCGGCCGAGCCATTGCACCTTGTGCTCGTCGTAGTGGGGGCGAAGTCCGAGCAACGCGGTGATCCGCGAATAGAACCAGCCGAGGCAATCGGGAAATTGCATGGTGCGCAGCGGGCGGATTTCGTCATTTTCGCCGAGGGAGATTTGGCCGCAGCGTGAGGCTGCGCCGCCGTCGAGGGTGAGGATCAGCGCGCGATCGAAGCCGGAAGTGTAGTAGGCGCTGGCGGCGTGGCACAGGTGATGCTCGAACTGCTGCAGCTTGACGCCGTTGCTCAGGTGATGGCGAAGTTGGGGGATCGAGGTGGATTTGCGCAGATCCCGAGCGCGCGCGGATAGGCGCTTGCGGCGTGCAGAAAATTTCGAGCCTAGGCCAGATTCACGGAGGCGGGCTTGTTGCGGAAGGTCGGCAAGCGCGGCGACGGTCAGGTCAGCGGGGCGGACGCCGCTTTGTTCGAGGATTCGTGTGATGGCGCGACTGGGAACAGTGCCGGCGCCGAGTGAGCGGTTGAGCTTTTCTTCCTCGATGGCGCCCAGGATTGATTTTTCATCGAGGAACGCGACGCTGGAATCCTGGTCGAGGCTGGCGATCCCAAGAACGAGCATAGAGGAAGCTTCTCACCCTCGCGAGGCGTGCTGAACGGCAAAAATTTCGGACGTTTCCGGATTTGCATTGAGGTGGCCTGCGCTCGCGGAAACCACGCGCGCTTGCACCATTTGATTGGGAGGCCATTCGCCGGCCACATGAACTTGGAGGCGGTTGCTGGAGATGGCGGGTGTCCATGCTGAATTTGGCGGCGACGTGACCGTGGGTGCCCGCGAATTGTGACGCAGGGTGAGAACTTCGAGCGTCCGATCGAGTTGCGCCTGATGAAAAGCTGCGGATTTTTTCTCGCCGAGGGCGCGTAGTTCGCGGGCGCGGCGATGAATTACCGCGGCAGGAAGCCCGCCGGGCAGGCCGGCCGCGTGAGTGCCTGGACGCTTCGAGAACGAGAAGACGTGGAGATAGGTGAAGGGTAGGCGCTCAATAAAGGAAATCGTGGCGGCGTGGTCGTCTTCCGTCTCGCCGGGGAAACCGGCGATTACGTCGGCTCCAATGGCCGCCTGCGGGAGATGCTCGCGGATGAGTTCGACGCGGCGAGCGTAGTGCTCGGAGCGATACCAGCGGTGCATGGCGGCGAGGATGCGATCGGAGGCGGATTGCAGCGGCATATGGAAGTGTTGAGCGATGCGGGGCGTCGAAGCGAACAGCGCGATCAGATCCTGGGTGACATCGAGCGGCTCGATCGAGCTGATACGGAGGCGCTCTACGGGCGTTTTGTCGAGGATGCTGCGAAGGAGATCGTCGAATTCAATGCGCGGGGAAAGGTCGCGGCCGTACGTGCCTAGGTTGATGCCGCTCAGAACGATTTCGCGGTAGCCCGATTCGCTGAGATTGCGGATTTCTGCGAGGACATCGGCTGGCGGCAGGCTACGGCTTTTTCCGCGCACAAAGGGAATGACGCAGTAAGAGCAGCGGCTGTTGCAGCCGTCCTGAATTTTCAGCGTGGGGCGCGTTTGATTCCCTTCCCCACCGAGGACCGGCGCTGCGAGAAATGTGCTTTGCGCGAAAATGTCGCCGGTTAGGATTTTCGTTGGGGCGCTCGCTCGAGAAAGCACTTCGCTTGCAGATGGATTGAAAGCGAGGAGCGATTCGGCAGGGATCAAGCTGCCCGGCGGGGACGACGCCCCTTGCGCTGCTGGCATAAAGCGGGCGGCTAGCTCGGAGACTTGCGGCTTGTGCGAATTGCCGACGACCCAGCTGACGCCTGGTAGCGCGGCGAGCTCTTCGGGCGCTCGTTGTGCGTAGCAGCCGGTGACGATGACGCGGGCGGCGGGGTTGCGTGCGTGGATCTTGCGGATGGCGTCGCGAGCCTGGGAATCGGCAGCGGCGGTGACGGTACAGGTGTTAACGACGACGACGTCCGCGGCAGCGGAATCAGAGGCGGCCAGGCACCCCCGATCACGCAGCTGGCGCTCGATCGCGGCGCCGTCGGCTTGGGTGGCGCGGCAGCCGAATTGTTCGATGTAAAAGGTGGTCATTCCGCCGTAAAAGACTTGCTGAACCAGATTTCCCGACAAGAATAGGCGACAAAATTATGCAATAAGAGCAAAAGATTGATCTCCATACAGAGATCACCGGATGTACGGCGCGGAAGAAGAGCAGGAAGCTGCAGAGGGCTCGAACTGCCGCCCGCCTATGATAACTGCTTCGGAAAACCGCGCAAAGTCTTGATCGGAGAACACCCACCCTTGAAGGAAGAAAAAATCGTAGTGCAACAGACGACCGGGGGGCTCAGCGCCTTTACTCGCTACACCGTGACCGCTACAATTCCCTCACGCATGGCGCGCCAACGGTATTCGCCCTCCGCATTGATCGATCCCAAGCTGTCGATTGTGATTCCGGTTTACAACGAGAAGAACACCATTGATGAAATCTTGCGGCGCGTGCTGGACACGGAGCCGCGCAAGGAAGTGATCGTCGTCGATGACTGTTCGACCGACGGCACCAGGCAAATTCTGGAGAACATGGCCGCGCGGCAGGCGAACGGGGAGGAGTCGGCACCGGCTCAGGATGGGGCCGACGCGATTGAGCTGCGCGACGTGCGATTTTTCTTTCAGACGCACAATCAGGGCAAAGGCGCGGCGCTGCGGCGAGGATTCGCGGAGGTCACTGGCGATATTGTGCTAGTGCAGGATGCCGACCTGGAATATGATCCGCGGGACTATCCGAAACTGCTGGAGCCGATTCTGGATGGGCGGGCGGATGTGGTGTATGGCTCGCGGTTTCTGGGCGGGCCGCAGCGGGTGCACTATTTCTGGCACTACGTTGCGAACACCGTGCTGACCTTGCTGTCGGACATTTTTACGAATCTGAAGCTCACCGACATGGAGACTTGCTACAAGGTTTTTCGCAAGGAAGTCTTGCAGGGAATTCAGCTGCGGTCGAACCGGTTTGGATTTGAGCCGGAGATTACCGCGAAGATCGCTAAGGGAACCTGGAGGGTCTACGAGGTACCGATTTCTTATGCCGGGCGCACGTATGAAGAGGGCAAGAAAATTACGTGGAAAGACGGACTGAAGGCGCTTTGGTACATTGTGCGATTTACGTTTTCGGATTGAAGGTAGGGCCCCGGTCGAAACGCGCCCGCCACGGTCGGCGGCCGCTACAAGTTAGTAGGATAGGTTGGTGGCGGCGCTCGCTGAAAGAGGTCAAAAAAAAGCTCGCCACCCTTCGAGGCTCAAGGTAAACGGTCGGCGGCCGTTAGGGTTGGGCCATGCGGCGCTGGAAAGTTAGCAGGATCAGGTCGGCGCGGCGGCGGACTCCAAACTTGCTGAGCAGGTTGGAGACGTGGAATTTTACGGTGCGCTCGGCGATGTTGAGTTTACTGGCGATTTCCTTGTTCGAGAGATTTTCCAGGAGCGAGTCGAGAACTTCCTGTTCGCGACGGCTTAGATTGGTGACCGCGTCGGTCTTCAGGCGGCGTCCCTGGCCGGTGAGGATGGAGTCCACGAAGCCGGAAAGTACGGACCGCGGAACCCAAAAGCCGCCTACGGCAACCAGCGGCAGGGCGCGCACCAATTGCTCGCGCGCTTCAACGTAGGTCAGCAAGCCCTTTACTCCCAAACGAAGCAACGAATAGCTGTTGGCGTCGCTGAGTTGCTCGCCCACGACGATGAGGCGCGCTTCTGGATAACGCTCGAGAATATTGGCCAGCAGCGCGCCGGTGGCGGGGCGGGCGGCATGGGCGTCGATCACGTAAACCTGAGCCGGCGGGGGCTCGAGGGTGCGCAGGTCTGGCGCCAAGACGGATTCAAGGTGCGTCAGCGTGACCTTGAACTGAGGCTTGGCGAGCAAACGCTCGAACTCGCTCAACACCAGGGGGTGCGGCGACAGGATGCAGACTGATAGTTTTGAGGCAGCGCGTTTCGTAGCCACTATATTGCCAGCGTAGTGAAAACTGTACGGACGGGCAAGAGGCTTTCCGGGGCTTGTTGTCGAATTGTTACGTAACATGTTGGGCGCTTTGGGCCTGGCGCCGGAGCGAACAACCTGTGGAGTCGGGGATCAGACCTGTAATGGCCGGTGGTGGAGGAGAGCGGGCGCAATTCGAGCGTTTTAGGTAATCAAAGGGATCGTGTTGGCCCGTTACGTCTAAACCCCGCCCTCTTGGCGCTTCAAGGCTCAGGACAAAAAGGGCTGCTACAGGTTCGTGCCACCCGGAATCTCAGGGTGCGGTGATGACCATTCAGGGCGGAAAAACACCAGTTCGATGGAAGCCTGTTCGATTATCGCTGGCAACCCGCGTAAAATGGGGCTAGCTGATATTAGAGGAGTTGCCTTCGAGCGCATGCGTAATCTGACGGAATCTGCGAAAGCTCTGCGAGAGTTGCTGGGCCAGCGCGTTCTGGTGCTGGACGGCGCCATGGGCACGATGCTGCAGCAGCGCGAGTTGACTGCCGCGGACTTTGGCGGACCTGCGCTTGAGGGATGCAACGAAAACCTGGTGCGAACCCGGCCGGATGTGGTGCTGGACATCCACAGGAAATACCTGGCGGCGGGCTCTGACATTATCGAGACGAATACCTTCGGCTCGGCGTCGATCGTCCTGGCGGAGTACGGCTTGGCGGCGGATGCTTACGAATTGAGCCGGCGGGCTGCGGAATTGGCGCGGCAGGCGGCGGATGAAGCCAGTACACCGGGGAGGCCGAGATTTGTGGGCGGGTCGATGGGCCCGACGACCAAGGCGATTACCGTCACGGGCGGCGTCACGTTTGAGGAATTGCGCCAAGCCTACTACACACAAGCGAAAGGCTTGGTGGAGGGCGGCTCGGACCTGCTGTTGGTGGAGACGTCGCAAGACACCCGCAATATCAAGGCGGCCCTGCTGGCGATTCAGAATTTATCGAAGGAAATCGGGGCGCAGGTGCCGGTGATCATTTCGGTGACCATCGAGGCCATGGGTTCGATGCTGGCGGGGCAGACGATCGAGGCCATGTGGGCATCGCTGCGTTTTGCCAAGCCGCTGGCGTTCGGAATGAACTGCGCGACCGGGCCGGAGTTCATGACCGACCACATCCGGACTTTGAGCCAGCTTACCGGGGAGTTTGTTTCCTGCTATCCGAATGCGGGTTTGCCGGACGAAGAAGGCAAGTATCTGGAGACGCCGACTTCGCTGGCGGCGCAGTTGGAGAAATTTGTCGATCATGGCTGGCTGAATGTTGTGGGTGGGTGCTGTGGGACGACAGAGCAGCACATCCGCGCGATCGCGCATATGGCGGACGGCAAAAAGCCGCGGCAGCGGCCTGTCGAGGCGCACCGGGCCATTTACTCGGGCATTGAGACGATCGAATCGGACGATAGTACGCGGCCTTTGCTGGTGGGCGAGCGCACCAATGTGATCGGGTCCCGGCTGTTCAAGAATTTGGTGGCCGAAGAGAAGTGGGAAGAAGCGAGCGAGATCGCGCGGCGGCAGGTGCGCGGGGGCGCGCAGGTTGTGGATGTGTGCCTGCAGAGCACGGATCGCGATGAGAAGAAGGATATTCCGCCGTTTTACGAAAAACTGATCCGCAAAGTGAAGGCGCCGGTGATGATCGATACCACCGATCCGGCGGCGATCGAGCAGTCGCTGACGTATTGTCAGGGCAAGGCCATCATCAACTCCATCAATTTGGAAGATGGCGAGGAAAAGTTTGAGCGCGTGGTGCCGCTGGCGCACGACTTTGGCGCGGCGGTGGTGGTGGGTTGCATCGACGAGGATCCCTTGCAGGCGCAGGCGTTTACGCGCGAGCGCAAGCTGGCCATTGCGCAGCGCAGCTACAAGCTGCTGACCGAGAAATACGGCTTGGCGCCGGAAGACATCGTTTTTGACCCGTTGGTATTTCCGTGCGCGACCGGTGACGAAAATTATATCGGCGGCGCGGTGGAGACCATCGAGGGAATCCGCTTGATCAAGCAGGCGCTGCCGGATACCCGCACGATTCTGGGAATCTCGAATGTTTCGTTTGGGCTCCCGGCGGCGGCGCGCGAAGTGGTGAACTCGGTGTTTCTGTATTACGGCACGAAGGCGGGGCTGGACCTGGCCATCGTGAACACGGAGAAAATCGAGCGGTTTGCGTCGATTCCGGAGCAGGAACGGAAGCTGGCGGAGGACTTGTTGTTCTCGCACCCCCCGTCGAATGTGCCGGCGGATCATTCGCATGCCGAGTTGTTGCGCGATGTTCCGGCAGACTGGCGTGAACAACGCAAGGAGCAGCGGGCAGCGGTCAATCAATTTCACATTGCAGCGATCGCAGAGCACTTTCGGTCGGCGACCAAGAAAGAGAAAACGCGGGCCGCAGATTTGCCGCTGGACCAGCGGCTGGCTAACTACATTGTGGAGGGGACGCGCGACGGGTTGATTGAGGACCTGGATCGCAAGCGCGCAGAAGGAGCCTCGCCTCTAGATATCGTGAATGGGCCGCTGATGGCGGGAATGGCTGAAGTAGGACGGCTTTTTAACGCGAACGAGTTGATTGTGGCGGAAGTTTTGCAGTCGGCCGAGGCGATGAAGGCGGGCGTGAGCCACCTGGAACAGTTCATGGAAAAAGCGGACACCGCCAAGCGCGGCAAGGTGGTGCTGGCGACCGTGAAGGGCGACGTTCACGACATCGGCAAAAACCTGGTGGAGATCATCCTGAAGAACAACGGCTACGACGTTGTGAATCTGGGGATCAAGGTGCCGCCGGACGACTTGATCCGAGCGTATCAGCAGCATAAGCCGGATGCCATCGGGCTGTCGGGTCTGCTGGTGAAGAGCGCGCAACAGATGGTGATTACCGCGAGTGATTTGCGGGACGCCGGCGTGAACATTCCACTGCTGGTGGGTGGGGCGGCGCTTTCGGCGAAGTTCACGGAGCAGAAAATCGCGCCTAGCTATGGGAAAGCGGTGTGCTACGCGAAAGATGCGATGACCGGGTTGCGGCTGATGAATGAGTTGATGGACCCGGCCACGCGCGAGACGGTGATGCGCGCACATACTTCGTCGGGGAACGGGTTCAACGTGTCGACTACCGTGCGTGTCGCGGAACTGCCCGGGGTGGCGCGGTCGCCGAAGGTCCGCGCCGATTTGCCGATTCCCGGCGTACCGACTCTCGAGCGCAAAGTGCGCCTGGTACCGGATTTGCGCGAGGTCTGGAGCTACATCAACCCGTTCATGCTTTTCGGGCGGCACCTTGGATTCAAAGGTGATTTCGAGAAGCGGCTGGCGCAACGCGACCCCAAGGCTCTGGAGTTGTTCGAACGGATGGAGGAAGTGAAAAGCGAAGCGGCAACCTTCATGAAGGTGCGCGCGGTCTGGCAGTTTTTTGAGGCGGAGCCAGAAGGCGACGCGCTGCATTTGTTCGCTCCGGGCGGCGCGGAGCCGCTGCACACGTTTCGATTCAAAAGGCAGAGGGGCGGCGACTTCCTGTGCTTGAGTGACTATGTGCTTACCCCGAACGAGGGCAAGCGCGATCACGTGGCATTGTTCGTGGTGACCGCGGGCGAGGGGGTCCGGGAGCGCTCTGAAAAGGCGAAGAACGACGGGTATTACCTGAAGTCGCATGGTTTGCAAGCGCTGGCGATTGAGACGGCGGAGGGCTGCGCAGAATGGCTGCATCGCCGCATTCGCGAGGATTGGGGCTTCCCTGATCCGCCGGAGATGACCATGGCGCAGAGATTTACGTCGCGGTATCGGGGCAAGCGCTATAGCTTTGGTTATCCAGCGTGCCCGGACCTGGAGGATCAAGCGCCGCTTTGGAAGTTGCTGCGGCCGGAGGAGATCGGCGTGCAGCTTACCGAGGGGATGATGATGGATCCTGAGGCTAGCGTGAGTGCACTGGCCTTCCATCATCCCGATTGCACTTATTTTTCGGTGGGGGATGTTACGGCCGAGGTTCCCGCGTAACGCGCGTGACCGCGCAAAGGCGCAAAAGAAGGAATGTGCGCGCTAAAGCCCGCCCTACATTGCTTGCGGAACAGCGCATTCGCAAATCAGCGGTGAAATCGGAGCGGAGTGGACACGCGGTTGGCGCGCGACAGGGACTATTCTCGGGCTACGGCGCGGCCTTGTTTTAGGGCGTCGATCAGGACGTCGAAGGTGGATCTCGTCCAGTTTCCGTCGCGAGGGGAAGGCTTGGCGCCCCGACGTTCGTCCGCTACCAGCGTAGCGGTTGCCGCTGACGAGAAGTTCGAAGCGACACCGATTGTTACCGGAGCGCTTGGACCGCTGCCGGCCACGGCCGCGTGAGCCTGCAGTGGGGTTTCATCGGGCCAGGAAGTTGCGGGGACGGCTTCCTCCTGCGCTTCTGCTTCAGAAGCTTGCGATTGAGTTTGATCCTTTTTTCCGTTTGAACCGGCGCCGACTCCACCGCCACCAGGCGAGAAGGGGCCCTTCACCAAACCGAGGACGTCTTCCGAGGCCTGCTGGACGAGGGTTTGGTCGATCTGCTTGCGTTTCAGCTCAAAGCCCACTGATAAACAGGCATCCGACAAAAGGTTGATCAAGCGGGGAACGCCGCCGGTCAGACGGTGAATGACTTCCACGGCGGTGCCGGTAAAGGGACTCGACCCGCGCAAGCCGGCAGCGTGGAGGCGCTCCGCCATGTAGGCGCGCGTTTCGGGGAGGCTTAAGGGGCGCAGGAGGCAGGTGCTTGCAATTCTCTGCTGCAAGGCCTGCAGCTCGGGCCGCTGAAGGACGGCGAATAGCTCCGGCTGGCCACAAAGAACGATCTGCAAGAGCTTTTCCTGGTAAGTGTCGGTGTTACCGAGGAGGCGAATTTCTTCGAGCAATTCGATGCTCATCAGGTGTGCTTCGTCGATCAGGAGGATCGCGGTGCCGCCCTGTTGCTGCGTCTGAAAG
>Ga0307479_10006405_pt1 | contig 10810 bp, 7 predicted proteins | sample atmos_gasesECM4C_FD_203743 | JGI IMG/M metagenome (GOLD analysis project Ga0307479, IMG submission 203743) | Hardwood forest soil microbial communities from Morgan-Monroe State Forest, Indiana, United States - atmos_gasesECM4C_515 | ecosystem: Environmental > Terrestrial > Soil > Temperate...
GAGTACGACCGCTCGCGAAGCACCGACGCCGCCGTCGTCGAAGGGATCGGTCGCACCGGCAGGCTCGTCACGAGCGCCGCGCTCATCCTGTTCCTCGCATTCGTCGCCTTGGCCTCAGGACCAGGCACCGACCTGAAGACGTTCGCCTCGGCGCTCGGATTCGGCATTCTGCTCGATGCAACCATCGTCCGCTCCATGCTCGTCCCCGCTCTCGTCTCGATGTTCGGGGGATGGAACTGGTGGATGCCCGAATGGGTGGCACGTGTCCTTCGAGTGGCGCCGACACGCTCGATCCCGACGGCAACCGAGTTGAGCTTCGTCACCGGCCGCAGCGCCGAACCGGTCACAGCTGATAGGACGTGGCCAAATGCCCGCTGACGACAAGAACCGCAGCCTGCACGGGTCCCTCGGTGGACCGCGTCCTCGGTCAGGTCTGGCTACCTAATAGCTGCTTGCATGCTCTGCAAGCTCTGGGCGACGTGACCGGCCGTGGTGGCCGGATGCGCCTCCCAGGTGGAGAGCATGTACGCGGGTAGTCCTGGTGAGGATGTCGCCGACCGCTTCGGCGGTGTCGACCTCGATGAGCAAGGTAGTTGCTCGCTCGTCAGCATCTGGCCATACGCCTCTAATGGCGGGGCATGATGCGGTGACGATCTTCGAGGAGGCCTTTTCGTGTGCAGCGACGATACCCATGCCGACCACCTGCACAGACCCGATCCGCGGGTGCTGCACGATTTCGAGCCGGGGGTGCTGTTCGATCTTGAGCCGGTCGACTCGGTCGTAGTGACGACATTGATGGACAACGTCACCGACGTGTTCATGCCCGACCAAGGGCCTGCCCGCCGACCGCCTCTGATGTCCGGCTGCCGCCAATCGGCGGCCACCTTGGAGGGCGGCGACGTACCCTCGGCGCTGATAGCAGAGCACGGTTTCTCCGTGTTGGTATCGGTGTCCAAGAACGGCACGGAACACCACGTCCTCTTCGACGCCGGAGTTAGCCCCGACGGGGTGACTGAGAACATGCGCCGCCTCGAAATCGACGTGTCGTCGATCGAGGCGATCGTCTGTAGTCACGGGCACTTCGACCACACCACCGGCCTCGACGGGCTTATCCGGCGTTTGGGAAGAGTGAACCTCCCGGTACTCATCCACCCGCACTTCTGGCGCCGGCGGCGGGTGACGATCCCTGGGCGCGACCCCCAGGAGATCCCGACGACGAGCCGTCGAGCGCTCATCGATGCCGGGTTCGACGTGATCGAGGAGCGTCAGCCGAGCTTCCTGTTTGATCGATCGGTCTTGGTGACTGGCGAGGTGGCCCGCACCACCGGCTACGAGCCGGGCTTCCCGCCCCAGCAAGCCTGGATCACCGACCGCTGGGAACCGGACCCCCTGGTGCTCGACGACCAAGCCCTCATCGTCGACATCAAAGGCAAAGGACTCCTGGTCATCACCGGTTGCGGTCACGCCGGGATCGTGAATATCTGCCGCTATGCCCAACGCCTGACCAAGCAGCGCCCCCTGCACGCCGTGATGGGTGGATTTCACCTCAACGGACCGCTCTTCGAGCCGCTCATCCCACGGGTCCTCGATGATCTAGACGCTCTCTCGCCGGCGGTGATCGTGCCTGCTCACTGCACCGGATGGCGGGCTCAACACGCCATGGGCGCCCGCTTCGGCGACGCGTTCATCCCCAACACCGTCGGCACGCGCTTCGAACTGTGATCCACTCCACGCCAACCATTGACTCCACGGCTCCACGGACGTACTCCTTCGCGGCTAGGGACGATCACCGACCATCGCAATGGAGTCGCTACGGACTATGGCCTGGTAGTGGCCTGGCCCGAAGATTGAAGCAGCATGCACTGCCTTGAGAACAGACACTCCGGCGGCGGAGATCTCGGGTCGACATAGAGTGGCACGACTAGGTTCGGGCCCGTCATGTTCGACCTCGATACCTTGGTGGCGAACTGTCACGGGTCCGTCTTGAGCGAGCTTCTACGGGTTGCTGGAGCAGCAGCAGATAGGCGTATTAACGCGCCCGTATGCTTTTCGTCGACCATCTCAGCTGACAGCAACCCCCATTGATCGGGATCACCTCCCACAGCTTGTGCATAGATCGTTTGCAGCAGTCGCGGCAACTGGTCTGGGTCGAATCTGTCGAGGGGGTCATCAAGTCGTAGTAGGCGTCACAGTCGCGGGCATCGCTGCCTACTTCTCCGTGCGATTCCTCATGCGCTAGTTCCAAACCCGCACCCTCACACCCTTCGCCATCTACTGCCTGATCTTCGGAGCCGCCAGCTTCTTCCGCTTCGTCTGACCAAACCACGCGACAGCACCAGCTATCGCCCGGCTCCCATCCGAGAGGGCGCCTCACGGCCTCGATGCAGTAAGAAGTGCGGCCGTGCCGCACTAGCGACACACGACCTTGAGCGATGTGTCGCTGCATCGGAGTCAGCATCGAACGATGATCTGACGGTTGTCGCGGAGCCAAAATGCCCACCGTCGACGCACGCTGACGGGGAGAACCAAGTCGTCCCAGATCTGGCACAGACGGTCCACATCTATGAACTGCTGAATGTCGTCCTCGGTGCCTTCGCGTAGCACCTGTTCGTATACACGGCGAACATCGGCAGGATCGTCAAGGTCATAACGGACTGCGGGTTCGCTCCACCGAATGTGGATCGGTAGCAAGACAGAGCCATGGGAGCGAACCCTCGTCCGGTCGTACCCGGGCGGCGGGAGTGCTACAGGCCTAGAATTCGGCGCCAAGAGTTGATTGCGGATTCGCACTACTCGATCGTACGCGTCCAATTGCTGGGAAGCCTTGCGGCCACTCCGGACATGGTGCCGTCACTTGCCAGATCGGCCAAGCACGGCATTGTTAAACCGCTAGGCGAATCGCGCCGGCTTTTGTCCTCCATGTATCTGAACAACCGGTGAATATCGGCGTGTCTTTCAGACAAATCATTGCGATCCTGCGGTGCGTGAGGCGAGTATGGATTTCCGCTGCTACCGGAACATCCGGCACGAGACCACATTTCGATATCAGCGTTAACCAGAGTATTTATACCTCAGAAAGGGGCCTTCATGATACGAAGGAAATTATTCACTGGACCGCGCGCGCTTACGGCCAAAGCAGGTGGGTCGTTGTCGCCCGGGTCGTCGATCCGGAAGAGGCTCGCAGCAATGCTCGGTGCAAGCACGCTGATCGCGACGACTCTTGCGGTCGGGACTGTGCTGGCAGCAAGTCCGGCGCACGCGACGCCCTCGACTCCGTACAACCAATGTCCGGCCATCGGGGCCGATGCCAGCTGTGCCCTGCTCATCGATCAGACCAACAGCGGAACCACGGTGCTGCAAGATGGAACCCAAGGGGTCTACGACGGAGTCGAGGACACCCTGATCGGCGTGTTGAACGAGTCGAGTTCCCCACTGAGTTCGCTGAATCTTTCATCCTCGGCGAGCATCCCGCCTTTCATGTTCGATGGAGACGGAATCTGCTCAGGGGGCTTCTCCCCCTTCACGAAGGCGCCAGCGTCGACAACCGTAGTTGCGGACAACGGATCAGCCGGATGTACCTACTCGGACACGAACGGGTATGGGGGTCCGGATGTGACCTACACGGCTATCAGCACCGACTTGAGCTCCGGTACGGTGACATTCAGTCCCGCAATCCCTGCTGGCAAGTCGACGTATTTCTCCCTTGAAGGGCCCATAACGGCTCAGTCGATCACGGTGGGCGGCGCAATCTCCGTCACAGGCACCCCGGTAACAGCAACCGAGGGACAGGCCTTAACCGGTACCCAGGTTGCCACTTTCACCGAGGCCAACGATTCGACCTTCCCCGCGTCTCAGTTCACGGCCACAATCGACTGGGGCGATGGCAGCACTCCGACAACAGGCACTGTCGGCGGTCCCACAGGCGGGCCATTCACGGTTTCAGGGTCCCACACCTACACCGACGAAGTTTCCACTCCCGACACCATAAGTGTCTCCGTCTCGGACACGACGACGTCGAACTCGGGCAGTGGCACGACGACGGCCACCGTGTCCGATGCCGCCCTAAGTGCAGCCGCATGTGCGGCACCGTCCATGTCAGCGCTGGCGTTCAACAGCAGCGTGGCGACCTTCACGGATGGAAACCCGGGTGCAACAACGGCTGACTTCAAGGCAACGATCAACTGGGGTGACGGCAGCACACCGACAACCGGCACGGTCACAGGTCCCACATCCGGAGTATTCACGGTCAGCGGAAACCACACCTATCCGAACAACGGCACGTTCACGAGCTACGCCATCAGCGTTTCGGTGACTGATGATGGCGGGAGCACCACGAGCACGCCGCAGGCAGGCTGCAGCGTCGTTGTCGGCAATGGAGCGTTTGTGATCAGCAGCAGGGTCGCCACGGTCAATCACACCGTGAACTTCTGGGGAGCTCAGTGGTGGAAGAACAACCCGCTGCCTGGTGGCTCCGCCCCCGCATCGTTCAAGGGGTTCGCGATCTCGCCTGCAATACCAAGTTGCGGCTCCACCTTCATGAGCACCACTGGGAACAGCCCCCCGCCACCGATCGGACCGTTGCCATCCACGATCGCCGTGATCGTGACAAGCAACGTGACCCAGTCCGGCTCGATAATCACGGGCAACATCGTGCATATTGTGCTGGTCTCAACCAATCCCGGATACGCCCCTGATCCCGGCCACCCTGGAACGGGCACAGTTACGTCTGTGGTTTGTTAGTGAGCAAGTCTGGCAACAACCAACTCGAGAATATTCGGGTGAGGGACCGCCACCCTCCCCTCAAACAGCATTAACCAACGTGAGGACCAAATCCCGCTCCTTTCGGAGCGGGATTTGGCACCTTCCGCGGAGATCTCGGTCGGTCGCAGTCCTACGAGAAGAACCGCCGGTATTCTAGAAAAGCTCGGGTGATGAAACGGCGGTCCTGTTGAAGGGCGGCTCGATTCGGCTTGCACGGCACGATCTGTAAGTCGCCCAGCACAGCAATCGATGCCACCAATGCCTCCATGCAGCCGGCTGACTCAAGTGGAGGGTCCCCGGGCTGGGCAGCGCGACACTGTGGGTGGTCAGAGACCAGCGATAAGGCGTTACGAGAGCGTTGCTAGACCCATTGTTGTCGCGAGTCGTCCGGCGTCGGGTCGAAGGAACAGAAAGCCTTATCCCGTAAGGGTGTCGTCGCCTTCTGTCGCCCTCGTGTGGAGGGTGTCAACGTTCATGCTCTAGTACGACATCTAGGGATATGAGCGACACCCTCGACTCACGACCAAAACAACGTGGTCCGAGGACTTGGGCTCTAAGGCCCGGAGATCCTGGGGTGAGCTCCGGAACGCCTATCACGGGCTACGAGACGCCTATCACAGGGCGCGTTTGGCAATCGTGGATCCGCCCTACCGACCGCCCGGAAGCCGATGCTCACCTATCCCCGGAAAGGGCGACACAGCGTGGGCGATCCGACCTCAACCAGTGGTGGGGATAAACCTGAGAGAAGAAGAACAGCTGAACTTGATGTCGAAGCTCGCTGATCACTGGACAGCAGTTCCCGGTGAGCCGCTGGAGTCTTGGCGTTTCCGGGAGTCGTGGTACTTCGGACGCGCAGACGCGATCGTCTATCACGCACTGCTTCGTGCTCTCCGCCCGGCCCGAGTACTCGAGGTCGGGTCGGGATACACATCCGCGTTGGCGCTTGACACCCGCGAACGTTTTTTGCCAGAGCTCGAACTCACGTTCATTGACCCGCACCCCGAGCGACTGTACGGATTGCTCCGTCAGGATGATCGACGAGCCTGCGAGATCATTCCCGAGCGCGTCCAGGAGGTGCCGCTCGAGGTGTTTGATCGTCTGGAGCTAGGCGACATTCTCTTCTGCGACACCGAACACTTTGTGAAAGCGGGTTCCGAGGTCAATTGGCTGGTATTCAATGTGCTCCCCCGCATTGCTCCCGGTGTGATCGTTCACTTCCACGACATCTTCTGGCCCTTCGAGTACACGAGGGATTGGCTCTAAGGAGCGCGAACTTGAGCACCCGGGCCGATCTACACCTGTAACGCCGGGCCCTATTTGGTGTCACGCGCGGCAAAGACCGCGCGAATGGATCGTGGGTGAGCTAGCTCACACTCCAGGCAAGGCCGATGGAAAGTAGGAAGTCGTCGTGTCATTGTTCAACGACATAGTGGATGTGTTCGCGCTATACGGAGCCATTCGAGCTGGCAGATTTATATGGAGAAGGTGGCACAAGGCCCGCTCCAAAGCCACGTAACTTCAGCGCACTTGCGCCCGTTGGTCCGACCGGTGGCCGGTGCTGCTCGGTCCGAACAAATGGTCGGCCACTGTTTGCACCCCGTTTAGGTCGTGGATGTCGGAGGCCAGGAGAGGTACCCGGGCTACCGGAGCGGGCGCCACGTGCGCGGCGAGCACCGCGATGTTGCTCTCCTCCCGCACAGCAACAGCGCGCAGCTCCGCCCAGTTGCTACTGAGAACCATATATGCCTCGGCCTCCAGGTCGGCCTTGGCCCGGCCCGACTGTCGCCTGGGAGCGATCGGCGTCGTCGTGCTGGGCTGCACGTCGAAGCGAGGATGTAGGCGGTTTACGATAAGGGCCTGTACCGGAATGTCGGACAGGTTGAGGCGCGCCGCGAATGACTGGCCATCTTCGATTGCACTGCGGCGGGGGGACACGACCAGCACGAAGGCGGTCGATGGGTCCCCCAAAAGATCGAGCACCCGCGTGGCCCGGCTGCGGATCCCGGCCTCCATGCCCTCGAAGGCCCGAAGGAAGGCAACCGTGTCGAGGATCATTTCCGCTCCAACGATCTTCGAGACCGCCTTGAGCGGCGACTGGGCGGCGACCGCCACCGCGCGTAGGTACAAACGGCCGGGCGCGGCCAGCATCTGGAAGACCCTGTTGTCGAGAAGCCTCGTCAGGTGGCGAGGAGCGCTGAGGAAGTCCTCCGCCCGGCGGGTTGGCGGGGTGTCTACCACGATGAGGTCGAAGCCGCCCTCGTGGTGGAGTTGGTACAGCTTCTCTACCGCCATGTACTCGTGGGTTCCAGACAGGGTGTCGCAGAGGTTGCGGTACAGCCGGCTGCCCATGATCGCCTGGGCTTGACTCTGATCGCGCGCGTACCGGGTGACCGCGTCATCGAAGGTGGACCTGGTGTCAAGCATCAGAGCCCACAGTTCTCCAGGCCAGGTTCCGTGCACCCGGCCCGGAGTGTTGGTCAGCGAGTCCAGTCCAAAGGCGTCGGCTAGCCTCCGGGCCGGGTCGATGGTGACGACGCAGGTTCGCCTGCCTTGGCGGGCGCCCTCGACGGCGATGGCTGCGGCGGTGGTGGTCTTGCCGACGCCGCCCGAGCCGCAGCAAACGATGATCCGGCGTTCCCGGATGAGGGTCAGCAGGTCGGTCACGACGACGAGTCCGAGTCGGCAGGGGCATGTCGAGATATCCGTTGTCTTGCCGCCGGCCCCGTCGGGCCGGTCCGACACGCGCGGCCGGCCGGCTCGCGAAGGTCGACCATCCCCCGCTCTAGGGCATCGGCAAGCAGGTCGAGCTCAGGGAGGCCGATCTCGTCGCTGCACAGGTGGGGGAGCCTCAGCTGGGGCAGGGGAAGCGCCGCGGTGAGGCGGGCTGTCTGCTCGGCCTGCATGTCCTGACGTTGGCGTCGGAAGGTGGCGGCTGCCCGCATGGCGTTGCCCTGGCCGGGAGGAAGGATGATGCCGGCAGCCGCGGCGGCGGCTTCGGGGTCAGCGTCGAGGTGATCGAGTCGGGGGTAGAGGCCGTTCACGATGACCGGGGCGAGGTGAATGCCAACCCGGTCTTGGAGGTTGAACGCCGCCTCTACGGTCTCGTTGACCGGGGTCTCCTCTGCCAAGGTCACGAGGATGGCCCGGCATCGGCCCGGGTCGGACAGGAGTTCCACCACCTCGGCACTCGTAGCGCGCATCGGTCCGGCTCGACTCGAGTCCAACAGCCCGTCGGCTCCGCTGAGAAAGGTGGTGGCGTGGCCGGCAGCCGGCCCATCCACCACGATCAGGTCGACCGCGCCAGCCCGCTCGAGCTGAACGATCTGGCCCAGGACGAGGACATCCCGGACGCCCGGTACTGCCGTGGCCACCAGGTCGAGGGTTCCCGAGTTCACCAGTCGCTTGGCCACGCGGCGCAGGCCGTGGTCAACCAAGTACTCGGTCAGGGCATCCTCGGGAGAGAGCGTCCGAGCGCGTATCTGGGCCGAATGTGTAGTCCCATTCCCGGATCCGGAGGCAGGTGGCTCGACCTCGTCCTGCTCGTTCCGGGTCAGGAGCTGCTGAACGAGGGTCTCGCTGAGGCCGTGACGTTTCTCGAGCTCGACCAGCAGCACCGACAGGCCGTTGCGAGCTGCCAGCGTGGCGAGCGCGGCGCTTGCAGTCGTCTTGCCGACCCCGCCTTTGCCGACGACAACCAGGACCGCGCTTTGGGAGCAGAAGCGAGTTACGTCCATGCCAGCTTTGATATCGACTGGCGTTACTCGTCCGAGGTCGACTGCCTGTGTAACTCCTGCGGTTATCCCTGAGCAGGCTTCGTCGAGGAGGACGCTTTGCCAACACCACCGAAGGCGCTGCCCATCGGGCGGATGGGACGTACGGTTCGTTTGGCCGGGCTGGCCGGGCACACGGTGGCCAGCAGAGCGCAGACCCGCATGCACAGTCGCGCCGGCGGCGAGATGGCCGAGGCGGCGGAACGCGCCCGGCAGGAACGGCTCGCCGAGCGCTACGCCGAGGTTCTGGGAGACATGAAGGGCGCAGTCATGAAACTGGGCCAGATCCTCTCATTTGTCGACGTAGACGGGGTGGTCCCCGCGCCCTACCGCCAGGGGTTCCAGTCGGTGATGGCCCGGCTCCAGGATGACGTACCGCCACTCGCTCCCGACGAGATCGCCGCGGTCATAGAAGTCGAACTGGGGGCGCCCCCCCGAGAGATCTTCGCCTTCTTCTCGCCACGGCCGATCGCCGCGGCCTCGATCGGACAGGTGCACCTGGCACGGTTGGAAGACGGTACGGAGCTGGCCGTCAAAGTGCAGTATCCGGGCGTGGCCGACGCGGTGCGCGCTGATATGGCCAACACCGATCTCCTCGCTTCCGTCATCAGAGTCGGGCTGGCCCTGCTCGGCCCCGAGGCACCCAGGCTCGACCCGAAGATGATGGTGGAGGAGATACGCGATCGGGTCGGCGATGAACTGGACTACCGCATCGAGGCGGCCAACCAGCAGGAGTTCCACGCCATCTACGACGGGCACCCGTTCATCCACATCCCCGCGGTCTATCCCGAACTCTCCACCAGCCGGGTCCTCGTCAGCGAGTACGTCCACGGACGCCGCTGGTCGGAAGTCGCCGCGGCCGGAGACGCCGTTCGCTCGCGTTGGGGCGAGACCATCTTCCGGTTCGTATTCGCCAGCCTGCACCGACATGGACTCTTCAACGGAGACCCACACCCCGGCAACTACCTCTTCCACGATGATGGGACCGTCACGTTCATCGACTTCGGCTGCGTAAAAAAGTTCACCGCCGCTCGCGTCTCGGTCATGTCCACCCTCGTGGACGCCGCGCTTGCAGGCAACGCGTCGAAGGTGCTGCAAGCCTTCATCAACATCGGGCTGCTCACAGCAGAAGACGCAAACGGGCTGGATCCGGATCGGCTCCTCGAGTTCTACCGTGCCGCGCTGCGGGACCGCTGGGACACCCAACCGTTCACCTACACGCCTGAGTCGGTCGCGCAGATGGTGGCCGCCGCCTACCAGCCGATGGGGCCTTGGTACGACGTCACCCGGCGGCTTCAGATGCCCAAAGATCTGCTGTACCTCAATCGCATAGCCATTGGGGCCAGTTCGATACTCGGACATCTGTACGCCACTGCCGACTGGAAGTCGATTGACGCCGAGATTCGCCACGACGGGCCGCCGGCCACTGAATTCGGTCGCCTGGAAGCGGTCTGGCAGGCCCATCGCGATAGCGCGGCCGCTGGTGCCCCGGCCGTCCTTCGCGAGGCGGCAGGCTTCTGAGCCTGCAGAGCGCGCGCGCGACACCGCTACCTGAGCCGAACGGCGACGCTAATCAGCCAGTTGGTGCGTCGGCCTCAATCGGGATTGCTTGAAGTCGACGGGGGCCGCCCGGGCGCCGAACAGATACGCCAGCCAGCCCACCGAGATGACCATCCAAAAGCTGATGAAGCGGTAGACGAGCACCGCGGCCAATGCCAAAGGGTGGCGGACCCCGGCCCCCATGAGCGCGATCGCCAGGGTGCCCTCTACCACCCCGAGTCCGCCAGGGACTACCCCGACGCTTTGGACCGCTGTGCCCACCGCGTAGGCGAAGAGCAGACCCCGCCACGGTACCGGGGCGCCGACAGCGACCAGGCTCGCGGCGAGCACGCCGACATCGGCTAGCCAGTTCACGAAGGCCACTACCACCACCATCACCCATCCCCACGCCGAGAGGCGCAGTGATCCGAAGCGCGCGGCCAGAGTGGCGAACAGTGTCTCGGGATCCCGGGCGGGCCGGCCGAGCGCGCGGCAGGCCTGCCGTATCGTCCATCCGGCCGGTCGATGAAGGACGGTCAGGATGGCCGGACGTCGAATCGCCATAGTCGCCAAGGCGAGAATGCCGACCCCCACGATCCCGGCAGCGGCACCGCCGGCTGCCGCGATGTCGTTGCCGGTCAGGATGGCTCCCACGACCAGCAGGACCGCCGATGCCAACGACGAAATCACTCCGGCTACCACCAACGTCCACCCCGCGACCGTCGCCTCCACCCCCAGCT
>Ga0307479_10006406_pt1 | contig 10810 bp, 11 predicted proteins | sample atmos_gasesECM4C_FD_203743 | JGI IMG/M metagenome (GOLD analysis project Ga0307479, IMG submission 203743) | Hardwood forest soil microbial communities from Morgan-Monroe State Forest, Indiana, United States - atmos_gasesECM4C_515 | ecosystem: Environmental > Terrestrial > Soil > Temperate...
CCAAGGGAACAGTAACAGTAGGAATGCGTACAGCACTCCTACAGTTGTCACCGGACTCGCTCGCGTCACCCACAGGAATACAATCGTCCCCACAGGCGGTCCAAGCAACAACAATGGCGCTTCCGCCGAGACTCTAGAGTGCGAGAGCATATCTAGCTTGGGCCCTTCCCTCCTGTCGAGATAACGACTTCGGCAGGTATCGGAGCGTAGGTCGGATTGCCCCCCAAACCTGGTAAAGCGCGGCTCAAGCCGGAGTGCCGCGTGAAGTACCGTGCGAAGCGGTGAGAAGGGCGCTCAATGAGCCAATAGAAGGCAGTAGCGAGAGTTCCACAACATAGCATCGTCCAGAACCACGCGACGCCTGACGTCGTGGCCGCGTAGATAGGCAGCGTCCGCGCGATCGCTCCACTACTGAAATGCGTCAAGTAAATCGAATAAGTCGCTTCCCCTAGCTTCTCAAATAAGGGTTTCCGGCCGGGTTTATAGAATCGAATTTCACGCTCGATCCAGAGGGTGGAAAAAGCAGCGAACAAATTCAACGTCCAGGGATAACCAATCTGCGCGTGAAAACGCAAGATCAACGACAAACTGCTAAGCATCCAAGTGGCGCCGCGCCAAGCCCAAATTTGGTACACACTAACGGGGGAAGCATAGAAGCTCTCAAGACGCTCCGCTAGTCTGCATCCCATAAGCCAGCACGGTAGGCCGAGGATCCAGTTCAAGCCCGCGCCATACGACGGATAGGCCATTGCACGAGGATCCGTGAGCAGCGTAATGACAGACAGACCCCAACACAATGTCATCAGGGATCGCCATCCAATCCGATCCCGCAAGAAGAGCAATGCAGGATATAGGAAGTAATAGATCTCCTCGCAAAGCAGGCTCCAAAGAACGGAGTCGCTGAACAGCCCGAACGGCACTTTAAGCGGCAGGGCCAGCCCCAGAGCCGCCATCATCGGGATCAAGGTACGGAGATAGCGTCGCGCGTAGTAAAGTTTCCAGGATCGCACCACGAGCCCGTTGCGGTTCGGAAAATGGATGCAGAACCCGGAAATCACGAAAAAGACAATTACAGCCGCAGGACCGTTAAACGCGGTATTCACCAACGCTCGGAGGGTCCCCAGAATGTCCATTTGTTTGTGATCCGTGAGAATTGGGATGCTGAAGTGAGAGAGGACAACCCACATGGCCAAGACAAACCGTATGCTGGATATCGGCAATACGCGACCCACAACTGGCGAATCCATGGTCATGCTGTAAGCTGCCGCCGAGCACTGGAAGCCGCGAACAAATCCCGGTAAGCACGACGGATAGATGAAATGCTCTCTGAAATTGCCGGCGGCACGGCCAGTTTTCCGCCTTCGTTGGCGAAACGGACCAGCTTTGACGCCAGCTCGGGGATATCGGAGAACCGGAATGATCCGAACTCTCCGGCCAAGTCCTCCGCACACCCGCAGGCGTCACTGACCAGGCACGGGAGGCCGCTCGCCAGAGCTTCATTGACCACCAGGCCCCAGGTTTCGCCGTGGCCACTCGGCAGGACCAGGCAATCTGCGGCGACGTACGCCCGAGAGATTTCCGTCTGGTTCATGAATCCAGCAAAAGACGCAGAAGGCATGGACGATTGCCGAGGCGAGAATGTCAGCGGCGATTCAGCGTCAAACACCACATTGCAGGAACGGCGAAGCTCAGAGCCAAGAGCTCCGGATCCTGCGAATAATAGATGGAGGTTCGGCAGTAATCCACGGTCGCTGAGATAACGCGCAGCCGCCACCAGATCCATCGGATGCTTTTTTTCAATAAACTTGCCGCAAAAGAGCACGCAGAAAGAGTCTTCGGGAATTCCCCACTGCCGCCGCAGTCCCTCGCGGTGCGGCCGCAGGGCTGCGGCCTGTTGGGCGAAGCGGCTGTTATCTACGGCGTAGGGTGCCGGATACAATTGCCGCTCATTCACACCGAACCTCTCATACAAGCGCCGGTTAGTCGACCCGATGTAAAAAAAACGGTCCACGCGCCTGAAGAGCCATCCCAATTGGACACGCTTGAAAGGCCGCTTCCACAGCGGCTGGGGAGCAAGGTCGTTGCTTTCGCCGCGCAGCCACATTTCAACTCCTGCCGCTCGTGCTTCCCGCACCGCCTGCCAGTACGCCGCCACCTGCCACCCTTGAATCCAAAGTGCCGAGGCTCCCTTGGCTCGAAGCCGGCCGCGTAAACCCTCGCCCAATCGGCATTTCAGGAACGCCGTCGGCGTAGCCCCTTCCACAGCGCGAAGAAATCGATGCGGGTAGCCGGTCAGGGTATCGATATCCCATGAGAAGGTCTGGCCGAACTCCCGGTCCGCGCTCGGCCGAACCCCAAAGCTGGTGAGATACCAGACTTCAAAGGGAACGCGCCCGTCTAGGGCCAATGCCTGCCACAGCGGCACCTGGTACTGAATCGGATGAGTGGTAAGAATCGCGAGCACAGAGCACTCGTCAGACCCTAGCGGCAATCAAGCACAACTCGCGGCCATAGGAGTTGTCATCCGCTCCGTTCGCAGCGATCGCAGCGAGCTTGTACGGGCTGCGATACACGCGCGCGCGGAATCCATGTTTCTTAGAACTCTTTTGTAGGAAATTCGAGGTTACAAGCAGCGGATGGACCTTGCCCCAGAGCTGGTGATAGCGTGAGGATCCATAGATCCCCTCTAAGAGGGGATCTCCGTTTGGGCAGAAACACACAAACAGCCCGCCATCTTCAAGAGTTGTCGTGCCCACATTCCAGAGCAGATTAGGATCGGCTAAGTGTTCGATGACGTGAGCGGAGAAAACGCATTTCAGGCGGCCCCGGAGACTCTCTACCGATTCAACGATATTGCACGACAACTTATCTTTCGCGTACAGGGCGCGCGGCTTGCTGATCTCATAAGAATAGACTTTGAAACCGGCTTCGCGCAATTGCCAGCTCCCATAACCCCAAGAGCATCCGAAATCGAGAATGGCATCTCCTGGCCGCAGCCCCGCCGCGCGCAGCACTTCGATGTAGGACCGGAAATCCTCCTCTGCGTCGGCAAACTTCGTAGCTATCAGCGAGGCCAAAACCGTTTCCGACGGACACTCTGTCGTGAACCCTTGTGTGTACTCTTCCTGGTAGAACTCAGCCGAACGCGGAGGATCATCCTTCGGCACACGAAAGCGAAGATCGCAAGACGCGCAATGCCAGAGAGATGTAAGCAAGTATTTCCTTTTGATCAGAGATGTGTCGCTCCCATTGCAAGCGGGGCAACATCGGTTCCGGCCAGTCCAGAGCGTGCTCGCGGCCCAAGCGAAGTATTGGAAACGCTGTAGGCGTGAAAGGGACATGGATTACCGAGCTAGCTGTTCGGCTTCGGAATTTGGATGGACTACCTGGTCGACAGGTCTATCCAACGGTCTTCGCACGCTTCTGAACACGCTTCCGACGAATAACCCTCGGCACACGACCAGGCGGCTGGAGACATGACCGCCAGGGTAGCTGGAGAGTAGATGAAATTGAGCATCGCTTCGGCTCTCATCGAGCTCCTCCTGTTGGTCGAAGACTCTAATCAGAAGCCGACAACATTTTGGCTGGTACGCCCGCGACCACCGCGCCAGGTGATACGCTCTTAGTGACCACCGCGCCGGCTCCAACGACGCATCCGTCGCCCAATTCGACGTCTTTCAGAATTACTGCTTTGGCTCCGATCCAGCAGCAGTTTCCGATCTTGACCTTACCTACATCCATGGATTGCTGATTCGGCGCCAGACCAGGATCAAATCGGTGATTGGAATCGGTAATGTAGACGTCTGGACCAAACATGTTCCGATCGCCGATTTCGATCAGGCCGCAGGCGTCAATCATCAGGTTGCGGTTGAAGTAATTCCGATCACCGATGCGAATTCGAATGCCGTCAAAATCCACGTCGTTGGGCCACAGCCAGGCGCCTTGCGTGAACGCGTTATAGGACCCAATTTCAATCTGCGAACACTTACGCACACGCCCGCTGCCCTCCATTCGGTTGCGCAACCCGAGCCTCATCCCCAGTAGGCGATAGATTGCCAGCCTCAACCGGCTCGTCGCGCCACGGCTGGCCTTAAGAAAGACGTACTCCGCAAAGGTTTTCATTACGCGTTGCGGGACCGGCGCAAGAATTCCGCAAAGGTTTCGGGTCGCACCGGATTCCGGTTCTGCCAAACTGCCAAGGCATGACATAGGAACAAGCCGAAGCCCTCCACACACGGTCTCAGAAGGTGTCTGCGAACGGCAAATCGCAGATGGCTCATCATTTTCGCCGGTAAAATAGCAAGCATCAAAGGCAGCGGGCAGCGGCGCAGAGCAAACACGAGGTCGTTGCAGACACCGGACCGGTGCTGGGCGGCCTGGTCTCTGGCTATCGCGGTCTTCTCATGCCAGACATGCACACCAGGCAATTGGTGGATGTCCCAATGCCTATCGAGCAATCGCAAGCATAGGTCTTTTTCTTCCGATCCATAGAGCCCAGGACTGGGTGCATAAAAGCCGCACTCCCTGAGAGCCGAGATTCTCACCACGTGGCCACAACCAATGAACATCGATGTGGGCCGCGGCGCTGAGCGGGCGGCAGGATTCGGGCGGTCCGGACTGAGAATGTCGAAGGCCACACCCCCAACCCGAGGGTTGCCCTCCATATACGCGATTGCCACCGCGACTTCATCGCGTTCCAGAAACCACGCGTCGTCATCGAGACTCAAATAATAGTCGGCCTTCGCGGTCCGCATGAGGTGGTTGCGAGCGTCCAGATAGCCCCTTGACGATTCCCACTCTTGCCACTGCACCGCCGGAAAATCGGACTGCAGAGCGGACGTTCCGTCGTCGGAGCCGTCATCGAGGACAGCGACTTCGAGATTCGGATAGCTTTGGGAAAAAGCCGACTGAATCGCCTTCGGCAGAATCATGGCGCGGTTGTGCGTCACGATGCCCACCAGCACGCCGGGTTTGCCATTGGCCATGTTGGGAGCGGATAGGCTTGGCATTGATCCGGACACCGTTAGCAAGTCACCATGCGCCGGAGGGCCTCCACTCTACCCCAGAGACCCAGAGCCACCGTCGCGCGACCCGAGCGGCTCTGCAGGCTGGATGCTATAGAGAAGAGCTCAAAAAGCACCAGCTTCAAGTAATCGGCAAACCGGTCGCGTCCCAGGATTCTCGTCATCACAAAATGCCGGTTGATCAATTGCATTTCGGCGAGCAGCGCTGGATCGGATTTGTGTGTGCCCGGTTGGGAATCATGATAGATGCGCGCTGTGCGTGCGTTGGCCAGCTTCCAGCGTTTGCCCACCGTCAATGACAGGGTAAGATCCTCCATCAAAGAATAGCCCGTGAAATGATCCGGGAAAGGCGGATCGGGCAAGGCTTCGCGCCGGTAAAGGGTGCAGGTGGTGTTCAACCACTCGACAGGAACTATCTCAGGAAGATCGTCGTTGTCTTCGGGCAATAAGTTGACAGCGGGACCGAGCACGCGTCCCGCATACGAACGTTCCGCCCGGCCGGCCATCAAGCGGAACACGAATCTGCTAATCCGGCCGGGAGTTTGATAGCGTTGATTTGTGATCATCGCGTTTACGCCGCCGAGGTGCGGATCGGACTGCAGGGCGCTCCACAACCGGGCGAAGCAAAGAGGCTCGAAAAGGATGTCATCATCCATGAATCCCATCACTGACTGGGAACTCGCACGAACTCCTTGGTTGCGCTGGGTGGCAGCCCCCGGAACATCGGCTCGGCACCACGAGACAACGGAATGGAGACCCGGAACCGTTTCCCCAGACACGGCGCGGGTGGAGGAATCTTCTGAGGCATCCACGATGATCAACTCAGCAGGTTGACGGGGTTGTGCCCCGAGGCTTTCCAAGGTTCGCCGAAGAGCTGTAGCGCGGTTTCGCGTCGCGATGATCATGGTCATTGGCAAAAGTGCGGTAGACACCGGAAGTTCACCCATGGCGTTGCATCATCGTCGTTCCAGATAGCGAGCCGACGGTTGTGTCTCAAAGGCCGCAATTCGCGGTAAGAACGGCTGGGCGATCACTTTTATAGCGACACGCAATGACGCATCAAGTCCAAGCAGGAAGCATCAGATCGTAGTGGCCGCCCTGCTCGGCGGGATACTGGCCGTCTTCAACGCGCTTGATCACAACTGGCAGAGAACGAAGCCAGGTGTGGCTGTGGTCAGGACAATGTAGGGCCCAAGCTTTCGGCGAGCGCAGGTGGACTCGATAATATTTGGATTCCTGTAGCGCGCAACTGATGCAGTATTCCCAAGGCAAAATCGCATTTCCGAACCCAACCTGCATGAGCAAACGCCGTTTGACGGATATGTATCGTAAAGGAGTCGGGAGCAGCTCTTCGAATCGCTGCTTGCTTAAAAGAAACCTCCGACTCGAAAATGTTTTGAAGCGAAAGTTCCCCTGGTTGTCCAGCGCCGGCGCAGCGGCCTGAGCCCGCAAACTTCCGTCGCACGATGGAGGGCCCGGAAGAGGAGAGACAAACATTGTCAAAGGGTCTTCCTGCATCAGGGTCATGCCTGTGTGTAACCAGCTGTGACCCGGAGCTTGGTGCAGAAGTACGTCGCTGTCGAAATGCACGACGAAATCGGTCTGTGCCGCCTCAATCCCCGCGATCCAACCGAACAATGGAATGCCACGATGGTCCCGCATCGTTGAGACTCGGGAACCAAAATACTTCTCTGCGAGGCCGTCGGAGGTAATCTCGCTCAGGTAAATGCAGCGGGTAATAGTTTTGTCTCGCGTCAAGCGCTGTAACAAACCAGTGAGACGGGAGTTCTGAATGTCGGGATCGGGTGAGCGATTCCCCCTCGGTAGGTCGTCGGCCACAACGAGAATTTCGCCGAAGCGGAACGAACACATCCTCAAAAGGTGTTGTAACGTATCCTTCAGGAATCCACTATCGCGAGGCCCCGCAAGTAGAACAAATGTACATTCAGACACTTTGAGCTGTCTCCGTCACGAACAGTGCGTTACACCAGAGGTGATGATCATTGGGTCCGAAATAATGTGTCTGTTCGTACAGCCCGTAGAGCCGGAAGCCATAGGCTTTCAAGAACTCAAGAAGATCTGTGGCACTCATGTGGCGGGCGCACCTTGCAATTGCGCACTCCACATAGATGGCATCTATTCTTTTCTCCGTGAGAAGTCTTGTGGCGCCCTTCAACACCTCCAACTCGTAGCCTTCGGTGTCGGTTTTCAGGAAATCGATATGTCTAACATCGTGTTCCTCGCAGAACTGATCAAGTGTCGTTACTCTCACGGTTACCTGAGAGGAGTCCGGGCGCGGTGAGTTCAACTGTGAGACCAAGGAATTCAGGAGCGAGTCCTTGACTGCATACATTTGTTCCGTTCCAACGTATGAACCAACGGCCTATTGACGGCGGTTATCTTACTTCCGCAATTCTGAACAAGGGTCTTGAAGGTGTCCGGACTCGGCTCGAAGCAATACACTCTAGCTGAGGGATAGACAGAACAAAAGGTCGCCGCAGTATGTCCGACGTGTGCTCCGACATCGAAGATAGTACCTGTAGGTTCAATTGATAAACGCCTGAGATCCAGGAAAAGGTCCGTGCCAACGGGAAGAGATCTCGTAGCGCAACAGGTATAACCGAACCGCTGGAACAACAACTTCATCAATTGTCGATGCCGCTTCAATTCTTCGATTCTCCTCAGTTAAGAGCAAAAGCATACTATTAACTCTGGATGCCAAGAGGATGGCATCAGCTTGCGGTTCTACCAGTCAGGCCGCGGGTGAAGGCAGCGATTCGCTCGGCAGCGCTAAAGCCGAGCATCTGGTAAATCAAACGATATCTGCCTCGCGCCGCGGGGGGGCCTGGGACGAAGCCGGGCTGGCGCCACTCGATCGCGTTCACGATCTCTCGCGCTTCTGCTGGATCTTCGAGCCATGCGCCCCGTGCGATCTCGAATCGGGCTTGATTCAAAGCGTGCAGGCGCGGAGGCGTGAGTTCTCCGCGCGACCTGAGAAATAGTTCCATTCGCTCCTTAATCTCCAGTCGTCGGCGCCGTAGCTCGGCGTGGTTGCGCTTGCTCACGGTTTCGTTCAACGACCAATGGCGGTAGGCCGCATGACACTCCTCGAAATAGCAAAACTCCGCGCCTGCCTGGAGAAGGCGCAAATACAATTCGTGCTCCTGGCAGCAAGGCTGATCCGGTTTCCATCCACCGACGTCGATCAGAGTCTGCCGGCGCCACAGAGGGCCGCCCGTTTGCGGCAACCACCACCGGGCCAGCAAAATCCAGGGGTCGTGGGGCTCGCGAATGGGGGTGACCTCCTGCTCAATTTTCTGTTCAGACCAGTTGACCCAAAGCACCGGACTGTATACCACGTCACACGCCGGGTGTTCCCGCAGGAAGGTAACTTGCCGCTCGATTTTGAGCGGTAGCAAGTAATCGTCGGCATCGAGATATTGCAGCCACTCGCCGCGGGCAAGTTCCAGTAATCGGTTCCGAGCCACGTTCCCGCCGCGATTAGGACCTGTTTCCCAGAGGACGCGAGCGCCGAAACTCTTGATTACCTCGAGGCTGCCGTCCCGTGAGCCGTCATCCACCACGATGACTTCCTTCCCGGACCAGGTTTGCGCGAGGGCGCTTTCAATAGCCTGCGCTACCCAGCGTTGCGCGTTGTAACAAGGAATAAGGATGGAGACGAGCATCTTAGTTCTGATTTCCCCAAGGGAGGGGCTGAATGGGCGCGAACGTAGAGTTGATCTGCCTCCTGGCGCAGAACCGCTCAGGGTATTGAAGTGTTTCGACGAGTTGCACGATGTGGATACCCAGTTCCGCGGAAAGACGGCATGGCCGATTCTCGCGGACAGCTGCAGCTAACTCCGCCGGACCGCGGCAGAAATCCACGGGTTTTGCATGGCTGACAAGCTTCCCGCGCGGCTGGCGGACTAGAGGCAGCCGTTTGCGATAGCGCCACTCTTCCATGCCGCAATATGTACGGAACGATTTCGTCCACCGGTTCAGCCGGGACACGATGCCGCCCATGCCCCCACGCAGCGGCACAGGCTGGAAATATATTGGGCCGACGTCGTTACGGAGGTCCGGTACTTCTAGAATGCCGTCATCGCCAATGATCGTAAGCGATTTATTTTTGGGACCGACCAGGCCGCAAGTCACCCTAGCAACGATGTTTTCGGAATATTCGATGCAGCCGACAGTAAAATCAGGCGCCATTTTCTTGACAGCGATCCCTTTATCAGGAAGTTGGCACGAGGCGAAGGCAGTAACGCTCTTCGCCGGACCAAAGAACGCAGCAAGCCACGTCAACATATACCCCGCGTGCTCAAACGTGCAGCCGACTTCGAACTCGTCCTGGGCTGGCCACCGCACCCCGGCTTCGTTGCGCCATTGCCAGGGCGTCAGCTTCGGTGCGATCATGCCGTCATCGAAGTTGGCATAGACCACGCGCACGCGGCCGATGACTCCCTCGTGAAGGGCCTTCCATAGCGTTTGGGCTGTCTCTGCCAACACGCTACAGGGCGCGGTCGCCAAGTAAACGTTCTTCTTCTTCGCGAGGGCGGCCAATTCGCTGGCCGCCTCCGTCTCCATCGCAAGCGGCTTCTCTGAGTAGACGTGTTTGCCTGCCTCCACGCTCATCTTGGTCACTTCGTAGTGACTCCGCGGGTCTGTCAGATTGAGAACCATCTCCACAAAAGGATCGTTCAGCGCTTGCTCCAGGCTCAAGTACTGTTTGGCGCACCAGCGCCGGCTAAACGACTCGAGGTGTTCCTTATTGTTGTCATAGGCTCCAACCAGTTTCAGCTCTGGGTAATTCTCCAAAGTCTTCCCGTAGGAGTCCGCAACCCAACCACAGCCGACAACAGCAACGTTCATACTTGAGATGTTCTACGTTCTCGTGACTCCGGCGGCTGGTCGCTTCGGTCATTTTCTCTGCTAGTACGCTCCAAGAAAACTTTCGTTGAAGATCTCGTAGCCACAGTGCGAGCCGCATAATGTTGTTGAACTTTGCGAATCGCGGCGGCAATGTCTGACATGTCGTGATCGGTCCCGAGAAAAACATTCTGTGGAATATAAATGAGTTCCCTCGTGGCTTGGTCGGCAACTGGCGTGGGCATCAGCCGGAAATACTCAGGCCGCTTCTCAATAAGCTGCTCAATCGCGAGCTGGCGGGCGATGGTGCATTTGTAACCGCGGTAGATGGGTGCCCCCTCAGCACCGCATCGACGCAAGAAATCGTCCAGGGGGAGACCTCCGCAATTCTCGAGTTTGTACCGCATGACGAACATGTGGACACCATGTTTGCGAACACCGGGATGGGTCGCGAGTGGCTCCACGCAGCTTGTCTCTCGCAGCATTTCCTGCAATTTGAAATAGTTTCTATGTCGCCTCTCCTGCTCTCGTTCGAAACGGCGAAAGCGCTCAACCAGCAGAGCAGCCTGATATTCGGTGATCCGGCAATTCCACCCAAGCGTAACGTGCTCCCAGCGGTCATTCCTTTCCAGCGAACGGCCCACGTTATGCAGAGAATAAGCCCGCTCGAACAGTTGTTCGTCGTTGGTTGTGAGAGCGCCGCCTTCCCCGCACGTAAGGTTCTTGTGCGACTGGAAGCTGAAACCCGCTGCGTCGCCGAGGGAACCCGATGGTCCTGTTTCCCACGCGGAGCCGTGGGCCTGTGCCGCGTCTTCAATCAGTTTCAGCCCGTGACGGCGCGCAATATCGCGAAGTGTTGTCATGTTGGCCGGCTGCCCAAAGAGATGAACTGGCATGATAGCGCGGGTCTTGCCGAG
>Ga0307479_10006407_pt1 | contig 10810 bp, 17 predicted proteins | sample atmos_gasesECM4C_FD_203743 | JGI IMG/M metagenome (GOLD analysis project Ga0307479, IMG submission 203743) | Hardwood forest soil microbial communities from Morgan-Monroe State Forest, Indiana, United States - atmos_gasesECM4C_515 | ecosystem: Environmental > Terrestrial > Soil > Temperate...
CCGGCGAGATTGTGATGGCGTCGTGAGTCACGGCAGTGCTGCTTCCGTCCCGAATGCCTATTCTAAACCGATGTCCGCGGTACCAACGTCAAACGCCATTACGGGGTACTGGGCTAATTCCGTGTTGCTGATTTGTCAGCCCACGGGATATTCTGCTTTCGTGGAGACAGAGCGCACATCGAACAGGTTTTTGTGGCGCGTGATCGCGGCCTTGTCGGTGTTTGCCGTCTCGGTCTCGTTCAGTTATGTATTTGCACACGTCAAGTAGCAAGACCGTTAACAAATAAAAAGCGAAATGGCTGGGAGGAAGCAATAGCCGACGCGAAGAGGAAGATTGCAAAACTCAAGAAGACAATTTCCGTCTTTGAGGCTAGAAGGGCAGCAGGCGATTCCTGGCCTGGTGAATCAGCAACACAGAATTAGCCCAGTACCCCATTACGGAGTGGTCGGGATTCCGCTTCGTCGCGCCGCGACAGCGTCAAAGTAGGAAAAACGATGTGTGCCGTGGCGCCGAGCCTGGCGGGAGTCCCTGGGGGGGGCCTACGCCGGCCTTCATTATTATTTTTGCCGAAAAGGATGGTTTGCGTTCGCGAGATCGAAACGAGATCGGACGCGAAATCGGGGAGGACGGTTTCGAATACCGGGGGTCAGCAGCAAGCTATTGAAAGCACACGGATGGATTGGCCTGCTGCACGTTTTACTGCACGTTCCGGTCGAGCTGCATGATTCTCTTTCCCGCCTGAGGATGGCGACGCGACAGCCTCGAAAGTGCGAGCTATTGAAAGCACACGGCTGGATTACCTACTGCACGTTCCTATCTGTTGCATTGGCGAGACTTACGCTGGGCGGCTTTGAAGGGAAGAGACTGCTATTGCCAACGGGCTCAGCATCTTAGCGGAAAGATCCAACAAACAAATAATTATTCGCACCGAGCAGGAATGGGCTAGCGCCAACCCACACCCCGCGCATGAGCTTCCGGGGATGGGCCCTATCGGCTTGGGTGACGGCTTCAAGAGCAAAGTTAACCTCCCGGTGCTTCAGAACCCTCCCTGTCCTGTTGAATGCGTCCCGTACGAGACAGCCCAGAAGCGTCGGCAATAGCCTGAACCGCCTCCTTGCCTCCCGGATACCTCGTACAACCTGCTGCGGTGCTTCTGTCATATCATCTCCTTTTCTTTCTAACACGCCTGCCTGAGCAGAAAGGTGATTCGGCTGAATCAAAACCCCCTCTCTAACTTCCCTAACCCCCCCGTAAGGGAGGGGTGTAGGAAGGGTGATTCACCGATTCATGGGGTATAAGGGGTGAATCAGTGAATCACCGACCTAAACCACGCCGTTTCAACATGATGCCCAGAGCAAGGGTGATTCACGTGAATCAAGCGGTGCTCAGGCTAACCCCATGAAAACAAAGGAACCGCTTCGGCACCTGAGCACGTGAATCACTTCGTGAATCACCCCTTACTCACCTTCCGGTTCAGCTCATCCAGCCGGTCTTGCTCTGCCCGCCGAATGATCCGATTGACTGTGGGTTGGCTTAGGTCCAAGGCTGTCGCAACGGCCCTCTGTGATTTCCCGGCTTTGTGCATCTCCAAGACCTCCGCCGTCCGACTATCCGTAGCAAGCCGCCAAACCCCGTCCTCCGGCTTGCCGGTGGGGTTGCTGTATTCGGCCTCAAAGCCGGGGAGGTGCCCGCCGTGCCTGACCTTCTCCCATCCCCACTGGAAAGCCAGCCCATCCCCCGGAGCCCAGCCGTAAGGCTTGTCGAGCTTGATTGAGACATCAAGGTTATCGTCAATGTCCGTCCTCCCCCTCTGTGTGGCATTCTTCCCCGCGTGGTGGACAATGAGGACGCAGACTCCCAACTGCCTCAGGTTGACGAGAAGGTCATTCACGTAGAGGCATTGCTCCGTATCGTTGGTATCGAACCGGAAGCAACGGGTCAACGTGTCAAAGATGATGACCTTGGGTTTGAACGCCTCCATAACCTCAACCAAAGGATGTTTCTCCCACCCCACCTTCTCCCCCGGCTTAGCCTTATCCGCTGTTATGTACTTCCTCTTTGCCCCGAAATTCGGAAACACTCCAAACTCAGGTGACCAAATCCTCAACCGTTCGTCCTCCTCCTCGGGGTTGATAAACTCCCTCACCCGCTCTTGAATTTGAGCCGCCGGAAGCTCCCCATCACAGAGGAGAACATTGTGCCCACCCTCAGACTTGAACCCCAGCCACTCGCCGCCTTGAGTCATCACCTTCGCCAGCACGTCAGCAACGATGCTCTTTCCAATCCCGCGGTACGCCCACAGCATGTTGATACTGGCCTTGTAAAATACCGGAGTGGCCCCGTAAGCCAGCAAGACCTCTCGAGGTTCGATCTTCCTCGTCTTGATACTCCCCGCCGAAGGAACCATTTTCTTCAGCCGGGTAAACTCCTTTTGGTCCGCTACCATCTGCGTCCAAAATGCCGCGTTCGATTGACCGGACTCCTCTTGAATGGCCTTAGCTTCTCGAGTCATCTCCTCGAGTTCAGCCGGGGAGAACCGCGACACATCAGCATCGTAGTTAGCGCAAACCCGCAGACTGTCTTGGATGGTGGGCATCTCCCACCAATCCGGCCTTGCCTCTACGGCAATCTTGAAACCCACCTCTTCCTCATAGAACCGCACAAGCCGCTCAACAATAAGCGCGCGGTCCTCCTCTTTGCTGTAACCAATCTCAGAGTCCAGGGGTTTTGCTACATTCTGAGGGTCGGATATTGCCGTCATACTTTCTCCTTCTCTTCCAATTCTTGTTCACGTCTTTTCAGGAGCACCGACACCTCGGCAAGCTCCGCATCTGGTAGCGCGCGGAGAATAGATTGTTGACTCCTCCCGGTTTTCATACCGTGAGTCTTCTCAATCCACCGCAGCGCTATTACTCGCTCCACCACTTCCTCAACTGTCATACTTCCTCCGGTCTTTGTTTGCTCATATCTTGTCCCAGTTCCTTTCCAACCACCTCGAGAGCCTAACTCTCTCCGCCGTTGGGAAATATTTGTACATGCTCTCTAACACATGGTCCGCTTCTGTCTCGAAATTCACAGCCCCCGGCCACTCTGTCCGCGCGTCACTGTCTTGGATGTACGCCTCGTACCGTTCCAGATACTCCGCCGCCTTCCTCAACCTCTGAGGTGAGTCCTGCATGAGTCCCAAAACCACATTGCATTGATGGCAGAGCTTGCCTCTATGCCTCATCCGCTTGTGATCGTGGTCCTCCACCTTCCCCCTCCGGCCACAGATGGCACACTTCTTACCATCCAGCCGGAGCATGTGTCCCAAGATGGTCCGTGCCAACTTAGGCGGAAAGTGCCTCCCCGTGAGTCCTATCCGTTTTGCCGTGCGGAGTTTGTGCCAGCGTTTGTCACGGAGCTTACGGCTTGTCTTTTTCTTTTTCATTTGTCCTTCGGCAGACTCTGGATGCACTTGGCAAATTCGTACTTCTCTTTGACCGCGTAGAATGTAGCCGCCGCCGCTTTCTGCTGTGCCTCCGCCGTTGTCATTTCAACTTTGAGGGCATCCAAGTCCGCCGTCTCCGCCGCCTCATTTCTTTCCGCGTTCACTTCTTGCGCTATCCTCACTTCATCCCGAAAGTGAGCCGTCACCTCAATATCGAGTTCCATTGCAATGTCCTCCAACGTTTCCGGGTCAAGGCCCTGGTTCTCCCATACCTCGAACAGAGATTCCCCATTGACCAAACTCCAACCCGCCGCGTGTCGTTGGTTGGCTTCAACAGCTTGCGCTATCCGGTCATCCGTTAGCGGTGTGTCACTAATTACGAGTGTTGTCGGCTCCTCTGATATCCGGTAAACATGTGTCTCCGGAGTTTCCATGAGCCGTTCTACCATTGCTTGTTGATCGTGGTCGTCCGGGTAATCGTAGAACTCCCAAACCGCCGCCTCGGGTTCATTCGCTTTCAACCATGCCTCTTGCTTCGGTGTTGCCATGTTATTTTCCTCTCACTGGATTGTGTGTTCCTCATCTGTCAGTGCCTCCAACCTCGAGGCAATCCGACACTCTGCATTGTGGAAGTGATGTATGATGCCGAGTTCATCTGTCTCCGTGGCTCCCCCGCAATCAGGGCACGGACCATTCTCCCCCTCATACTTCAACCCCAACGACTCCCCCCACCTCCTTACGGCAACCGTCACACACAGGCAGCGCATTCCCCTTCTGGATGGAATCCATTACCCGCCGTTCAAGGTCCCGGTGATACCTCTGCTTTGCTCTCTCATTTCTGTCCATGATGGGCCTCCTCTTGCGCTTTGATTCGTCGGGCACGCTGGGCAAACCACGCCCGGTCTTCAGGTGACTGTGTCTCCGGTTTGGGGTGGTAGCCAACTTGTATGAGCAACCAGTACCCGTGGATACCACCGTCAAACAAAATCCCCGGCTCCCTCGTCACCCACCTTATCCGGCGTACATGCCGCATCCCAGCGAGTAGCCCCCGTACATATTTCGCAGTGAGGACCCGCCCACCCTCCCGCACGTCCTGATATGTATCCCGCTTCTCGCTGGGACTAGCGCTGTAGTGGCGCGCCCTCCATTGGTGGGCAGCTATCTGCTCGAACAGCCCCCGGCTAATCGGGGAGAACGGTTCAAAGTTTCGCGTGGCGGTGTCTTTGATTACATAATTTTTGCTCACTTGCCCACCTCCTCCCGCTCCGGAAATGGGTCGAAGCCCTCAACAAACACCGGGCTCTTGAGGTAGTGGGGGCGTTCTTCGTGGGAGAACCGCGCCACATGGAATATCTGACCCGGAGGGTCCCCGTAAGATTCCTCCCACGCGCTGTGATCCAAGAACAGAAGCCGGAGAACAAACTCGGCAAATTCCTTGGCCTCCGGTGTCAGTTCACTCACTGGTACTTGTTTGCGAAACTGCCTCGCAATCTCTTCGAGTGCCGCGTCCCATCCATCTTTGAACTCTTGTGTTAGCTCCATAGTGTTTTCCTCTCCGCCATCTTCGCTCCGGCTTGCGGGATTGCTCCAAGAGTGAGGTGCTACTGATTCAATGGATGGAGGAGTAGCAAGCTGTTCCACTTCTTCACTTGCTCCCTCTCACTCGAGGGCAGCTCCTCATACCGCCGGTCACGCTCGAGCTTTGCCATCTCTTGAGGAGAGATGCGACCATCCACGGGGATGTTCTTGCTCGCCGCGTAATCTTCTTTGAGCCGTTCGAGCTGTTGAGGTGTGGGTGGTTTCTCTGTCTCAACCCGTCCTCCCTCCAAGACGGAGTCCACCGGAAATTCTTGGAAGAACTCCTCGAGGGTTTCCGTTTCCCGGTGGAACACCACCACCTCATTGTCCGGTGCTTCGGGGTCCCGGAGAATTGCCTCTTCCCCGTTGTTCTCCAACACCGTCAACAAAACCTTCTCCGCCGTGATTGGCCTATCTTTTTTGTAGATTGAAATTTTGCTCATCACTCCTCCTCGTTTTCTTCGTGCAAAAAGTCTTGTTGATCCTCTGGTAGTGGCTCGAGCCCCACAGCTCCAAACAACTCCCTCTCAAACTCTGGTCCCGCAATCTCACCCACTCCCGGCCAGTCCGACGGCGGAACAAAACAGAGGACTCGAGCCTCGCGCGCAATCCGCTCAAACAATTTTCTCGAGGTTGCGTCCTCTGTATTGTTGAGGGCGGCTCGAGCCACTCCCTCCGCCGCCCTTCGCAACCACCCCCGCCGTTTGAGCGGCACTTTCTTGGGTTCTGGAACCGTCACCGGGCATCCGACATATTTCTCCAAGACGGATTGAGGGATTCGCAACATTCTTCTCCTCCGTCGGTGGAGGGTGCCTTTGCTGCCTAGATCAACCGTCCCGGGCAACCGGCTAAAGCGCCTCACCACGCTATCCGGACTGCATTGCAGAACCCGCGACACTTCTAGAACCGTAAAAAATCGCATACTGCGCCTGCCTCTCCTCGCCAGACCTCCAAATAAAAAACGCGACTCCGAGAGCCGCGTTGAGAAAAGAGATTCGCTTCAATCAAAGTCTCATCTCAACGTGGGGTGGCTCCAAGAGAGGGGCAACCCGGTACCATTTAAGGTTGTTTGGGCCTGCGCCTCGAGGACGCAGAGGGTTGAACCTTGTTGCCCACTCTCTTGCAACCGTCAAAACTTCAAAAAGGGGAGAACTCGAGGAGGTGCTACACTTGCCTTCAGCCGCCGGGAGGCACCTCGTTTGCTTCCCTCGGTCAGCGGCTTGGGAGAACTTCTGATTCTCTTCGAGCCGCGCTTTTCTTTGTTGCCGTAATCACAGTGCCACGGGCTCGAAAACCATGTCAACGACAATCGGCTCCCAGAGCCAACTTGGGCCGATTATTTTTTACCTACCGCGCATTACGAAATCAAATCCGCAGGGAAACGGGCGTGATAGTGACCAAGGTTATCAGCCGTTTGGGGCCATTGTGGTACGGGTTGGATTCAACGTAATGCGCGGTTGTCACTTGCGTGACCGATTCTTTTTTACCTGATTGAAGAGAAACGGTGCAAAGTGCGGGAGTTTCTTTCGTAGGATAAATGGGATGGCGTAATTGATGTGCTTTGTACCCTTGGAATTGTTACAGCCTCCGGGGCCATGACAAAGGGGTTGAAGGTTGACTAACTCGTTTGTGCCGCCGGTTGCTAGGGCTTCGATATGATCCGGTACGAGAATGCGACCAAGACGTTTTAGTTGCTTTTCGTTCTTCCCACAGCAAACGCAACAGCCGCCGAACCACGCATAGAGCCCCCGACTACTTGAAGAAGGGCATAACAAACCTTCTGAGTACAAAAAGCGCGACGTAGAAAAAGAAACCAAACAGACCCCACTGTTTCCATTCACGAGCTTTGCGTTTGGCTCCGTGTTCAACAAAATACCTGTGTGCCAAAATTACGGGGATGCCGAAAAACAGGGTCGAGAAGAAAAAGGCAACCATGCTGAGAGTCCAACTCAAAGGAGCTTCCTCCCGTTGCCGCTGCTCCTCAACCATGGCGGTGCCGAGACTGCTCAAGGTCGCGGCGTCCAGCTTTCTCGAACGGAACTCCTCGTTTGCAATCTCGCTGGCGTCCGCTGTGTAGTCTTTCGAGTGAGCCAAGATGTCGTAAAGCTCTTCGTCGGTCTTGTCGGACATCGCTTTCTTCAATCCATGACTTGAAAGGTTCATGGGATTCGACGATTTCCTTCGCTTCCCTTACCAGCCGCCGTTTGTGTATTTCGCTTTGAGCGTGGGCGTGGGTTCCCCGGGGTTCCACTTACGCCGCCAGATGGTCAGCGGCGCACCCACTGGCCCAAACACTATGGAATCTTCCGGCACCCAATACATTTGCTCGCATTTGCCCTGACATGCATCGAAACGATACCCGCCATCTGGTTTCGGGGATACAACGAGCGGACGCTCGCAGATTGGGCAGTTAATTTCTTCGCGTCCCTCCAGAATACTGGCAAGTGTGGCCATTGTTACTATCTCCTATTCCCGTTTTTTCTTTAGTTGTACCAAGCCCAGCATACGGTATTTCCTCCGCGCGGCCAAGTATAGTAGGACGCTCCCTAAAGATCCTTGGGCTTTAGTCCGCTTTTCTTTGCGACCTTCCACCTTCACCCTCTTGACAAGCGTCTGGAGTAGTGGGACTTTCAAGGAATGAAATGGAAAATCGAGTTTCAGTATAGGCGGGATGGCAGTCCTCGCCCCGTCGATGAGGTCCAAGAGGACCCGTTAGAATTTGAGGGGGAGTTCTGCCCACTGCCGGATGTTGGGGACACCGTAGCCTACAAGGAAAACGATAAGGCCGTGGCCCGAAAAGTTCTCACAAGGCATTTTAGCTTCATCTCTCCGGACCTCGTTTGTGTCAACATTGTGGTGACCGATGTTCCCACGGGAGAGATGGCAGCGCGGCTAAAAGAGTAGTTCCCCGGTGATACACCCCGCTGCCGCGAAGCTGGACGCCGCGATTGCTCTGCTTGAAAGAGTAAAATGAAGGGTCACGGGAGGCCGATCATGGACAAACGGGTGGTTGCGGTTCTTGCTGGCGTTTCCCTTCTGGGTGGCGAGCATCTTGCCAAGACCTTCCCCGGATATGCCGTTACCAGCATGGAGCAATTGATTCCGGACTAAAAGGGCAGCCCTGGGCGTCAGCCCAAAAAGAATTACCAAAGTCCGTCCCGATACCTGCGTTATGGAGGGTAACCCCCCGCTTCTTTTTAATATTAAGAAACGACAGCCGCGCGGTTTGGCATTTTTGCGGGGGAGTTTTGTATGTCATTTGTCGCCGAAATCTTCAAGGCACTCTTCAAGGACGTCCTAGCATTCATCGTGCAAGATCGTCTAAAAGCCTGGATGCCACGGATGATTGAAAGTATCCGGGCTCTCTACGAGCGTCTAGGAAAAAACGAAGCACCCGGCGTGCCCGTTGCTTTTGAGATCAAGATCAACACAACGCTTCCACGCCTTCGGGTCCACGGCCAGGGACACGTAAGCCAAGGCCCTTCTTAATAAGCGGGTATGTTTATCTCCAGCCGTATGGCCCATGGTTGGCTCGTCTTCAAGAGTTTTCAGCAAAGATTGTTGGTTCCAATTCCGTTGTGGTCCAACCCTTCATGTTTGCCCATTCGATGATAGCCGTCATGTATCGACAGTACGCTGGGAAGGTATTTCCTTTCCAGCCTTGAGGGCATTGGCTCGGGGGAATTCCATTCTTGAATCGTGGCCACACTCGATTAAGAATCACCTTGTTGTCAATTGGAACGGGTACGTCGTGCTGAAAGCCTAACGCCCGACACAAAAAATGTAGGGTCTTAGAGGTCATCACGGGAGTCCACAATAGCCCATTTGTTAGCAACCCCCATGACTGCTGAATAGAGCTCGATTGTTGAATGGCCAGAGCACACTGAACGAATGTGTTGTGGATGTGTTGCAGCGTATGTTGACGATAGATGAATCTCTGCGTTCTTCCCATTCCTCCCCATGACATAGTAAGCGCAATGGCTTGGAGGTAATGGGGTGCTTTGAATTCCTGAATTATCAGCCCCGGGCTGCAAACCAGTCTACCAGTAGGAAACACTTGCCCTGGCATAAGACGATGCTGCCAAGGAGAAGCACTAGTCTCATGTCCCTTGTATTGGTTGACGGGATTGTTGGAGTTTATCGGCAGCGGAAAAGTGCGAGCTGCGAACTGGGTGGCTGCATCAATTTGCCAGTTCAATTGTCATCCGAAGGGGAAGAGATGTTTTTCTCATCAAATCTCGGGAAGCTGGCCCACACATCAACGATAACACGACCCGTTCCTTCATTGCGCTGCTCGGCTCTCACTCTTCATCAGCATCAGTGCGTTGATCGCTTCCTGGCGCGCTTCCGCATCGCGAAATTCCCTTTCCGCTTCCGCCATTAGCGTAGCTAGATTCCGATTGAGTTCTTTCAACTCCTCGATTGTCGCTCGCGCTTTGGTCAGACGCTCGCATGCCACTTTGAATTCACACTCCCAGTCTGCCGCTGCTTTTTTAGCTGCCAACTCTGAGCGTAGTCGCTCCAAGCGTAAAGTCTCAAGCGCGGATTTCAACTTGAGCTGTTGCGACGGGGGAATGTCGTCAGAGGGCGCAGCGTGGAATGCATCACTGGCTTGCGCAACGGGCAACCAATTAAAAATCTCATTATTTTTCTCTATACCAAGTTCTGTGAGCGAGTAAAAATAGTGGGATGGACGTCCTTTTCCTTGCTTCTTATGTCCATTCTTTGCAAGTCTTCCACTAATCCACCCAGCTTGTTCCATACGCTGGAGCACTGGGTAAATAGTACCGGAGTTCATGCCTGTCAACCTCGCTATATCCACACCGGATAAGTATGGATGAACAAGTAAGGCTCGCATAACTTTTAATGTTGGGATTGTAATTTGTGGGGCTTTCATTACTTTTAATGTTGGCATTGTAATTTGTGGTAACACGTCTCTTAGCTGAAACGACGCCGCCACTAAGCAGAGACACGGATGCCAGTTGATTGGCGATTGCGTTGTATCGTTGACCAAAATCTCCATCGGCGTCGTCCATGGTCCCGTGCCTAGGGTATTCTCGGCGGCTTTATATGAACATCTACTACAAACAGTACTACCCCGTCTGGCATAGCGGCGATTGCAGAGACTACATTTGGGTTGGACGGTTTGGATAGGCTCTGTAGTAGGATTAGCTAATCTTTCCTTCATTTCCTGTTGTAGACGAGCTAAGTCTTTTTTCATAAAGCTGCATCTTTGCTCTTCCTTTCGGTTCTTTGTTCAGCCGCAAAGGCGAATCTCAAATCACGGGACAGATACATCGCCAGATGGCGATTGCGATGGCGCGGGGTTAAAACATCATTTGCAGCTACCCGTGGTGGTCTGGACGCATTCTGGGATGAACATTACCGTGCCATTGCCATTGACCACGCGAATATATTTCTGCTGCGGATTCGGCTTGCTGGCGGGTGCTTGGCTACTCTTCTGTTCAGTCGGAGCGGGCGAAGTCGTCGTCGCTGATTCAATAGTTAATCCCGTACTCGTCGCCGGGGCGACTATCGGGGCGGTCTTGGCAGCATCCACAATTGCAGCGCACGCGTCCTTTGCTGCTGACATTACCTGCCGAACATCCTTCGTCCAAATGACATCGCCCTGCTTGTTGGCGACTAGAACTTGGCTGTTTGCCTTTATCAATCCTACTTTGGCCTTCGATTCGCGGTTGAGCATTACCACGTAATCGGCCGCATCCTCTTTCAACGTAATCACCACTCCAGGACAGTTCGCACGCAGGTCTTTGGTCAGTTCAATGGATTCATCATGGGAA
>Ga0307479_10006408_pt1 | contig 10809 bp, 10 predicted proteins | sample atmos_gasesECM4C_FD_203743 | JGI IMG/M metagenome (GOLD analysis project Ga0307479, IMG submission 203743) | Hardwood forest soil microbial communities from Morgan-Monroe State Forest, Indiana, United States - atmos_gasesECM4C_515 | ecosystem: Environmental > Terrestrial > Soil > Temperate...
GATGGAAGGTCTTCGGCCACGCCATGTTCGAACTCTGGCAGCATAACGTAACCGAAGTCGTGGCATTTGTCCAGCGGAATTTTCAGAAGCTGCTCTTTACAGGCGCACCGACCCGGTAAACAAATTCCTTAACGGCAATTTGGAAGAACGCTGGCTGACGCCTCGCCTCATCAAAAAAGGGCTGGATGAGAAAGGAATGGGCTGGCATTCGTTCAAGCGATTCCGCAAGACATGGCTGCGTGGTCAACGCTGTCTGGAGGACATCAACAACTTCTGGATGGCGCACCGTCCGCAAACTATGTCAGAACTCTATTCTCACCTTCACGAGGAGTTGCAATTGCGCCTCGCAGAAGCGGAGCGAGTCGGCTACGGATTCAACCTTCCAAAAGAAGGTCGTGGTACTCAGTTGTCCCGAATGTCCCGAAAATTGCACCAAAATAGTGCAGTAGAAAAAGCAGCGTAAGTCGTTATGAGAGCGGGAATTAAGTTGGTGGACGTGAGGGGATTCGAACCCCTGACCCCCTGCTTGCAAATACAGAAAGCAAAGTTGGTTGTAGTGAAGCCGCGTGAGAAGGAGTAGGGAGAAGGAGAAAGTCCAGTAAAGTCAGGGCATTGGCGAAGACCCGAACGACTTGGAAGGACTTGGCTTGCGTGGGAGCGAGCTGCATCGGCTAGCATGCCCCGGTTACGTCACAAACTACGTCACAAACACCCCACTTGGAAAAACACACGTCCTCGCTAATCTGACCCATTTGTGGTTTGCTGCTGAAATCGCCCCGGTGGAGGAGCAACGAATTGCTAAAAAGAGACAGGCCAAACGATTTGGCGTATTGGGGTAAAGGACTTTACACAGTCAAGGCCATGCTCGCAAATGGCCAAAGGCGGGTATCATTCCAGGTTCTCTAATCCAGCCTCCTTTTCCCCATCACCTCCCACTGGCTAGTAGGGCGGTGAGTATATGAAAATCAAGACTTCTCTACCTGCTCTCCTGACTAAAAGGGGGAACGTGTTAGCACGGTTTTTTCCAGAGCTATGGCGCATCGTCCGTTTTATGCTGCGGGGAAAGGCAGCGATCCCTGGAACAGGCCTGCTCGTCACTGCGGGTCTGGCTATGGTCTACGGAGACGACTTCATCCCTGGAGTGATTGTTCTCTGCCTTGCCGCCGTTTGGGGTATCGCCGCTTGGTTGCTCTCGGATGAGTTGCGAAGACGTAAGCCACAGCCACCAACAAAACCAAAATACGCAAAGATTCAAAACTACAGACGCCGCAGGCGAAGCTACTCACTCTGGAAGTTCAGCATCCCCTTGGGAATTATCGTCGTAATGGTTCTGAGCACGCTGTTTGTAAACAACAAGAGAGAGGCAAAAATCCTAAAGCAGTATGAGGGCTTCTTGTTACCTGGCAATGAGCCTGACCCTCCAAGTTTTTGCACGGGTGACAATAGGATTGCGTTTATCGAACATGTCAATCCCAATGCACTGAAGATTTTCATGGGGAGAAACGAGGTCTACGGTTCCCACTTTCCCTACGTTGCTCTGCGAGTGCGTAAACAAGACAGGATGGTTATAGACCGGGACCAAGCTGGCAGGATCGCGCTCAGTCTGGACATTCTCGATGCTGAGGGAAAGGTTATCGTCGCTTTCGAGAAAGGGCATTTTACCGTAGTTCAGTCGAACATACTGGATATGAGCAGACCGGACAGAAGTACTCTGATTGTCCGAGATCAGTACAAGAATATAGTTTTAGATGCGCGGTATCTGAACACGCAGACTTTGGAAATCTCTGGGCTGTTGCGCTATCCGGGCGTCGGCCTAATTCCAATTCCGAAAACCTCCGCTGTTGATGGAATGTGCGCTGGAGAGGGTCAGGTAGCCTTCGATATTGAATGACTCCATTCGACTTCGGCTTGGATATTTCCTGATCAGGGAATGGAAATGCGCGGGTGGTCAGGTCACTCATATACCGGGAACTGTAGCGGGTAAGCGCCCGAATAACGCCACCCGAATGGGTCCTCATTAGCGCCCTAGGAGAAAGTCTTCCCGCCCTGAGAACGACGTCCTGGGAACGGTAGAAGGGGTTAACAGACTGGGGGAAGCATTCTCCAGCGACACATACGATTGCCGAAAAGGAAATTGCAAGAGCGAGATGTCTAGGTCTTTGCACTGTGCGAAATGGCATCTTCTAATCCTCTCTCGTCCTTATGGCGGAGTTTTCTTGCCAATCGCTGACTCCCAGGTATTTTAGTAGATGTTAGCTGATTAACGGTAACCGGGTGCGCCGTGAAAGGCGCTGGTCCACAGCGGGAGTATACTCGCCCGGGAACTGGTTCGCAGGCGACTTGGCGACCGTGTAGGCCGTAACGTGAGTGAACGCTAAGCAGGCCCCGAAAATAGTGATGCAGGAGCCGACCCGCCCAAGGAAGCGCACCTACCTTTTCCCGCGAATCACCAATTCCTTCCGCGCCCATGGCCATGCGCTGCCCGGCAGTCCAATGGCGGCGCACAAATCGCGGATGCCAGAAAGCAGCACTCCCACGCCCATGATCGTCAGAATCCACCCCAGAGCAATCGGATTCGCTGGTGAAGTAATTGCCAAACTCGTGGGTTTCGACCACCACACGCGCAACACAGGGACCAGGTCAGCTAGCGCAGCCCCGTATACGATGCCCATGATGCCGTGCATTACACGCTCACCCGGGTACACGCCTCCCAGCGGCTTGCGTATCCAATCTTCGACGACAAAATCCCACAGCGTCAGAATGATTTCAACGACGAGCAGCACAATTAGCGGAAGGACGTATCGGCCTTGCCAGGCCACCCAGGGGAGCGTGCCAAATATGACCGCATACACGAAGTCGCGCAGCGCGTGGAGCTGCAACTCGGAGCGCGCCAGTGGACCCATGGCCGGCAGTTTGGCTCGCCATTCGTGGTAGTAGAGGGTATCGAACGCTCCGAGGCAGGCCAGCACTACAAATAGCGTGAGCGTAGTGGTCATGGTCGATACTCCAAGGAGGAATGGCGCGCCCAAGAGACGATTCCGGAACTTTCATCATGCTACTTGAGCGGGCGCTTCTCAACTCCGATAAACATCCCAACGCCCAGGACCGCAAAGAATGTTCAGGCCAAGGAGTTCCTCAAAGCCAGTGACGCATAGGATCGGTGCCGCACTTGTGCAAATTCAATCCCCACCTTCAAAGGGTCCGGCCTGACTGTCCGATGGTGTTCCCCTCTCTGGGGCGATTTTTAGCGCCCGACCTCTGGTTCGATGTTTGGGGTGAATCGTGCAAACGACTGTGCAATAGAGCAATAGGCTTGCTAGCTTTCTGGCGAACTTATCAGGCGCAGAACAGAGTCGCGTAGCGCAAGGCAGCTGAAACCGCGTCAGTGCCTGGTCTTGAAAGCGACCATATAGCTTTCCAGCGGATAGCCATCCTGCGATGCGAATGCCAGCGGTGTGAGGACGAAGCTGTAGTTCCAATCTGGTTTCAATACAACAGGCAGTTTAATCGACAGATTGTCAGGCAGGAATTCCGGCGCGCCGCTGATTGGGAAATGCTCGTTGCCGTCCGGTCCCAAGCTAATTGAATAACCGTGAGGATCCAACGCCTTATCGAACGTGATTACGAGTTCTTTGATTGCCGGATCGACACGCTCGGAGTGATTCGGGAAAGGCTGCATGCCACTTACGTGAACGCAGCGCTGACTGAAGCTGGCAATCTTATCCGAGATACGCGGCCCGAGCGAGCTGTAGAACTTGGCAACGACCGGCATGAAACTCTCAAACATTGGATAACGGGTGCGCTGAGCGCTGTACTGGTGTAGCAATTCGTAAAGCTCGTCCATCCACACAAAACCGATCAACTGCTCCTCACGAATCGTGCGCTGAATCTCACTGCTCTCATGGCCTTTCGACTTCAGGTACTCAATTACGGCCGCCCGGACAAGCGATTCGATGACCATAGTATCTGAGTTTCCGTAGGCTTGTGCTCGCATCTTGTCGGCGACACGTTCAAAGACCTGCCTCGCAGAAGCAAACTCGCTCTTGTGTTTCGCGAACGCCGGGTTCACGAAAGAATGGTTGAATTCGTGAATGATCGTGGGCAGGTAATCAGTACTATAGGTGGGATTTCCTGAATCATCTTGAGTCCAGCATCCAATAATGGAAAAAAATTGTTCATGCCCATTGGACCAAACAACTCTAGGGCCGTAGTTCCCGCCACCGTTATTCATCCCCAGAATCAAATGGTACTGCCCCATTCGAACATCCCCATAAAAGCTCTTGTACCAATTCAGATCAAGATCGCTTAACACCACTCGAAAGCGTTCCGTCGCCAGATCATAGAGCGACTGATGTGCCACGAAGAATTTCTCAAAATGAGTATCGCGATAGAAATCGGCCAGCCGTTGGGCCAAGAGGATCGCGTTGTCCTTACCGAAGCGTGCGTCTGGAACATCTTCCGTAAAGACAACAAGCGGCTTCAGTGCCGGTGCCGGCGACAAATGAACGGCGAAACTCATCACAGCGTCAAAACCCACGTCCCTTTCGCCCGCCAGCTTCCTCGCAAGGGCCACAGCGGGGTGCTCCTTATAGGGAGAGAAATACGCATCGATATCCGCTGTATAGCTCTTGAGCGGGCTCATGTTGTACTCGGAATTTCCAGCTAGACGGAAAACGATGCTGAGCAATTCGACACGGGGATCAACGTGCGGCGCAGGCGACAGTTCGGCGAGCGTCGGGCGGACGAATACGAAAATCAGAGCAAATATGCAGACAAATCGTGAGTGGCGAAATTGCATTTGGCGACACCAGACAGCCGTATCCCTCGGAGCCGATTTAGAAAATTAATCTGCGATTCAGCGGGGTGTCAACTGGCTCGCACTCGGAGACAGTGCACTCGGACGATTAACGCGGTAATCGGAGAAGTGAAGTCCTGGTACGGGACTTGTCCGGTAACCGACTTATGTGCCGTTTTCGTTGCGGCTCTCACATGCGCACAACGTACAGCCAACTTATAGCCAGAGCTACTGATGAGACGAGCAACCATCGTCGAGAGTGACTCTTTCCCATAAGCACGCACGGCACCGCGAGGAGAACTAGCAAGACGAGTGCAATTGGCGCGTACTGCATGTGACGCAAAAGCCCATGAGGTAGTCTCCAAACCGAAACGGCTTGGTGACCCAAAATCAACCAAGACGCCAGAAACAAGAAGGCCTGGATCGTGACGGCAAGAAGACCTACGCTGGCAATTGTGCGGCGCCACAATGGAATCTGAGAATCATGAACCTCGGTATGCCAATCAATCCAACCGCACCCGAGGCCCGAGACAGCGGCCACCAGCACCACAAGCAGCACAGTAGTTCCCATGCTCCTCCCCCGCTCGAATCAAAAGATCCGACCCGTCAGCTCGGCGAGAAAAATTGAGACGCTGAAAAAGAGTAGAGTTCTCGGTCAGCGGGTACTCTAAAGCTATTACCACAATCCGTCAACAACTACAGTCATCTCATCTCACCTTCACTATCCCACGCGGGGACGTTAAGTGCACAGAATCCAGCAGGGTCGGCATCTCTGGGAGAAGAACACGAGTGAAAGCAATGGCTCCGGGCGCGGCAAGTTTGCGAAGGCCGAAACAATCTTGCTGTGGTCCAGATCGTTGTTTGTCTCATATCCATCAAATTGGATCTCCTCGGCAGTCGCTTTAGGCGTGTCTAGAACACGTAAGCCAGCTACCCAGAGGGGGGGAGGGAGAAGGAACCCACGGCATGATGCAGCCACTCAGCCACTGCTTGAGTCAAAAACCATCTGGTTTCGGAACGCTCGGGAACTTCAATCGCTGCTGTTTTGATTCAATAACTTACGGCCTCTCACCGATAGGGGTTTTCGGAACACCTTGTGGTGGAGCAACTTAATTGCATATCGATCCAGCGCAGAACAGTTTGAGTGAGCGTTCATTGTGAGATTGTATAAAGTCGGCTACGGGCATAGAATTTCATCAACCTCTAGTTAGTAGGCTCCAACCCAATAGATGAGGAATGAGGCGCACCCGATTTCGTATCCAGAAAAGGGGGGCAACTTGAGTAACCGGCAAGCTGCAGCAGGAATGAGAGCTCTCAAGTTCGAAAGCGCATTCACAGCAGTAAAGGTAATCAAAGGCTATGACCCTGCCGCGAACAAGTGGGCGTTTCGCTTTGAAGGCGCGTTTTGGGACGCCGTCAAACACGCTCACAACATTGGCTTTCGTGGGGCGGGTCGGCGAGTGGCCATCATAGACTCCGGCTGCGACCTTAGAATACCAAGGCTTCGTCAGAGCGTGGACACTGTGAAATCCTTCGTCGCGGGGCCAGCAGATGAGGATTCGCTTGGTCATGGAACGGCGGTCGCTCTGCTCATCACAGAGGTTGCACCTGACTGCCGACTTGATATCTACCGAGTTGGGCAGGGTAGCAAACCGGATGAGTCCGCAATCATCAGTGCACTGAACGCGGTGGCCGAAACTCACGCGGACGTGGTCAATGTCAGCATTGCAGGCGCAAAACCCTTCCACTTCCCCACGGAGCAATTGCAAATAGCCATCGCTGACGGAGATGTAAGTTCCAAGAGATTTGTACTAGAAGAGCAACCTTGCGGTTTGTGTGTTGCAGCCTCGGCGGCAAGTGCTAAAGGCAAACTGGTTTTCGCAGCAGCGGGCAACGAACCCAATACCGCTTCCTGTCCCGCACGGGCGAAGGGCGTGGCCGCGGCTGGATTCGAGAACTACGTGACCCGGACCATTAGCCTGCAAAACGGAGGAGTGCAAAGCGCTGTATTCGGAGTGGGTCCGAGCACTCCGCAGACGTTCCTGCTCGATGTGGCGCTGAAAGAGATTCGCGACGTTGTCGGGACGAGCTTTGCGGCTCCCTTGTTCTCCGGCGCCGCTGCGTTGGGACTAACTCAAGGAGAACTCGACTCCTACATAGCCAGCAACGCGGCCGCAGCCTTCCCGCAATTTTACCAGAACCTGATTCGGGCACACGCTTTCAAGCCGACGTCGGAGCTCGTGAAGCAGATCAGCATCTGGTTCGAACGGGCGCAAAAGAAGTTGCCTCATGTGCATTCCGCATATCAATCGGGATTAAGTCCAAGCGTTGTCCCGAGCGACCCAGCTTCTTGCTTCTCGTGTGGCATCTTTGCCGATAGTGTGATCATCAATCACGGCCTTTGGCTACTTAGCACTTTTCGCAATATTGAGGCGAAGTCGCAGCTTGAAGCTGCGTGTGCGCTCGCTCCATGGTCTGCAGACGCGGCGGCCAATCTCGGAGCGACGATGCGAGAGTTGGGTGACATTCAGGGCGCTTTGAAGCTTTATGAGCTCGCATTGAAGTTGCGACCAGGTTTTGAGGTCTACACCTCCCAGCTGAAGAAACTAAACGAACGCTTGTCGCGCGGCAGCACCGCGTAGTTCCTTTTGAGGTTTTTGGGCTGCGACGTCTGCGTGTTTGAACTCTGTCTATAACTACATAAGTGAGGCTGCAAAACAATGTCCCGACTGGTCGAACTGAAACGCATAGACAAAACGCGAGGTCCTGCTGAATTTGCGGAAGGGAGAGGCGGACTGCAAGACGCACTTAAGGAGTACGGGGAACGGGTCTCGAAATATGTCCCGGCCGAGGTTCTGGCATTTTACTCTGGCGCTGTCCAGCTCATTCTAACGAAGAAAGGCGATGAACATGTGGTTTTCCGGCTCTGGGCCTTCGTCATCGTCGGGCTAATCGCTTGGGTTGGCACTCCTTTCTACATCGCCATGTTCACTGACAATCCGAAAGAGCGGCACGTCAACCAACTTATGGCGTCGGCTGCTTTCGGCGTCTGGTCATACGCCTACCCAGCGGGTTGGTTTATGGAAAGAGGATGGCATGATCCTGTCCTCGCTGGGTTATTGTTGATTGGCTTCACATTCTTAAGCGGCTTTTATCAACCTAGGGCGTAGCACGTCAACGCGCCTATTGTGTTCCAAAATGCCTTTCCTGCGTTTTGGAACAGCCCGGAGCAACGCGGTAGAGTGTTCCGATACCCACGCCGAGCTTTTCGGCTATGGCCCGCCAACTGACACCTTGGCTGCGGAGCGTTTCAACGGTTGATCTATCAATTCCCTTTGAGGGTCTGCCCAGCTTCTTTCCTTTGGAGCGTGCGTTACGCAATCCGGCCCGGACACGTTCCACAATCAGACTGCGCTCCAACTCGGCCACTGCCCCCAAGACGGTGAACACCATTTTCCCGGCGGGCGTCGAAGTGTCCATCTGTTCAGAAAACGAAACAAAGTCAATTCCGAGAGCCTTGAAAGTCTCCAAGGCACGTAGCAAGTGAGAGACGGACCGGGCGAACCTGTCGAATCGCCACACGCAAACAATATCAAACCGCCTTTTGTGAGCATCGGCCATCAACCTGTTCAATTCTGGCCGGGAGTCTTTTGCTCCGCGCACTCCCTCATCGATGTATTCCCCTGCGATCGTCCAGCCGCGCGCCTCCGCAAACTGTCGTAACTCCCGCGTTTGTAGGCCCACGTCTTGGCCGTGGTTGGTCGTGGAAACCCGAGCGTAAATCGCCACCCTCTGTGCGCACTCGGATTGCATCTAGTTGCCCCCTTCCGTCTCGGGTTCGCTGGCCGGAGACTTGCGGAGGATGTAGTCACTGGCTTTTTGGGCGTGAGAGGCCGCAGACACAAGCAAGCGAGAATCGCCGCGTAGCTTCCTGATCCAACCTTGCAGGTACGCTGCAGAATTGCTGAGCGTGTCCGGGGAGATGCCGGAAACCCCGCAAAGAAACGCGCTTGTCATTTCCGCGACTAGCTCCTCTTTCGAGTAGCTTGTGCTGGCAAACGCGTTGACGTTCTCGATTCCCTCACGACCCACGCGGGACGGATGGCCCGTAGAGTGGCCTAGCTCATGGAAGAGGGTCGAATAATATTCCTCGCTTCCCGTGAAGAGGGATTTATCAGGCATGCCTATGGTGTCCGTCAGAGGCCGATACCATGCCGCGTTAGACGTTTCCATCTTCGGACGGTTCGGCATATCCCTGACAATCCGTTCGCATTGCTCAATGTCAGGTACGGGTCGCCCAGATTCGCCGGTTACGCTGAGGCCGAGTTTTTCAGCGATCCCCTCTGTCTGGCAGAGATTGAAAACCCTGTAATAGCGCAGCACGAAACCGTCGCGGGTTTCGTCTTTGCCAGTCTCTTCGATGCGCCGCGTGTATGGTGAACGCTTCCAGAAAGTCACAATGCTGGAATGTTCGCCTTGCTTGACGTGGCCCCCTAATACCTTGGCCTGGTTGAACGTCAGCCAGTACGGGGATACATAGCCTTGCGAGGCCAGCAAGAGCACGTTGAGGCCGCGATATTCCTTGAGGGTTCGCAGATTCTTCGGGAACTCTGTACGCCACGGCTTACGCCACGGGGCGACGCCATTTTCCAATTGCTTGACGATCTGGTCCGTGACTATCTCGTAGACAGATGCCATCGTTCCCTCCTTAAGACTTTCTGCCGACGTTTGAACGCACATTGCAGTCGCGAGGGGGCTTCCCAGTCGCGTCCAACAGCAGGTCCTGACTCACAACCCATTGCCTTCCCCGCCTCGACCACACGCAAATCCACGTCGGCTGTGACATGTGGTTCATCTGAGTGATGAGAAATGGAGCTTTGATCTTGAGTGGTGGTGGAGTCATTTTGCCCTTCCACCGCCTGGGGAAATTCTGTCTTCCCAGTACCTGGTAGCTCTGCGGCTCCGTGTCTATATCGAAGATTCCCTTGGAGTTAAGGCTTCAGCCAGAGGCACGAAAGTCTTAAAAAGGTGGTCAGCCCCATCCGAAATTTTAAAATTCAGAATTTATTGATTGCCAAGGACTCAGATAGGTATTCCCACCGCAAAAAGGGTACCCAAACTGCAACATAACAAAGAGCTTTCGGGAGAATAATCTATCTGACTGATAATACATGGCTTATTGAAAAAGTGCCCGTAAGTCATTGAGAAGGTTCAATCGCATCCCCATTGATCGAGCGGGAGCCTCGCAGAGGATTCCAGGCAGGACCCTTTTCGGTGGAAGGGGCAGCTTTAGCAGGCTGGATGACCTCACGGGCACGGGTGCATGGAGCGCTCCGCTAACTTGACACGAAGTATGTAGTTGACCTGATATCTGGTATGTGTTACTGGTATACCTCAGTGTGCTAGAGGTGCACCTCAATGGCGGAATATCCCAAGCTCACTCGGACATCGATAACGCTCGACAAGCATTCTGAGGACCTAGCCCGCGAGCTAAAGAAACTTCATCTGGCAGGCAGTATGAGCAGCTATGTAAAGGGGCTAATCGCCTTGGACGCCCTTCAGACAAAGGGCGAACTTGACCTGAGCTTTGTGCCTGCTTGGGTAATCGTCGCTTATCGCCTTGATGTAATCCAAGGAAAAGTACAGTCACCAGCCGCTCCAAAACGCTCTGCGAAGTAGTTCCCCACCCCCCGCAGCCTAGTAACCTTGCATCGCTGAAGCACACCTCTCTTATTCCCCCTGCATTTTGTATTGCTTTTTCGCCGCATTCGCAGTACCGGAAGTAGCTAAACGGTAGTACTATTGTACATATCTGTGTAGTCTGATAGTATGCATGTAGTAGGAGTGATATCGGGGTTGCTCAAGAAACAGATAGCCAGAACAAAAACAGAGGTCCTAGCAAACCGCCAGCTTTTCGCGCGTTTTAAAATAATCTCTGCTACTGGACGTGGTAACGGATCGGAAGATGAAATTTGTCTAAGGTTACAGGCTGCATGCGGTTGAGGTCCTCGCAT
>Ga0307479_10006409_pt1 | contig 10809 bp, 6 predicted proteins | sample atmos_gasesECM4C_FD_203743 | JGI IMG/M metagenome (GOLD analysis project Ga0307479, IMG submission 203743) | Hardwood forest soil microbial communities from Morgan-Monroe State Forest, Indiana, United States - atmos_gasesECM4C_515 | ecosystem: Environmental > Terrestrial > Soil > Temperate...
CGGAATTGCCCCTGGGGGGTAATCAAACTCACCACCAAATAGCCATCTCCCGCAAAATCGTAAAAATGCCCCGGATGCACGGCCACCGAGCACTCCTGCAATAATGCCACCGCGAGTTCCTCATCCGTTCTCGTAACTGGCACGCGCAACACGGCGTACCAGCCCCCTTCGACCGCCAGTCGCTGGCAGGCGCCCTGTTTGCCCAGTTGGTGATCCAATTCCTCCAGGTTCGCCCGCAAGCGGTCCAGGAGCAATGGCTGGATCGTTTTCCGCTGCTCCAGCAGAATGGGCGTCGCCAACTGCAACGGCGCATTCATCGACAGATAAGTATCCGCGATCACCTCCAGCCGCCCCATCGCCTCATTCACCCTATCCGCCGGCCCGCTGGTTGCGAGCCACGCGACCTTCATCTGTGGAAGCCCGGAAATTTTAGATAACCCGCTCAGCGTAAAAGTCAGCGCCGCGCTATTCGCCGCGAATGTTGGCCGCAGCGCTCCATCGTGGGGATAATCTAGAAACACTTCGTCCACAATCAGCGACAGGTTGTACTCGCGACAAAATTGGTTCAGCGCCTCCGTTTCCGGCTCGCTGACGAACGACCCAGTGGGATTGTTCGGATGCACCACCAGCACAGCCCGCGTGCGATGGCTCACCGCCTTGTAAAGCGAGGGGAAATCAATCTGCCATCCATGATCGTAGATCAAGGGATAAGGTTCCAACTTCACATCCTGCAAATCAGCCAGGAATTCAAACAGCGGATAGCTGGGCTTGGGGACGAGAATCTCATCCTGCACATTGCACAGCAGACGGAAGACGTAGGAGTACGCCTCACTCGTGCTGGTAGTCAGGATCAACCACTCCGGATTCACTCCAAATTCATCGTGCTGCTCGCGGTAGTAACCGCTGATCGCCTGACGAGCTCTCAGCATCCCCTTCGCTTGCGGTTCATAATCCAGCGCCTCCGGCCGGAGCAAAGATTTCAAAACCGCCTGCGAGTCATACGGCAAGCCTACGCGCGTTGGATTGGAGATCGTCAAATCCAGAACTGTAGCGCCCGATTCCTGCATGGCTTTCTGCATCTCGCTAAAGCGGTTGGGCGCGAGTTTCCATGCGGTGCGGTTTGAGAACATGGGGATCAGGCTCAGGCAGAACCAGACATCATATCCAAAGTGTTGTGTGGCGCGGACACTCCTATCCGTCCCCGTTGGGTTCATTCGCCATTGTTTTTACGGCGGAGGTCGTGGGTTCCTGAGCGGGCGGGATGATCGGTTTCGCGGGCGGGGGCGCAAGCGCCACCCGGATCGTCTGCGGCAAACGGGCCATCATCGTCCAAGGCGGAGGGATCGCTGGCTAGAATCAGGTCCAGAGCGCCGAATACTATTCCCGGCTTGGGGAGAGCGGCAAACGGTCCGCGCCACACAAATACAAACGATCAGGCGGTGGCTTCGTGCGGTGCAGCAAGTCCGATAACTAAACCAGGGGTTGCCCCACTCGTCGCGCTTTGGGCGACAGGTCGGGATGAAGATTTGAGTAGTGCCGGTGCTAGCTGGCATGGACGCGGATTGTCCTCGAGTCCGCCGGAGCGCTCGGGGCGAGCGCTCCAGCTACTCTCGGAATGACAGCGGGTAAGGACTGGGCGTTGTTTGCGGCTGAAAATCCTACCTACTTCGCAAACGCTTCTTTATTCACCACAAACGGCATCTTGGTAAGATCTCCGCCGTAATTTCCCTCGAGAACATCCATCAGCCCCTGCACTGCCCGTCCTGCCATGCCCTTATCCGGATCGCGCGATAGCCGCGTAATCCGCGCTGCGCTGGCAAAGTGCGGATACAGCCGGCAACGATCCTCAATCGCCGGATCCCGCAGAGGCGAATCCGCCGGCAACGGTTCCTTGTCGTAAACATCCAGCGCCGCCCCCGCAATCCAATTCTCTTTCAAAGCCCGCGCCAGCGCGTTTTCGTCGACCACCGGCCCGCGCGAACTGTTCACCAGAAAAGCTGTCGGCTTCATCAGGCGCAGAGTTTTTTCATTGAACAGGTGGTAGGTAGGATTCGGACTCTCCCCTTCACGCAGCAGAGGCACATGCACGCTCACAAAATCCGCCTGCGTGATCGCGTCTTGAAAATTCGTGTACTTGATCCACGTCTTCTCCCGCGAAGTGCCGCGCACATAGAGGAGATCCTTCATCTCTTGAATGGCCTTGATGTACTCATGATTCTCATATGCCGGGTCGTAGCACAGCATTTTCATGTCGAAGCCCATGCACTTCTTGATCATCGCCAGCCCGATGCGCCCCGTCCCAATAATGGCCACTGTCTTCCCGGTAACTTCGTCCCCCAGGAAGGGCAGGTAAGGATGCCAATAATCCCACTGGTTCTTGCGCAACAGGTGCTCCGCCGTCCACATCTTCCGCGCTAAAACCCCCATCATGAAGAAAGCAAACTCCGCCGTTGCCTCGGTAAGCACATCCGGAGTGTGCGTAAATGGAACTTTGTAGCGATTGGCGTCCGCCCGGTTGATGTTGTCGAATCCCACCGCAATCTGCGCAACGACCTTCAGGGTGCCTTTCCCCGCCTCGAACACTTCAGCGTCAATCTGATCGCGAAGAGTCGTAATCAAACCATCAATTCCCGACTTCACCTTCTCCCTGATCAGTTTCTTCGGGGGCGCCTGCGGCTTCGGATAAACCTCCAACTCATATCCCCGCTCCCGCAAAACATTCAAAGCATCCCCAATGTCGCTGGTAGAAAAAACCCGAAATTTTTTGTTCATGATTTCTCTCTGGCAAACCGGCTGGACTACGCGCAGATCATCACATGCCTGTGTGGCGCGGGCGCCCCGCCCGCGACTTGCAAGTGAAATATCTTACTCTATGACATGGAGTAGATGAGGTGGATGAAATGGACCGCAGCGAACGAAGCGCGATTACCGGTGCTGGCCCTAGTTAAATTAGGACTCTACCCGCACTGGATGCTTGCAATCTTAACTTCGTATTTCGTCCCCTGCTACTTCGTACTTTTAAAGATTGTTATTCGTCCACTGCTCGATGCGAGTGAGCGCCTTTTGCAGATTTTCCTGCGAATTCGCCACGCTGAACCGCAGATAGCCTTCGCCAAAATCACCAAACGCGGTCCCGGAAAGGCAAGCCACACCCGCTTCTTCGAGCAATGCGTCGGCGAGTTTCTTGGACTTCCATCCCGTCTTCGTGACATTCGGGAAAACGTAGAAGGCGCCCTTAGGCATCCGGCAGGAGAATCCTTTGATCCGATTCAGCCCCACCACAAAAACATCACGCCGCCGCTGGAATTCGTCGCGCATCCGGTCCACCGACGACTGATCTCCGCGAAGCGCTTCGATTCCCGCCACCTGGGTGAAACTGGCAGTGCAGGAATTTGAGTTGGTCATCAGCCGCGTAATATGCACCGCCAGATCGGCGCGCATCACTCCGTAACCCATGCGCCACCCTGTCATGGCATAGGTCTTGGAAAATCCATCCAGCAGAATCGTGCGATCTTTGAAGCCTGGAATCGACATGATCGAATAGTGCTCGCCCTCAAAGATCAGCCGGCTATAAATCTCGTCCGAAAGCACCAGAATATTGCGATCGCCAATCGCCTCCGCAATATCGTGAATGTCTCTCCGGCTGAGCACGCCGCCCGTAGGATTCTGCGGAGAGTTCAAAATAATCAGCTTCGTCTGGTCGGTAATCAGCGAAGCCAGCTCTTGAACATCGACACCAAAATCCCGCTCCTCCCGCAACCGAATCGGAACCGCGTGCCCCCCCACATAATTAATCATGGACTCGTAAATCGGAAATCCCGGGTTGGGATAGATGACTTCATCTCCCGCATCAATAAGCGACAAGATGCTAAAGAAAATGATCGGCTTGCCACCCGGTACCACGACCACTTCATCGCTCGCAACATCGACCCCGCGCGTCCGGCTCACATAGTCGGCGACGCTCTGCCGCAAGTCAGGTAATCCCGCCGAGGGCCCATAGTGTGTCCAGCCTTTGCGCAGGCCATCAACGCCCGCTTCCACAATGTTCTTCGGGGTATCGAAGTCAGGCTCGCCAATCTCCAAATGAATAATTTCCTTACCCTGCCGCTCCAGAGCACGCGCTTTGTTCAGGACTTCAAAGGCAGTCTCCGTGCCCAAACGCGACATGCGCTCCGCCAGGCGTAATTCGTACTGAGTAGCTCGTTCCATGGTGTCAAAAACTGGCATTATAACCTCCTGACGACTGGCTTAGCCGCTATTCCATTGTTCCCACCAGCAGAAACTTGTCAGGGAAGAAGATCACAAGAGGCTGTGATGGCACAAACCACGTTGGGAGGACCTCCGCGGCGCCAGCGCGCCAGATCGAGCGTCAATTTTCCAATTGCCAATTTACAATTGAGAACCAAAGCTTTGCCTGCTAGACAGGAATTCCTTCGTGTCCTTTGTGGTTAACGATTTGAAGCCTGGGAGAGTAGGAAGCCGGCGTGTTCTTGCAATTGGGCAATCGCAAATCGAAAATTCCTACTCCGATATTGCGGACTCTTCACTCTGAGCCCGCAGAAGTCGTTCGACCGAGTAAGGCGCTCGTCGCGTGGGTTCGTGATAATGCCGCACCTGCATCTCCCCTAGAAGCCCCACCGCCAGCATATTCATTCCCGCCAGCAGAAGCACCGAGGCGAAGATGATCAAAGGCCCGTGCTGCGTCATCACGTCGGCCTGATGCAGAATCTTCTCCGAAACCAGCCACCCTGCCACCCCGCATCCCGCCAAAATGCTGAGCATCCCGACCGACCCAAAGAAGTGCAGCGGCCGCGAAAGATAGCGCAGCAGAAATCGAATAGTAATCAGATCAAAAAACACGCGCAAAGTGCGCGACAACCCGTAGTGCGAAGCCCCCCGCTCTCGGTTGACATTGCGGATCGGTACTTCCACGATCGACGCTCCATGCCACGAGGCCAGCGCCGGAATAAACCGGTGAAGCTCGCCATAAAGCGGCACCTGCTCCAGAATCTCCCGCCGATACGCCTTGAAGGTAGTGCCAAAATCGTGAATATCCACCCCGCTTAACCGCGCCATCAGCCAGTTTGCACAAAGCGACGGAATGCGCCGCAGCCACAAATTGTCGATTCGCCGCTTGCGCCAACCACTGACAATGTCGTACCCTTCTGCAATCTTTTCCAGAAAGATTGGAATATCGGCGGGATCGTGTTGCAGGTCTCCGTCCATGGCAATGATGTACTCCCCCCGCGCATGGTCAAAACCTGCCGCCAGTCCAGCGGTCTGGCCGAAGTTACGGCGTAGCTTGACAACGGTTATGCGGCTGTCTACAGCAGCAATCTCGCGGAGCAGATTGAAGGTATTGTCCGTAGAACCGTCGTCGACCAGCACGATCTCAAAGCTTTCGCCGTTCGCCTCCATCACTGCTTTCAGGCGATCGTAAAGATCGGTTACGTTTTCCTGCTCGTTGTGAAGAGGAACGACAATGGAGTATTTAGGCACAGGCTTTGATTATACCGTGACTGTGTCTGCGGCTGACCTTAGCCAGCTTCTTCGAAAGAACCACGGCAGGAAACCAGCTACGGACCCTGGCACCGTATAATGCAACCACGCAAGAATAACCGTCCGTTCTGTATTCGGGCGACATATGAAAAGTGCCCTCTGGAAGGGCATCGGGAGAGAGAATGGACACCATCGTGATGATCATGGTCGGAAGCGTGGTCTGCGTAACCACCGCGCTCACCTTCATGGAAACCCGTCGCATCCGCAAAATGATGAGCCACAAAACCGGAACGTCTCCACCGAGCTCGACATAGTCCGCGAACCCTTTGCTCTCGCCGCCTGATTCGAGCCAAGACCAGCACGCGCATTCGCAACTAGCTTTTCAGTCATGAGTAACATGCACTGGGCAAGCCATCCCTGACCAACGGTGCCGATGCTCCCGCATCTCCGCCGAGTTGCGGAAATTCTCGGAAGCATGGAACCGGTACCAACGGCAGCAGCGGCAGTAATCAACCATAGAGACGGGGCTTGCCTCGTCTCAGGCTTGCCCATCCCAAGGGACTCGGCCACGCACTGATTTCGCCTCGCGGGAAACATGGCAATCTTCGGATTCCCACCAGGAATTCCCACCAGCTGGGTTGCGGCCGAAGAAAAAAGCCAACGGGGTCAGCCGTGGGACCAGCCATCCCAACGAGCTAAGCTCCGAAGGAGCAAAAAAAAATCTCGCAGGTCCACGACCCACCGAGTAAAAACTCCAGCCCGTTGGTCTACAATCCCGGGCCCTGCGGATACGGCGGCAAATCCGGAGGACGCGGCGGCAGCTTCTTCGGATTCGCCTGAATCTGCTGCATCACCACTTCAATTGCCTTCTCCAGTTGCGTATCCTGACCTTTCACCACCAAGTCCGGCCGGTTATCTACTTCAATCTCCGGCGCCACTCCTCGGTTCTCGATGAGCCACTTGCTGTCCAGGCCGTATAGCGAAAACTCCGGCCGCGTGATATAGCCGCCATCAATCAGGGGAATATTGCCGCGAATTCCCCGCACCCCACCCCAAGTGCGTTCGCCAATCAACGGCCCCAGCTTATACTGCTTGAAGAAGTAGCTGAAGAAATCACCATCGGACGCGGCATACTGATTGGTGACGCACACCATATAACCGTGAAACACGGGATCGGGAATCGGCGACGACTCCCAGTTGCGGGCCGAGGTCATCGCGGCAACGATCCTCCGCAAACGTTCAAAGATTAGCTGGTCCACAAATCCCCCGCCGTTGTAACGGACATCGAAGATGATCCCTTCTTTGCGTATCTGCGGAAAATATTGTTTGACAAACTGGTCCAGCCCATCCGATCCCATATCCGGCAGATAAACGTAGCCCACGCGTCCATCGGTAGCTGCGTCCACCTTCTTGCGGTTGCTGTCAATCCAGTTCAGCTCGCGCAATCCGAAGTCGTCAGGAATGGGCTTCACCTGCACGTGCCGCGCCCCGTCTTCGCTGGGCTTTGAGTTAATCGTCAGGGTGACATTTTCGTTCGCCGTGTTCACAAACAGCTCATAAGGATCCTGAGAAACCCGCAAGGCTCGCCCATTCACGGCTAGCAGGTAATCTCCCGCTTTCACGTTGATTCCCGGCTCGGTAAGCGGCGAACGCAGCTTGGAATTCCAATTCTCGCCGGAATAAATCTTCTTGATCCGATACACGCCGTTGCCCGGAGCGGTTTCGAAGTCCACACCCAATAACCCCATGTTCACCGGATGAAGATTGGGATAATCTCCTCCGCCGACGTAGGTATGGGAGTTAGAGAGTTCCCCGATCATCTCGCCCAAGACATAAATCAAGTCGTATCGGCTGGCAACATAAGGCAAAAGGGGCGCATACTTTTCCCGCACTTTTTCCCAGTCCACGCCGTTCATCGCCGGTTCATAAAAATAATCGCGTTGCTGCCGCCACACCTCGCTATAGATCTGCTTCCACTCCTGCGTCGGATCAATCTCCGCCCGCATACCGTCCAGCCGTAAAGCCCCCTCTCCAACCTTCTTTGGATTGTCACCAGGCTTGGCATCAATAATGCCGTAGCGGCGAGCCTCTGGAGCCGCATCCTCCTCGCCGCCTCCCCCACCGCCGCCCGACTCGTAAAGCAACTTCAATCCATCAAACGAGAGTTGGAAACGCTCCACCCCTTCGATCACCGCCTTCTGCTTGCGTTCCTTCAGATCGTAAGCCTGCACCGCCGGAGCCTCACCCGGCAGCGGACCAGAAAGCCCCTGGATCGGAACCGTCGAGTAATACAGAAAGTCCTTCGCCGCCGCGAAGGATCGAATCACGCCCGGCCCCGTCGGCAGAGCCACCACGCGTTGCTCAATCCCGTCCACATCAATGCGGAATGGCTTCTTCTTTTCTTTTTCCTTGTCCTTGTCTTTGTCGGCGTCGCTTTCCTTGTCCGCACTCTTGGTTTTCCTTTTCTCTTTGCCTTCCGTTTTCTCTGCGGCCTGGACCGGCTCCTTTGTGGTCCCGGGCGCCGCCGGCTGCTCTGACTTGATCGTCGTCTCATCGCTCAAGGGAGGAAACGGCGACGGCTCATCCGCTCGCAAAGTCACTATGTACACTCGCGTTGTCTTCGGATTGGCAAACTCGAAATCAATGTTTCCCAGCACCTCGTTGAAGTCACGATCAGAAAGAAAGTAGAGATATCGCCCATCAGGATCGAAGATAGGCGAGTGGCTGTTCGTGAAGTCTGTTGTGACGGCGGTGATTTTCTTATCAGCAGTGGAGTACAAGTAGACGGCCGCGTTCGAATTGTGCGCCGTCTTGTCGTAGGCCAGCCATTTGCTGTCCGGAGACCAGGAATAATTCGCGATCTCCGCATATTTAGCTTTATCCACCTGCACCGGTTTCTTCTCATTGATGTCCACGTACCAGAGCTGCAGATCCTTGTCCGCCCAAGCCAATTTTTTGCTGTCCGGCGACCACATCGGGGGAAACTTGAATCCCTTGTAGCCGCTGGTGATCTGTTGTTCTTTGCCCATCCCATCCTGGAGAACGATGTAAAGTTCTTCCTCGCCGCTGCGATCCGAAACGTAAGCGATCCAGCGCCCATCCGGCGACCAAGCCACCCCTCGTTCGCGAATCCCCGGAGTGTTCGTCAGATTTCGTATGCTGCCCTCTTTGGCAGGAACTGTGTAAACGTCTCCTCGCGCTGCGAATACCGCTCGCTTCCCGTCCGGTGCCAGATCGAAATCAGTAACCCACTTCGCCACATTCTCCCAATGCTTCATCGTCTGATCGCGCTCACCCGGCAAATAAACCGTGAGCTTCTTCGCCTGCCCGCTGGCCAGATTGAAAACATATAAGTACCCGCCGTTCTCGAAGACAATGGAATCCGGACCCAGACTGGGCCACATCACATCGAAATCAGCAAACTTGGTAAGTTGCTCGACCTGCGTGCTACCCATGTCATAGCGGTAAAGATTCAGCCGGTGCTCCGGCCCGCGATCGGAACTGAAATAAATTGTGTTGCCATGCCACATGGGAAACGAATCGGTGTACTCCGTATGCGGCAGTTGCTGCTCGAAAACGTTGTTCTTGAGATCGTAGGTGTAAATGTCCTGCGCCAATCCCCCGGTATAGCGCTTCCAAGTGCGGAAATTGCGAAATATGCGGTTATACGCGATCTTGGTTCCATCGGCCGAAAATGAGGCCAGTCCGCCCTGATCGAGCGCCAGTGGCTCCGCCAAGCCGCCGTCGATGCTCACGCTATACAAGCGCTTCGTCCATCCGTTGTAACTGTCGCGCCGTGAAAGAAACACAATCCGCTTGCCGTCAGGAGTCCACGTCACCACCTGGTTATGAATACCCATGCGTTCTCGCAGCGGTGCCCCACCTTGATGAAAAGTAAGTTGCTTTGGCTGTCCGCCATCGGAAGGCATTACGTACACGTTAAAATTGCCGTCGTACTCAGCAGTGAACGCGATCCACTTCCCATCCGGAGAAAACTTTGGAAACAACTCGCGCCCGGGATGAGTGGTAATGCGCCGCGCCACGCCGCCACCCGCCGAAACCAGCCACAGATCACCGCCATACACAAATGCAACCTTGTCCTTATAAACATCCGGAAACCGCATCAGCCGGCCTTCCGATGTTTCCTGTCCTGCTGCAATCAAAGCGAACCCAACCAGAAAAAACGCAATACAACCGCGAAGAAAGCGCATGCTCAAGGCTCCTTATGAACAAATCTGTGGGGACTTGGACCGCGGTGATAAAACATGAGAGCGAAACGTGCGATTGTATCAGCTTTGTCCCGCGTGGAGTGGGCACCCCGCCCGCGAAAACCGCATATTCGGAAAATGTCGCGGCAACCCAACAGAACATGTGAGGAATGTCTAACTGAGCAGGACACGCGCGGGGGGCGTCGCGAATAAAAACGAGCTCGACTTAATTAAATGAAGTGACAGCGCGCGGGAAAAAAACAGGCCGACCCACCGTAGTGGAGCGGCCTGGTTGGCGAAGTCCTCCGGGGAGGAGGGAAACTTTTTAGAACGACGGCGGAGTCGTCGAAGCCGTCGGGCTGGGGGTAGTCGGCTTGTCGCCGGGCGCTGGAGTGCCCTGCTCGCCCGTGGTGTTCGTCATCAAGTGCACATCCACGCGACGATTCTTCGCACGTCCTTCGCGGGTCTTATTCGAATCCACCGGCTTGTCCTTGCCCAACCCAATCAGATAAATCTTGTGTGCCGGAATATTGTGTTCCGAGGCCAGATACTGGATCACCGAATCCGCCCGGCGCTGGCTCAGGCCGTAGTTGTAGTCCTCACTGCCGACCGAGTCCGTTCCGCCTTCGACGGTGATGATGTATCCCTTAGCATTCTGAACATCCGCCGCAAGCTGATCCAAAGCTTCCTTGGCCTTCTTGGTCAAATTATCTTTATCAAATCCGAAGTGCACCGAGGTCTCGGCCACTGGACGATAGTTGTCGAGGTTCAACACCGTATTGGTGAGCGAATCAACGCGCTGCACCGCGGTATTCGCCATCGTCTGCGCCTGATCGGCCGACTGGCCCGCCGCCAACGCCTTCTGATCCACCTCAGCAGTCTTGGCATTTACCTGCTGCAAACCGGCCTGTACCCGCGCGTCGACATCCTTGATGTCGCGGCTGTTCTTCGCGGTCAGGTCGTCCAGCTCATTAGTCTTGTTAATTAGTGGCGTAGTCTCATTGCGCACATATTTCTTGCTGGCGCAACCCAGGGTTGAGGCCATCGCCAATGCCAGCATGAATGTCAACGAAGTGCGGTTCATTGTGAAAAGGCTCCTTCT
>Ga0307479_10006410_pt1 | contig 10808 bp, 7 predicted proteins | sample atmos_gasesECM4C_FD_203743 | JGI IMG/M metagenome (GOLD analysis project Ga0307479, IMG submission 203743) | Hardwood forest soil microbial communities from Morgan-Monroe State Forest, Indiana, United States - atmos_gasesECM4C_515 | ecosystem: Environmental > Terrestrial > Soil > Temperate...
GCGTGTCAGGCAAATCTGTGAGAAGGGCGAAACAAATGTTGGGATCGTGATTGCCCAGGAAGCGAACTTCCAGGCTCTCCACCAGGCTGCGAATCTGGTTTTCACCCAGGATCAAGCTGGGAACCGCGACCATGGTGACACAGTCGTCGGGAATCCCTTCGGAGAAATCAAGTTTGGGCAGAATCTCCGAAGGCAACACAGACGTAACCAAATGATTCATCAGCTGCACTGCGCTTTCGGAACTCGTCAACAACAAGAGCAGCATTGAAAGCAAAATGAGCTCGGGCGAAGTGGAGGAATCCGTAAGAAACAGGAGCGCCACCGCGATGATCACAAGCGTCAATATCTCGATTCCCACCAGGTAGAGTTCGTCAGGATTCCTGCGCAACCAGCCCTGAATTTTCTGGGCAAGGGGCGGCCTGAAACCGACTCTGCGATGAAGAAGCGAGACACCTTTGTCGACGAGATAAAACCCAACCTGAGATTCCCGCTGATGAGTGCGCACATCTGGGTGCCGCCGGAGACGGGCTGACTCGGCCAAGGCAATCGCTTCACGCGCAACCTCCGGCTCGCTGAAATCGGAGTGATCTGCGATGTTCGTCAGCTTTTTTCGATACAGGTCGCGGCTCTCGCGATCCATCTGGGAGTAGCAATCCGCGGGGTCCCGGCGCAAGACTTGATCGATCAGCATTAGCGGCTCAAGCACATCCCGCCACGGTGTTTCTCCAATTTTCCGCAGACTGCGTACACAAGTTCCCACTGCCGGCGACTCCGCGACGGGGTTGTGTAGAAGGCGTTTGCTTCGCGCCGCGATCTGTTCTAGAAGGACAAGATTCACGGCCGACACCATCGTCCAAAGCTCGCTGACCTTGAGCGGCGTGGTCCGTTGGAACTCCTCTACGAACGAAATGAAGGCTTGTTCGCTGAACTCGCAGGCGACCGCATCGAGAAACCCTTCCGCGAGTGCGAGGGACCGCGGCGTGACTGCATCCAGTGGCGTGCGCACATGAGGGGCCTTGCCACAGGAGACGAGGGTTCTCGCGGTACCGCGAACTTCCGTGGACAGCAGTCGGCTGTTGTCGTAAAGCCAGCGAAAGTCATCTGAGATCGGGCCCTTTTGCGGCGGCACGTCAAGGGCCACAAGGATTGGCTTGAAGGCGCGGGTCATCGCAGAACAGCGGTGCGCAAATGTGCGCGACGCCGGCGAGTTTGGCAACCACCGTAGAGTGCGCGCCAGTTCCTCTGCTTTCTCCCGCAACACTTCCGGACTGTGGGGCTGGTGTCGCGCCTCGGGCAGCCCACCGGTGTCCGCGTTGATAACTTCTAGATGTCGATTCTGCGGCATGGTAACTTGCTAAAGCGTTGCGCCTTCCTAGCGATAACTGGCTGCCTGCATTTCGAACATTTCTGCGTACCGGCCCCCAAGGCTCAAGAGCTGGTCGTGACTGCCATCCTCGGCAATCCGGCCCTTCTCCAGCACCAGAATACGTTGTGCCATGCGGACCGTGGAGAAGCGGTGAGAGATAAACAAAGCGGTTTTCCCATCGGTGAGCTCTGCGAAACGCTGGAAAACCTCAAACTCGCTGCGGGCGTCGAGGGCCGCGGTGGGTTCATCGAGAATCAGAACTTGCGCGTCGCGGAGGTAAGCGCGGGCCAGCGCCACCTTCTGCCACTCTCCGCCCGACAGATCCACTCCGCTCTCAAACCGACGTCCCAGCATCTGCTCATATTCTCGGGGAAGCTTTCCGATTACCTCGTCGGCCATGCTCTTGTCAGCCGCGATCTGCAGAAGCGGCAGATTATCGATCTCAGCGACCCGCCCGACGGCGATGTTTTCCCGTGCCGTCATCTCGTACCGCATGAAATCCTGAAAGATGACACCGATCTCACGGTAGAGATCCTCAAGGCTGTATTCGCGAAGGTCAACTCCATCCAGCAGCACCTGTCCCTCGACTGGATCGTAAAGTCGCGTCATCAGCTTAACCAGGGTAGTCTTGCCCTCACCATTCTCCCCAACCAAAGCGACACGCTCGCCGGCTCGCAGGGTTACGTTCAGACCGTTCAGCACGAGTCGCGACGCGCCCGGGTATCGGAAAGACACATTGCGAAATTCGAATCCCCGCCAGATCGGGCGCGGAGCCGGGAGTCCATTTGGCTTGGAACGGATTGTCGGCCGCATTTCAAAGAAGGCCAGCAGGTCCGTGAGGAAGAGCGCCTGATCCGCAATGCTCGATAGGGTCGAGAAAATCTGCTGAATGTTTGCGCTCGCCTGCACAATGGCGCCGGTCAAAAACGTCAGCGTGCCAATGCTCAAGGACCCGGTAACCGTCCGCCATATGACGTACACATATGCGGAGTAGTAGCCCGCGGTTCCGATCATCGACAGGAATGATCCGGCAATCAGTCGTCGGCGGGCCAGGTCTACGTTCTCGTGGTAAATCGTGTCCGACAGGCGCGTGAAGCGCTCGATCAGGAAATCCTTCAATCCGAAGAGCTTGAGCTCCTTCGCGGCTTCCCGACTCCCGCCCAGCACGCGCAAGTAGTCCAGTTCCCTGCGGATGGGGGTCTGCCGGAAATTGCGCGCGTACCCGAGAAATGCGAAGTGACTCTCCCCAAGAAATGCCGGCAGAAGCCCCGCGATCAGTAAGAGCAAAAGCCAGGGAGAAAACAGAAGGATTGTCAGCGAGAGGGATCCCGCTGTAATCACCTGTTGCACCAGCCTCCCGATCGACTGAATCATCCCTAGTCGGTCGGTGGCTTGAACCCGTGCCCGTTCCAGCCGGTCATAGAAAACCGGATCTTCGTACGCGATCAGATCCAATCCGGCCGCGTGTTGCATGACCTTGATGCTGACATAACGGGTGTATTTGTCCGCCAGCAAGGCGTCAAGAAAATCAATGATGCGGTTGAGCACACTACCAAAGATCGCGATGCCAAATTCGACCGCAACCAGCCACCACAGAGAGGTAGGCACCGGCTGCTGGCTCGAAATGGCATGCACGATGCCGTCAATGATGAGCTTGGTGATCCAGAGGGCCGCAATCGGCACGAGGGACGTAATCAGCCGGAAAATCAGCCCTAAGGTGACAACGACTGGGCCGGATTGCCAGACGATCCGCAGAACCGGCGGTACATTGCGAAGCGCAGTGAGGCGCTCCCGCCAGCTCTTCCAGAATTGATCCGGCTCAGCCATTCGCATGTTCCCAAGAAGTGCGTTGACTTAAAGATGCCAAACAGGGCTCTGGGGGTTTGAGCAGGCCAAAGAAGGCATGCACTCGAGGATATTATTTCCCGTCGCTTTGTCCAAGCACCAGCTTGCGGTATTTCATTTCTAGTTCCGATTCAAGTTCCAACTTCCGATATGACTGGAAGATTGCCAGCGGCGATCACGACATTTCGGAGAACCACACTATGTGCTGTGGAATGTTATTGTTACTGGCTGTCTGAATCGGCGCAACACGGCAGACCCTAGCGTCGACCGAAATCGTGCGCGTGCCTCGGGCAAGTCCGGCCTGGGAAATAAATGCACTGTACGGGAAAGAACGTTCGGAAAGAACCACCTTGATGGCCCCGGGCGAACGCCACATCAAATCAGTATCTCTTGAACCCCGCCCGCTCCATTCCACGCCTTGCTTCTGGACTCTTCATGAAGGTATTCCAAACAAATCCGCTGCGCACATTTTCGGCCATCAGCATCGTGATCCCGGTATCAATCCCGATCACATCGGTGTCGTACCAGCTGGTGAGCGGGTTGAATGCGTTCACAAATCCATACTTGGTCCAGGCGAACGGGTAGTGATCCTTGATGGTCCGCAATACACGCATCACCGGTTGCGGCAGAAACGCCAGCGATCCACCCGCCGCGCTGGGGGCTACCGTCCCGTCGATCGGTCCTACCGCTGGCGGACCGCCCCAGATGACGTAGCCGTTCGGCGAATCGGAGGCCGTGATACCCCACAGATCATCGCTGTACGTCGGAAACTGCTTGCCCAGCTCCAGGCAGAAGCGTCGGTGGACGTCGGTTGCCGTAATCGAGTTCTGAAAATAGTCCGCGTACTTGTCCCGCTTGCGGCGGAAGTCAAACCAGGCCTGCGAATATTGATGGACGAAGAGAGGTGCAAACGACCCGATGTAGCGCAAGCCGTCGTATTCGAACTTCAGTCGCTTCCAAGCGGTCCAGGTCTCATCGCGTAGCGGGTACGAAGTTGATCCCAGCCCCAGCAGGTACATCATCATCAATTCGCTGTAGTTGTCCCAGCGATAGGGAAGGAATCCGATCTCCGGTGTCCATCCGTGCGGCAACAGGGCGGTGTCTTCCGAGAGCCATGTCCACTCCACTCGATCGAAGATGGCACCGGCCAGGCCGTCAACCTCCGCGTCCTGAAAATATTCCCGGCAAGCCAAAACACCGCACAGCAAAATGGTCGTGTCGACCGAGGATACTTCGGCGTCCCACACTCGTTCACCCGTATTGATGTTCGCCCAATGGTAGAAGAACCCACGGTGGTTCGGCAGCTTTCCCCAAAGCGCACGCAGAGTGGTCACGACCCGCTCTTGCGCCCACGCCCGCGGCACGAACCCGCGCTTATCTCCGATACACAGCGCCGTTAACCCGAAGCCGGTGGCGGCGATGCTGCCGACGATCCCTCCATCAGTACTAGTGCGGGCGTTACACCGATCCTTGACCAAGCCGGTTTTGGGATTTGCTTGTTCCCAAAAAAACTGGAAGTTGGTTTTTTCCAGGTCGTTTAGGAACTGGTGGTCTTCTGCCGAAAGTGTGTCAACCCCAGGGACCCTCGCGGCACCTTTCTGTTCCGCCTGAGCTCTTGGGAGTGCAAATGCAAGTTGGGCGAGTGGCAGGCAGCCGCCTGCTCCCAGGAGTTGTCTCACAAAATCGCGGCGGGAAGATCCCTTGTCGCGAGAAGCTTTCATCGAGTAGCACCGATCTTAAACGATTTGCGTCAATCGCAAAATTCTTGGATAGATTTCCGCTGGGTGCACATCGCAAGCCATTCAGGTACCATCTCCCGTAAACATCTGGAAATCATGGTTGATGACCAAGGGCAGAAAAATCGCGACTTGGGGTGTGCTGGCCAGCGCTATTGTTCTTTTCGCCGTCGCAGTGTTCCTTTATCGCCGCCGCCTTCAAGAGCCCGCCACCATCACGGGAGCGGTTACCGTACAAGATGCCGACCCCAGGAAGCAATTACCCATCGCCGATGTGGAGATCAATGCGACGAATGGTTTGGCCGATGCGTCGATCAAGTCGGACGCTTCCGGGTTCTTCCGACTAACCTTGCACAAGAGACCGCGCAAAGGGCAGATGGTCACGCTGAAATTCAGGAGTCCCAAGTATCAACCCCTGGATGTGGAACAGCCGTTTGATGGGAAACTTTATCTCGCACACATGGTGCCGATTCCGAGGAATATGGAGGATGTCCCCAATCGGCCCAGAGTCGTGGTCAGCAACATCCGGGTTCGATACTCCATCAAGGCTACCCGTACGATGAACGTCGGCAGCGCGGTGAAAACCTTTCAGGTGGACAATACAGGAAACATTCCCTGTGCGGGTCGGTCTCCGTGCTCGCCCGACGGGGAGTGGAAAGCTGCCATCGGTTCCACTTCGCTCGACGCCGGGATGGGCAACGAATTTCAAAACGCGCGCGTCTCTTGCATCGCCGGGCCCTGTCCCTTTACCAAGATCGAAACCGAACAGTTTCCCAAAGCCAGTCAAAAGATCACGGCGTCGGCTCTCAATTGGTCCAACACCGCAACGTTTCTGGTCGAAGCCGAGGTCATTCATATTATGCAGAGCCAGATCGACCATCAGTCATACCCGGTAATTTTCGGCCCGGCACTCAATTTCACATTGCCGGCGGACGCTGAAGGAGTGAGCCTGGAAGCGGACATTGCCGGAGAAACGATTATCTTTCCCCTTGGCCCAGACCTGTTCTTGAGTTGGGCCAGCTGTAACGCGAGAGTCAATCGCGACCAGACGAAGGTCTACCGCTGTGAACTCAAGCCCGGATACCGGTTCCCACAATGACAAGACAGATACGATCTCGCAAACGTCGCTCCAAGAAGGTCCCCGCATTTCTCCTTGCGTGGTTCTGCGCCACCCTGGTTTTCCTTTCGCTCGGGCTCCACGCTCAAAATCCGCAATCAGTGGTGATCGATGCCTCAGCTCCCACGCATCCATTTCCACATTTTTGGGAACACATGTTCGGCTCCGGGCGCGCCGCGCTGACATTGCGCGACAGCTATCGGAGGGACCTCCGCGAAGTCAAGCAGATCACGGCAGTCGAGTACGTCCGCTTTCACGCCATCTTCCACGATGAGATAGGCGTCTATGACGAGGACACGCAGGGAAAACCGATCTACAACTTCTCCTACGTAGATCAGGTTTATGACGGACTGTTGGAAAACGGTGTTCGCCCCTTCGTGGAACTGAGCTTCATGCCGAAAAAGCTGGCCGCCAGCCCTGTCCTGCATTCGTTCTGGTACAAGCCCACGGTGGCCCCGCCCAAAGACTATGTCAAGTGGGACGATCTGGTCACCCACTTCGTGAGGCATCTGGTCGACCGCTACGGCATCGATGAAGTGTCACAGTGGTATTTCGAAGTCTGGAATGAGCCCAACATCGACTTCTGGGTGGGCGAGCCTAAGCAGGCGACCTATTTCGAGCTGTACGATCACGCCGCCCGCGCCATCAAAGCTGTGAACTCGCGCCTGCGCGTCGGCGGCCCAGCCACCGCGCAGGCCGCCTGGGCCGACGTGTTCATTCGCCACTGCGCAGAAAACCAAATCCCAGTCGACTTCGTTTCCTCCCACGTGTACGGAAATGACAAATCCGAAGATGTATTCGGCACCCACGAAACCATACCCCGCAACCGCATGGTGTGCCGCGCCGTGGGCAAGGTGCACGAGCAGATCAAGTCGTCGCCCATGCCCGCCTTGCCGCTGGTGTGGAGTGAATTCAACGCCAGTTATATGAATGAGCCCGACGTCACCGACTCGTCTTACATGGGGCCCTGGCTGGCTGACACCATCCGGCAATGCGATGGCCTCGTGAACGAAATGTCGTTCTGGACCTTCTCCGACGTCTTTGAGGAACAGGGCGTAGTTAAGCAACCGTTCTACGGTGGTTTCGGGCTGATGGCAGCTGGCGGCATTCCCAAGCCTTCCTATAATGCATTCCGTCTTCTCCACCAGCTCGGAGATGAGCGCCTCGACGTCGCCTCAGACTCCGTGCTGGCTACCCGTCGCAAAGACGGAACAATGGTGATAGCGGCCTGGAACATGGTGTCACCCGGAGCCGAGGGCCCTCCGAAAGAAGTTACGGTTGTTTTCCGGCAGAAGGCTCCGGCACAAGTCGACATCTATCATGTCGATCCCCATCACGGAGACAGCCGGCGCGCTTACCAGGCAATGGGCTCGCCGCAATATCCGACCCAGGCGCAAATCCGGCAGCTGCGCGCTGCCGCTCAGCTTCCACCGCCCGAAGTCCACGACCTGAAGAACGGATCAGTTACGATTCAAATTCCTGCCAACGGGCTGGTACTGCTTGAGCTGAGAAACGAGAGGTAGGAGCGAAAGCAAGAAGTAAGAAAGGCACTGGGAGAACGATCCATAGCATCGCCGTGTGCGTGAGGTTGGTGGCGGCGGTTGACTCGAACCCTTTGGTAACTAATAGAATCTTTAAGTTAAGTCCGGCGCGCGCTCCGTTGCCGGCGGGTTTGACGGTGTCCTTGATTCATTCCGATGACTTGTATCCCGTCTTCGGTTGAGTGAGCATACGACCGAATCCGTCTAACGTTACATTCCCGCTGTTCGATTCACACCACAGCACTTAGTGTCACAACGTTTGATCTTGGGCACTTCAGGTCGGGATGCTGGCCGGAAGAGAATTTGCGAAGCGTGTTTTCCCATGGATGCTCCAGCAAAAGGCTTCGCTGCCGACTGACTCTTTCTCAACGAGCTGCTCAAGCAGCGACGCTCCCGTCATCTCGAAGGCGCCGAACGGACGATCCTCCCGGTTTAGTTCAATCCAGTCACTAAGCCTGACGAGAAAATTTCTTACCATGCCATTCAGGGTAGACGGCTGGCGTGGAACAGAGAAGGAAGGTTCATTTATCAACTGCATGGTTGACCGAACCGGCGACCAACTTCGTGATTTCGGGATCACGCTGCTTGCGACCAGATCCGGCGAAAGTGCAACCCTACCGCTGGACGTTGCCACTGACTATAGGCCTCTTGATCCTGTGAACTTGTACCCGACGCCGGGTGCAGTGACAATCAACACTGGATGCCTGGGGTTCTCCTCCAGTTTGTCGCGCAAGCTGGCCACGTGCATGTCGACGGTCCGGGTCAGCGTGCCGCTGTCATAGCCCCACACGGAGCGCAACAGTTCGACACGGGGTACTGTATTCCCCGCTCGTTCCATCAGGTAGCGAAGAAGCTGAAACTCGCGAGCCGAGAGGTAGAGGGGCTTGTCGTCGCGAGTCACTTCGGCGCGTCGCAGGTCCACCCGGATTGTCCCGAACTGGTGGACACCTTGGCCCGTCCGGATGGGCACGCGTCTCAACAAGACCTCGATGCGCGCCAGCAGCTCTGCCGCCTTGAAAGGTTTGGTGACATAGTCATCCCCCCCGAGCTTCAAGGCGATGACTTTGTCGCTGGTTTGGTGCCGCGCGGTCAGGAACAAAATCGGAGTCGCAAATCCCGCTTGTCGAACGTCGCGACATAGGTCCAGCCCGCTCCGACAGGGCAACATGATGTCCAGAATAATCAGGTCGAAAGGCTGAGTGGTAGCTTTCTCGAACCCCTCCACGCCGTCCGAGGCCGTGTCGACCACATAGCCCTCCCCGCGAAGGCGAACGCTCAGCGTCGACCGCAAAGCTTGCTCGTCTTCCACTAGCAGGATGCTCTCATTCATTTTGAGCCGCCCCGCTTCTTTCTAAGCTTGACGGTGGAGATTTGGAGGTTATTTCGTCCGCGATCAGCAAATGCAAGGTAAACACGGTGCCGACCCCCCCTTCACTGACGACGGACAAAGTTCCTCCGAAAGCTTCTGCGATCCGCTTTGCGATCGACAGTCCCAGCCCAGTTCCATGAATCTGTGCCGCGATCGCCTGAGGACACCGATAAAATGGCTCGAAGATTTGCTGCAAGTCCGAACTGTGAATGCCAACGCCGTGGTCGGCAACGCTGATCCGGACGCCCGTTCTGCCGCCCGAACCCTTGTCCAGCCCGGCGGACAGACCGATCCAACGATCTCCATTGCTGTACTTCACTGCATTTACGATTAGGTTTTCAACACACTGGGAGAGCGCGGACAGATCACCCACAACGCAGGGCATCCCAGGCCCTATCTCCCGTTCCACTGTGAAGTCCGTTTCATGCAGCAGTCCATTTGTGTTCCGGAGGGCGGATTCGAGGATCTCCGAGACAGGAAGGGCGCGCGGATTGTGGTAACCGACACCCCTTGCCGTTGCTGCGAAGAGCAGAACGTGATCGATCAGACCCATCAGTTGATTCGCTTGTTCGGTGATGATCGCCCCCTGTTCCTTGAGAACCTTCTTGCCCTCCACAAAACCGTCCCGGATATTCTCGCTGGCAGACAGGATGACCGCGAGCGGCGTACGCAGTTCATGAGAGACCGATGCCACGAAGTCCATCTGGAGATTCGCCAGGGTCTGCGCGCGCTGACTGGCCACTACGACCAGCACCATGGTGACCGCTAGCAGCAGCAGAACGACCCCACCCGAGAGCAGGTTTCTGTGCCAGACTCTGGTTACGGCTGCGCCCAGGGGGCCTCTGCGATTTTGCAGGATAAGCAGCCAAGGTCCATTGGCAGATGCTTGCGCGATCGTGGGAAACCAAACCGGGCTTGAGAATCGATGCCAATCCTTACCCTTCAAAGAGGTCCTGTGGTTTTCAATTTGCCACAGGTCGTGCTCTGTGTTCTCCGGTGGCGGGCCAAAAATCTCCATCACCGAATCGGAGGCATCGATGTCCCGAGCGCCGAAACCAGGGTCGGACGAGTAAAGCAAGCGTGACATTGTCCCTGCGGCAATGACCGCCACCTTATATTCGAGGCCGCGGTTGCCGCTGAAGTATCGTTGCATGAGGCCGGGAAGAATCCGCTTCTGAATCGTCTCGATGTTAAGCACCACCACCACCCAATCAACGGGATCGACGCGGCTCAAGGTGTTGGTATCGATAGCTCGGTGATGGCTGTAATGGAAGATCGGATGAACGAGTGCAGGAAGATCCTCATCGAACTGCCATCCCGTCTCCGCGTTACTTCGTAAGAGATGAGAAAGCGAGGGCCCTGCCTCGCCCCCGGAGTGCGCGTCCCTTTGAGGGCTGTCCGACCTCCAAGCTTGCAATGCGACGGGCAAACTCGAAGAGTTCCTGTGGAGGTGAGCCAGCAGTGGCTGCAGGGCTGGAGGTATGGCAGAACGCTCGATTCTGTCCTCGCCTGAGTTCAGCCGCAGCAACCGGGGACTCAGGCGCCGGCTCGCTTCCCAGATATAGATGTCTTTTACGAGGTCTCGATTTCTGTACAGATCGGTGATTGAACCACCGCCCTCCGCTGCTCTGCTCCACTCCGTGTAACGATGGAGATAATCCTCCCAGCTATCGCGTTCGCCTGAATCCGGCCCGATTTGCAAAGCAGCGCATACCGTGGAGAATTCGCCGAAGAAATCGAGATGCCACTTGATCATCACCGACTCGAGGTCGGTCCCCACACGAACTTGCTCGGCTTTCTTGATTTCAGTACTCCAGCGATATTCCAGAACGGC
>Ga0307479_10006411_pt1 | contig 10808 bp, 8 predicted proteins | sample atmos_gasesECM4C_FD_203743 | JGI IMG/M metagenome (GOLD analysis project Ga0307479, IMG submission 203743) | Hardwood forest soil microbial communities from Morgan-Monroe State Forest, Indiana, United States - atmos_gasesECM4C_515 | ecosystem: Environmental > Terrestrial > Soil > Temperate...
CATACTTCAGCGTCCGCCGCTTCGCCCCCGACCTCCTGGACCGGCTGGTGCCGGGCGCGCAGGTGCGTGCTTCCCAGGTTCCCGCCGGCGCCAACCTGCCGAGCGTGACGCCGGTTTCGAGTGCCGGCGGCGCGACGCGGCCGGTGACGCTCCCCGGCAGCGATCCCGGCTGCCGCGACCTGCCCGAGGTGCGCTTCCTGGTCTGGGCCTGGAACGCCCAGATGGGCATGATGTTCGCCAACGGCGGTCCGCAGGCCACCGCCGGCAGCCTGATGTGCCAGCAGAAGGTGAACCTGCGGCTGGTGCGCGAGGACGACACCGGCAAGATGCAGGAGGCCCTGGTCGCTTTCGCCAACGACCTCAAGAACGGCAACCCCAACCCCACCAAGGGAGCGCACTTCATCGCCATCATGGGCGACGGCGCCGCGTCGTTCTTCAAGGGAATCAACGACACCCTGGGCCGCCTGGGGCCCGACTACACCGCCAAGGTGGTCGGGGTGACCGGGTACTCGCACGGCGAGGACAAGCTGATGGGGCCCGCCGAGTGGAAGACGAGCCCGCTCGCCTCGCGGGGTTCGCTGGTTGCCGGCGTGATCCGCGACGGCGACTGGAACATCGCGCAGAAGTGGCTGGGAGACAACGGGCTGTGCAACAACCCCGACGAGAAGACCTACGACCCGGGGTGCATGAACTGGGTTGCCGCCTCCGACTACGTCGACGCCGCCGAGAAATACATCGCCAACTTCTGCGAGGAGCGGCCAGTGGTCAGCGCTGGCCACAAGACCGGAGAGCGGCGGCGGGTCTGCGTCAACGGCGTGGTCACCTGGACGCCGGGCGACGTCAGCGTCGCCCAGAAGCGCGGCGGCCTGGTTTCCATCGTCTCGACCCACGAGTACAGCTCGCAGATGCCGGCCGTGGTGATCGGGATCGACAAGTGGATGAAGGACAACCGTCCCACCGTGGAGGGGATGCTCGCCGCTCTCATGGAGGGCGGCGACCAGGTCAAGGCCAGCGCCGAGGCGCTGCGGCGGGCGTCGGAGGTGAGCGCCAAGGTCTACCACGAGTCGGGCGCCGGACCGGAATACTGGGAGAAGTACTACAAGGGCACGGTCGAGCGCGACCGCCAGGGCATCATGGTCGATCTCGGCGGCTCGTCGGTCAACAACCTGGCCGACACCCTGCTCACCTTCGGCCTGGTGCCCGGCTCCTCGAACCTGGTGGCGACGACCTACAAGGTCTTCGGCGACATCGCGTCGCGCCAGTACCCCGATCTGCTGCCGAGCTATCCTCCCGCCGACCAGATCATCGACACCTCCTACGTCCAGGCCATCGCCGCCCGGTCCGCGCCGCCCACTCCGGCCGAGACGCCGCGGTTCACCGCCTCGGCCCCGGTCGGGCGGGTGGTCAGCAGCCGCTCCTGGCACATCACCTTCGACACCGGCAAGGCGACCTTCTCGGGCAGTGCCAATACCGATCTCGAGCAGCTCCTGCGCGACCTCCTGGTGGCCAGCGCCACCGTGGTCGAGGTCCATGGCCACACCGACAACGTCGGCGACCCGAAGAAGAACATGGAGCTTTCCGAGGCGCGCGCCTTCGCGGTCAAGCAATGGCTCGAGCAGCGCTCCCCGGTGAACTTCCCCGAAGGCCGCATCCGGATCTTCTCCCACGGCCAGGAGAATCCCCTGGCTCCCAACTCGACAGCGGAAGGCAGGGCCAAGAACCGCCGCGTGGACATCGTGCTGGGAACGACCTGAGCCGGCGCCGGCGGGGGGCCCGGCGCGCGCCGGGCCCCCCCCGCCGACCGCTACCGGCTGCGCAGCTTGGAGAGCAGGCGCAGGATCTCGAGGTACAGCCAGATCAGCGTCACCATCACGCCGAAGGCGCCGTACCATTCCATGAAGCGCGGCGCGCCGGCGGCGGCGCCGGCCTGGATGAAGTTGAAGTCGAGCGCCAGGTTGAAGGCGGCGACGATCACCACCGCCACGCTGAACAGGATGCCGACGGGCCCGCTGCTGTAGAGCAGCGGCACCTGCACGTTGAAGAACCCGAGCACCAGCGACACGAGATAGAACAGCGCGATGGCGCCGGTGGCGGCCACCACCACGGTGCGGAACCGCTGCGTGACGCGGATGAGGCCGGTGCTGTAAGCCGCCAGCATGACCACCAGGGTGCCGAAGGTGAGCCCCACGGCCTGGATCGCGATGCCGTGGCTGGCGGCGTTGTAGAGCGCCGAGATGCCGCCCAGGACCAGCCCTTCGAGCAGCGCGTAGAGCGGCGCGGTTACCGGCGCCCAGCGCTTGGCGAAGACCGTCGCCAGGGCGAAGACGAGCCCGCCCAGCAGGCCCAGCAGCACGAGAGGTCCGGCCGCGGCGGGATCGCGTCCCGCCAGGCTCCAGGTCCAGGTGGCGGAGGCCATGGTCAGCAGGATCAGGATGCCGGTCTTGTTGATGGTGCCCTGCACCGTCATGCCGGCGGTGGCGGTGCCCGCCACGCTGGTGAACGCTCCGGGGTTTAGCGCTGGATTGCTGCCTCGCATGCGAAGCTCCTTGTGATCGGTATCGTGTCGGCCGAGCCGCTGGGAATGACCAAGTATGACACCGGCGGCGGGGGCAAGCGAGGGCGGGCCCGCCGGCGCCGCTGCCGTGATGCCCCCACAGCGGCGGCGCCGCCCCTGCGCACATCGCCTCTGCCTGCCGGCAGGAAAGGGCGCTACGGGATGAGCAGCACCTTGCCGGTGGTCCGGCGTCCTTCGAGGGCGCGGTGGGCCTCGGCGGCGTTGCGGAGCGGGAGCTCGGCGCCGATGTGGAGGTGAAGCTTGCCGGCGGCGAGCCAGGCGAAGAGGTCTCCGGCGCGGTCGGTCAGCTCCTCGCGGGTGGCCATGTAGTGGAACAGGGTGGGGCGGGTGAGGAAGAGGGAGCCGCCGGCGGCGAGCCGGCCCAGATCGAACGGCGGGACGGGGCCGCTCGACTGGCCGAAGATCGCCATCAGGCCGCGTGGCACGAGGCAGGCCAGGCTCTTGTCGAAGGTGGTGCTGCCGACGCTGTCATAGACCACCTGCACGCCCCGGCCGTCGGTGGCGCGCTTGACCTCGGCTGCGAAGTCCTGCCGGGTATAGAGGATCACCTCGTCGGCGCCGCACTGGCGGGCGATCTGCGCCTTTTCCTCCGTCGAGACGGTGGCGAAGACGTGGGCGCCGCGCAGCTTGGCGATCTGGCACAGCAGCTGGCCGACGCCGCCGGCGGCGGCATGGACCAGGCAGGAGTCGCCCGGTTTCAGCGGCCAGGTCGTGGTGGCGAGGTAATGGGCGGTCATGCCCTGCAGCATCAGCCCCGCGCCCTGGCGCGTGCTCACGCCTTCGGGCAGCTTGACCAGCCGCGCCGCGGGCACGGCGGCCAGCTCCGCGTAGGAGCCCTGTACGCCACAGTAGGCGACGCGGTCGCCCACCGCGGGCTCGGACACCCCGTCGCCGACCGCGGTGACCGTTCCGGCCGCCTCCTGGCCGAGGATGAGCGGCGGCGGCGTCGGCAGCTTGTAGAAGCCGGTGCGGTGGTAGACGTCGATGAAGTTGAGCCCTGCCGCCTCGATCCGCACCAGCGCCTGCCCGGGACCGGGCCGCGGATCGTCCACGTCTTCGTAGACCAGCACCTCGGGACCGCCGAACTGATGCACACGCACCGCCTTCATCGCTCACCTCCCTCGCGTCTTGGCGCCCTGGCGTCTTGGCGCCGTTGCGTCTGGCGTCTTGGCGTCTTGGCGCCGGCCGAACCGGCAGATGGTGCCGTCCTTCCGGCGCCGGCGCGATTATCCCACGGCCCCCATGGCCCCTGGTGGGTGAGAGGGGTTCTTGCCCTGCGGGGTAGCGGCCTGGAGGGCGCCTTGGACCTCCACCGTGACCTGCCTTTTCTTGGCGGAGGAGCCGAGGACTGCAGCGGGGCCAGAGTCACGGTGGAGGCCCAAGACGCCCATTGCCGCTACCCACTGCTCGGTTTGCGAGGGTTCTTGGGGGAGTGAGCACGCGGGCACCCACCGGAGGACGGTGCGCCATGCCGATGCCGGCAGGTCGCGGCCGCCTCCGGTGTCGCCCAGGATTGGTGGCTACAGTCTCGGCCGACCGGACGAGAACCTGGAGTGGGCACGGCCGCTTGGGTCGAGGCCGCCACCGGCGTCCGGGGAGGAATCCTTGGCCGCGGCGTGCCTGCGAACCGGCGCCCGGCCGGTTGGGTCGAGGCCGGGGCCATTGTCGGTGCCCGAGCCGGTGCCAGTCGGATCGAGTCCAGGACCATTCTTCGGCCAGGCTTGGTTGACCAAGCGGAAGAGCCAGTCGAGGGACCAGGAATCGATGCGAAGCGACATTCCGGCGCCTGGCCGCGCATCCGGCGACAGACTCGGCAGAGCGGAGGCGTGGAGCGAGGCGGGAACCGCTAGTGCGGTGACGAGGAGAGCGGCCGCAAGGATGCGTGCGGGGTGGGCCATGGTACGGCTCCTTTCATGGCGGCTGCGCCTCGGCAGCCACTACGGCCGCGAGCGAGTCGCCTAGAAATCCAGGTGCATCAATGAGACAATTAGTTGTCAGAATAGGAAATGAAGTGCCGCTCGGGGCGAGAGCGGCATGAAGGGAACGCTGCGCCCAGGTCACTCCTTGCCTGGAAGCCTGGTGCCGAACAGTGTCGGCAGCATTCACCCCGGCTCGGCCGAGTCTCGCCGAGCCATCGAACCGCGGGGCCTTTCACGTTCGAGCAGGGAAGCCAGCTGACGGGCAAGCTCGACGGTCAACCGCTCCTCCTCGCAGGCATGCTGGAAGAGGAGCAGGGCCGCCATGGCCTCGCGATGCACCTCCTGTGACGAGAAGACCGGCAGGATATCCAGGGCGAGCTGCTTGAGTTCCGAGATGCATCCTTCTTGGGCATAGAGGATGGCGAGGTCCAGCGATGCCAGTGCCGCGTCGTAACCCATGTCGCGATTCAGCAAGTCCCGCTGCACCTCCTTGAAAGCCTGTTCTGCAGGGCCGCGCATCCCGAGCCCGAGTGCCACGCGGCCTTCGACCCATCGCAGCCGTAGCAGATCCAGCTCGTTGCCAAGGCGGTTGGCGAGATCCTTTACTTCGGGGAGCATGGCGGAAGCGTCCTGGTGCAATCCCGCCGCCGCGAGGACCATGATCAGGTTGTGCTTGAGACAAAGAAGCAAGCGCGGGTCTCGCTCCTCCGAGATCATGGGCGCGGCCTCGCGCAAGGTGGAGATCGCTTGCTCGACCTCGCCCATCTGCTCAAGGGTGTACGCCCTCTTGACCAGCGCCTGGCCGGCGAGATGGAGGTCACTGATCTCCGGGTCGTCTCCGGTGTAAGTCGCGAAAACCCGATCGAGGAGTTCTAAAGCCTCACCGAAGCGCCTCTCGGTCTGACGCAGCGAGGCCTCCAGGTCGAGCACCTCCGCTTCGACACGAGGGTTCCCGGTACCACTGCGGCGGAGGTGCGAATGAGCTTCATAGAAAGCGTCGTCCGCGCTCTTCAACTCGCCCAGAACTTTCCGGGCATTACCCAGGTAGGCAAACGCCAGCGCCCGGAGGTCCATCACCCAATCGCGGTTGTAGGCGTCGCCGAGGTGGACGGCGATCTTCACCGCCAGGTACGCCAGTTGGACGGCGAGATCGGGACGGTGGAAGATCGCCTCCAGGCTCTTTCGCAGCAGCAGGCGGCAGAGCGCCCAGGTCTGCAGCTCGCCGTCTTCCTCCACCTGCCGCAGCTGCTGGTCGTAGGGCATCGGTTGCAGCCGGTGCCAGAGGTCCGGAGCGTCGAGCCCTTCAAGGACGACGACCAATTCGTCCCAGTGGCCGACCTCCTGCTTGAGACGCTGCAGCTCGCCATGGATCTCCCGGCAGCCGGCGCAGACGCTGACCAGGTGGGGGATCAGGAGCTGCCGTATCTCTTCGATCTCGATCCGGCCGGTGGCCAACCTCGCCAGGGTGACCAGCGACAGGTGACGATCCTCCATCTCCTCTCCTCCCATGCGATTGGACGGGCCGCCCCCGCTCGACCTGCACCTGCCTGGCAGGACGATGACGCGTGCGCCGGACGAGGCCCTTACCTCCACAGTTCCACGTGAGGGCCAATTCGTGACACTTATAAGCAACAAGTTGTCATGAATGGCTTCAAACCTCCGCCAACCCATCGCCGGGTTGGATGCGATGTTCCTTCTTTACGGAACATGACTGTATAGCAGAATCTGCGAATCTACAAAAGATAGGACTGACGGGTATGTGGGGGCGCCCGCGGTGTGCTGGGAGCGTTAGACTGCCGCCGGCCCGGCGAGCGACCCAGCGCGTCTTGCCGCCGCGGGGGAGACACGCCGATGCAGAGCCTTTGGGACGACGCCGAAGCCGCCGGCTACCATGGCGACCTTGGGCTGCGGGTGTACACGTCGCGCTTGCTCGGCCGCGACCGCTCGCTGGTGCTGCACGGCGGCGGGAACACCTCCGTCAAGTTGCGCCAGCGCAACCTCTTCGGCGAGGAGGAGGACGTCCTCTACGTCAAGGGGAGCGGCTGGGACCTCGAGACCATCGAGGAATCGGGCTTCGCCCCCGTGGCCCTGGCGGCGGCCCGGCGCCTGGCCGAGCTGCCGGCGCTCGGCGATCCGCAGATGGTCGAGCAGCTGGCGATCCATACCCTTCGCGCCGGCGCGCCGCCGCCGTCGGTCGAAGCCATCCTGCACGCCATCCTGCCGCATCGCTTCGTCGACCACACCCACGCCGACGCCGTGGTGACCGTCACCGACACGCCGGATGCGGCCGAGCGGGTGCGGGAGATCTACGGCGATTCGGTCATCGTCATCCCCTACGTGATGCCTGGCTTCGAGCTCGCCCGCGCCGTCTTCGAGCGGCTGTCCTCCGGAGCTCCCGGGGCCGCCGAGATTGCCGGGGCCGCCGAGATTGCCGGGGCCGCCGGGATTGCCGGGGCCGCCGAGATTGCCGGGACCGGAGCGGGGGACCATGGGGCAGCTCCCGGCCCGGCGGGCCCCGCCGGCCGCGGGTTGCCGGATTCGGTCCTGGGCATGGTGCTGCTCAAGCACGGCATCTTCTCGTTTGGCGACACCGCGCGCGAGTCCTACGAGCGCATGATCCACCTCGTCGGCCTCGCCGAGGACCACCTGCGCGCCCGCGGCGCCTGGGTGCTCGACCCTGCCCCGGGGGCGGGTGGCAGCGGCGATGCCACGACGCCGGCGGCGCCCCTGTCCCCCGAGCAGGCGGCCGCCGTCGCCGGTCTGCGCCGGGAGGTGAGCGCCGCCGCCGGGCGGCCGCTCGTCGTCACCGGCCGTCGCGATCCCCGCACCCTGCGCTTCGTCCGCCGCCCCGACCTCAAGGAGGTGGCGCAGCAAGGGCCGGCCACGCCCGACCACGTGCTGCGCACCCGGCGCCTGCCGCTGCTGGGGCGCGACGCCGGCGCCTATGCCGCCGCCTACCGCCGCTACTTCGAGCAGCACGCCGCCACGGCGCGCGAGCCCAAGACCATGCTCGACCCGGCGCCGCGCATCGTCCTCGACCCCGAGCTGGGCCTGCTGGCCGCCGGGCGCACTGCCGTCGAGGCGGCCATCGCCGCCGAGATCTACCAGCACACCATGGACGTCATCGAACGGGCCGATCGCCTGGGCGGCTATCGGGTGCTGTCGCCGGCGGAGCTGTTCGAGTTCGAGTACTGGGACCTGGAGCAGGCCAAGCTGCGGCGCGCCGGCGAGCCGCCGCCGCTGGCCGGCGAGGTGGCGCTGGTCACCGGCGCCGCCTCGGGGATCGGCAAGGCCTGCGTCGATGCGCTCCTGGCACGCGGCGCTGCGGTCGTCGGCCTCGACATAGACCCGCGGATCGAAAGCCTCTGGGCGCGCCCCGGTGCGCTCGGCCTGCGCTGCGACGTCACCGCCGAGGACCAGGTGGCGGGCGCCGTGGCCGCCGGGGTCGCCGCCTTCGGCGGCCTGGACATGCTGATCCTCAACGCCGGCATCTTCCCGGCCAGCCGCGATATCGCATCCCTTGCCCTGGACGAGTGGCGGCGGGTGATGGCGGTCAACCTCGACGCCAACCTGATCCTGATGCGGCGGTGCCATCCGCTGCTGCGCCTGGCGCCGCACGGCGGGCGGGTGACGGTGATCGGCTCGAAGAACGTGCCCGCCCCCGGTCCGGGAGTGGCCGCCTATTCCGCCTCCAAGGCCGCCCTGCAGCAGCTGGCACGCGTCGCCGCCCTCGAGTGGGGCCGCGACGGCATCCGCGTCAACGTCGTCCACCCCAACGCCGTCTTCGACACCGCCCTGTGGACCGAGGAGCGCCTCGCCGCGCGCGCCGCCGCCTACGGCCTCGATGTCGAGGCCTACCGCAGATCCAACGTCCTCGGCCTGGAGGTTCGCAGCCGCGACGTCGCCGAGGTGGCGGTGGAGCTCTGCGGCCCCCGCTTCTCCCGCACCACCGGCGCGCAGGTTCCGGTCGACGGCGGCAACGACCGCGTCATCTAAGATCGTTCTGTCACAGTGTGGCGCGGCGTGTGTCTAACTCGTCAGAGGAGACACAAACATGAGCGTGAACGAGCTCCAAGCCTTGACTCAGAAGTTCGCCGATGCCTTCGATCAGCGCGACGTCCAGCCCATTCTGGACATGCTCTCCGAGGATGTGGAAGTGTTTGACCACGTTCCCTACCGGTTCGATGGCAAGGCGCTCTTCGCCAAGTATCTCAACGAGGTGGTGGGCGGCTTGGCCTCGGCGAGCTTCGGCTTCCGGCAGCCATCGTGCCGCGTGTATGGCGATACCGTTGGTATCGTAAATGCCCACGACATGTTTACGGGAGTCACCAAGGACGGCAAGACCCTCTCGATCCATGGCCGAACTACCCTGGTCTTCATCAAGCAAAGCGGGCAGTGGAAGATTGTGAGCGCCCACTTCTCTGCAATACCCAAGGCTCCCTGAGCATCGAGCCAGGGCATATGGACGCTTGGAGGCCCACCATGACTATCAATAATCCGCTGGCAGATAATTCCCCCGACCACGATGACCAAAGCCTTGTTCTGCGCGCCCGCTCGGGAGATCACCAGGCGCTCGAAGACCTGGTCCAGCGGCACCAAACGTGGATCTACAACATCGCGATTCGCATGCTCCACCATCCGCAGGATGCTGAGGACGTCACGCAAGAGATCCTCATCAAAGTGCTCACTCGGCTCTCGTCGTTTGAGGGTCAGAGCAGCTTCCGCACCTGGCTATACCGCATCGTGGTGAACCACGTGCTCAATATGAAGCGCGGACAGGTGGAGGTGCGGCATGCCTCCATCGATTTTGCTTCCTACGGCGCGGCGCTCGACGCCACGCCAGATTTAGAGTTGGCCGATCTCAAGGCCACATCGGCGGAGACTGACTTGCTGGTGACCGAGGAGATGCTCTCCTGCACCTTGGGAATGCTTCTTTGCCTTGATCGTGAACAACGCTTGACCTTTATCCTCGGTGCGGTCTTCGAGGTAAGCGACACCGTTGCTGCCGAGGTGTTGGAGATCACTCCCGACAACTTTCGACAACGCCTGGCCCGTGCGCGGCGAGACTTGCGCAACTTCATGAACGACAAGTGCGGACTGGTGAACCAGGCGAACCCCTGCCGGTGTGCCAAGAAGACGCGTGCCTTCATACAGGCAGGCTACGTCGATCCCGAGAATCTGTTGTTCGTCCGCGAACGAATAGGCGCGGTGCGGGAAGCCGCACCGAAGGTGCATGAGGCCCTCAGCACCCTGGATGAAAAATGCGCGGAAATCTTCCGTGGACATCCGTTCTATAAGGCGCCAGATCTCGCGCCAATGCTGCGGCGGCTGGTCGCGAGGACGCATATCACAGCCTGAACGGCAACAAAGAACGTCGCACGACGTTTCAATCCGCCGGGGCTGTCACAGTCAAGCGAAAAGAGGAAAGCCATGATTGACCATATTTATCTCCCCGTCTCTGACCTGGAACGGTCGAGCGAATTCTACAAGAAGGTGCTTGAGCCGCTTGGCATCGACATGCCCTACAAGTTCGATCAAGTTCCCCAGCGCGGTTTCGCCATCAATAACAATCCGGGTTTCTGGCTCAAGAATGGTGAAGTCGCCAAGGACCTTTACGTCGCATTCATCGCCACTAGCGCGGAGGCTGTCAGGGCCAGCTACCAGGCGGCGATCGACGCGGGAGCAACTTCAAACAAGGAACCGAGCCTTCGGCCCGAATGGCGTGCCGACTACTTCGCGGCAAACATCGGCGATCCGGACGGATACAACATCGAGATTGCCTATAAGCCTTGGCTCTACAAGTAAAAGGTTCAAGCCGTCTACCCATCTGGGGCCAGCCGCCACCGGCCGGCTGGAAGAAAGGAACCCGTCATGAAAAGACTCGACAATAAGGTTGCGATAGTGACAGGCGCTGCAAAAGGAATCGGGGCTGGCATTGCAAATGCTTTCGGCGCGGCAGGCGCGGCGGTGGTTGTAAACTATGCGCACGATCATAAAGGCGCGGAACGGGTGGTGCGCGAGATCACCGGTAAAGGTGGACGCGCCATTGCCGTGCAAGGCGACGTGGCGCAGAGGTCCGACGCGCAGCGCCTCGTCGCGGAGGCGAAAAAAGCCTTCGGCCGTCTGGATGTGCTCGTGAACAACGCGGGCGTCTTCTCGTTTGCGCCCTTCGAGCAGTTCAGCGAGCAAGAATTTCACCGCCAGTTCAACACGAATGTGCTGGGCATGTTCCTCATGATCGAAGCCGCTTTGCCGGCCTTCGGGGCGGAAGGCGGCAGCATAATCAACATCGGATCGGAGGCCAGTGTCACTGC
>Ga0307479_10006412_pt1 | contig 10807 bp, 9 predicted proteins | sample atmos_gasesECM4C_FD_203743 | JGI IMG/M metagenome (GOLD analysis project Ga0307479, IMG submission 203743) | Hardwood forest soil microbial communities from Morgan-Monroe State Forest, Indiana, United States - atmos_gasesECM4C_515 | ecosystem: Environmental > Terrestrial > Soil > Temperate...
TCTTCCTTGGCCAACAAAGAAAACGGCGGTGAAGCAGCAGTTCCGAGAGGGAACCGCCGGGCAGGATACAGCGGGATTTTTGGATAGTCAAGCTATTTAGTTAACTTAAGAGGTAAAATAATGGAGGCGAAAATTCCCAATTTGGGAATTTCTTGCAAGGGCTACGTGCTATCGACGTGCGGGCCGCAGGTTCAGCTCGGTTTCCAGTTGGGGTGCGCGGTGAACAGCCCGTCCACGAAGCCAATCTGGTAGCAGACGAAGAGGCCGAAGGCCAGACTCAAGATTCCGGAGCCGGTGACCAGGCTCCGATTCAGCCAGGCGAAACGGAACCCTGCGAAAGAGAAAGGAAGCGCGATGATGCTGGTGATCAGCATCATGCCGGCGATGGTGCCCACGCCAAAAACCAGCAGGTACAGCACGGCCCACTTCGGGTCGCGAATCGCGCTCAAGACCAGCAGCGCCACTGCCGCGGAACCCGCGAGGCCATGGACGATGCCGACAAAAAGAGGCCGCAGCGCCTGGTAAAGGCTGAGGCCCGCGAACGATCGCTCCAGCAATCGCGGCGGCGCAAGGCTTTCGGCATGATGCTCGTTCGCGGGAGCATGCGAATGCCAGTGGAAGTGCAGCTTCGAGTCGTGCTCGTGAAGGTGGGCGTGCTCTCCGGCAACGGGGGGATGCGCGGGACAGAACTTCTCGCTCATCCATTTCATCACCCCGGTAAGATTCAGTACGCCCAGCAGGATTAGCATTAAGCCGACGCAAAATTCCATGGTGAGCCCGACGCGAACGGGAATTGCCAGTCCAAGTAAAATGATGGCCGCGCCGACGGCAAGAATCGTCAGCGTATGGCCCAGGCCCCACAAAACGCCGATGAAAGCGGATTTGGCGATGGAGCGTTCGCGGCTGACGATGGTGGAGACGGCGATGACGTGGTCCGGGTCAGTGGCGTGCCGCATGCCCAGAAAGAAACCGATAGCGAGGATGGCCAATCCACTAGTCATGAATCGAGCGCGCAAGATGCTGCTGCTCCTGCAGCATACCGGAGAGTGAGCGTGGACGCACGCTTTGCGGGCGGATGAAAGCGACCTATTCTTCTATTCCCCGTCACGCAGGATGCGCATGAGCTCCGCGGCCGCATGCGGGAGGCGCGCGCCCCGGCGAGAGACAAGGTAGACGTGGCGCGGCAAACTTAGTTGCCGCACCTTCACTTCCTTCATCCAGCCATGCTCGATCTCCCATTGCGCGCACATACGAGGGACGATGGCTACGCCCATGCCCATTTGTACAAAGCGTTTGATGCTCTCGATGGTGGGCATTTCGATGGGCATGTTGAGCGCGGTGCGATTTCTGGCGAAAAGCTCGATAACGCGGCGACGATACGGCGATTCGACGATGTGCCCGATGAACGTTTCGTTGCCGAGATCTTCGATGTCCACCTCGCGGCGTTTGGCCAGCGGGTGTTTCAGCGGCGCGACCAGTGTCAGCTCATCCTTCCGGATTTCCGTGGCTTGCAACTGCGCGTCGCGCGGTACGAAGGAGATGGCGCCAACGTCGAGCCGGTAATTCAACACTTCGTGGGGAATGTCGCGAGAGAACATACGGTGTACGCGCACCTGGACGCCGGGGTGCATCTCGCGGAATTGCGAAAGCGCAGGGAGCAACGCGTGGATAGAGCTTTCGTTCACACCCAGGGAAAGCTCGCCGCGTTTGAGCCCTTCGAGCTCGCTGAGGCCCTTCTTTACCTCGTCTCGCAAGTTAAGCAGGCGTTCCGCGTAATCCTTTAACAGGACGCCGGCGTCGGTCAGGCGCACAGGCCGCGAGCCGCGTACGAACAGAGGCTGGCCGAGGGAGTCTTCCAGTTTGCGGATGCCCAGGCTGATGGCCGGCTGGGTGCGATACAGGCGCTCGGCGGCGCGCGAGAAGCTGCCTTCTTTGGCCACCATCAGAAATACCTGCAATTCGCCGAGGTCCACGCTGCCTCCGCCGGTAAGTATAAGGCAGTATTATCAAAAGTAGAATAAAGATAAATTTGACCAGCGGTCCCGGCTCTGTTTATCTATCCTAGGGGAGACTCTATGGATTCCGTACGCATTTTTGACACTACCCTGCGCGACGGCGAGCAGTCGCCGGGCTTTTCCATGAATACGGCGGAAAAGATCCGCATGGCCCGCCAGTTGGCCAAGCTCGGCGTGGATGTGATCGAGGCAGGTTTCCCGATCGCTTCGCGCGGAGACCTGGACGCAGTCCGCCTGGTCGCGCAGGAAGTGCGTGACGTGCCGATTGCAGCCTTGGCGCGCGCCAAGAAAGAAGACGTTACCGCGGCGATTGAAGCGCTGAAACCGGCCGCCGCCCCGCGGCTGCACATTTTTCTGGCCACTTCGGACCTGCACCTTCGCGTGAAGCTCAATATGTCGCGCGAGCAGGCCCTTGAAGCCATTGCGTCGATGATCCGTTTCGGACGGCAACACGTCGGTGAAGTGGAGTTTTCCGCCGAAGACGCCGGCCGCACTGATATCCAGTTCTTGTGCCAAGTGTGCCGGGTAGCGGTCGATGCCGGCGCCACTGTCCTAAACCTGCCAGACACAGTCGGTTACGCCATACCGGAAGAATATGGCGCGATGTTCCTCCGCGTGCGCGAATACTTGGGCGATCCGCAAGGCATTACGCTCAGCGCGCATTGCCATGATGATCTCGGCATGGCCGTGGCCAATTCGCTGGCCGCTGTGCGCGCCGGCGTTCGCCAGATTGAATGCACCATCAACGGTATCGGAGAACGTGCCGGCAACGCAGCGCTGGAAGAAGTGGTGGTCGCTCTCGCCGTGCGCAAAGAAAGTTTTGGCGTCACCACAGGAATTCGTCTCGAGGAACTCTTCCCCGCAAGCCGTTTGCTTTCGGAAATCACCGGCGCCGCCGTGGCGCCCAACAAGGCGGTGGTCGGCGCAAATGCCTTTGCGCACGAAGCGGGCATTCACCAGGACGGCATCATCAAGAATCCGCTGACCTACGAAATCATTTCGCCGCAAACGGTGGGAGTCCCGGCACGGTCCCTGGTGCTCGGCAAGCATTCCGGCCGCAACGCCTTGCGCTTGAGCCTGCGCGATCTGGGCTACGAGCCAAGCGATGTGGAGCTCGCGGAGGTCTATCGCAGGGTCACCGCTCTTGCAGACCAGCAAAAAGATGTGCGGCAGCGCGACTTGGTAGCCATCGCCCATCAAGTGATTCGCCGCGGAGCGGTGCCCGTCGCGGCGGAAGCAGCATCGCCCGCGGGTTGAGCTTTCCGAAAGCCCAGGTCTTCGCGCGGCCCCGTTGGCGAGTTCGCCGCGGGTTCTTCGCAAGCCGCGCCGTACTACGATTTTCTCGATCGGGGTCCTTGAAATGAAGAAAACTATTGTTTTGCTCGCCGGAGACGGCATCGGTCCGGAAGTGACTCGGGCCGCGGTTACCGTGCTTCGCGAAGCTGCGCACGAGTTCCATCATCAGTTTGACTTTGCGGACTTTCCGATTGGCGGCGCCGCGATTGACGCAGCGGCCGCGCCGCTTCCCAACGCCACGCTCGACGCCTGCCGCAAAGCCGACGCGGTTTTTCTCGGCGCTGTGGGCGGACCGAAGTGGGATTCGCTTCCGGTCGGCAAGAGGCCGGAGAGCGGGCTGTTGGCGTTGCGCCAGGGCCTGGGGCTCTACGTAAATGTGCGCCCAGTGAAGCTGTTGGAGCCGCTGCGCGGAATTTCGCCGTTGAAGGCCGACCGGCTTGGCGACCTGGACGTGGAAATCGTGCGCGAGCTTGCCGGCGGCGTGTATTTCGGTGAGCGCGGAAACGTAATAGAAAATGGCGTGGAACGCGCGTTCGACACGGAATCGTACTCAACCTCGGAGATTGAGCGCATTGCAACGTTTGCCTTTGCGCGCGCGGAAAGCCGCTCGCGGCGCATTTGCTCGGTGGACAAGGCCAACGTGCTGGCGAGTTCGCAGCTTTGGCGCCGCACCGTTACGGCCATGAGCGCGGCGTATCCGGGAATCCGGCTCGAGCATATGTACGTCGATAACGCCGCCATGCAGCTTACGCTGCGGCCATCGCAGTTTGATGTAATGCTCACGACGAATATGTTTGGCGACATTTTGAGCGACGCGGCCGCGGCCTTGGCGGGATCGATCGGGCTGATTCCGTCGGCCAGCTTTGGTTCTAGCGCGCCGTTGTTCGAGCCCATTCACGGCTCGGCGCCGTCACTAGCGGGCTCGGATACCGCAAATCCCATCGGCGCGATTCTCAGCGTGACGATGATGCTGCGCGACGCCTTCGGGCTGTCGTTGGAAGCGGACTGGGTGGAGCAATCGCTGCTGCGCGTCCTAGGCGGCGGCTACCGCACTCCGGATATCGCCGAGCCTGGCGCGCGCACTGTATCCGGCTCGGCGTTCACGGAAATGCTCCGCGAAGAGATGCAGCGCACGCTCGAACATGCCGAACGTTACGGCTGGGGCGTCTAACCGCCCGGTCCCCGCGCGCTCCTGTCATACCGGAGGATCTTGCCGGCCTGCGAACCTCATCGCGCCTTGCGGGAACCCGCCGAGGATGCTACTTTTTCACTTCCCATATTAGGTGACCGCTCACCTACGTCGGGGACGATTGGCCCAGGTGTGGAGGCGGAACTGTAAGAGGGCTTGCCTCCAAGTCGTTTCATTTAGGTGCCCACATCATTCGTGAACGTCGGGCGTCCGGAACATTCAGGATAGCCGGGCTGCGTGTGCTTGCCCGATAATCGTTTGTTGGTATGACGGAAAGCCTAGCCAAATTGAAGGACACGCCGATACAGGGTGCGTCGCGGAGCGTGACCTATTGGCGCGTGGAAGGCTCACTGCTCGAAGTGGGCGCCATGCGGCTGGTCGGCTTTTTCACGTGGAACGCGCAGAGCTTCTCGGAGCGCTGGGCACGGCGGTTGGGCATGGCGGCAATGGCCCTCTCGCGGCCTTTCGCCTATGCGGCAAGCCGCACCTTCGCCACCCGGCTCCTGCACACGCTGTTGCGCGGCGTTAGCCAGGACCGCCTCGACCTGCTCGGTGAAGAGTACTTTCACTATGTTCTCAAGCCGCAATTGCGCCCCGAGGCGGTGGAGAAACTGCTGGCTGCGGTACGTGGCGGCGACGAAGTTGTGCTGGTGAGCCAGCTCCTCGACAACGTGTTGCGTCCGCTTGCCAATCACTTCGGTGTCTCTTCGTTTGTCTCCAATCGTCTGGAATTTCGCGACGGCTACGCCACGGGTCGATTGCTTTCTCCGGTTGTGCGCCCGCGCGGGCCGCTGGCGTGGATCGCCAGCGGCTCGACGGACGGACGCGTACCGCGCGAGAACCTGCTAGCGCGGCTTGGTTGGAAGGACTCCGATCTGGATGCCGCGACGCAGACTGCGGCGCGTCCGCCGGCGCCTGCCGGACGTGCGGTGGCCGCATTTGGCGAGGTGCCCCGCATCGAGCGTCTCGCCGTTCGCGAAACGCTGGCCAATCGCCACATTTTGCTGGTCGGAGTGACCGGCTTCATTGGCAAAGTGTGGCTGGTCGATCTGCTCGAAAACGTCTCGAACATCGGCAAAATCACGCTGCTCATTCGCCGCAACCGCACGACTGCCGCGCAACGCCGCTTTGAGAAAATCATTGAGGAATCGCCGGCGTTCGACACGCTGCAGGCGCGGCACGGCCGGCAGCTCGGGCCTTTCTTGAGGGAAAAAATAGAGGTGGTGGAAGGCGACGTCAGCCAAACTGGCCTGGGGTTGGACGAAGCGACGCAAGCCCGGCTGGCGAAATCGGTGGACCTGATTGTCAACAGCGCGGGACTGACCGATTTCAATCCGGATCTGCGCGAAGCGCTGGCCTCCAACGTCGATTCCGCCGTGCATTTGCTCGATTTTCTGCGCAAATGCAGTCATGCAGGCTTGATGCACCTTTCCACGTGTTACGTGGTCGGTATGCGTGATGGCCGCGTCGGCGAGGCGTTGCAGGACAATTACACTCCCGCGCAGGATGCCAACTTCGATGCCCAACGCGAGGTGGATTCCCTGCGAGAGATGATTGAGCGGATTGAAGCGCGTGCGGAAAGCCCGGAGCTGACTCGGGCGCTGCGCCGGCAGGCCCTGGGCCGCGCCGGAGATCCTTCCAGGGTTCCAGCGCAGGAGTTGGATGGCGTGTTGAAGCGCAATCGCCTGCGCTGGGCGCGCAATCGCCTGCTCCGCGTAGGCATGCGGCGCGCGCATCATCTTGGCTGGCCGAACACCTACACGTTTACGAAGAGCCTGGGGGAGTCAATTCTCGCGCGCCACGGACAAGATTTGCCGATCGCAATCGTGCGGCCGTCGATCGTGGAAAGTTCGATACGCTCGCCCTTCATCGGTTGGAATGAAGGCATCAACACCTCCGGCCCCCTCTCTTATTTGCTGGGCACCAATTTCCGGCAGCTGCCCACGAATGAACGCAAGTGCCTGGATGTGATCCCCGTGGACATGGTTTGCCGAGGCATGACGCTGATCGCCGCTGCTATCGTGGCACGGCGGAACGCGCGCATATATCAGCTCGCGACCTCCGCGATCAATCCCGTGAATATGGGGCGCAGCATCGAGCTCACCGGGCTCGCGCATCGCAAGCATTACCGCACGCAGCAGGGCATCGAGCACTGGCTCAAAGTAAAGTTCGAGACCATCCCAGTGTCCAAGCAGCGCTATGAGCGCTTGTCCATTCCTATGCAGAAAGCCGTCATCTCGCGCATCAACCGCATTGCGGCAATCCTGCGCGTGAAGAAAGCGCCGCTGGCCAGGCAGGAGCGCGACTTGTTGCGCGTCGAAAAGCTTATCGAGCTGTACGAACCTTTCATCCTGCACAACGAGCATGTTTTTGAGTCTGAAAATGCCCGCTTGCTTTCCGCCGCGCTTGCTGCGGAGGAGCACGCTCTTTTCGCGTTCGACCCGGAATCCATCGACTGGTGGGACTACTGGATCAATATCCACATTCCGGCGCTGCGCCGTTGGTGCTATCCGCTGATGGAAGGGCGTCCGCTGGAGGCGCGTGCGCCCCGCGAGCTCGATTGGTCCGTGCAAGCCGCCTGCGCCACCGCCAGTCCCAACTCTGCCCCGCCGTCCGATCCTTTATGGCGATCTTCGTAACCGGTTCGACCGGATATCTCGGCAGCTATCTAGTCGCCGGGTTGCTGCGAGACTATCGCGACTCCTTGAATCTACTTGTGCGCGCAAACTCCCAGCAGGAGGCGTACGAGCGCCTCTGGCACTCCCTCCAACTCCACTTCGAATTCCCGGAGTTCTTCGATCACATCAATTCACGGGTGCTCATCTTCCGCGGCGACCTTACCTCCCAGCGCTTCGGCCTTTCCGAGGACGACTATCACGCCCTGTTCGACACCACCGACTCCATCATTCACTGCGCCGCTTCACTGAACCGCAAGTCTGAAAGGCAGTGCCTCAATGTAAATCTGCGCGGCTCGCTGGAAGTAATCCAGCTCGCGCGCCGCACGCAGGACCGCAAGGGGCTGCGGCGCTATTCGCACGTTTCCACGGTCGCGGTTGCCGGTCATCGCCGGAACGAAGTGATTGCCGAAGATTCGTCCATCGATTGGGGCCGCTCGGACTACGATCCCTACGCGCGCACCAAGAAATTCTGTGAGCACATGGTTGCGCAACTTCTGCCCGATGTGCCGCGCACCATCTTTCGCCCCGCCATCGTCATGGGCGACAGCCGCCGCGCCGAAACCTCGCAGTTCGACATGGTACAGGCTTTCGACCTGCTCGCGCGCTTGCCTGTTCTTCCGCTGCGTCCTCACGATAAGATCGACATTGTCCCGGCGGACTACGTCGGCAAAGCCATCGTGACCATTCATCAGAAGGAACACCCCGCACACGGCATCTACCATCTTTCCTCTGGCGTGAGCTCGCAGACGTATCGAGAGCTGACCGATAGTCTCGCGGAAGCGGGCGGTTGGCGGCGGCCTGTCTACGCGCCTTCATTCGGTCGGCCGTTTTCCGCTACGGTGAAGTGGCTGGCGAATCGCGGCGGGGCGGTCGGCCATGGCGCGTCGCTGATGAAGGTCTTTTGGCCTTATCTCGACTGGAACACGGTCTTCGATAACTCGCGCGTCGTCGCGGAAATCAGCGAAGCGCCCGCGAAGTTTTCCGGCTACGCGTATCCTCTGCTGAAATTCAGCCGCGAAAACAAGTTTCGCTATCCGGCAAAGCCGTGGCCTTCTTCCGCCAGTGCCGCCGCACCGAAAACAGTTGCGGGGATCGCTCGCGCATGACCGATTTCCTCCTCGTCGCGTGGGTCAGCGCGCTGATCGAAATCCGGCGTGTCGGCTGGATGTTCGGACTCGGCCAACGTTGGCAGCCCGGCGAAAAACTGCGCCTCCTGTTCGCGGGTTACAACGGCACGCGCAACACCGGCTCCGACGTCCGCGTGGAAGAGATGCTGCGCCAGGTGCGCCACGTCCTGGGCGCCGGCAATTGCGACTTCAGCGTTATGACCCAGGACTTCGATCGTAGCCGCGGCTATTTCGCGGCCACGCGCCAAGTCTATCTGCCCGATGTGTTTCCCCCATTCCTGTTCCGCGAAGTGCGGCGGAGTCATGGCGTAATCGCTTGCGAAGGCTCGATGTTCAAGAGCAAATTCGCAAACGCGTTGACCACGATGATGATCGGCTCGCTCGGCCTGGCTTCCGCGGAAAATAAATTATCGCTCGCGTACGGCGGAGAAGCCGGCCAAATGGATCCTCTGATCCAAGATATGTGCGCCCGCTACGTTCACGACTCCCTGGTCATCACCCGCAACGTGGAGTCGCAGGATCTTTTGCGCAAACTCGGCATCTCCACCGAGCTCGGCACCGACACCGCCTGGACGTTCGAGCCGCATCCCCCGGAATACGCGCGCAAGACGCTGCGGGAAGCGGGCTGGGACGAAAAAACTCCCATCCTCGTGCTCTGCCCGATTCATCCTTTCGTGTGGCCGGTGAAGGCTTCCATTGCGAAATACATCGCGCGCGTCACTACCGGCGCTTACAAGGAAAGCCAGTACCGCACCGTCTATTTTCATCAGTCAGGCGCCGACGTGGACGCGAAATACCGCCGCTACGTCTCGGCTTTCGGCAAAGCCGCTGCGGCCTTCCGCGCACGCCATCGCGTCTTCCCGATTCTCGTCGCCATGGAGCGGCTCGACGCGCACGCTTGCCGTTCGATGCGGGACTTTCTGCCCGGCGCACCGGTCTTCACTTCTGACGACTACGACATGTTCCAGCTCGTTTCCATCTTGCGTGTCGGTTCCTATATGGTTTCTTCGCGCTATCACGGCATCGTGGCCTGCATGCCAAGCCTGGTTGCGTCCGCCGGAGTCACCATGGACGAGCGCATCCGCAACCTCATGCGTGAACGCGGGCACGAGGATCTTTTCCTCGCTGTCGACGACGCCGATCTGGAACCTAAGCTTTTGCTAATGATGGAAGCGCTCGTTCGCGAAGCGGACTCCGTTCGCGAAGGCATCGGCCGCACCGTGGTCCGCAATCTGAAAGTCATGGCACGCATGGGCACCCTTCTCGAAGACACTGTGCGCCGCACCTATCCGGAGTTTCCGCTGCGCTCCGGTGTGCTTTCCTGGGAAGACTATTTGCCGCCGCTCAGCAAAGCATTGCGCGACTTGGTTGAGCGGCACGACACTCACGCGATCGCGCAGCATTCTGCCGCTGGTTCTGCCGGGCGATGACGATTCCCGCGGGCCGCAAGTCCAAACACGGAATCGTTCAGAGATGCTTATTGACGGGAATCGCGCTGATGATCCGCGGAGACCTGTTGTGTTTCTTTGGGCCAGAGCTCCGCGCGCGATCGAGAGATATCGCCTGCCACATAGTGTTTTATTCCGGCGTAGTCCTCAATTTTGGGAGTGCTATTTTTTATTTGTCGAGCGGACGCTAGGCTTCCATGCCCAATTTTCTCGATACCATATTTGCGCAGCTCCAGCGTAGTGCTGGCCGGGTGATCCTGCGAGAAATTCACGGAGAGCAATTCGTCAGCGTTACCGGCAGGGAATTGCTCGATCAAGTTCGCCACGTTCGCGCTTACTTGCGTAAGGCAGGTCTTCACCCTGGTGACCGTTGCGCTCTCCTCGCGCCCAACTCGATTCGATGGGCAGCGTTCGATCTCGCCCTTATGGCCGAAGGCTTAATTGTGGTGCCACTCTACTATCGTCAATCGCCTGGCGAGCTCGTAGCCATGATGAAAGATTCGCAACCGAAGCTGCTCCTTGTGAGCGACAGAGCTCTCGCCCATGCCGCGACAAAAGCTTGGACCGGTGATGCCTCCGCTGCGCCTCGGGCTGCCCTCTTCGATGAAGTTTTGCAAGGCTCCGCTCCAGCTCCGCCGATTTCCGACGCTCCCAATCCGCGCGGCGATGCCGACATCGTCTCCATCATCTACACCTCCGGCACCTCCGGCGAACCCAAAGGCGTGTGCCTCACCATTGCCAATGTCACCCACATGCTTTCCTGCACCACTGAGCGCCTCGACCAGCTCATGGGCCAAACCCGCGAGCCGGACCGCGTCTTCCATTACGCGCCTTTCAATTTCGCAGCTTCGTGGATTCTCTTGCTCTCCTGCCTCTCGCGAGAGAGCGTCCTCACGCTGTCCACCGATCTCGCCAAGCTTCCCGACGAGATTCGCGTCTCCGCTCCGCACTATTTCCTCAACGTGCCCACGCTTCTCGAGCGCGTCCGTCGCGGTGTCGAAGAAGCCCTCTCCAAGCGCGCGGCTCCGATCCGCTCCCTCTACGTCAAGGCCCG
>Ga0307479_10006413_pt1 | contig 10807 bp, 7 predicted proteins | sample atmos_gasesECM4C_FD_203743 | JGI IMG/M metagenome (GOLD analysis project Ga0307479, IMG submission 203743) | Hardwood forest soil microbial communities from Morgan-Monroe State Forest, Indiana, United States - atmos_gasesECM4C_515 | ecosystem: Environmental > Terrestrial > Soil > Temperate...
ACCAGGCGGCCATGCGGGCGGGTCACCCGGCGCATTTCCGCTAGCGCCTGGCTGGTGTCGGCCACGTTGCGCAGGCCGAATGAGATCGTCGTGGCGTCGAACGACTCGTCTTTGAACGGCAGCTTCAGCGCGTCACCCGCGGTGAACGTTACGTTGGTGGTGCTGCTTTTCCGCTGGCCGGCTCGCAGCATGCCGAGGGAGAAGTCGCAGGCGACGACCATGGCGCCCTTCGCGGCGAAGGCCACCGATGACGTGCCGGTACCCGCGGCCAAGTCGAGGATGCGTTCTTGGCTTGTCGCGTTGAGGATGCGGGTGACGGCCCGGCGCCACAGCCGGACCTGGCCCGCCGACAAGACGTCGTTCATAAGGTCATAGCGTCCGGCCACGGCGTCGAACATCGCCGCCACCTCGCTAGGGCGCTTGTCCAGGTCGGCACGGGCCATGGGCCTTACCTTATGTGTTAGAGGAGCTTCGGCCGCTGCCAGGGCTGGCCGAGCACGTGCTGCCCGAGGAACGCGAAGACCGTCTCGTACCAGACCGTCGCGTTGCCAGGCGTCAGGATCCAGTGGTTCTCGTCCGGGAAATAGAGGAACTTCCCCTCGACGCCATGCCTGGTCAGCTCACCCCACAGGCGGAGCGCCTCACCGATCGGCACCCGGTAATCCTTGTCGCCGTGAGTCACCAGCATCGGCGTGCTGATGTTCTTGACGTGCAGGTGCGGGGAGTTGTTCTCGTACTGGGCGGCATTCGTCAGCGGATCACCGAACTGGCCCCACCAGTACATCTGCTCGTCCGTGGTGGTGAACATCTGGTCCAGCGCCCACAGGCTGGCGTGGCTGACGATGGCCTTGAACCTGTCCGTATGGCCGGCGATCCAGTTCGCCATGTAGCCGCCGTACGAGCCGCCCATCATCGCGGTCCTGGTGCCGTCGATGGCTGGGTGCGCCGCGGCCTTGTCGGTGGCGGCCATCACATCCTTGAACGCGCGGTCGCCCCAGTCGAGGTGGCCTCTGGCCAGCATGTGCTGACCGTAGCCGGTCGACAACGCCGGGTCCGGCATCAGGACCGCGTAGCCCCGGGCCGCCATCAGCCACGGGTTCCAGCGCCACGACCAGGAGTTCCAGCTTGAGTTTGGTCCGCCGTGCACCCAGAGCAGGAGGGGGGCCTTTTCGGTGGTGTCTGTATCGGGCAGTACCAGCCAGGAGCGAATGGGTTCGCCGTCGTCGGCCACCGTGTGCAGTTCCTCGACATGGCCGGGGAGCTGGAACGGAAGCCCGGGGCTGGGTAGCTCGGTTTGGGCGTTTGGGTTAACTAGGCTGATTCTTACCGGCACCGGCGGCTCGTCGATCGCGCTGCGCAGGGCGTACAGGTAGCGGCCGTCGGGGCTCGGGTGCAGGGCGGTGTACGCCTTGTCACCCGTTGTTATCTGGGTCACTTCGCGGGTTTGGATGGCGACCTGGAAGATGGGGCGGCGACCGTGGTCGTCGGCGGCGAAGTACACCGTATGTGAGTCTGGCGCCCAGGCGGCGTCGACGGGCCAGCGGTCAAGGCCGGGGAGCAGGTCAGTACCGGGGAACAGGTCAGTGCCGGTGTGCTCGGCCGTGGCTTCGAGCAGGGTCAGGGTGCAGTCGGGCGGGTTCTCCGTGGTGGGCAGGGTTTCGTGGGTGCAGACGACAAACCTGCCGTCTGGCGAGACCCGCGGGTTCTCGAAGGTGGTGCCGGGCTGGCTGAGCAGCGTGCGGCGCTGGCCGGTGCCGACATCGATCCAGACCAGCTCGGCGTAGGAGTCGGCCGCCGGGTCCCGGTGCCACCAGCCGGTGATGACGGCACTGCCGTCCGGAGTCAGCTCGAAGGCCTGCTCGCGCAGCGCGGCGCCGGGTTGCGGGGTCAGGTCGCGAGGCTGGCCGCTTTGGTCCGCGGCGGCCAGCGCGAACAGCCGGGGCTGGTCGGGGCCGAGGTCGTGGTCCCAGTACCGGACCGGTGCGGACTCGTGCAAGATGGCGGTGACGCCAGCGTCCTTGCGTTCCTTCCGGTGCTGCTCGTCGTCGGTGGTGGCGCGGGCCGTGGACATGACCTGGGCTGACACCACGATCGCGTCGGCCTGCTTTGCCGTCGCGACACCTCCGACGCCGCCTGGCAGCACCGCTACCGGGCGGGCCTCGCCGCCGTCGGCCGGCAGCAGCCACAAGGCCGGCTTGCTGTCGTCGTCCTTGTCGCCTGGGTCCGCCTCCGGGTCGGGCCGGCGCGAGGTGAACAGCAGCGAGCCGTCCGGCAGGAAAGCAGGATTGGCCTCGCCCTCCGCGGACCGGGTCAGCCGGCGGGCCGGCCCTCCCGCGGTGTCGATCCGCCAGATGCTGGTCAGGTACTTCTTCTTGTCCGGGCTGAGCGTCTGCACCGTGGCCGCCAGCCACGTCCCGTCGGGCGACAGTTTGAGCGATCCCACCCGCGGAGTCGCCATGTATTCGCCGAGATCATGAAACACCGTCCAGCCACCCGCCATCGTGCATTCCCTCCCAGACCCCAAAAGCCGCAACCAGGACCCTACCCGAAAGGTTCAGTTGTGATTGCGGACCGTAGGGTTACGGTTTCAACACCCTGCCGAGGCACCCTGCCGAGGCTGCTGGCCAATTCGCAGCCGACCGCAACCTCGTAACCCGGAATCATGAGGCGCGTGTGACCAGAGCGGCCACAGTGCCCCACAACCGCGAAACAACGCGGAGCATCGGTGCCTAGCGGAAGTAAATGGGCCGTATACAACCCATTTACTTCCGTCTTGCACCGATCTTCCGTGCTAACCCCCCCCGTCGGTAAGCGGTGTGCTGCGAACGAGCCGTCAACGCCCGCGAATTGGCCACACGGACCCTACGGTCCGCAATGATTGCTGGCCGAGGGCTTGCTACGCCGTTCCGGGGGTGGCCGTCAGCATGGACCGTCATTGTTCCAGGCGCCGGACGGGCCGCCGGGGACCTCGTCGTAGTTCCACTGGTTGGCGGTCCACTGGTCACCGTTGTAGGAGACCACGTTGCCCGACGTGTAAGCGTTGTTGTTCACCCAGGCCGGCGCCGTGCAGCTACCAGAGGACGGAGTCGGGGTTGGCGTCGAGGTCGGAGTCGGCGACGGCGATGGGTTCGTTACCGGCGCGTTTTTGGCGAAGGCGACCGTGTAGGCGGTGAAGTCCCAGGGGGTCTGCGCGACGCTGCTGCATTCACTCGAGAGGGACCCGTTGTTGTCGACCGGGTTGCATTGCCGGTCCCGGTTCAGCGACCAGAACGTGTACCGGCCCATGCCGTTGCTCTGCGCAAAGCTGAGCACGGTCTGGAAGTCGCTCTGGTAGAAGTACTCGGCGCTGTCAGTCCGCCCGTCCATGCCGGAGAAACCCTCGTGCGCGTAGGCCGTCGCGCCGCTCCAGCCGAATGTGCTCATCAGCTGCGCGTTGAAGTCCCGCAGCGCGGTCACCTGCGAAGAACCCCCGCTGAACCCCCCGTCGAACGGCATGATCGTGTAATTGTCCGGCGTGAATCCCAGGCTCTTGGCCTGATCCAGCAGCAGCCCGCCGAAGTAGTTGGCGCCAGTGGTGGTGCTGGGCATGGTCACCGAGATGTAGATTCCGGGGTTGTTCCGCTGCAGGATCTGCGCGGCGCCGAGTTCGTTGGCGATCGCCGTCGAGTTCTCGATCTCTGGCTCTTCCAGGTCGAAGTCGAAGGCGTGCAGTCCGTAGGCATTGATGACCTGCTGGTACCCCGCCGCGGTCGCCGCGGCGGAACCGCAGACCTGGCCGAGCTTGGTGCCGTTGTAGCCGCCTGCGGAGACGATGACGTCGCCGCCGTTACCGCGAACCTGGTTGATGACCGCGCCGACCTGGGTGTCGGACGAAACCGGGTCGGTGCCGTCCCAGGATGGAGCGCACCCGCCGCCGGCGAGGATGAACGCCATGTCGAACGCCTTCTGGCCGGTAGCCGCCATCACCTGTCTCACGTCCGGGGCGCTGGCGTCGAGCGTGCTGTAGTACGGCGCCGACTCGTACCAGTTATTGGACAGCGCCACCTGGGCGTGGGCATTGGTGGCCGAGGCGGTTACGACGATCGCTCCGCACAAGCCGGCGGCGAGCAAGCACGCGGCTCCGCCGGCGATGACCCGGCGTCTGGACGCGGCGGAAAGCGAGGATGGAAGCGGGTGCATGGCTCCTCCGAGACCAGTCAGGCGCGGCAACTGTTTCCGCGCCGATGATGTCCCGCTCCAGCGCGCAACTATTAATAGTAAAGTTTCTTAACAGTAGCGCACCTTAACGTTATCCCCCACTCCGCCGATCAGTCAACCCCTCGTACCCGCCCCGCCACCCAGCGACACCACCCCTGTCCTCGCACCGTGTGGTTGTGGCACCCACACGGTTAGCACCGTGTGGTTGCCACAACCACGCGCTTGGCGGCCGCTACGACGGGGCGACCGCCCGGGCGCCCGCGCGGCGCTACGAAAAACAGCGGCGCTACGGAAGCAGTGGTAACTGCGGGTCGGCCACCGAGGCCAGCAGGGCGGCGCGGGCCTGAGCCAGTGCGGCGAGCATCGCGCCGCGCAGCACCGGCTCGCCGGGCACCGCGGTCGGCACGACGCGCGGCCGGGCCAGGCAGATGCGCGGCACCTCGGCCGCCACCCGCGATGCGAGCTCTGCTCCGCCGGCCCGGCCGACCGAACCACCCAGCACCACCAGGCCAGGGTCGAGCACGACGCACACCGACGCGACACCGAGCGCGACCCGGTGCGCCAGCTCATCGAGGAACGCGCCCCCACCAGCACCGGAAGACACCGCCGAACTCACCGCCTCGGCCGCGGTAGCTCCGGCGAAGCCAAACGAATCAGCCAGCGCCAGCACCGCCTTGCCGCCAGCCAGCGACTGCAATCCCGCGTCGCCAGGATGCTTGGAACCGCTGGGCAGCGGTGCCCCGTGCACCGGCATCCAGCCGATCTCGCCCGCGGCGCCGGAAGAACCGCGCCGCACCTGGCTGCCGATCACGGTGGCCAGCCCCAGACCGCCACCGATCCAGACCAGCGCGAAGTCATCCATCCCCACTGCCGCCCCCGCGGCACGCTCGGCCATCGCGGCCAGGTTCACGTCGTTCTCGATCACGACCGGCTTGTGCAGCACCTCGCGCAGCCCGTCCAGCACGCCTTCGTGCCAGGCCGGCAGGTTGACCGCCAGCCGCGGATCGCCGGTGCGCGGATCCAGCACACCCGGGCTGCCGATCACCAGCGCCGACAGCCGGGACAGTTCGACCCCGGCCGACGCGCATGCCCGGCCGACCGCGCCGCGGACCAGCGTTACTGGATCGGAGCCGCCGTTCGGGTCCACGCTCACGTCCGCCACCCGCCGCCCTGTGACGTCCGCGACGGCGGCGCTGATCAGGTCCGACTCCACGTACAGACCCGCGACGTAGGCGCTGGACGGGACGACCGCGTACAGCGCGGCGTTCGGCCCCCGGCCGCCGGCCTGCTCGCCCGCGACAGTCACCAGGCCCCGTTCTTCCAATCGGGCCAGCATCTGGGAGACAGTGACTTTGGACACACCGGTGCGCTCACTGATCTGGGCCCTGGTCAGCGGCTCGCCGGCCAGCAACAAGTCGAGCGCCGCCCGGTCGTTGAGCTCGCGAAGCAGGCTCGGCGTACCGGGACGAACCCGGCTATCGGCTTGCGCAAATGCGTGTAGCGCCTCAGTGTGGGGCATTGCGTCCATCGCGGTCCCTCCGTTGGACCCGCCGCGAAATGACCTGGACGGTCACGGCGCGGAGGCAGCTTTTGTCTCGATCCGGCAACAGGGTCTATCTTATAGGAAAGTTTCCGGTTAGTTTCTGTTCACGGCTTCTCATAAGTTTGATCGCCGAGGTCATCACCCGGAAGGAGTGCCAGCAGTGGGACTCAGGAAAACACCGGCCGTCAGGGGCGCCGCCGCAAGCGCCGCGGCGGCGCTTGCGGCTGTGCTCGCCATAGCCGGCTGCAGTTCGTCTAGCACTACCAGCAACAGCGGCAGCACCGGAAGCACTGGAAGCGGTTCCGCCCCGGCGTCGCTGACGGTCTGGCGCATGGGCCCGTCGACGGCATCCCAGGTTACCTGGATGAACGGTGTCGTGACGCAGTTCCACAAGGACTACCCGACCTACGCCAGCACCAAGGTCAACGTCGTGTACGTGCCGTGGACGAGCCGAACCACCGACTGGAACGGGGCGCTGACAAGTGGCAAGAACGCTCCCGACATCACCGAGCTGGGCAACACCGACACGCCGACAGAGGCGACGGCGGGCTTGCTCGCGAACATCTCCAGCAACGTTACCTCCTGGACAAGCAAGTCTGACGTGGTCACCGGCATGCTTGCCAACGACACGCAGAGCGGGACCGTCTACGCGGTTCCGTGGTTCGGCGGCGTCCGCGGCGTCTGGTACCGGACCAACCAGTTCACCGCGGCCGGGATCAGCAGCCCGCCGACCACCTGGGCGCAGCTGATCACCGACGCGCAGAAGGTGCAGGCCAAGTTCCCCGGCACCTATGGCATCGGCGCGCCTTCCAACGACACCAACGCGTTCGTAAGTTTCATCTGGGGCGCCGGCGGCCAGGTCGCCACCGAGAGCAACGGCCAGTGGACCGCCGATCTGACCACCCCGGCGGACGAGGCGGCCATCAAGTTCTACGTCTCCCTGTACAGGACGTACCACCTGTCGCCGTCGAAGTACGTCGGCCAGACCGAATTGGGCGCGTCAGGCGCCACGTCCGGCGGCGCGAACGAGGACTTCGGGCTGGGCAAGCTCGACATTTACATCGACGGGCCGTGGGCATCCAGCAACTTCCCGGCGAACGCGGTCGGCAAGGCCGACTGGGCCTCGTTCCCGATCCCGAGCCAGAACGGCCCGGATCCGGCACCGGCCTACGCTGGCGGCTCCGACCTGGGCGTCTTCGCCACCAGCAAGTACAAGACCGCGGCCTGGGACCTGATCCAGGAGATGGACAGCGAAACCAACGCCACCAGCTTCGCTAACCTGCAGGGCTTCTTCCCGCCGTTCACCTCCAAGCTGACCGGTGGTACATACTCCTCCAGCCAGCTCATGTCCGGGTTCGCCAAGGCGGCCTCGGTCACCCAGATCTCGCCGCTGAACGCCAAGAACTGGCCGACCGCGGACACCGGTCAGTACCTGATCATTCCGACGATGCTGAAGGCGCTGGACAACGGCGCTGACTTCAACAGCACTGTGGCGAAGGCCAACACCGAGCTGGAGAACGTCCTCAACAACGGTACCGAGAGTTAGCGGACTACTCTCCGCATGGTGAGAACCGTTCACGACCAGCCGGGGAGGGGAGCACCGCTCCCCTCCCCGGCTGGCCCAACCACCCAACGCCCCGCCCAGACCCCACGTCAGCGGGCGATCACCTGGATCCGGCGCCACAACGCCGCCCCCTACCTGCTGCTACTGCCGTCCGTGGTGGTCATCGGCGCCCTGGTGCTGTGGCCCACCGTCCAGATCGGCATCTTCTCGTTCCAGAACTACGGGCTGCCGCAGATCACCGGGGCCCTGCCCACCCAGTGGGTCGGCTTCGCGAACTACACGCAGATCCTGCACGACTCCGAGTTCTGGCTGTCGCTGCGCATCAGCTTGCTGTTCGCCCTCGTCGTGGTGCCGCTCACGCTGATCACCGGCACGCTGGTCGGCCTGCTGCTCAGCCGTCTCGGCCCGAAGATGCGAACGTTCGTATCCAGCGCGGCGATGCTCGCCTGGGCGACCCCGGCCGTGTCGGCCAGCGTCATCTTCGTCTGGCTCGCGGACCCCGATGGCGGCATCGTCGACTGGACGCTGACCAAGCTGCCGCACTGGCTCGGCGGCGGCGCGCACTGGGCCGGCTTCAGCTGGACCAACTCCGCGCTGCCCGCCTATACGTTGCTGACGGTGCTGCTGGTGTGGACAGGATTCCCTTTCATCGCGGTGACCGTGCTGGCCGGGCTGCGGACCATCCCAGCGGAGCTGCACGAGTCTGCCCGGGTGGACGGCGCCGGCGGCTGGCGGATCTTCCGGCTGGTCACCTACCCGCTGCTCAAGCCGATCTTCCTGGTGCTCCTGCTGCTGTCGATCATCTGGGACTTCGGCGTGTTCACCCAGGTATACATCGTCATCGGCGAGCTCGGTAACCGGGACGAGTACAACCTCGGCATCTACGAGTACTCCAAGGCGTTCCAGATGCCGCCGGCCTACGGCTTCGCGTCCGCGCTCGCCTTCGTCCTTACGATCGTGCTGCTCATCATCACGGTCGGCTACGTACGCGCATCAGTGAAACAGGGGGCGGTCCAGTGACGACATTGACGTGGAGCCGCAGATCACGCCGGTTTGGCCTGAATGCACTCGGCATCTTGGTCGCGCTGATCACGCTGTTCCCGATCCTCTACATGGTGTCCACCGCGTTCAAGCCGGCCACCGAGATCTACTCGCTGACCCCGCATCCGGTCCCGAGACATCCGACGCTGGCGAACTTCCGCGCGGTGCTCAACGGGAGCACGGTCGGCCACCCGTACTGGACCTTCCTGGCCAACAGCCTGTTCGTCACGCTGATTGCCGTCGCGGCGTCGTCACTGATCGCCTTGCTCGCCGCGATCGCGATAGCCAGGTTCCGGTTCCGGTTCCGCACCACCTACCTGATCATGCTGCTGATCGTGCAGATGCTGCCGCAGCAGGCGCTGGTCATCTCGCTCTACATCGACTACCGGTCGCTGAACGTGCTGGACAACCTGCTCGCGCTGGCCGTTGTCTACACCGCATTCGCGGTGCCGGTCACGATCTGGATGCTGCGCAACTTCGTGGCCGCCGTGCCCCGCGAGATGGAGGAGGCGGCCGCCATCGACGGCGCCGGTCCGGTGAAAGTCTTCTGGCGCATCCTGCTACCACTGGTAGCCCCGGGCCTGGTCGCGACCAGCGTGTTCGCGTTCATCTTCGCCTACAACGAGTTCATCTTCGCGCTCACGTTCCTGCTGACCGACAACGCGCACTTCACGCTGCCGCTCTTCGTCCAGTACTTCTACAGCAGGAACGGGGCGGACTGGGGTGGCATCATGGCCGCCTCCACCCTGTTCACTATCCCGGTGCTGGGGTTCTTCCTGCTCATCCAGCGGCGCCTCGCGGCCGGCCTGGTCGCCGGCGCGGTGAAGGGATGACCCCCGGCGTGAAAAAGGGGGTTACCACACTCGAATCCGGCGTCGACCCCGCCCTGGTCCGGCTGGCCGACGCGATTCTCATCCCGCCGTTCCCCGGCACGACCGCCCCGCAGTGGATTCTCGAAGCTCTCGGTCGCGGCCTGGCCGGGGTCACCCTCTTTGGTCATAACGTACTCGGCGACACCTCAGCGCTCACTTCCTCATTGCGCGCGGCGGCGGACGCCGAGCCGGTCATCGCCATCGACGAGGAGGGTGGCGACGTTACCCGGGTGGCGTACGTGGACGGCAGCCCGTACCCCGGCAACGCCGCGCTCGGCGCGGTCGACGACGTGGGTCTCACCCGGGCGGTGTACGCCGCGATCGGCGCTGACCTGGCACTGCTCGGCATCAATCTCAACCTGGCCCCGTGCGCCGACGTGCTCGGCGGCGGAGACAGCCCGGCGATCGGCACCCGTTCGTTCGGCTCGGACACGGCACTGGTGGCGCGGCATACCGCGGCCGCGGTGACCGGCCTGCAGGCGGCCGGGCTGGCCGCGTGCGCCAAGCACTTCCCCGGCCACGGCAGCACCGGGACCGATTCGCACCATGCGATCGCGACGATTTCCGGCACGCTCGACGACGTGCGGCGACGCGACCTGCCCCCTTTCTCGGCGGCGATCAACGCGGGGGCCGCCGCCGTGATGCCGGGGCACCTGCGGGTGCCCGACCTCACCGGTGACCTCCCGGCAAGCCTGTCCGCCGCCGCGATCACCGGCCTGCTGCGGGGGGAGCTCGGCTTCGCCGGCGTGGTGATCTCGGACGCGTTGGAGATGAAGGCCACCAGTGACACGTTCGGCATCCCCAGCGCCGCGGTGCGCGCTGTCGCGGCCGGCATGGACCTGCTGTGCCTGGGCCGGGACACCGACTTCGAGATGTACCTGGCGGTACGAGCCGCGCTGGCGGTCGCGGTCGCGTCCGGCGAACTGCCCGGCGCGCGGCTGGAGGAGGCGGCGGCCCGGGTGACCGGCCTGCGATCCAGGCTCGGCGCCCCGGCTGCCGCGGCGGAGAGGCACTCGGACGGGATCGGGCTGACCGCGGCGCGGCGCGCGATCCGGCTATCCGGCCTGCGATCCGGCGGCCCGCACCTGATCCGGCCGCTGATCGTGGAGGTGGAGCCGCGGGAGAACATGGCGGCCGGCCGGTTCGGCTGGGGTCTCGGCCCGTGGGCGCCGGTCCGCCGGGTCGACTCCGCCGACGTGGACCTGCCCGGCCTGCTGGCCGACGCGGCGGACCGTTCGCTCGTCGTCGTCGTCCGCGACGCGATCCACGCGCGGGTGCTGCTCACCGACGTGCTCGCCGCGCGGCCGGACACGATCCTGGTCGAGATGGGCATCCCGATCTGGGCCCCGCCGGCCGGCACCGCCTACCTAGCCACCTACGGAGCCTCCCGGGCCAGCTCCCAAGCCGCCGCCGAACTCCTAGGCCTAGCCTGACCGCCCACCCCCAGGCCCCCCAGCGCCCCCCAGCGCCCCCCACGCCCCCGCGCACGCCCCGGCAACCGTGTGGTTGTGGCAAGGGTGCGGCTCTTTTGGAGTGAGCTGGCGGGGTTGGCTAGTACCGGCGTGGCTGGGGGTGGTTGCGGCGTGTCTG
>Ga0307479_10006415_pt1 | contig 10806 bp, 8 predicted proteins | sample atmos_gasesECM4C_FD_203743 | JGI IMG/M metagenome (GOLD analysis project Ga0307479, IMG submission 203743) | Hardwood forest soil microbial communities from Morgan-Monroe State Forest, Indiana, United States - atmos_gasesECM4C_515 | ecosystem: Environmental > Terrestrial > Soil > Temperate...
AAACCGCGCGCGCTATCGGGGTCGAAATCCCGTCCGCGCTGCTTGCCAGGGCCGACGAAGTGATCGAATGAGAAGATGCTCTCCCGTATTCCCCTCCCCCTTGTGGGGAGGGGTCAGGGGTGGGGGTAGAACGGCTCACAGGCGTCGTCGCTGTCACGGCACCTTGCTACCCCCTCCCATCCCTCCCCCACAAGGGGGGAGGCGCCAAAAATGCTAATATGCGCCCATGAAAGCCGACGTCGACGAAAAAAGCGGCGGACTTAAAGCCGATTTGTCCGAGCGCTCCAGTACGGCGCCTTCGGGCGTCGGCGCTTCGATCATGCGCAGCCGATTATTTTTCAAATATACCTTTTTGTTCGTGACCGTCGTCGTACTGGCGCTGGTCGCCAGTGGCGGGTTCGAAGTCCGTTTCTCGTATCAAGAACACAAGAATTCCTTGATCAGCATCCAGGAGCAGCAGGCGGCTGCTGCCGCCGACAAGATCGAAGAGTTCATCACTCAAATCGAGAGCCAAGTGGGCTGGACCACACAGCTGCCGTGGACCGACGGCACGCTCGATCAGCGCCGCTTCGATGCGTTGCGGCTTTTGCGCCAAGTACCGGCGATCACGGAGCTTGCTCAAATCGATGCTGCCGGCCGCGAGCAGCTCAAGGTCTCCCGGCTGACAATGGACGTGGTCGGTAGCGGTATCGACTACTCGCACAAGCCGGAATTCACACAAGCGGTGGCGCACAAAGTGTATTACGGCCCGGTTTATTTTCGCCGGGAATCCGAGCCGTACATGACGTTGTCGCTCGCCGGCACCCGGCGCGACACCGGCGTGAGCATCGCGCAGGTCAATCTCAAGTTGATCTGGGATGTGGTTTCCAAGATCAAGGTTGGCGCGCATGGCCGCGCCTATGTGGTGGATTCCGACGGTCGGCTGATCGCGCATCCGGACATCAGTCTGGTGTTGCGCAATACCGATATGTCGCGCCTGGACCAGGTGCGCGGCGCGCGTGCGGGTTCCGCGACCGAGGCCGTGCAGGAAGCCGACGATATCGGCGGCCACAAAGTGCTGACCGCCTACGCGCCGGTCAATCCGCTCGGCTGGTTCGTCTTTGTCGAGACCCCGATCGAAGAAGCCTACGCGCCGCTTTACCAGTCACTCGAGCGCATGGGCTACGTGTTGCTCGGCGCGCTTGCGCTTGCCTTCATCGCCGGCATGTTCCTGGCGGGGCGGATGGTGGTGCCGATCCAGGCGCTGCGGGCGGGTGCGGCACGCATCGGCAGCGGCGATCTCGCGCAGCGCATCACGATCAAGAGCGGCGATGAAGTCGAAGCCCTGGCCAATCAGTTCAACGACATGGCCGGAAAGCTGCAGGAATCCTACGCCGACCTTGAAAAGAAAGTCGAGCAGCGTACGGCCGAACTAAGTGAATCGCTCGAGCAGCAGACGGCGATCAGCGAAATCCTGCGGGTGATTTCGAACTCGCCGAACGACCTGCGGCCGGTGCTCAATTCGGTGGCCGAGAACGCGGCCCGCATTTGCGAGGCGCAATATACGGACATTTTCATTATCGAAGATGACGTGCTGCGCGTTGTTGCCGGTTTCGGCGAGATTGGACGGCCCGTTGATGAACCGTTTCCGTTGGACCGCTCAACGATTGTGGGACGAAGCGTTATGGACAGGCAGCCGGTCCATGTCGAGGACGTGCAGCAAGCTGGTGACGAATTTGCACGCGGGCGGGAATTGGCAAAAAGATTCGGCCATCATACGACTTTAGCCGTGCCGCTGATCCGCGAGGGCCACGCGCTCGGCGCCATTGCAATACGCCGCACTGACGTGCGGCCCTTCGAGCAAAAGCATATCACGCTGCTGTCGACTTTCGCCGATCAGGCGGCGATCGCGATCGAGAACGTGCGGCTGTTCGAGGCCGAGCAGCAGCGCACGCGCGAGCTTTCCGAATCGCTCGAGCAACAGACCGCGACGGCGGAGGTGCTCAAGATCATTAGCCGCTCGACCTTCGATTTGCAATTGGTGCTCAATACGCTTGTCGAATCGGTCGCGCGCCTGTGCGACGCGGATATGGTTTCGATTCGCCGACCGAAGGCCCTGGGATTCCTTCATGTCGCCACTCGCGGCGTGCCACGCGAGTACAGCGAATACATGCAAAATCATCCGATCGAAGCGGGCCGAGGGACGGTCGCAGGTCGGGTTTTGCTGGAAGGTAAGCCTGTTCATGTCGCCGACGTGCAGACCGACCCGGAATATACAATGACCGCAATCTCGCAGCGGGCCGGTTTCCATACTTTCCTTGGCGTGCCACTGATGCGCGAAGGAAACCCGATCGGCATCATCATTCTGGGCCGCACGGCGGTACGGCCGTTCGCCGATAAGCAGATCGAGCTCGCTACCACCTTCGCCGACCAGGCCGTGATCGCGATCGAAAACGTGCGCCTGTTCGAGGAAATTCAGGAAAAGAGCCGCCAGGTCGAGGAGGCGAGCAAACACAAGTCGCAGTTCCTCGCCAATATGAGCCACGAGTTGCGCACGCCGCTCAACGCAATCCTCGGCTATGCCGAGCTTGTCCTCGATGGCATTTACGGCGACGCGCCGGAGAAGATGCGCAACGTGCTCGAACGCATCCAGACCAATGGCAAGCACCTTCTTGGCCTGATCAACGACGTGCTCGATTTGTCGAAGATCGAGGCAGGCCAGCTCGTGCTTTCGCTCAACGATTATTCGATCAAGGACATGATGCAGGGTGTCTATGTCGCAGTCGAACCGCTCGCCGGCAACAAGAAACTGAACTTCAAGCTCGAAGTGCCGCCGGATTTGCCGCCCGCGCGCGGCGATGAACGGCGCCTCTCCCAGGTGCTGCTCAATCTGGTCGGCAATGCGATCAAATTCACCGATACCGGTGAAGTGGCCATAAAAGCCTCCACGGCCAATGGCAGTTATACCGTTGCGGTGAGGGACACCGGCCCCGGGATTGCCGAGGCCGACCAGGCCAAAATATTCGAAGAATTTCAGCAGTCGGAGAGCACGCATACCAAGGCCAAGGGCGGCACCGGCCTGGGCCTCGCCATCGCCAAGCGGATCGTTGAAATGCATGGCGGCCGGCTGTGGGTCGAATCGACTCTGGGTAATGGGGCGACATTTTTCTTCACGGTTCCATTGCGCGTCGAACATACGGTGAAGGCATGAGCAAGCGCATACTTGTGGTCGAGGATCAGGAGGATAACCGCCAAATTCTCCGCGATCTTTTGGGCAGCTTCGGCTACGAAATGACGGAAGCCTGGGATGGCGAAGCCGGCGTCGCCGCGGCCAAAGAGCAGCGCCCGGATCTCATTCTCATGGATATCCAATTGCCCTTGATGGACGGCTATGAGGCGACTCGCCGCATCAAGGCCGATCCCGAATTGAAAAAAATTCCAATCATCGTCGTGACGTCCTATGCCTTGAGCGGCGACGACAGCAAAGCGCACGCCGCCGGTTGTGATGCCTACGTCACCAAGCCTTACAGTCCGCGCCAGCTGCTCGCCAAGATCAAAGAGTTCTTGCCGTAGCGTTCCAGGGTCATATGCATAACCCAGCTCGCATCCTCATCGTCGACGATAATGAGACTAACCGGGACATCCTCGTCACCCGGCTGTCAAAGCACGGCTACGAAACGCTGCAAGCCGCCGACGGCGAGGAGGCCCTTGCGTGCGCCTCGCAACATCACCCCGATCTCATACTGCTTGACGTCGAAATGCCAAAGCTCGACGGCTTCGAAGTCTGCCGCCGGCTGAAGAACGATCCGGCCATGCCGTTCATGCCGATCATTCTCTGCACCGCGCGGGCGGCCTCGCAGGACGTGGTCACCGGACTTGATGCCGGCGCCGACGAATATCTGACCAAGCCGATCGACCAGGCGGCGCTGGTCGCCCGTGTGCGCTCGATGCTGCGAATCAAGGAACTGCACGATCAAGTCCAGGCCCAAGCCAAGGATCTGGCGAGCTGGAATGCGACGCTCGAGCAGCGCGTCAACGAGCAGGTCTGCGAGCTCGATCGCATGAACAAGCTTAAAGGCTTTCTCTCGCCGCAGATCGCCAAACTCGTGGTCTCGGACGAGAAACTGTTGGAGAGCCACCGGCGCGATATTACCGCGGTGTTCTGCGATCTTCGCGGCTTCACCGCATTTGCCGAACACGCCGAGCCCGAAGACATCATCGCTGTCTTACAGGAATATTATCGCTGCCTGGGGGAATCGATCGATCGTTTCGAGGGAACCTTGCAGCACTTCGCCGGCGACGGCCTGTTGATCATTTTCAACGATCCAATTCCATGCCCCGATCCGGCGGTGCGCGCGGTGCGTATGGCGGTTGAAATGCGCAGCCATGTCGCGGCGCTTGCCGACAAATGGCGCCGCTTCGGTCACGAGCTCGGTTTCGGCATCGGTATCGCCGCCGGCCATGCGACGCTAGGAAACGTCGGCTATGCGGGGCGCTTCCATTATTCGGCGAACGGGACGGTGGTCAATCTCGGCTCGCGCTTGTGCGGGCACGCCAACGACGGGCAAATCTTGATCGATGGCCGAGTCCAAGTTGCCGTTGAAAAAGTTGCCGAGATCGAAGCGCTCGGCGAGCTTGACATAAAAGGTCTGCACCGGCCGATCCGCGCTTTCAACGTGCGGGGATTGACGGCCTGATCAAATTGGCCGCGTAAAATGACGGCCATTCGCGGGGAAAGCTGGGGGAAACTGTGCTCAATGGAATAACATATGCGATCGAGGAATTGGCGCTCGCCAATCGCATCCTCGCGCATGAAGGCGTGCTTGATGCTTTCGGCCATGTTAGCGTACGGCATCCAAATAATCCTGATCGCTATTTGCTGTCGCGCTCGCGCTCGCCGGTATTGATCGAACCCGACGACATTTTGGAATTCACGCTCGATTCCGAGCCGGTGCGGCCGCCGAAAGCGCTGCTCTACGCGGAGCGCGTCATTCACGGCTGCATCTACCAGGCGCGTCGCGACGTGCTCGCGGTGTGCCATCACCATGCGCCGGCGGTGATGCCGTTCTGTATCGCCGGTAAGCCGATCGTTCCGGTTTTCCATCTCGGCGCGGCGATGGGAGAGGAGGCGCCGTTCTGGGATCAATATGACGAATTCGGCGCCACCAATCTTCTGGTCGTCAAGCCCGAGGAGGGACGCTCGCTCGCCCGCGCACTTGGTCAATATTCCGCGGTGCTGATGGACCGGCACGGCGCGACCGTAGTCGGCGCGAATCTGAAAGAGCTCGTGGCGCGCGCGATCTTCATGTGCCAGAACGCCGAGTACCAGCTGCGCGCGCTCACCCTTGGCGCCCCGCAACCGCTGCATCGCGGCGAAATTAAACTGGCCGGCACGCTGAGCGCGATGCCGAATGTCGTGACCAGGACGTGGGAATATTGGACCGCGCGACTGGAAGCGAGCGGCGGCCTGCCGCCGCGCCGAATGCCGGCCAAGGCGCCGCGCCGCACGATGGCGCGGCCGGCGCGCGGTGCCGCGCGCGAACGCCGCAAGGGCCGCCGGCGATAACAGTGCCAAAGCATGATCCCGAAAGGTGGATACCGGTTTTCGGAAAAGATCATGCGCAAACAAAGAAGCTAAAGCGAAATACCGAATCAACCTAAAAATGATTTTCGCTTTTGCGTTAATGACGGTCGCGCGCCGCGGCGCTGATCGCCCCGAGTATGGCGGCGCGGTCTTTGTCGAGAACGCTGCGAACCGTTTGCTGCTGGCCGATTTCGCCCATTTCGCGCTGGCGCTTGACCGTGGCGTTTGTCATCAGCGGCTCGACCCCGAGCTCGCGCAGGGTCTCGGCCACTTCCTCCATTTCGGCGGCGCGCCGCTCGCCATGGACCGCCATCCGTTCCAGGTTGTAGGGCGCGATCTTCGCCCAATCGAGCCCGGGATAATTGTTGCGCATCGATGCGGCGACCTCATCGATGACGCCGGCGCGCGCCGCTGCCAAAAAACACTCGAGCGTGAGCGCCTCGATGCCCTTGATCATCACGCTGCGCACCATTTTGATCGCCGCCGCCGCGCCGATCTCGGCGCCGGCGATGCTGGCGCGCATGCCAAGGCCAGCGAGCGTCGGCGCGACCGCTTGACTGTCCGGTCCGGCAATGAGCAACGGCGTCTGATGGCGCGCCGGGTAGATCGGCGCCAGCACGGCAACGTCAATATAGCGTGCGGCGCCGTCGAGCAGTTTGGCGCTGTCGTGCTTGCGGCCGGGCGACACCGAATTGATGTCGAGGAAGAACGGTTTTCCGTGCAAATGCGCCTTCACCGATTCCGCCGCTTCGACGCTCGATGCCGCAGTGACCGCGGAAACGACGAACTCGGCCTGCCGCACCGCGTCCGCGGCGGAAACGGCACAACGCACCCCGCTCGCATCCGCGGCGCGGCGTAGCTTGTCACCCGTCGCGCTTTGCGGGAAAAGAATATCCCGGGCGGTCATCTGGGCCGCGCTCGCATCGTGCAGTCCCGCGGCGATCGCCTGGCCGGCTTCGCCGAAGCCGATGAAAGCGATTCTCGGTTTGCCGTTGGCCATGCATTCCTCGCGAAGGTTTGGGTACGGCGCGGTAGTTGCGGCGCGTTACTCGCATCTTTGCCGCAAATGATCGCAGGTTTGCTGCAGGTTTGCTATGTGGTGCGCAATCGAGCCTTGGCCCCGCATTGCCGCGGAGTCATCTCCCGCATAATCCTTGGCGAGTCATCATGACAGCTCACCCTTGTCGCGACCGACTGGAACAAGCGCTGGCGCGCATCGCCGATCCGAAAGGCGAGGGGGCGCGCGTCTGCCTCACCGTCTACGGCGATACCGCGCGGGCGGCTGCCGATGCCAGCGATGCGCGCGCCGCGCGCGGCCGCTCGCTTGGATCTCTCGACGGCGTCATCGTCAGTATCAAGGATCTCTTCGATGTTGCCGGCGAGCCGACCAGGGCCGGCTCGAAGATCCTGGCCGAGGAAGCGGCCCCAGCCGCATCTGATGCTCTCATCGTGCAGCGGCTGCGCCAGGCGGGTACGGTCATCGTCGCCAAGACCAATATGACCGAGTTCGCGTTTTCGGGGATCGGCGCCAATCCGCATTTCGGCACGCCGCGCAATCCGCGCGATCGGGGCCGCGTGCCGGGCGGCTCCTCAGCTGGCGCGCCGGTCGCGGTTGCCGACGGCATGTGCGACATTGCGATCGGTACGGATACCGGCGGGTCGGTGCGAATTCCCGCCGCCCTGTGCGGTGTGGTCGGCTTCAAGCCAAGCCGCCAGCGCGTTCCGACCGAGGGCGCTTTTCCGCTGAGCAAGACGCTCGATTCCATAGGACCGATTGCGCGCAACGTCGCCGATTGCGCCAAGGCGGATGCGATCATGGCCGGCGAAGAATTTACGCCACTCGAGACGAGCGCACTTGCCGGGGTCCGCTTTGGTCTCCCCGAAGGGCTTTTGCTGGAACGGCTCGACGACATTGTCGCTCCGGCGTTCGCGGCCGCCGTCGCGCGTCTCGATGCGGGCGGCGTCCGCCTCAGCCATGAAAAGCTGCCGCTCCTGGATGACTGGGTCGCGGTGAATGAACGCGGCGGCGTAATTCCGCCGGAGGCTTGCGCGGTTCATCGTGACCGGCTGCGTCGTCGCGCCGCCGATATCGATCCGAATGTTCGTGTCCGCATCGAGCGTGGCTGCGCGGTGAGCGAGGCGGATTTGGCCGAAATCTTACGCGAGCGCCGCCGCCTTGTTGCGGCGATGGATGCGCGGGTGAACGGGCTTGACGCGCTCGTCATCCCAACGACCGCAATCGTTGCCCCGACCATCGCTGAGGTCGACGATGCGAAGGTTTTCGCCGTGCGCAATGCAGCGGTGCTGCGAAACACCAGCATGGTCAACTTTTTTGACCTGTGCGCGATTTCCCTGCCGCTTTCTGCAAGCCTGCCGGTCGGCCTGATGCTGGTCGCGCGCAATGGCCAGGACCTCCGGCTATTGCAAATTGCGGACGCCGTGATGCGATTATTTGCTGCGTGATCTGGGGTCAAAGCTCTTATTTGCGCGCCTGTTTGGCCAAAGGCTTGTTCACCAAAGGCTTGCCGCCAGCACGGTCATTTTCTAGCATTTTGCCAAAGATAAGGAGGAGATCGCCATGCCGCGCCGCAATCATCTCAGCCGCCGTTATCTGCTGGCCAGCGCCGTTGCCGGCGCAACAGGCTTGGCCATGCCTGGCATGGTTCGCGCACAGGGCGCCGGCGGCCGTCCGCCGTTGAAAGTAGGGGTGCTTCTGCCGCGCTCCGGCTTCGAAGCTAGTATCGGGCAGGACTGCCAGCGCGGCGTCGATATCGCGCCGGGCATCCTTAAGTCACTGAATCTGCCGGAACTGGCGGTGATGAATGCCGATACCGAATCCAATGTAGACGTCGCCCGCGAGCGCGCCGAGAAGCTTATCAATGATGGCGCGCAGCTTCTGGTCGGCGCTTTTGACTCGGGCCAGACCACCGCGATCGCCCAAGTCGCCGAACAGAAGGGCATCCCGCTCGTCATCAATATCGCCGCCGCGCCGGACATCACCGAGCAAGGCTATAAGTTCGTGTTCAGGAATTTCCTCACCGCGCAGATGATTCTCGGCAGCGCTTTTGAGAATCAACTGGAATTGTTCAACCTCATCGGCGCCGCGCCTAAGTCGGTCGTTTACATGCACGTCAACGACACCTTCGGCACTGCGATGTCGAAGGGCATCGGTGCGGTGATGCCGAAGTTCAATATGCCTTACAAGATAGCCGACGAGATCGCCTATGATCCGACCGCGCGCGATCTTTCCGTCGAGGTTACGAAAGCCAAGGCTGCTAATGCCGATGCTCTCCTGGTTGTCGGCCGGCTCAACGATGCGATGCTGATCACACGGGAACTGGTCAAGCAGCGCTGGACGCCGCAAGCGATCCTGAGCATGGGACCAGGCTGGTACGAGGATCAATATCTCAAGACGCTCGGCAAGTTGTCGGATGGCCCTATCAGTCTGGTTCCGTTTCAGGATCCGAACAAGAAACTCACCAAAGTGCTGGAAGCCGCGCTGGCCAAGGCCTATCCCGGCATCAACCTGAGCACCAACCACGTCTATACGTTTGAGGCGCTGTTGATTGCCGCCGACGCTTACAAGCGCGCCGGAACAAGCGATCCGAAAGCATTGGCCGACGCCATCCGCACCACCAACATCACCGACAATGTCAGCATCGGCCCTGGCATCCAGTTCAACGCCAAGGGCCAGAACGACAAGCTCAAGTGCGGCACGATCCAGAACCGCGCCGGGAAGCTCGTAGTTCTCACGCCGAAAGCTGCGGCAAACGCCAAGCCGGAATGGCCGATGGCGCCTTACCAGAACCGCGCCTGAGTCCGGGCGGTGCCGATCGATGTCTATCTGAACGTAGCCGTCGCCGGAATTTTGACGGGCCTGGTTTATGGCCTGATGGCGCTCGGCCTTTCCGTCATTTTTGGCGTCGTGCGCGTGGTCAATTTCGCCCACGGCGAAATGATGTCGATCGCAATGTATCTGACGGTGCTGTTATTCTCGAGCCTCAACCTCGATCCCCTGGTTATGCTTGTGCCGATCGCGGCGGTCCTGTTCGTGTTCGGTTATGCGCTGCAAGCCGGATTGATCAATCCTTTCATCAGCCGGCCTGAGCACAGTCAGTTCCTGCTCCTGGTTGCCCTCGCTCTCATCATCGTCAACACGCTTTTGATCATTTTCGGCCCAGACGCGCGAACGGTACAGACCTCGTATACCTTCGACAGTTTCCAGCTCGGCGCGCTGATCGTCGACGCAACCAAGCTCTATGCCGGCGCTGCGGCGATCGTCGTCGCGGCGTTGCTGTTCGCGTTTTTCCGCCTTGCGCCGCTCGGCAAGGCGATACGCGCCTGCGCCGATAATTACACTGGCGCGCTTGTGGTCGGTCTCGACGTCAAGCGGCTCTATGCGCTGACCTTCGGCATCGGCGCCGCCTGCGTCGGCGCCGCCGGCGTGATGATGACATTGATCGTCGATGTGACGCCGATCATCGGTCCGACATATACGCTGCTTGCCTTCGTCATTGTGATTACCGGCGGGCTTGGCTCGATGGCGGGTGCTCTTCTCGGCGGCCTCTTGATCGGCGTCACCGAGGCCTTGGCCGGACTCCTTTTCACGCCTTCGGCCAAAAGCATGTTCGCCTTCGCCATTCTCGTCCTGGTGCTGTTGTTTCGCCCGCAGGGAATTCTCGGCAGAAGATCGATCTGATGGTCGCCAAGACCCCCGTTCATGTCCTCGATTATCTCACGCGCCTGACTGCGTCGGTGTTCGCCGACATTCCGCCCCGGGCGATGATTTTGCTCGTCACTTTGTTGGCGCTGCTTTTGATCGCGCCGTGGCTCATCAACGACTACCTGCTGACCGTGCTGATCGTCGTCCTCTACTTCGCCTTCACCGGTCAGGCCTGGAACATCATGATGGGATTTGCCGGGCAGCTTTCGCTTGGCCATGCGATCTATGCCGGGCTCGGCGGCTATATTGCCGCTGTGCTGTTCGCTCGCTTCGGCATCGCGCCGTGGCTGGGATTTCTCGCCGTCATACCCGTGGCCGCGGTCTGCGGCGCTACAATTGGATTTCTCGCCTTTCGCTTCCGCGTCGCCGGTGTTTATTTCGCGATTTTGACAATCGCCTTTGCCGAATTTGCGCGCATCGGCTTCGACCACTTGGATTTCGTCAATGCCTCAGCGGGTTTGTTCCTTCCGGTCGCGCAATATGCGCATAACGATCTGTGGCATCTGCGCGGCAATCCGAC
>Ga0307479_10006418_pt1 | contig 10803 bp, 9 predicted proteins | sample atmos_gasesECM4C_FD_203743 | JGI IMG/M metagenome (GOLD analysis project Ga0307479, IMG submission 203743) | Hardwood forest soil microbial communities from Morgan-Monroe State Forest, Indiana, United States - atmos_gasesECM4C_515 | ecosystem: Environmental > Terrestrial > Soil > Temperate...
TCGGCGTCGGAGACACCTGACCGCCATGAGCTTCCGTTCGCTGCAGTACCGGTAGAACTCCTCGATAGTCGGATCGCGTAGCTCGCTCATGTCTTAGCTTCCCTTCAAGATGTGCACCACGGCAGTAGCACCTGACCCTCCAAGGTTATGCGCCAAGCCGATTTTTGCATCCTTGACTTGGCGTCTATCCGCTTGGCCCGTCAGTTGCAAGTAGAGTTCGTGAATCTGAGCTGTACCTGTCGCTCCGACCGGATGGCCTTTTGATTTGAGGCCGCCACTGGTATTGACGGGCATTGACCCTTTCAGATCTGGTGCGCCGCTCTCGATGTACTTGCCTCCCTGGCCCGGGCGGGCGAATCCCAGATCCTCATAACCGATAATCTCTGCTATTGTAAAGCAGTCGTGAAGTTCTGCAACGTTGATGTCTTTGGGTCGAACATCAGCCATCTTGTACGCTTCCTGCGCGGCCGTCTTTGCAGCTTTGACTGTAGTCAGGCTTTCCCGTTCGTGTAGACAGAAGGTGTCCTGTGCTTGACCGGTTCCGATGATGTGAACGTAGTTGTCCGTTAGCTTCTTTGCAAGTTTCGGCTTGGTCAGTATCACGACACTTGCGCCATCTGTGATTAGTGAGCAATCGTACAGCTTCAAGGGCCAAGAGACCAGCCGCGACTTGAGGACTTCATCCATTGTCACTTCCTTCTGCATGTGAGCGTTCGGATTCAGCGCACCATTCTTGTGGTTCTTGACCGCGACCGCGGCCATCTGTTCCTCAGTCGTGCCATACTCGTGCATGTGGGCAGTCGCCATTAGCGCGAAGAGTCCCGGAAACGTCATACCATTCCACTGTTCGAACGGATAGTCCGAAGCCGTCGCTAGAATCCCCGTCACTTCAGGAGTCGGCTGATTGGTCATCTTTTCAACCCCACCTACAAGGACAATGTCGTACAGCCCGGACATAATCGCCATTATACCACAGCGGAGAGCGGAGCCGGATGACGCGCAAGCGTTCTCGATCCTCATTGCAGGAGCAGGAAATAGTCCTGCCCAGCTTGCGGCAATCGGCGCAGTATGAGCCTGGTGCTCGTACGCCTCACTCATCTGTCCAATGAACGCTGCTTTGATGTCCTTGCTAGGGTCCAGCTTACCAACACGATGAAATGCTGACAAGGCGGCCTCGGCGAACAATTCGCGGGCGTAGACCCCCTCACGCCGGCCGAATTTGGAGAGGCCAGCGGATATTATTGTGGCTAGAGGCTTCCCGCGCAATAGTACCTGACAGTCTAGGTCGTGGCCTTGTAAAAATGACTTTCAGGCAGAACCAGCGGGTTTTGTCGAAGACTAGATTTCTGAGGCTCCGCCCGCGACCGGGTTGGCCGGGTCCTAAAGTGCGAAGGAGTTTTTTGTTTTCGACCTACCCCCGGGGGGGGTCGAGAAATAGTTAGTAGAAAAAGAAAGATAACAGAAAAACAAAAGATAGTAGAATGAATCCGAGTAAATCTCGGGTCGACACCCACAATACGCGCATTTTGGACATTTTGTGGTTGAGAGAAGCTGAATCGGAGAGTTCAAAACAGCGAGTTGTTGGAAACTTGTTTCCGAGTTCCTCGAAACTGCGCTGGACGAATAAAAAGTTCGAAACCCTAACAAAATCACCGGAAAAATACAGATTTATATAGCGCCAGAGCCAAACTGACTATCAAGGCTGGAATGATGGTTGTTCACACAAGTCGAAGCCGAATCCGCCCTCAACCAGGCCAAGATTGACATCGAGAAACGAACCAGCCGACAACTACCAACCCTCCTAACCAACTTCTCCCAATCACTAGCCCTCTACGAGGAGGCCAAAAAGCACCTTCCCGCGGGAGCATCATCCAATGTTAGAGTCTACGCTCACGAACCCTTCCCAATCAGCTTCCAGAAAGGCCAAGGGCCCAGGGTATGGGATGTTGACAACAACCAGTACGTCGACCTCCTATCGAGCTACGGCGCAGTCGTCCTAGGACACGCTCATCCTGCTATCATAGACGCCATCAATGCCCAGATACGTAACGGGACAATGCTCGGGACAACCACCGAGCTTGAGGTCGAGGTTGCGAAGAAGATTCAGTCAGCGGTTCCCTGCGCCGAGATGGTAAGCTTCGCAAACACCGGAACCGAAGCCACCATGGAGGCCATCCGCATCGCCCGCGCCTCAACCGGCCGCGACAAAATCGTCAAGTTTGAAGGACACTACCACGGACACCATGACTACGTTCTCTTCAGTGTCGAATCACCCTCAGCCGTAGCAGGCCTCGAACAGGCTCCAACAAAACTCCCCTACTACCCAGGCATACCCGATGGAATCTCCCGAAGTGTAGTCGTCGCACCATGGAACGACCCAGTCTCCCTCGAAAAGGTCCTCAAACGAAACGCCAGCGACCTAGCAGCAATAATCACAGAACCAGTCATGGGGAGCGCAGGAGTGATACCGCCAAAAGATGACTATCTCAAGTCTGTTAGAGAACTCGCCGACAAGTATGACGCTCTATTGATCTTCGACGAGGTCCTGACCGGTTTCCGACTCGCCCCAGGAGGCGCCCAAGAATTCTACGGTGTCAAACCTGATCTCGCATGCTTCGCCAAAGCTCTAGGCGGAGGGACACCTATTGCAGCTGTCGCAGGTCGTCACGACGTAATGGGAATGATTGGACCCGGAAAGATCGGCTATGGTGGGACCTACAACGGAAACTCGATGTGCCTCGCCGCCGCCAACGCAACACTCGACGAACTCTTCAGAGACGACGCGGCGTCGATCCGACACATGCACCTTACCGGCGCAGAAATAATGGAAGGTCTACGAGAACTCATGTCGCGCTACGATCACGACGGCATAGTCCAAGGGATGGGTCCAATGTTCCAGCTCTACTTCACCACCGCACGAAAGATCCAGAACTACCGCCACACGTTGCAGAGCGACTTTGAAAAGTTCCGTAGATTCCGAAATCTGATGCTCCGGCGAGGAGTCTACTTCCACCCTGACGGGACCGAGAGAATGATGATCAGTGCCGCCCATGATGACAACGACGTCGAGTCGATCTTGAGCGCAGCTGAGGACAGCCTCAGAGAACTCAAGAAGCCAAAGTAGACATTCTATCTCTTACCTGATTTTTCGACATTCAGATAGAACCAACCCCTGGAGACTCTTTACCTGTTTTCCGACAAATGATAGAACAACCGATAAGAACCCACAGATGAACCGTTGCGATCTGGAAAACTGGCCGCAATGGCGTACAATAGACTTCAGCACCGTGAACTCTCAATACTCGTGGGGGTCCTAGTAGGAATCCTGCTCGACGTCTTCGCAACGACAACCGACAGCGTCACAAATTTCACTCTGACAGACCTCGTAATTTTCATCACGATCCCCGCATTGTCGGGCGCGCTCGCTGGCTTCTCCGATCCGGATCATGCTATCAGCAACGGAATCATGGTTGGTGTAGTCGCCGGCCTTGTCTACGTCATAATCAGCGCTCTAAAACTGCCAGTAAATGTTGGAGGGGATACAGTTCTCTTTCTTGCTCTCGCCGTCCCGGTCTGGGGCTTTCTCGGCGGAACAGGTTCAAGGTTCGCACATAGAACCCTGACCACGACTCAGGAAGAGACGTTGGAAGTAGCGATGAGAACTTGTCCGAATTGTAAGACTGTCAATCCACCGGACGCGTTGTTCTGCAAGAACTGTGGGACCAAGCTGCCGCGGAACTCTAAGAATTCTGGATAAGGATCGTTCTAATATCAAAGACTAGCCCCGATTGGGACCCTTGGCTAGGTCCAGACCCTGCGTAGGCAGACACAGTCCAACGGACAGCTTATCGCTCATTGCTTCCTCAGAGATTTCTTGTGTAGGATTCACTTTGGGCTGTTCTCCGTTCGGATGATTCCTTGTACATGTTGTTGTCAATTTGACTCCCGCGTGTACGTTACTCTTTTTAAGCAAAAAGGTCTAATCCCCAGCTACCCTATTTATGGAAAAAGGTAGGTCGGCCCCTCAAAATTGTCCCGCATAGACGAGAACCTACACCGGATCCTGAAAGACCACGGTCTAACAGAGTACGAGATCAAGACCTACCTCAAACTGATCTTCGACGGACCCGCAACACCCTACGAGATCAGTGAGAGTGTCAAGATTCCATACGCCCGCGTCTACGGGACCCTAGAAGGATTGGAGAAACGGAAATGGATCAGAGCAAGACCCGGACGCCCAGTCATCTACGAATCTAACCCTCCGAGGTCTGTTGCCGAGTTGGAGGTTGAGCAGAAACAGTCTGAGATGGAAGCTTTCACGAATCTGATGCGGAAAGATCTTCAGGCGATCTACGAACGTCGAGAGGTTGTGAAACACATCAGCCTCTGGGTCATTCACGGGGGCGACAAGATAGCCGACAAACAGAACGAACTCATCGCCACAGCAAAGACCCGCGCCTATCTTCAACTTGCAACACTGATCCCGCAAGACGTGGAAGACCTGCGAGCACCGATCAAGGCCGCTAGAGAGCGAGGCGTAGCCGTAAAGATAGTGTCCTTCCTGAATCCACGATTCGTCGATCAGAAAAGCCTGTCAGCACTTTCCGAAGATGCCGAGGTTGCTATCATCCAAGAGCCAAGTGAAGAATCACCCCGTCCCATGAATGTCTGCTCTGTTGACGGGAGAGACTCGATCGTGACGTATCTCTGGAATCTCGACATGCCTGCAGAGGGAGGCTCGCGAATAGCCTTCAGATTATCCGATGAAGAATACGCAGGAGTCATGGAGAGATACTTCGAATACTACTGGCTCAAAGCCCGAAGAATCTGATCTGGACTTTTCTCTGAACAGGGAAACTGAGCTTGCGCTAGGGCGAATCTTTTTCTGAGCTCGGTTGCGCTAAGATTCTGGAGTGAATTTACTGAGTTGGCTGAGGCCTCTGCTGGCCCGGAGGTGCTTGGCCGCCTGGCTGCCTAGAGTCAAGCTGGGCCATTATCATCATGAGCTTCTTCGACTCGTCCAGCTTGCGTATCATGTTCTGCAGCTCGCCACGGTAGTAGTCTTTCTGCTGGTTGTAGTCCTGATCGTTCATGTCACCAGACTGGTACCTTCCCTGTAGAGACAAATATCCTGACAAGGTGGTTCCGCCTAGCTGTTCCTTCAATTGGCCGAGACTCTTGTTTACCAAGTCATTTAGCTGTGCAGCCCTCTCGTTCAAGGCTCTGCTGACCTTGGAGATCTCTTCTTTGATCATTGCTGTGCGTTGTCTGAAACTGTTCAGCTCAACGACCACTTTCTCGATTCCAATCTCGCTCATGACATTGCACCGAATTGAACGTGATATTGAACGATAAGGCACCAGTTATGCAAGTCGTAACCCCTGGTACTCTATATGGGTGACCCCGTTCCCGCGAGCAAGCTGGAGCCTAATGTTCTAGTAACACCCTCCAATCGGTCGATTCTGGATCGACTTGTACCTGTTCGAGAAGGCCGTGGACCTAACTCATCCTCTTCGCAATGGGATGCCCGTTTACCCGGGCGACCCCTCTCCATCATTCAAGAAGTACTCGACCCTACAGAAGAATGGAGTCAACCTGACAAAGATCACCATGGGTTCTCACACGGGCACCCATCTCGACGCTCCCAGACACTTCATCAGGAACGGGATAGGAATTGACAAGATTCCACCGGACAAACTCATCGGAGAAGCCTACGTGGCCGACCTTTCCGAGAAACCGATCGGTAGCGGAATCACTTCACACGACCTACGGCCGAAGTTTGAGGGAAAAATCGCCAGCGACGACATTGCCATTGTCTACACCGGATGCAGCAATCATTGGGGCGAAGAGTCGATCAACCGACGGTACACGCATCTTGCTGAAGACGCAGCCGATTACTTAGTGTCCAAAAAGGTCCGGGCGGTTGGGATAGATTTTCTAAGTGTCGAGAAATTCAATGCTCCAAAACCCGTCGTTCACAAGACGCTTCTTGGCAAGGGAATCTTCATTATCGAATCTCTCAGCAGCGAAGTGAGACAATTTCTTGACAAGAGAGTCCTGATGATCTGCATGCCCATCAAATTACAAGATGGAGACGGAGCACCATCCAGGGTAGTAGCAATACCCATTCGCAATGACTGAACATTCCCTTCCGTTTTCTAGTAGCCTTAAAGCAACTTACAGTACAAGAATCGCGGCTTGACTATGAAGAAGCTCGAAGGCATCATTGCACCAATGGCTACTGCCCTAACTCAGGACGAGAAAGTTGACGTGAATACCACTCGGACTCTCGTCGATTTTCTTATTGACGGAGGAATCGACGGACTGTTTCCCCTAGGGACGAGCGGAGAGTTTGCTCTCTTTGACAAAGAGGAGAGGAAGACGGTTGTAGAAACCGTAGTGGATCAGACAAATGGTCGCGTTCCTGTGCTTGCTGGCGTCTCAGATCCGAGTCTCGAGAATGTCCTTGCTTTTGCCAAGGACGCCGAAGATGTTGGTGCGGACGCAATCGTTGCGACTCCCCCGTACTATTACGCGACCGGACAAGACGGACTCTTCAACCACTTCGAGACAATCGCTCGAAAGAATGGACTGCCCCTCATCGTGTACAATATTCCAGAATGGACTCATCTATTCGTTCCTCCGACGGTCATTCAAAGGTTGGCTGAGAAGCACCTGATTGTCGGAATGAAATACACCGAATACAATCTACTCAACCTCCTGAGATTTCTGAAAGTCGCTGGAAAGCAGATCTCAATTTTCACTGGCTCTGATGCGATGACTTTCACAAATCTGGAATTCGGTGGAAGCGGTGCAGTAATTGGGGTCGCCAATGTCGCGCCCAAGTTGGCTAGCAGAGTGTTTGACGAGTTCAAACGTGGAGACCTCGAAGCCTCCCGCAAAGCCCAGTTGAAGCTTCTCCCGATAATCGAAGCCATAAGCGTCGGAAGATTCCCTGCTGGATTGAAGGAGGCAATGAGAATGATCGGAAAGTCGGTTGGCAATGTCAAGACTCCGCTTCAGAGCCTTACCGGCGAAGAGCGAAAGATCGTAGCCGGCTATCTTCGAGAATCAGAATTGATCAAAGCGTAGACTTGAGAAGCATGGCAAGATCAAGAACCGTTCGAGCAATAGCGAAGCACTATCGGATGTTCATCGACGGCGAATGGGTCGATTCAGAGAGTGAAGAAACGATCAGGGTAACAAACCCTGCTAACGAGAGAACGATCGCCACGGTTCCTAAGGCGACCCGCGACGAGACCAAAGCCGCACTCGAGGCAGCGGAGAAAGCCCAGCCGAAGTGGGAAGATCTTGCGCCGCTTGGGAGAGCAACTTTTCTGTTCAAGACGGCCCAACTAATTCGTAGGGACAAAGAGAGACTCGCCCGAGTATTGACTTCAGAACAAGGGAAACCCTTGTTCGAGGCCCGGAACGAGATTGAGGGTGCGGCATCGAATTTCGAATACTATGCTCAATTTGCGAGACGGATCGAAGGTGACGTTCTGCCAAGCGACAACCCACGACAGACGGTCATGATCCTTAGACTTCCAATTGGTGTCGTCGCATCGATCACTCCATGGAACTTCCCATCTGCGATGGTGGCAAGGAAGCTTGCCCCTGCACTGATTACTGGAAATACCGTTGTCACCAAACCGTCGAGCAACACTCCTCTCAGCTCCATTCACCTAGTGATGCTGATGGAAGAAGCAGGATTCCCAAAGGGAGTCGTGAATATGGTTACCGGGAGTGGGGCGGAGGTTGGTGATGAGCTGGTAACCAACAGAATTACTGGCTTGGTCACGATGACTGGGAGCACTGATGCAGGGCGGACGATAATGGCGCACGCTTCGAATCACCTTCCAAAACTGGTCTTGGAGCTCGGCGGCAAGGCACCATTCATCGTCTGGCACGACGCCGACCTGCCATGGGCGTTACAGTGCGCGATATGGGCCCGGTTCTGGAACTGCGGCCAGACCTGCATCTGCTCCGAGAGAATGTACGTGGATGAGAAGATCAAAGACAAATTCATTCCCGCCTTCGTTCGCATGACAAAAGACCTCAGGATAGGGAACCCCTTAGAACCAGACACAGACCTCGGACCGATGATCAGCAAAGAAGAACGCCAGACCAGCATGAACTTCGTCGAGAAAGCAAAGCAAGAAGGAGACAAGATCATCATCGGGGGCGAGAAACCCTCAGCTTCCTCGAAAGGATGGTTCTTCGAACCCACCATAATCGAAAACGTGAAGCAGAAATCATCACTTGTCCAAGACGAAATCTTCGGACCAGTCGTCCCTATACTGGAAGTGGATAGCTTTGACAAGGCTATCGACTACGCGAACGATTCGAAATATGGCCTCGCCTCATACATCTTCACGAAAGACAGCACACGAGTTCTGAAAGCGATGAACCGGATCAAGTTCGGCGAGTCCTACATCAACCAGGTTGGACCCGAACAGCTCCAAGGAGTTCATGCAGGCTTTCGACAATCCGGACTCGGAGGGGAGGGATCTAGGTACGGGCTGGAAGGCTACACTCAGCTCAAAACGTGCTACGTTGACTGGAACGATAAACCCAGCTTATCCTACCTCTTCCCATACAAATCAAAGTAGCCTCGAAATTCACCGCCGGTCCGATGCAAGTATCACGATGTCGTTAACGTTCGTCCCCGTAGGGCCTGTCACAACTAGATCGTTGAGCCTCGAAAGGTAGTTGTAGGAATCATTGTTTTTGAGATAATCTCCCGGATCCATTCGAAGCTTCAGACCACGTTTCACAGTCGTCCCGTCAACGATCGCTCCGGCGGCGTCTGTCTGACCCTCGATCCCATCTGTCGCGAACGAACCAACAACAACCCCTTTTGAACCACTAATCTTCACAGCCGCTGCAAGAGCGAGCTCTTGATTCCGACCACCTCTCCCATTCCCTTTTACGGTCACAGTTGTCTCTCCTCCAGCCACTAGGGCAGTTCGAGGTGCAAGGGGCGGCGAATTGTCGCGCATGTCTTTTGCGATCGAGCCGAGAATCCCGCCAGCTTCTCGAGCCTCACCCTTGATCTGGATCGAAAGAGCCTGAGTTTTGTACCCAGCTTTTCTCAACGCGGCCGCCGCGGCAAGGCAAGAGGCACGATTGCTTCCGGCAATCAGGGTGTGTACGCGCTTGAAGATCTTGTTTCTGGGCTTGGGGGTCTCTGATCGCAAACCCTTGAGGCCCTGAGTGATGACTCGTCGCGGGTTCTGGGGGATCTGTGACCACAGGTGGTATTTCCTGAAAACTTGCTCAGCTTCTCTGTAAGTCGTCGGATCTGGGGAGGTTGGACCCGAAGCTACGGCGTCTATCTTGTCTCCAACGACGTCTGAGATTATCAGCGTCAAAACAGTGGCTGGGTACAGCCTTTCGGCGAGTCTACCTCCTTTGATCTGAGAAAGATGCTTTCGAACAGTGTTGATCTCCTCTATGCTCGCACCAGATCTCAGCAAGAGTGACGTGACTCGTGCCTCGTCGTTCAAGGTTACTCCACGGACGGGCAGAGGCATTAGAGCTGAACCTCCCCCTGAGACTAAGACGATGACAAGATCGTCTCGGGAAATATCTTTCACCAACTCTACGATTTTGAGAACGCCTTCCAGCCCTTTACGGGTAGGAATAGGATGAGTCGCGGAGTGAAACCTGATCCTACGATTCCTGAATTTTGGCCGAAGATAGTCTGGGACGATTACCAGCCCTCCTGTGATCCATTTTCCTAGCGTCCTCTCAACTTCCTCAGCCATCTCACCCGAGGCCTTTCCCCCTCCTATGACGAAGATCCTTCGATACTTGTTCAGTGGAAAGCGGAGATCGTCTGCATGGAGTACCTTTCTGTGCAGTTTCAAATGTTTCCTCACGATCTTGGCTGGGTCTGCGGCCTCAAGTGCCTCATTCATTGCTGAGAGAACGTCACGATGCAACCTATCCAGCCCGCGTCGACGCTGAGTCCGGATGCGGACCGGCATCATCGTTTCAGGCTAATCCTTCCACGTATCCTTGACGACCCAAACAGGCTCGTCGGGGTTGAAGTATTCCTGGCCCTCCGCTCGATGTTCCTCCAACACCTTCTCGTCCACCTCCACTCCAATGCCTGGACGGGTGGGAACCTTCGTATGACCATTCTCAACCTTCGACTGATCTCTAACTAGTTGTCTCTTCCATGCCGGGAAGCAGTCATAGAATGATTCTTGAATCAAGAAGTTTGGAAGAGCAGCATCGAGCTGTATTGTTACCGCGTTCTGGACTGGCCCGAATGCATTATGGAAGGCCATCTCTACGCCGTACGTTTCAGCCACGGCGGCGACCTTGCGAGCTGCAGTAACCCCTCCGATATTTGTGACGTCTATTTGCAGATAGTCGGTGAGATTATTCGAGAGCACGAAGACCGCCTGTTCCTTGGTGAGTATCCTCTCGCCAAGAGCAACTCTAACATCTGTTGCTTCTCTGTATTTTCGAAGTCCTTCGAGATTGTCCGGATGGACAGGCTCCTCCATGAACAGTGGGTCAAACTCGCGAAGCTTCTTCGCAATCCTAATGGCCGCGTTAGGATCGAATCTTCCATGGTGTTCAATCAGTAGCTGAACTTTACCGCCTGTTGCCTCTTTGACGGCCTTTACGCGTGCATGAGCGGTTTCTAGTCCTTTCGAATCGATCGAGTCATAGTACGTCCCGAAGGGATCGAACTTGAGCGCAGTGTACCCCATCGACGCGAATTTCTTGGCTCTAGTACCAAATTGTTCAGGTGTGACGCACTTGTCATACCAGCCGTTCGCGTAG
>Ga0307479_10006419_pt1 | contig 10802 bp, 14 predicted proteins | sample atmos_gasesECM4C_FD_203743 | JGI IMG/M metagenome (GOLD analysis project Ga0307479, IMG submission 203743) | Hardwood forest soil microbial communities from Morgan-Monroe State Forest, Indiana, United States - atmos_gasesECM4C_515 | ecosystem: Environmental > Terrestrial > Soil > Temperate...
AATGGGGACCACCACGGATGACGAAATTCGCTTCGATCATCTCCTCGAACAAATCTGGGTGAGCGGCGAAGAAACGAGCACACTGCACGTTGACGACATTCAGGCGCCTGTCACGATCGATGCCACACGGACCATCGAGCGGCTGACCGACTTGCATCTGGTCGAAGTCCGCGATGGGGCCGTCCAGCTCACGGAAACCGGCAGCCGCCGCGCGCGCGACGTCGTGCGCCGTCATCGTCTCGCCGAGCGCCTTTTCAAAGACACTTTTTCCGTCAACGATTCTGAGGCACACCAGCAAGCCTGCAAGTTCGAACACATCATCAGTCCCGAGCTGGACCAGCGCATCTGCTCATTTCTCGGCCATCCCACAACCTGCCCGCACGGCAATCCCATCCCGCCGGGAGAGTGCTGCGACAACAAATCGAAGATCTAGCGGCGATCCCCACCCATGCCCATCCCCATCGATCCCCGGAAAAAAGCCTTGAACGTGAAAGTTCACGTCTCGACCGGCGCGGGCGTGGACATCACCTGGGCCGACGGCCACGAGAGCCACTACGACTTCACCTATTTGCGCGAAGAGTGTCCCTGCGCCACCTGCAACGATGAGCGCGGTAAGAGGGAGGCGTTTGCGGCGGCCGCGCCTGCCCCGTCAACCGTTCTCCCCATGTTCAAGCCCAAGCCGCGCGCAAAGTCGGCCGCCGTGATGGGCAATTATGCCGTGCAAATCAGCTTCAGCGACGGCCATTCCACCGGCATCTACAGCTACGAGCACCTCCGCAGCATCTGCCCCTGCGCCGAATGCGCCAAAGCCTTCCGCGCCGCGGGCTAAATCGTTTCAGGATTCCCAGTTTGCTAGACATCCCAGACCAAAAATGCGAGCATTTTACCCTGCAATTTACCGACACCCATAAATGAGCACGACTCTAAATGGCGCTGCTGCCGCAGGCGGCCGCGGCAACGCGATTCCGCGCGTCATCGTTGCCACTACAGCACTACTGACATTCATCTCCTTCTGGCGCGCCGCCGCCATTGTTCTGAACGACCTAGCTTCCTCAGCGTACTACGCCGGAGGTGAAGCCGAAGGCTACATCGGCAAGACCGCACCGTGGTTCATCCTCGCGATCATGTTGTTCTCTTATGCGGTTCGCGCTGTTTACGTTGAAAGCTGCAGCATGTTTGTGCGCGGTGGAGTCTACCGTGCGGTGAAGCAATCGCTTGGTGGGACGCTCGCGAAATTCAGCGTCTCCGCGTTGATGTTCGATTACATTTTGACAGGGCCGATTAGTGGCGTGTCCGCAGGGCAATACCTCGGCGGCCTTCTCAGCGATCTCTCTCAGCAAGCCCACCTCAGCGGTCCCTTTTCCACGCTTTCGATCGACCGCATTGCAACTGGATTTGCGATCTTGGTAACTCTCTATTTCTGGTGGCAAAACACCAAGGGAATTCCGGACTCCAGCGAAAAAGCGCTCCACATCATGAAGCTTGTCACTGTAATGGTGGTGATACTGATTATTTGGTGTTCCTACACCATTAGCGTGAGACATTCTGTGCTTCCGCCGCTTCCTCACCCGCGAAATCTCAAGCTGGGAGCGAATGCGCTCGGTTGGCTGGCTCACAGCAGTCTTCCTCACATGTTTGGCATCGTGGCCATCTTTATCGCCCTGGGGCATTCGGTCCTAGCCATGAGCGGTGAGGAATCGCTCGCGCAGGTGTATCGCGAAATTGAGAGTCCCAAGCTGCCGAATCTGAAAAAAGCCGGCCTGGTCATTTTTATCTACAGCCTGGTTTTCACCTCACTGGTTTCTTTCTTCGCGGTCATGATCATTCCGGACGATGTCCGGCAGGGTTTTCTGCAAAATCTGATCGGCGGCCTGGCGATGAGCTTGGAAGGGCCGTTCCTGGCGCGTCTTATTTTTCACGGTTTTGTGGTCGTCGTGGGAACGCTCATCTTGGCCGGGGCAGTCAACACGGCCATCGTGGGTTCCAATGGCGTGCTCAATCGAGTCTCCGAAGATGGTGTTCTCAGCGAATGGTTCCGCCAGCCTCACCCCCGGTTCGGCACGAGCTACCGAATCATTAACGTCGTCGTAGGCTTGCAGATACTGACCATCTTCATCAGTCGTGGCGATGTCACCTTTCTGGCGAACCTCTATGCGTTCGGTGTCATCTGGAGTTTCACCATGAATGGATTAGCGGTGCTCGTCTTGCGGTACACCAAACCGGGACCGCGCGATTTTCAGGTGCCGCTCAACTTCTATATTCGCGGGGTTCAGATTCCCGTCGGACTTGGCTTGATCACTCTTACGCTTTTCCTTATCGCCGTCGTTAACCTCTTTACTAAACCGATTGCCACCGTGGCCGGCGGTGTCTTCTCGATCTTGCTCTACATCGTTTTCACAATCTCCGAGCGCCGCACTCATCGGGCAGGCACCGCACACGTCGAGATGGACCAGTTCAACCTTGAACTGGAGGGAGAGCTGACTCCGGAGGCCGTTGGCGCTCGCCCGGGCAACGTCCTTGTTCCCGTCAGCAACCACTACCATCTCTACCACTTAGGGAACGTTCTCGATCGCATCAAGCCGGGTCGCCGGGATGTCGTTGTTTTGCATGTGCGTCTGCTGCGGCGCTCGGCTTCGGGCGAAAATGAGCTCGAAGCCGACCAGCTTTTCGGCGGCATCGAACAGCATCTCTTTTCCCAAGCTCTATCCATGGCCGAAAAGCGTGGCAAGTCGATCCGGCTTGCGGTTGTCGCGTCCAATGATCTTTGGGACGGTATCCTGCGCGCCGCAACGTCGCTGCAATCCAGCACGATTGTCTTGGGACAATCAGCGAAAGAATCTTGCGAAGAGCAGGCGCGGATGATCGGCGAAGCCTGGGAAAAGCTCCCCGACCCGAAGCCGCAATTCAATCTCGAGATTCACTTTCCCAACGGGGACAAAATCTACAAAGTCCTCGGGCCGCACGCGCCCAACCTGACCGCGAACGAAGTGAATCTCTTGCACCGCTTGTGGCTGCGCTTCAGCGAAGCTCTGGCCCCCGAAGAGTTGCACCACCATGACGTTGTGCACTTCGCATTGGAAGAAGTCAAGAAAGAGCTCGATGAGGGGCAAGAAGACGCGGTCGTCGCGCGCCTCCGCGCGCACCTCGAATCCAATTTGAAAAAGAAAAAATCGCCCACATCGTGACGCGGGCGCCAGCCTGCTCCATGAAGAAAATGCTGGCCCGTGAGCTCAGCTTAGGCAAGTTGGGTAGTGCAGTGGCCGCAGCGCTTTGCTGCGATCGGGATCGACATCGCGCATTGCGGGCAGTCTTTGGTGGCGGGTGCTGCCGGCGCGGCGGCAGGCTTCCTGATCCAATGATTCACCAAGCGCACGACGATGAACACGCAGAACGCCACGATCAGAAAATTGACCACGGCGTTTAAGAACAGGCCGTAGTTCAGCGTTGGATCGCCAGCGGTTTTTGCCGCCGCTAAGGTAGCGAAGTGACTCCCCTTCAGGTCGATGAAGAGTTCGGAAAAGTTCACATTCTTCAGCAACAAGCCGATCGGCGGCATGATCACGTCATCGACCAGCGAAGAAACGATTTTCCCGAAAGCGGCACCGATGATAACGCCGACCGCCAGGTCTATCACGCTGCCCCGCATGGCAAATTCTTTGAATTCCTTCAGCATGGGTTGTCTCCTTTTTCGATAGGAATCGCGGCCGCACCGTCGCAGCGAGTGAAAACACAGTTGAAGAGCTGTGCGTGCCCGGGATTATAGCCAGGAAATTTTGTTAATGGCAGACAATCACTAACGGAACGCTCAGCGTGGCCGGAGGATGAGCACCGAACCGATAATCCCCCGCAGCATGAGTAGCGCACCGGCTGCCGCCAACAGCGGGCCCACCCATGCGAACGGCAAGCGCGAGATCGCCAGCATCACCACACCAAGCAGAGCAAGCGAAAGGCCGCGTGTCCAGTTTTCCCACCGCGTCCACAACTTGTTTGGTTTATAGAGCGCCCGCAAGCCCCAGAGAATGAGGGCGGAGCTCAACACCACCCAGCTGATTTTTCTGCGGTCGAAGAAGATGTGGCCGGTCCAGCCAAGCCATGCGACCAAGCCGCCCAGCAGCACAAAGATGATCTCGATGATCAGGCGCAACATCCGCTCGGGCGTGACCATGGCCTTCTCTTCAATTTAGGCGACCCTCTCGATGCGCACCTTTTGCAGCGTCACTGGCGTGCGCGGCCGGTCATTCCCATCGCGCGGCAACTTCGAAATCTTGTCCGCGACGTCCTGGCCTTCGACGACCTCGCCGAAGATGGTGTGCTTGTTGTCCAGCCACGGCGTGGGCGCCACGGTGATAAAAAACTGGCTGCCATTTGTGCCCGGCCCGGCGTTGGCCATGGAGAGCTTGCCTGCCTTCGAATGCTTGAGCGAAGGGTGGAACTCGTCGGGAAAGGTATAGCCGGGACCTCCGCGGCCATCTCCGCGCGGGCAGCCACCCTGGATCATGAACTGCGGAATCACGCGGTGAAACGTCAGCCCGTCGTAGTAATTCTTTTTCATTTTTTTGCCGCTCATCTCGTCTGTAAATTCCTTCGTGCCTTCGGCCAGCCCGATGAAATTTTCCACGGTCCTGGGGGCTTCTTTTTCGAGCAGGCGCACCACAATATCGCCTTGCGAAGTTTCAAAAATGGCGTAGGTTCCTGCGGCTCGGTTCATGCAATCTCCTTGTGCGTCGAAACATCGTACACGAGGCAGTGCAGCCCGCGCCACTTGGCTATGAAGGGGCGTTTACCACCCTTTTTGCTTGCGCAGCTCCGTGATGTGCGCCGTATGGTGCCGGCCATGCCATTCATAGAGAAAGAGCAGCCAGTCCACGTTGCGCTCTCCATAGTCAGGGTGCACCAGGATTCTCGCAAAGTGTTTGGGCTTCAGGGACTGCCACAGCCGGTCCCAGCGGGCATGCAACGAGTCCAACAAAATCTGGGATGCCTCAATCGGTGCGGCTTTCGAATCCGCCAGTTCGGCCCACGCGGCCTCTTCATAGGGTTTGATCGTTGGCTTCTCTTCCGTGAGCGCCAGCTTCAATCGAACGTAGGCATTCAAATGGCTGTCCGGAACGTGGTGGACGACCTGACGAACCGTCCAGCCGCCGGCACGGTACGGCGTGTCGAGCTGCGCGTCGTTCAAACCCTTCACGGCGGCGCGAAGTCTTGCCGGAGTTTCCGCGACCGAGGCAATCGCCTGCTGTCGCATTGCAGGGGTCACATCCTTGGGCAGCTCGTATTTCCCAATCGGATAACGCGGGTCCATTGCTTTTCTCCTCGTATGATTGCGATTCTCCCGCACTCTAGCGCCGCTCGCTCCACACGGTCAATCGACGCTTCGAATTTTCGTCCTCCAATTTGGCTCCTGCGTTTTCCCGCGGATCGAAATCGGAAATCTCTCGCAGATTTCCGGGAAAACCGACTGATTTGAAGGAGAATGCTACAATACCGCACTCTCTTGTATCCGCCGGGCACAGTCGGGAATCTAATAGCGGGAGAATATACGAATGCACGACGTCGTCATCATCGGGAGCGGCTGCGCAGGCCTTACCGCTGCCATCTATGCCGGGCGCGCCAATTTGAAACCCCTTGTGCTAGACGGCTATGAGCCTGGCGGCCAGCTTTCGTTGACCACGCACGTGGAAAATTATCCCGGCTTTCCGGACGGCATAATGGGGCCCGAGCTCATCGAGAACATGCGCAAGCAGGCACAAAAGTTCGGCTCGGAATTTAAGTCCGGCGCGGTTACGGAAGTGGATCTGAGCCGGCGGCCGTTCAAAATCATCGCTGGAAAAGAAACCTACGAAGCCAAGGCGTTGATCGTGGCCGCGGGAGCGTCCGCGCGCCTGCTTGGCCTTCCCGGAGAGCGCGAGTTGATCGGCCATGGCGTATCCACTTGCGCCACCTGCGACGGCTATTTCTTCCGCGGCAAACCCATCGCCGTGGTCGGCGGGGGCGATTCCGCGATGGAAGAGGCCAGCTTTCTGTCGCGCCACGCGAGCAGAGTGTATCTGATTCACCGGCGCGCCGAATTCCGCGCTTCGAAGATCATGATCGACCGCGCGAAGGCCAATCCCAAAATCGAATTCGTCATTCCCGCCGTTGTGGAGCAGATCCTCGCTCCCAAGGGACACGTGGAAGGCGTGGTCGTGCGCAATCCGGGGACAAGCGAGACTCTCAACATTCCCCTTGAAGGCGTGTTCGTGGCCATCGGCCACGATCCAAACACCACGACTTTCAAAGGTAAGCTCGAAATGGATTCCGACGGCTATTTAATTGCGAAACACGGTAGCCTAACTTCCATTCCCGGCGTTTTCATTGCCGGCGATGTGCAAGACCACCGCTACCGCCAGGCTGTCACCGCTGCTGGCTCCGGCTGCATGGCCGCCATGGATGCGGAAAAGTTCCTGGAAGAGCACACCCAGTAGAAGCCCACCCCCTCAGACGGGCATAATCGTAGACGCATGCTCCGCGCGACCCTCCTCAAGCTGTCGGAAAGCGTCCGCTTCGCCCACTGGGTCACCTCCAATTCCACCACCCGCCGCATGGCGCAGCGTTTCGTGCCCGGCGAAACTCTCGACCGGGCCATCGCGGCCACGCGTGCCTGCAACAACGCTGGAATGCTTGCCAGCCTTGATTATCTGGGGGAGAACGTTACCACCACCGCGGGCGCGCAGCGCGCGCGCGACTGCTATCTCGAGATTTTCGAGCGCATTGCCAAAGAGAACCTCCACGCCAACGTCTCTTGCAAATTGACGCAGCTCGGCCTCGACCTCAATGCCGATTTCTGCCAGGGTCTCGTTGTTTCCATCGTGGAGTTCGCCGCCAGGTACGACAATTTCCTCCGCGTCGACATGGAGGGATCAGCCTACACCTACCGCACGATCGAGCTAGTGAAACGCGTGCGCGCGCGGAATCCCGCCATCGGAACGGTGATTCAGTCTTACCTGTATCGCAGCGAAACCGACGTTCAGGATTTGCTGGCCTACGGATGCCGCATCCGTCTTTGCAAGGGCGCCTACAAGGAACCTGCGGACGTCGCGTACCCTCATAAGAAAGACGTGGACTTCAACTACATCCACTTGATGCAGCTCCTTTTGTCCAGCGGGTTTTACCACGCGATTGCCACCCACGACCCGCGCATGATCGCGGAAACGATCCGCTTTGCGGCCGCCAAACAAATTTCCAAGGACGATTTTGAATTTCAGATGTTGTACGGCATCCGCACCGATTTGCAGCGCCGACTGGTGAAGGATGGTTACAGGCTGCGTATTTACATCCCTTTTGGAAAAGATTGGTTCCCCTATTTCATGCGCCGCCTGGCGGAGCGCCCCGCCAACATGGGCTTCCTCTTGCGCAATTTTCTCCGCTCCTAGCTGACCCTCTCACAACGGAATCTTCTACAAGGATAAATTGCCAGGTAGGCAATCCGGCGCGCCAGGCATGAAAAGTATTTTGGGTTAATTCTTGCGGCAGACCGTCACGCCATCGCGGAGCGGGATGAGAACGGGATAGAGCTCCTTCGAGGCATAGACAAGCCGGTTGAATTCCTGCACGCCGAGAGTGTGCTTATCCTCTGGCGATGCCGGCCGCGCGGCCTTGCCGGACCACAGCGTGTTGTCTGTGATGAGCAGGCCGCCTCGTCGTAGTTTCGGCAGTGCCGCCTTTAAAGCCGCGGGATATTGATGCTTGTCAACATCGTTGAAAATCAGGTCGAATTTCCCCAGCGCTTTTTTCACCAGCTCGAGCGCGTCGCCTACTTGCACGTGGATGCGCTTCGTTACTCCCGCCCGGCGAAAATTCTCCTGCGCGCGCCGCGCTTTCTCTGGGTCCCCGTCCGTGTAAAACACTTTGGCTTTCGGGCCCGCCGCCCGTGCCAGCCAGATCGTCGAATAACCGATTGCAGACCCCATTTCGAAAATCCGTTTCGCGCCTGAGATTTGTACAAGCAGGGCAAGCAGCCGGGCCACCGCAGGCCCGATAATCGGTATCCGATTTTGCTCGGCGTAATCTTCCATTTCTCCCAAAACCGCGTCGCGTTCCGGGAGCAATTCGTAGAGATACTGCTCAACATCATCCTGAATGTAACCACTGCGCAAGTTCTCGCTGCGAATCACAGGCTTTCCCCGGGTTTCATCTCGTAAATCGTAAGCCTTTTGATCTTCTTCGTCTCTTTGAGCAATTCCTCCACTGTGCCGGTCAAAAACGGAAACGTAGCGTAGTGCATCGGCACGACGTGCTTCACGCCGAGCAGCCGGATGGCGTACGCCGCCTCGCGCGGGCCCATTGTGAAGCGGTCTCCTATCGGGAGTAGCGCCAAATCGGGCTTGTACACCTCCCCGATTAGTTTCATGTCGCCGAAAACCGCCGTGTCGCCGGCGTGATACAAGCTGAAGCCTCCCGGCATTCGAACGATGTATCCTGCGGGCTCTCCACCGTAGTGCCGCACTCCTTTTTCGTCGATGGAGTTGGAATGAAACGCGTTCGTCATCGTCACTTCAAACTCGCCCACTTTCTGCGAGCCGCCCTTGCCCATCGGGCAGGTCTCTTCTACGAATCCTTTGCTCTCGATCCACAAGCATGTTTCGAAAATGGCCGCGATCTTCGGCCGGTGCTGCTTTGCGAGAGCCAGTAAATCGCCCAAATGGTCCATGTGAGCGTGGGTGAGGAAGATTACGTCCAGTCGCGGCATGCCCTTCTTCAGCGGCGCAGGGCAAGCTGGATTGGTCATTACCCACGGGTCGATCAGCGCCACTTGGCCGGACGGCGTCGTCAGGGAAAACGTGCTGTGGCCGAAATAGGTAATCCGATTGCCCTTGGTATCGATCATCCGGGCCTCCGAAGAGCATTTTCTGGCATATTGAAAAATTATTTTGTCAGCGGTGCCGCGCCCCCGCCCGTCCCAGACGAAAGCAGCGCGCGTATTGCGGCCTCGTACGTGGCGCGGTTGCCTTCGCCAAGCACGTGGCCGACCTGGTGCCCGTCCTTGGCATAAAAGAACGTGGCCGGGAGCGCTCCGTTCCATCCCGCAAGGATGGATTGATTGAACGTCCCTTCATCTCCTTTTTTCTTACGGTAGTTCGGGAAGATGGGTTTGTACCGCGCCAAGAATCGCCGCATCAGGATGGTGTCGCCATCGTCGTCCAGGTTGATCCCCACGACGTGCAGGCCTTGCGGCGCATACTGCTTTGCCAGCTCGTTCAGCAACGGGTATTCGTCACGGCACGGCTCGCACCACGTCGCCCAAAACGTTACCAACACGGCCTTTCCGCGGTATTGCTCGAGTATTTTCTGGTAGCCCTGCGCGTCAATTACTTCCGGGTCGCGCGGCGGTTTGGCCTGTGGTGCGGCAAGTGCGCCTGCAGCGGCAAGAAAAATGAGTGCCACAAAAGTGGTCCGTATTCGCATTCGAAAATCCTTTCCGCTTCATTCTACCGCACCTGCCCAAGTTGAGAATCCCATTCCCGCCGCGTACAATGGGAATGTGCCGCTTGTTGGCGACGGCAGAGACGTGGTATAAGGAAAAATTCACCGGTCGCACTGGTTCTGGAAAGAGCTGCCGGGCCGCTGCCCCAACAAAGGAGATCGTGAATGGCATACGTGATTGCCGAGCCTTGCATCGGAACAAAAGACTCCGCCTGCGTGGATGTTTGTCCGGTTGACTGCATCCACCCGCGCAAGGACGAGCCGGGTTATGAAACGGAGAAACAGCTCTACATCAATCCGGTCGAATGCATCGATTGTGGCGCCTGCGTCCCGGTCTGTCCGGTGACGGCGATTTTTGCTCTCGAAGACCTTCCGGAGAAGTGGCAGAGTTACACCCCGGTCAACGCCGACTGGTACACGAAGAAGGCGTAACTCGCCTCTTCCATTTTCGCTGCCTTTTTATGGTTCGAGGCGGCATGCTCCGGCGTGCCGCTTTTCTTCTGCTGTGCGGATGTTCAGGCGTCCAATCGGGCCAGATCTTGCTCTCTGGCTCTTCCGTTAAGAGTCCTTTTACGCACTTCTTCAAAGGACGTCGCGAACAAGATTTTCTCTACTGCTCCCTGCACGTCCCGCCAGGTCTGCTTTAGCCCGCAGCTCGGGCCTTCCACGCACACCCCGCCGAGCATTTCGTTGTGGATGCAGCTCGATTCGGCAAACGCGCCGTCGACGATTCGCAATACTTCGCCCACCGAGATCTTCTCCGGCGCTCGCGCCAGCGTGTAGCCCCCATTGACGCCCCGCCGGCTTTCCAGGATGCTGCCGCGTTTTAGTTCCAACAGGATTTGTTCCAGGTATTTCAGCGGGATGTGGTGCCTCTGCGCGATTTCGTGAATCGTCAACACTCCGGGATATTGCAACGCCAGATAAAGAACCGCTTGTGTCGCGTACTCGCCTTTTGCCGTGACTCGCATCGTTCGTTTTCTCTTTGATTAGCGTTTCACACGCTTGTCTGCCTGTCAATCTTGCCCGGCTTTCCCTGCGTTCCCCCGTCGAGGCATCTGTCTGCAAACGTGGAGACGGCTGCCGCATCCAACCTCGGTACATTACTCGTTCCCGCGACCCGCGCCCTGATTTTGCAAGCCCGCCCGGCAGGGTATGATATTCGGTGGAGAATCAACCCGCCCTCGTGCCGCAGAGTTTCCATCTCGTCTTGTTGATTCACGCCCATCAGCCCTGCGGCAATTTTGATCATGTTCTTGAGAAATCGTACCAGCACTGCTACCTTCCCTTTATCGAGCTGTTGGAAAAGCATCCGAAGGTGCGCCTAGGCCTGCACTATT
>Ga0307479_10006420_pt1 | contig 10802 bp, 8 predicted proteins | sample atmos_gasesECM4C_FD_203743 | JGI IMG/M metagenome (GOLD analysis project Ga0307479, IMG submission 203743) | Hardwood forest soil microbial communities from Morgan-Monroe State Forest, Indiana, United States - atmos_gasesECM4C_515 | ecosystem: Environmental > Terrestrial > Soil > Temperate...
GCGTGATGCTCGAACTGGCTCGTCTTCTTTGCGCGCAACACGGCCGCTATAACGTCTGGATCGCCTTCTTCGATGGCGAAGAGGCCGTCAAAGATTGGAGCGATATTGACAGCCGTTATGGCAGCCGGCAGATGGCCGCAAAGCTTGCCGTAAGCGGCGACTTGAAGAAGATTCGCGCTTTCTTGCTTGCCGATCTCGTTGGCAGCAAGGGCCTGCGCTTCAGACGCGAGTCCCAATCCACTCGTTGGCTAACAGACCTGGTTTGGGAGGCTGCTGCACGATTGGGGTATGCCGCGGTCTTTCTCAACGAAGAAAGCCCCTTCGATGACGACCACCAATCGTTCTTGAAGCGTGGTGTGCCCGCCGCGGACGTAATCCGCTGCTGCGAACAGGAAATTCCGTACTGGCACACGCCCCAGGATACCCTCGACAAAGTCAGCGCCAAAAGCCTCGCCTTCGTCGGCCATGTTTTCTTGGAAAGTGTAAGTCAGCTTCAGGCGAAGTAAGAATCGGCTGAAAAAATAAATTGTGTTCCGTACTGCGCTATGGCTCGAATCGCACGTCCTTGCCCCGTTCTATCGCCGAATGCTTGCCGAAATCCTCATCATTCCGGTACGGAAAATCCGACCGATAATGACTGCCGCGGCTCTCTTCGCGAGCGAACGCGGCCCGCGCGATGAGCAGCGCGAGGGAGTGCAAATTTCTCAGCTCATGCTCCACGCGCCCGGCTTTTTCGGATTTCGGCAACTCTATACCGCGCAGTTGTTCGATCGCCGATGCCAGTTCTTTCCCATTTCGAATGATTCCCACATGACGCCACGTCAAGTCGCGAATCTTCGTCAGCGCAGCAGGCAATTCCTTCGGCGTAGCCTTTGCCGCAGGCTTAGGCGAATGCGTTGGGGAGGAGTTGTCCGGTTTCCGCACGGGGCTCCCCGGTAGTGCGGCTTTACTCCGTTTGCCAACGGGCGCGTCTTTGATCATTGCCTGGCCCGCACGTGCCCCGAAAACCAGGCCCTCAAGCAGGGAATTGCTGGCCAGCCGGTTCGCGCCGTGCACCCGTGTAGCCGCGGTTTCGCCCGCAGCATAGAGTCCCGGCAGCGACGTCCGCCCCCAGAGGTCCGTCTTCACACCGCCCATCACGTAGTGCGCGGCAGGGCAAACGGGTGCAAGGTCGCTCGCGAGGTCCAGTCCGTAACTCAAACAGGTCTCATAGATCCGTGGGAAACGCTTCTTGAGAAACTCTTCGCTTTTCGCCGTCATGTCCAGATAAACACTTTCGCTTTGTGTCTTGTGCATTTCGCTCACAATGGCGCGGGCCACGATGTCGCGCGGTGCTAGCTCCTGCGCCTCGTTGTAGCGCTTCATGAAGCGCTCGAGGTGCACGTTGCGCAATATGCCACCTTCGCACCGAAGCGCTTCGGAGAGAAGAAATCTAGGCGCACCCTTGATCGCCAACGCTGTCGGGTGGAATTGTACAAACTCCATATCGGAAAGGACGGCGCCGGCCTCATAAGCGATGGCTATGCCGTCGCCAGTAGCCACATCAGGATTGGTCGTCTCACGGTAAATCTGCCCGAGGCCCCCCGTTGCCAGCAAAACCGCTCTGGCCCGTACCTCGTGCGCGGACCCGTCAATCTCGTCGACGAATCGCAGCCCAACGGCGCATGTCTTCTCGACAATCAACTCGGTAGTAAAAGCACGGGCCCGCAGGTGCAGGTGCGGAATGTTGTGCACCCGCGCGAGCAAGGCGCGGCTGATTTCGCGGCCGGTAGAATCGCCGTGCGCGTGCAGGATGCGAGATCGGCTGTGCGCGGCCTCGCGTGTGAACGCCAGCTTTGTGCCCGTGCGATCGAACTCCGTGCCCCACTCGATGAGCTGCCTGATATACTTCGGCCCTTCCTCAACAAGCAGCGCCACGGATTCGGCCTGGCATAGCCCATCGCCGGCCTTGATCGTGTCCTGCTCGTGAAGCCCGATTTCATCTTCATCGCTCAGCGCCACGGCAATTCCGCCCTGCGCCCACGCTGTGGCTAAATCGCTCAGGTCGGACTTTGCCAGGACCAGGACGCTGCCCGTGTTGCTCAGCTCAATCGCTGCGCGCAACCCGGCGACACCCGACCCGACGACGACATAATCGGCTCGACACGTCTTAGGGGAAGAAGTCATGAGTGGGAGCAGCCGGCTGCCTCCGTATGGTAGCACGAAGGAATTTCCATCCTTACCGATGCACATGGCCATGGACGCTCCATGCGGCCAGTGTGTTACATTCAAAATAGGAAGCAAATGAAAAGAAAATTGATTGAGGTTCGGTCCTCGGCGGGCAAGTATGCGGTTGTCTTCGGTGCTGGCATCGTCAACCGCGCCGCCCAGGAAATCACCACGCTGGGCAAGTGCTCCAGTGTGCATGTCGTTTCGTCGCCAAGAGTTTGGCGTTCACTGGGGAAACGAGTGCATCGTGGGCTTGGTCTCACCAACCACCGCTCCGTGCATCTGTTCAACGACGCCGAGGTTGCGAAGAATCTCCGCACCGCGGAGAGTCTCAGCAGATCGTTGAGCCGGGCGGGCGCGGATCGCAAATCCTTGATCATTGCCGTGGGGGGCGGTGTTGTCGGGGATGTCGCCGGCTTCGTCGCCGCAACCTTTTTGCGCGGCGTTGCTCTGGTCCAAGTGCCGACGACCCTCATCGGGCAAGTAGACAGTGCTTTGGGAGGGAAGACCGGCGTGAATCTTCCGGAGGGGAAGAACCTTGTCGGTGCTTTCTACCCTCCACGGCGCGTCCTCGCCGATCCGGACGTGCTCGCAACCTTGCCGCCGCGTCAATTCCGTGGGGGATTGGCGGAGGTCATCAAGTACGGGATCATTGCCGACCCGAAGCTCTTCGCCTTCTTGGAAAAGAATTTCGAGGCTGTCCTTCGCCGCTCTCCCCGCGCACTCGAATACATCATCCCGCGTTCCGTAGAGATCAAAGCCTGCGTGGTAAGCAAGGACGAGCGCGAATCAGGATTGCGCGAGATCCTGAATTTTGGCCACACCTTTGGCCACGCGCTCGAAAGCGTGACTCGATACCGCCGCTACCAACACGGCGAGGCGGTAGCTTGGGGCATGATGGCCGCGGCGTTGCTCGGTCATGAAGCAGGCCTCACCCCCGCTGACGATGTCTCTCGGATTGTGTCTCTGGTGCGCCGGTTAGGCCCGCTTCCGCCTTGGCCGCGAATTCCCGCTGCTGACTTCATCAATGCCATGGGCGCAGATAAGAAGAGTCGCGCTGGCAGACTGCGTTTTGTCTTGACGCCGCGCATCGGCAAGGCGCGGTCCTACGATGATATTCCCGTCGATCTCGTGGAGTGTGTCCTCCATTTTGCCCCGCGGCTCGCCACCTGCTCCGGAAATCGAAATGCCTGACGCCGCTGCTGTGAAAGGAACTCGCCCCGAAGGCGCACGAAGCGATGCGGACGCCTCACGCAGGGTCCGCGAAATGTTCACACAGATTGCTCCCCGCTACGACCTGCTGAACCACTTGCTCTCTCTGCAGCTCGACCGCCTTTGGCGCGCCCGCGTGGCGCGCCGCTTGCAGCCCATCTTGAGCAGGCCAGATGCGCTTGTGCTCGACCTGTGTTGCGGGACTGGAGATTTGGCTCTTTCCCTGGCGCGCGCTGGGAAGGCGCGCGTTGTGGGTGTCGATTTTGCTCACCCCATGTTGACTCGCGCGAAGGAGAAAACCGCCTCTGAGAGGGTGGCTCCGGCCACAGGCGGTTTGGCTGCAATGCGATTTTTCGAAGCTGACGCGCTCCATCTGCCTTTCGCAGATTGTTCTTTCGATCTCGTCACGACAGCCTTCGGATTCCGTAATCTCGTGGACTATAAGGCTGGTTTGCGAGAAATTCGCAGAGTTGTGAAACCCGGAGGAACTCTTGCCATCCTGGAATTCACCGAGCCACCTGCCGGTCTTCTTGGCAATATTTACCGCTGGTATTTCCGAAAGATTCTGCCGCAGGTCGGGGGGTTTTTATCCGGCGACCTTTCCGCCTACACCTATCTTCCCGCGTCTGTTTCGCGCTTCTTCGGTCCCCTAGAATTGGCTTCGGTTATGAAAACTGCGGGGTACGCGGAAGTCGATTTCTGTCTGTGGACGCTTGGCGTTGTGGCGCTGCACACGGCTGTCCGCCCGTTCTGACGCGTCTATTGCTCCAGCCCAGCGCTGCGAAGCTTGGCAAGGAGCGTCTTGGGAGTCACTCCCAGCTTCTCCGCTGCCCGCGTCTTATTCCACTTGGACTCACGCAAGGTATTTTCAAGGAGTACGCGCTCAATATGGTTAACCGCTCGCCCAGTCACCTCTTCGAGCGACCCTTCCCAATTGAAATTCTCCGGCAGCATCCCACCTGGCAAGCGTTCCGCGTCCGGTCGCGCGACCGGCAATTGGAGGCCGGCAGCGTCTATGCTGATACCGTCGGCGAGAATCACCGCGCGCTCGAGCGTATTCTGCAATTCGCGCACGTTGCCCGGCCAGCGATAGTGCAAGAGTCTCTCGCGTGCCTGCGATGAGAGCTCGAGGCCGGGTTTCGCAAATTCCCGGCTGAATTTTTCCAGAAAATGATTTGCTAGGAGCAGCACGTCGTCGCCGCGTTCCCTCAGCGGCGGAATCGTTAGCGGCACGGCGGCGATGCGAAAATATAAGTCTTCGCGAAAAAGTTTTTCTTCAATTGATTTTTGCAAATTCCGGTTTGTTGCGACTACGATGCGGACATCCACCTCGATAGGTTGTGTTCCGCCCACACGATCGAAACGTCTTTCTTCCAGAACGCGCAACAGCTTGGCTTGAATCGCCAGCGGCAGTTCGCCGATCTCATCTAGAAAAAGCGTTCCGCGGTGCGCCAGGTCCAGTTTGCCGATTTTGCGCGCGCCCGCTCCGGTGAAGGCGCCTCGCTCATGCCCAAACAGCTCATTCTCCACTAAACCCTCGGGGATCGCCGCGCAATTCACAGCCACAAAGGGCTGTTCACGCCTTTCGGAAAGGTGGTGAATCGCCCGGGCAAATAATTCCTTTCCCGTCCCGCTTTCCCCGAGAAGCAACACGGTGGAATCCGTCGCGGCCACTTTCTGAATCTTCTGGCTCACCTCGCGAATCGAAGCGTGTTCACCCACGATGCGGGGAAATCCGTACCGCGTGGCATATTCTTCCCGCAACAGGAGATTTTCCCGCAGTAGCTCCTGCTGGCGTGCCGCCCGCTGCACCAGCAATTTTAAGTGGTCGAGGTCCACCGGTTTTTGCAGAAAATCAAACGCTCCCTCCTTCATCGCCGCCACGGCTTCTTCCACGGAGCCGAATGCCGTCAGCAGAATGACGGGGATTGTCGCGTCTGCCTGTTTGGTCTCGCGCAGCACATCGAGGCCGGAAGCCCCCGGCATCTTCAGGTCGGTGATGACCAGCAAATACCGCCGCGCTCGCACCTTTTGGATCGCGGCTGTGCCGTCAGCGGCTTCATCCACCGCGTGCCCGGCCCGCTCCAGCGCCTTGCGCAGCATGGCGCGCAGCTCATTTTTGTCTTCGACGAGGAGAAGAGGTTCCATCTCCTTCGTTTCTACCATGAAACGTGCACGCGCCTTCGGGGAACCCTCGCGCATGTGCGGTGTCGGAAAGCAGCTTATAGGAGGGGAATTGCTATTAGCGGGACCAGCCTGGATCGCCGCCCGTCTTGCGTAGCTCGTCTTCTAGGTCGCTGAAGCTTTGCTTCAGTTGTTCAATTTCCTTTTTCTTGGCTTCGATCTTGGCCGTCTTTTGGTTGACCTCTTTGCGGTCATTTTGTTCCATCAGTGCTTTTTGCGGGTCGGGGTAATACTGCACCTCTGCCTTGTCCAACTCCCGCTGCAACAGGTCCAGTTCCTTCTCTGACTGCGTAATCTTATCGCGCAGATCTCGGAAGCGTTTGCGCCATTTCTTCTCCTCATTCTTGTCCTCTGCTGTCGTATTGGCTTCCCCCGTGGCGCCGGCCTGGGCGTTTTCAGGCGTGCTTTGGGGGGCTTGCTGCCCCGTAGAGGTGGCGCTCTGGTCCGATGCGCTGCCTCTTCCGCGGCTCAGATCGTCTTCCGTATAGACCTTTTTTGGCTTCGCTTCTTTCTTCTGTTGTTCACGTGCTTTCCGCGCGGCGTCGGCCACCGGGTCGCCGGTGGGCTGCTGTCCCGAAGCCTGTTGGCGTGCAAGCACAGGTAACGCCGCCAGGCACAGCGCGGGAAGCAGCGCCAGCGTTTTGAGCCACTTTGTCAGACGCATACTACCTGCCTTCCCTAAGCTGAAGACCCCGCAAAATACTTAGACGCTTTCTTGCTTCGATTCTACCGCTTCCGCGGCGATCCGGCACGCGGGTAGCGTAACAATAAACGCAGCGCCGCCTTCCCCCCGGTTTCGCGCCTCCACTTGTCCCCCGTGCTGCACGAGAATCTTCTGCACTACCGCCAGGCCAAGGCCTGTGCCGTTCGCTTTCGTCGTGAAAAATGGCCGGAAAAGTTTTGGCAATGTTTCCTTCGCTATGCCCGGCCCGTTGTCGAAGATGGTGATCCTTTGGAAGCCGTTTTCCTCGCCGCGAATAATCTCTCCCCGGACAAGTACCCGCCCCCCGCTCGCCGCAGTCACGCACGCTTCTGCAGCATTTCGCGTCAGGTTCAGCAGCGCCTGCCGCAGCAACCCCTCGTCTCCAGCCACCTCTCCGAAAGGGCCTTCGTGCCGTATGCGGATCTCTGGATGGGCCTCCCCAATTTCCGAGACCACGCGATCCACCACAGTTTGCAACGCCACCGGCTCGTTCGAAATTTCCAATGGCCGGGCGTATTTCAGAAACTCCATCACCACATGGGTAATATTTTGGGTCTGTTCCAGGATCCGCTCTGCGTAGTCCGTGGCTTCGCCGCTCGCCTCCTCGGCCCGGATCATCTGCGCGTAGCCGGAAATCGTCGCCAGCGCATTTTTGAATTCGTGCGCTATGCCAGCGGAAAGCTCGCCAAGAGCCGCCAGATTTTCCTTGAGCTGCACCTGCTGCTGGAGCGTTGCCAGTTCGGTTAAGTCAGTCAGGAGGCAGATGGCTCCATTGATTGTTTCGTCGCCACGTCGAATCGGCGAAATCGTCACCCCCAGGCGGCGCTCTTCGCCTCCGGGACCGGCATGTTCCACCTGTTCGCGGCGGAAAATCTTCCCCGTTGCCAAGCACTCCGCGAGCAGTTTCGTGAGGCCCGAGGATTCTCCCAGGGCTTCACTGTACAGCCTAAAACCCAGGCCGCGTATGCCAAGCACCTGTTCAGCTGCCGGGTTGGCGCTCGATATAATGCCCCTGGCGTTGACCACCAGCAGCCCCGCCGGCATGTTGCGCGTGACCTCTTCGCTCAGCCGCTCCGTCTGTTCGGCGCGTTCTTTCTCCAATCGGTGCAGGCGCTCAAGCTCCTTCTCCTGGTCGCGGAGTCTCTGGATTACACCTTGCATTGAAGCGGCCATAAATGCCGAGGGATTTTCCGTCCGCGGGCCTGTCACGATCTGTTGCTTGTGCGCATCTCGCGTGTTTTGGAAGAAACGCCGGACCAGAAACGAGCTCAGGATTACGGCCACAAAGAGGGTCCCGAACGAACCAGCCACGATTGGCCAAATGTGTGGCGTGTTTTCGGCTTGCAGTATGGTGAGTAGGATCACGATCTTTCCCGCGCAGCTCGGCGCTTCAAATAATAAAGGGTCCCCATCGCGATAATATTGGCGCCGCTTGGACGATCAACAGAGCAGCGATGCCAAGAAACGTCCCGAGCGGCAACTGGTATTGGCTCGCAATCGCCAAGCGCAACGACCTTACGCCACCCAGGCCCTTGCGGCTCGCGCGTTCGGCAAGTCGCCGCTTCCATCCGCCTGCATACAGCGCCGTGACCACGCTCAGTCCGATGACGCTCCCGAGAAACGTCCCCACCAATATAGTCAGAAACGTTGCGCGCAATCCCATGAATGTTCCCGCCATCGCCATCATCTTCACGTCGCCCAGCCCTAGACCCTCGTGTCCGCGCAAGAATTTGTAGAGTGCCCCTGCTCCCCACAGGAACAAACTGCCAAAGGCCGCGCCCAGGAGCGCGCTCAAAAGGCCCAAGAGGAAATCCCGGTGCGCCCAATGCGGCAGTTTCCAAAAAAGCAAAAGCGCGACGCCGTCATCCGGCGGAAGGAACGCGGAAAACGCCAATCCCGCCCCAAAGCCGGGCCACGTGACCGCATCCGGTATCATGCGCACGCGCAGGTCCGTAATCGTCAACACGATGATCAAGCAGCTGAAGAACAGCCACTTGAATGTTTCTTGTGTCACTCCGTATCCCAGGTACGACGTCACGAAAATCAAACCGGTCAGCAGTTCGACACTCGGGTACATCGGTGAAATCGGCAGCGCGCATGCCCGGCATTTTCCCCTCAGAAGGATCCAACTCAGGATTGGCAAGTTGTCGTACGGTTTGATTGGTGCTTTACAGCGCGGGCAGTGCGACCCCGGCCGCACAATGGACAGCTCCTCCGGTATCCGCGTGATGCAGACATTCAGGAAGCTCCCGATGACAATTCCGAAGAGGAAAAAGATGGTAATGACCACAAATCGAATGTGCCATAGCCGCGCCCCCGCCTCAACAAACCCCGCCGCCTCCGTGTCCGATGCCTAACAGGCGGGGCGCACATTCCCTTCTGTTCGTTGCCGCGCCGCTCACTCCGGCTGCCGTCTTCCTGCTTTTAACTGTAAACTGTTGATTGTTACCTTTCCATGCGCTGGCTCGAACAGAAAATTCGCCGCTATGAGCACCGCCGCTGGACAACCGACGACAACCGGCGCGTGCAACCCTTCTTCTGGGGCCTCGAACACATCGGTGGCCGCGCCGATGATTCCGATCCTCGTGCCTTCCTCCGCGACTATGCTCAATGGGCCATCGAATCCAACATAGATTGGTACGCCACCGCTCCAGCCAGCGACTATCGCCTCGATTCCGAGAATGTCCTCACTTTCACCAGCTCCATCGAATCCCCATGGCCCGAAAACAACACCGTCCACGCGCGCCTCTGGCCCGCTTCACATTCCTCGCTGCACCGCCCCGCGGTACTCGTCCTGCCCAACTGGAACGCCAAATGGCACGGCCAGGACGGCCTCTGCGAATGGCTGCAGCGCCTCGGCATCACCGCGCTGAAGATGAGCCTGCCGTACCACAATCGCCGCATGGCCCGCGGCCACGAGCGCGCCGATCAAATCTGTGGCCCCAACATCGGCCTCACCCTTCAAGGCAACCGTCAGGCCGTGCAGGACGCGCGCCGTTGTCTCCGCTGGCTCGAACAGCAGGGCTATACCAGTCTTGGAATCCTGGGCACCAGCATTGGCTCATCCGTGGGTTACATCACCATGGTGCATGACGAAGCCGTTCGCGCCGGCGGCTTCTTTCACGTCTCCACCTATTTCGCCGACGTCGTCAGCCAGGGCATGACCACCACTCACGTCTGGGAGAGCCTCCGCCATCACGTGTCCGTTGATGAGCTTCGCCAGTATTGGGCCCCCATCAGCCCCATGCCCTACGTCGAACGTGGCATGGGCACCGGCCGGAGTTCCTTCCTGGTCTACGGCAAATACGACCCCACGATGTTGCCCGAACTTACGCAGCAGATGCTCGACTCCCTCCGCCGCCACGGTGCCAATCCACGCACCCTCGCGCTGCACTGCGGCCACTACTCGCTCGAGCTTGCCCCCTTCTCCTACATCGCCGGATACCGCATGCTCTCCTTCTTCCGTTCCGCCCTCGCCTGACAATTCGCGGACTTATATCGTGATTGCGGATTAGACGGTATCAGGAGAGATCAGCTGCGCTGCTGATCGCAAGTTGGCAGCAATGATCCGTTGTTTCTTTTCAGAGTAACTCCCACAGCGCATCCCTCTAGGAAGTTGACCCACGATTCTTCTTCGACGCCCATGACCGGAAGTGAGCCGGGCACGAGGTTCACCTGTGATATAAATTTAAGTTTGGTTAGGTATTGTGTAAGTCTTAGAGTGTCGGGGAGACCGTGGATTTTCGTTTTACAGACGAGCAACAGCAGCTACGCCGCAGCGTACGCGAATTTGCGGAAGGCGAGATCGCTCCGCATGTGATGGAATGGGACGAGGCGTCGCATTTTCCCTTGGAGATCATTCCCAAGCTGGGAGAGATGGGGTTGCTGGGGATTATTTTCCCAGAGCAGCACGGCGGCGCGGGACTGGGTTACACCGAGTACGTCATCGCGATCGAAGAGCTGGCCCGCGTGGACGGGTCGGTGGGATTGATCGTGGCAGCGCACAATTCGTTGTGCAGCAATCACATCTTTAAATTCGGAAGCGAAGCGCAGAAGAAGAGATATCTGGCGCCGCTGGCGCAGGGAAAGAAAATCGGCGCGTGGTCGCTGACGGAGCCCGAGGCGGGATCGGACGCCGGAGGCACGCGCACGACGGCCGTACGCGATGGCGGCCATTGGGTGCTAAACGGCGCGAAAACGTTCACGACGAACGGACACTACGCGGACATCTGCGTGGCGATGGCGGTGACGGACAAGACCAAAGGGTCGCACGGAATCAGCGCGTTCATTCTGGAAAAAGGAATGGCAGGATTCCGGCCCGGAAAAAAAGAAAACAAGCTCGGGATGCGCGCCAGCGACACTTCGGAAGTGATTTTCTCGGACTGCCGCGTACCGAAAGAGAACATGCTGGGGCCTGAGGGCGAGGGCTTTATCGGCAGCCTGAAGATTCTCGACGGCGGACGAATATCAATTGCGGCTTTAGGATTGGGGATGG
>Ga0307479_10006421_pt1 | contig 10802 bp, 11 predicted proteins | sample atmos_gasesECM4C_FD_203743 | JGI IMG/M metagenome (GOLD analysis project Ga0307479, IMG submission 203743) | Hardwood forest soil microbial communities from Morgan-Monroe State Forest, Indiana, United States - atmos_gasesECM4C_515 | ecosystem: Environmental > Terrestrial > Soil > Temperate...
GATACATTTCCCTCATGCTCGGCCGCCCGGAAAAATCGGAAGCCGCTCCATACTATTCCACCTACATCGATCAAGTGGCGGGCGATAATCCTCTCGCCGCGATGGAGAAGCAGCTGCCCGACTGCCTCGAAGTTTTTGCCGGCATCACCGAGAAATCATCTCTCCACCGCTACGCCCCCGATAAATGGAGCATTCGCGAACTTCTAAACCACGTCACCGACACGGAGCGCGCCTTCGCGTTTCGCGCTCTCTGGTTTGCGCGAGGATTCGACGCGCCTCTTCCCGGCTACGACCAGAATATCGGCGCGAAAGGCGCCGAGGCCGACCGAATTTCGTGGCTCGATCACGTCGAGGAATTTCGCCTTGTCCGCCTGTCCACGATTTGCCTTTTCAAGAATCTGCCGCCCGGAGCGTGGTCGCGTCACGGCATCGCGGACGGCAAATCTTTCACTGTGCGCGCTCTCGCCTTCATCATCGCTGGTCACGTCGCGCATCATCTCACCATCCTTCGCGATCGTTATTTCTAAGGCGCAAATTTAAATGCTCCAGTCGAGACTCGCCATTCTCACACTCGCTGTTGTAGGCGCGTGTCACCCGGTTTCCGCGCAGGAGCAACGGCAGCCAAGTTATCTGTATAAGACCTCGCTCGTGCAGGCCGCTCCCGGCAAACTTCTCGACCTCATCGACACGTACAAGAGACTTTTCGCTGAAGAAGCAAAGGTGGCGGGAGACGCTACGCCGCTCTGGTTGCGGCACAGTCAGGGCGACCGTTGGGACTTGCTGATCCTGTTCCCCATGGGCAGCTACATGGATTACTACAAACCAGAGCGCTCCGTGAAGCGCGATACCGTGCTCGACCCCTGGCGAGACCGCCTTAAGAACGACATTGCCTGGCAAGAAGACGTCTTTGTGTACGGTCCGCCGCTCGAAGATCTGCGCAAAGCGTTCGTAAGCGCAGGCTTTTTTCACGTCGAGATGTTTCAGTCGCTGCCAGGCAAGCAAGCCGAGCTAGAGAAACAGCGGGAAATGGAGAACGTCTTCTCTCGAACCGTGAAAGCTCCCGAGAATTTTATCTTTCTTCGCGACCAGGGAGCCGCGTGGGATCTTTTCACCATCGGCTGCTTTGAGAATTTGAAGCACTACGCGCAAGCCGCCGACGTTCCCCCGGCCGAAGCCGACGCAGCCGCCAAGTCTGCCGGTTTCGAGTCTGCCACCCAGATCGGCCCTTACCTCCGCACCCTAATCGCACTTCACCGCGACACCCTCGCTGTCGCGATAAAATAATCTCGCATGGGCGCTTTCAGTCCGCCGACCTTCTTTCCGGATCGTCCTGCTAACCGAGGTACTCACGACACGTCAATCTCCTGAGTGCCCGACTAAGATTGCCCAATGAAGGTTCAACACCATTCCCTCCGCTCCGCGAGACGCATCGTCATCTTGGCATTCGCCGCAGGAGTTGCGTGTTCGCCTGCGGACCACGGACAACCCGCGACAACTGCGCAATCACAGCAGAAGAAAGAAATTCCTCCTGCCACCGCGCACGAAATCAGCATCCTCGAAGCGTTCCTCACCAATCATCCCGATGACCCTGCCGCTCTCTTCAATCTCGCCATCGACGAAGCCACAATCGGCGAGAACACCAAAGCTCTCGATCACCTCGAGAAAATGTCACAAGCCCACTCCGGCCTCGATCCCGCTGGCGGTGCGGGCCGCTCATTTCAAGGTATTGCGAACGACCCTCGCTTCGTGGCTCTCGTCGAGCAAGTCAGAAAGGAAGACCCACCCGTCGTCCGCAGCACGGCGGCGTTGATTGTGCGCGAGCCTGATCTAGCGTCCGAGGGTATCGCCTACGACCCCGTGGAGAAGTCGTTTTATCTCAGCAGCATCAGCAAGCACAAAATTGTCACGATCGCCAGCGATGGTACGGCTAAGGATTTCAAATCGTCGCAGCAGGATGGACTCGGCGCCACTCTGGGTATAAAAGTCGACGCTAAGCGCCGCTTTTTATGGGTCACGAGCGATTTGTTTGAGAGCGATCCGAAGGAGAGCCGCTTCGCGCTCTACCAGTACGATTTGAACACCGGCGCGCTCCGCTTCAGGCACGTAGGCGCAAAAGGAGCCGAAGGCTTCTTGAACGACGTTGCTTTGAATTCAAAAGGCGAGGCATTCACAACCAACACGACAACCGGCGAAGTTTTCCGCGCCTATCCGGATCATGATGGCCTTGAACCTTTCCTTCCCCGCGACGCCGTCGGCCAGGCCAACGGCGTTGCACTCTCCGATGACGACAAGATACTTTTCGTTGCAGGCTGGATAGGCGTCAGCCGCGTTGACATTGCCACGAAACAGGGAAAATTGCTGGCGAAACCGATCAACATCAGCGACGCAGGTCTCGATGGTATGTACTTCTATAAAGGCTCGCTCGTCGGCATCCAAAATCCCGACCTACATCCCAGCCGCGTCGTGCGCTATTTTTTGAACCCGCGGCGCGACTCAATCGCTCGAGCGGAAGTCCTCGAAGCCTACAACCCGCTCTTCGAAGTCCCCACCACTGGCACACTGGTCGACGATGCGCTTTTTTTCATGGCCAATACGCAGATCGACAAAATGAAACCTCACGACCAAATGCCCCCCGCCGTCGAACTGAACGACATCCGAATCCTGAAACTGAAGTTTTAGTGACGCCGATCAAAACAAAAACACGTCGTGCGGAAAGCAGCGGGGACCGCGAATCACTCCGCACGAGCCTCGTCCGAACTCCACGGCTCCGCCATCCGCAGCGTGAGCCAGTCCGTTCGTGTACGGTCCCATTCTTGAATCAAGAATCCGTACGACTCAAAAAAATCCCGCAGCTGTGGCCGCTGCCATCCCACGATTTTCTCGAGGATCGGCACCAGCGTCGCCAGCGCATTTGTCCCTAGCACGGTCCGCGTCGCGGTCTGTGCCACGTGCCGCGTGTCGGATACCGCAATCGTGAATCCATCGCGCACGTTCACGTGCAGCATCACATGCACGTCCGAACTGCCGTCACCCACATACACGATGTGATCCGGCCCGATCTGCAAACTTGCTTGCAGCCGGTCAAGCGCCGCCACCTTGCCATATCCGGCGGTTGCCCGCGTAATCGTGTCAATTTCACCGGAAGCGTGATATCGAAACTCCGTCCCGAAAATATGATCTGCCGGCACAATCCCCTCAAGCGCCGCTCGGATCACTTCCACCGGTGCAGCCGACAGCACGTAAAACTCGAAGTGATAGCCAGGAATCCCATTGTCCAGAATCTGGTACAGCAGCTCGATATTCTCTTTCAACCGAATCTGCTTCCCCACCATGTGCAAATGCTCGCGCCGCACTTTCGAATGAAACTCCGGATCGTGCAGCAGCAGATAAGCCAGTTCCGCGCCCTGTTGCACCAGATTCAGTTCTGCCATCCCCTTCGCTTTGCGTTCAAATTCCGCGGGAGGAATTCCCACCAATTCGCTCAGCACGTATCCTGAGTCATTGAACGTCAGCGTTTGATCGAAATCGCTCGCAAACAAATACCGCTTTGTCGCTACTCCCATTTTTGTCTCCATACACCCGTACCCGCGTCACGCGCGGTTTCGCCTTGTTTTTTTGTCTAGTACTAGTTTAGATGCTCTCGCAGGGCAAAACGCATCGAAAATTGCTATTGATGTTATCGGTTGAGCCTGTTCCGTTGCCGCCCACCCATAACGGGCCGAAGGGAAATTTGGAGTGCGAGAGCTTGCTCTCGCTTTCATAGGGCGAGGCTTGTCTCGCCCGGTTTGCGCGCCGCATGCGTCGTGCCCCGGCAAGCCGGAGCGTATCAGAGCTGGCCTCTTGAGCCTTTTGTACCGCCGGCGTCTCGCCGGCGCCTTTGAATCATTGCAGTTTGCAGCGGGCTACCACGTCGCTTCCCCCTCGACTATTCACGAGCGAGGTGCGTTCTCTATTGCTTCCCTGCTTCCCCGCATCCCATTAAGCGACCAGAACCGATATCATAGGCACATGCGAATAGATCGCCGGAAATTTCTGGCATGTATGGGCGCAGTCGCGATCACGCGCGTCCAGGCGCATTCACCGGAGGCAAGCGGCATGTATGGATTAATCGTGAAGCTAACCGTGGTTCCCGGCAAGCGAGACGAAATGATCGCGATATTAAAGGAGAGCGCCGCCGACATGCCAGGCTGCCTCAGCTACGTTGTGGCCAAAGACTCAGCCGACGAAAATGTGGTCTGGGTTACTGAGGTCTGGGACAGCGCTGCCAGTCACGATGCATCTCTATCGCTGCCGTCCGTCACGAGGTCAATTCCTCGGATTAAACCGATGCTTTCGAACTTCGACAAGAACGCTGTCACAACTCCAGTCTGGGGAGTTGGCCTTCCATCAGCGCAGTCCAAGTAATAGGCGGACGAAGGCGTGCGAATCAAATAGATAGACGGGGGTCACAATCACTGAGCCTTTTGTACCGCCGGCGTCTCGCCGGCGCCTTTGAATCTTTGCACGTTGCAGCGGGTTGTCAGCAATGCCCGAAGCGTCCCCGCCCAAGCACGCCAGGCACTCCTGAGCCATTCACGCGAATCCAAAAGCGGGGCGGCTCAAGAAATCTGAAGAGCCTTATTAACGTCCATCATGATTGCGGACGCGGTTGGCTCGGTTAATCCGCCGGCGAGAGTCGTGGGCACTCCGCGCGCTTCTGCATCAACGCGATAAGAAATCGGGCCGAGCTTGCTAATGGCCCAATTCATCCCCGCGACCACGTTTTGCTGACCGCTGTTCACGTTCGGATTGGCAACCACGATCACCTCACTGGCCGCTTTCAGAACGTGGTTCCGAACGATAATGCGGTGAATGGCGTCTTTCGGAATCGAGTTACCGTTAACCTCGATGCCCGTCTTGGAAACCCGAAATCTCGCCGGCGTGCGGTACTGCGTGGCTTGTTTCGAGTGCATCAAAAGGTACATCGCGCCGTAAACAAAGCCTGCGGCAATCAATCCCCCAATGAAGCTCATTGACAGTGCAAGTAACACAAGCAGGGTCCCGGGAATAGCCACCAGCAGCCACGGAGCAGGCACCTTCTCGGGTGTGGTAGAGATCTCCGTTGCGTCGCCAACTTGTTGACTATCATATCCGGCCATGTTCCTCTCCTTTATCCATCCGTTTCTTAGCTACAAACGCCGCGTTCTTAACTACGAACGATGTTCCTCCGCCGCTGTGCAGTCCTGGTGCAGCCTTGACGCCAGGGCTGCAATCCTGGGTGCAGCCCTGACGTCGGAGTCCCACGGAATTTCCCATGTCTGCAGAGCTCCGCGGTTACCTCTTGCTGGCTTTCTCAACGCATTGCGTAAGAAAGCATCGAAACCCGTCATCCCCAGGGCAGTGGCTTGGGCGCCCTTATATCACGTTTCCCGTCGCTGACAAGCTGTTGGAGGGTTCCGAACCGAGAAACAATACCCGAAGAATCTCTCTCCAAGCGCGGAGATGCCTGGCGCCAAAATCTTCTTCGGAGGTCTGGGACAAGTCGCTGGCGGTTTGACCTTCGCGCCGGATTTTCATGGGATTCTGAATCGCCATCCGTTCCCCAATGTAGTCCATGGATGTCTACTCGAAGGCATGGCTCTCGCTCTGGAAGGCCGCTTCGAGCCCTTCTCTCAGGGGAGAGGATTCATCACTCGGCAGCGTGTCGAGCAGATTGAGCAAATCGCACACGCCACGGGATCTATCTAGCACCGCTTTACGACGCCGCCGGGCCCTGTGACCGAAGCGAGATGTGAAAATTTCGTTGGTCAAGCCGGGTGAACAATGGCCTTACCATAGCCCGATGAACTGGCTTCTCAAGAAATTGGGTTATCGCGACCGCAAATATCGCGCTCGCGACGTCAGCGTGACCGTTCAACCTGGCTTCCGCGAAATCGTCTCAGTGATTCACGAACGCGGCGGAATCCGGCTCCATTTGGACGGAGAACGAATCGGCAAAAAGTGGGAAGGAATCTCGGTTCACATCCCCGAAGAACTAGACCCCGCGCGCGTAACGCAAGTCGCTCGCGACCTGGAGACGGCATTCCAGGCCATGAGCTATGGCTACATAATCGCTCGCGTGGCCGGAGTCGAAATTGTCTCTGAGACCGAGCAGCAAGCCGCCATGGCCGAACTGAACTCCATGGGCTTCGACGTCGAAGTCTCACCCGACCGAAAGCAGATTCGTCAGAAGTGGAGGGAAGGCACCCCCCGCCCCGGCATCGACGCTGCGCGAAAACAAGCGCCGCGAATCATGTCGTTGGTGCAAGCCCTCCATGGAAAACGCCAGCGCTTCGAAGTCTTGGCCAGGTCAAGCCATTTTGCCGACCCTCGCGAACAAGCTTCCGAAACTAACTCTTCTTCCGCCAGCACTTCCTGAGTGTCAAGATTCGCTTTTCGGTGGGAGCCCCCTGCTTCAGCAGGGGGAGCTGGACTTCAGTCCAGCGTAAAAACGTACTTCGTATTTGAATGGCTTTAGCCCCGGGTTTTTCCACCCAGGCCCAAAACGCAAACGAGAGCCAACAGCATTCCGAAACACTGAAAGGCCCTCGTCAACGGACATGAAATCCCTGATCTACACCGCCCGCGATCCAAAAGCGTATACTCCCTGTTACCAGAAAGAATCGGTACAAATATCACCGTGTTTCGATACTTGTCAACGCGTTACCACTGTGTTAACATGAGTCGTGACTTTGTACGACAACACGACCGGACCCCGCAGGAACCGTCACCCCCTGTGCCTGCGTCCGTCGAGCGCCATTCCTAATCGCAAATCTGGAATTAGAAATCGGAATAACCGCCGCGTTTTCAATCGCTTCTATTTTTCTAATCGCAAATATTCGTTGTTTTTGCGTTCGCCGAGGCGAATCGCGATTTTTCGTCTCGATCGCACGGGCCGCAGCATTCTTTCCACAAACAACCTTGCGACAGGTTTTCTTCAGGGCACGGCTCCAGCCGTGCCGCTACATGCAAGGGCGCCAGGGGTTTTAACCCCTGAGGCTTGTGTTCGCCGCCTTCTTGGCCCTTGTCTTCGCGATGTGGCGGTCACCACTACCCACTCATCACTTGTCACTCGCTCGTCTCGAGGAGATCCCCCGCGGCGGACCAGTCATCTATCGCCACTTGTCGTTCGCTCGTCCCGAGGAGATTCGCCGTGGCGGACCACCCATCACTCACGTCTAATCGACAATCCGACCAGGATTGTCGTCCTGAGCGACCAGCGGGAGTCGAAGGACCTCTCTTCTGCTCTAGTTCTAATCGCCGGTTCCGCGATTAGAAATCAAAATATTCGTCGCGATTTCAATAACTTCCATTTTTCTAATCGGCGGTAAATCGCACCAGTCGCTACTTCGATGCGAATATCAGCTTGGCCCAATAAAAAGCCTCTGGAGGCCGAGGGAAAGGCTCGCCCGCGCCGTCCTCGTCACCCGTCTCATCGCCACTCCCCTGCTTCCCTGCGTCGCTGCTCCCCTACCTCCCTGCTTCCTTGCCTCCGTGTCTCCGTGCCTCCGTGGCAAATCTCTGCGATAATGGCGGACTCAGCTGAGGTTCTTGTGACTAAATTCCTTACCGGCAACGAAACTCGCAAGATGTTCCTGCGCTTCTTCGAGGAACGCGGCCACCGCGTCGTGCGCAGCTCTTCGCTCGTCCCGGCCAACGATCCCACTCTGCTCTTCACCAACGCGGGCATGAACCAGTTCAAGGACGTCTTCCTCGGCCTCGAGCAGCGCGACTACACGCGCGCCACCACCTGCCAGAAATGCGTTCGCGCCGGCGGCAAACACAACGACCTCGAAAACGTCGGCTTCACCAATCGCCACCACACATTTTTCGAGATGCTCGGTAATTTCTCCTTCGGCGATTATTTCAAGGAGCAGGCCATCGCCTACGCGATGGAGCTGATCACTTCTCCCGATTGGTTCGTGATCCCGCTCGAAAAGCTCTACTTCACGGTCTTCGGCGGCGCGGAAGTTTCCGGCACCACGCTGCCGACTGACACCGAAGCGGCCGCCTTCTGGGCCAAAGTTGGAGCGCCAAAAGACCGCGTCATTGCCGTCCCCGGCTTGAAAGAGAATTTCTGGGCCATGGGCGACACCGGTCCTTGCGGCCCGTGCAGCGAAATTTTCTACGACATGGGCCCGGCAGCCTCCGACCAGGGCCACGCCGATTGCCAGTTCGGCTGTGACTGCGGTCGCTACATGGAAATTTGGAATTTAGTCTTCATGCAGTTCAATCGGGACGCGAGTGGCGCGCTCAACCCCCTGCCGAAACCTTCGGTCGATACCGGGATGGGTCTCGAGCGAACGGCGGCCGTACTGCAAGGCAAAATCAGCAATTACGATACGGATTTATTTCTGCCGCTGATTCGCGAGGCTGCTGCCCTCACCGGAATTGACATTGAGAAACAGCGGCAGGAACGGTATTTGTACGTCGATGTGCAGGGAAATCGTGCTGAGAAGTTAGGAGGTCGCCTTCCTTCTCTGAACATCATCGCAGACCACTCGCGGGCCGCGACATTTCTGATTTCCGATGGGGTGATTCCTTCAAATGAGGGCCGCGGATACGTCCTTCGAAAGATAATTCGTAGGGCGTTGGTGCACGTACGAATGCATCTTCATGGCCAGCTTCCGTTTCTTCCCAAGATAGCGACCTTAGTGATCCGGGAAATGAAGCAAGCCTATCCTGAGCTCGAAGCAAATGCCAACCGCATCAACCGCGTACTGGAAGAAGAGGAACGCCGTTTTAGCCGGATCATCGAGACGGGACTCAGCAAGCTGGTCGATCAGATCGAACCCAGTATTGTGCGAATTCCTCCTACGTCCAAAGAGACCACGGAGCTCGGCGAGATTAGACCCACTGTCGTGAGACATCGCCCAACGGCGAGAGCCATTCCACTCACTGGCGAGCAAGCATTCAAGCTCTACGACACGTACGGGCTGCCAGTAGACGTTATGCGCGATGTCCTCCGGGATCAGGGCCTTGAATTTGACGATGCTAGCTTCAATGCCGCGATGGAGGAACAGCGAGCGCGGGCGAGAGCTTCCTGGAAAGGGGCGCACAAAGAAGCGGCTAGCCCGGTCTACCTGAAACTCAAGGAAACATTCAAGACCGAGCCCGATTTTTACTTTGGCACGCAGACGCGCGACGTGCGAATTGAAGCGATAATCCAAGCTGGCGCGGCATTGGGCACCTTGTTTGCCGGCCAAGAAGGCGAGGTCGTGCTCGACCGCACCTCCATCTACTCGGAATCCGGCGGCCAGGTGGCCGATACCGGCGCGCTCTACGACAACGACATGTCGCTTCAGCTTGCTGAAGTGAAAGGCGCCTACTATCCGGTGAGCGGCCTCATCGCGCACCGCATCGTCGCGAAAGAAAATCTCCAGGTCGGCGACCGCGTCGCCACCGTCGCAGATCCGCTTCGCCGCGCGCGCGATATGCGCAATCACACCGCGACGCACCTGATGCACGCCGCGCTGCGCAACATTCTCGGCACGCATGTGAAGCAGGCCGGCTCGCTCGTCGCGCCCGATCACTTGCGCTTCGATTTCTCGCACTTTGCATCCGTTGACGCAAGCGAGCTCGCCGAAATCGAGCAGCAAGTGAACGAAGAAATCCTCCGTAATCTCGCGCTCGAGACGGACATCATGAACATTGACGATGCGCTCGCCTCCGGCGCGCTCGCCTTCTTCGGCGATAAGTACCCGGAATCGAACGTTCGCGTCGTCACGATTCCCGACCCATCCTCACCGCGCGGCTTCTACAGCAAAGAACTCTGCGGTGGCACGCACGTCAGCCGCACGGGCGAAATCGGCGTCTTCAAAATCATTGGCGAGCAATCCATCGCGGCCGGCGTACGCCGCATCGAAGCCATCTCTGGCGATTACGCCCTCGCCGAATATCAGCGCACCCTCAACACCCTGCGCTCCGTTTCGCAGCTCCTGAATGCCGGCGAAGGCGATGTAATCGCCGCGCTCGAGCGCCAGCTCGAGTCCACCAAGCAGCTCGAAAAACAGCTCGAAGCCCTGAAACGCAAGGCCGCCGGCAGCACCGCCGATTCCCTCCTCGAAGAGGCCCGGACCATCAAAGACGTCCGCGTCCTGGCCGCCAAAGTCAGCGGTTTTGATCGAGATGCTCTTCGCCAAATGGTCGATACTCTGCGCCAGAAACTGGGCTCAGGCGTCGTAGTCCTTTTTTCTACGGAGGACGGCAAAGTAGCTCTAATCACAGGAGTTACGAAGGACCTCACGTCCAGGCTCCACGCGGGAAAGATCGTCCAAGAACTTGCCAAAAAAGTGGGCGGTTCCGGCGGCGGGCGCCCCGATTTGGCAGAGGCTGGCGGAAAAGACACATCTGCCGTAGAAAGTGCCCTTAGTACCGTTTACCCCCTCATCGAGCGGTTGTTAAACTCCTAGCGCGCCAGAAGCTTAGCCAGGGAAGGTGTCCTTTCCCGGGCCGATTTGTGTTTGCACGAAGCTGCTGTCGCGTCTCGTTCGGAAGTGAAGCGTTCTGCCTTCCCCAAGGCCTGAGAGTTGAACGTGAAGCATTGCGTAAAGACCATCAGGAACTGCGTCTCAGTTGCACTCCTGGCCGCCGCCGCGAGTTTCGCGCTGGCCGTACCGGCGCGCGCCCAGATTGCATCTTACGTAGATGAGCACGGGAAGCTTATCTTCGTGAACGGAGATTCCCCGAAGCCGCGCCGTGGGAGTACTATTAGTAAGTCTCACTCGGTGAACGCGGCCGAGCCGCTTGCACCTGCGGCATCGGTTGCGTCTCCACCGGATCGG